>Ga0247817_10000484_pt1 | contig 22110 bp, 23 predicted proteins | sample UWRJL212509R1_FD_178010 | JGI IMG/M metagenome (GOLD analysis project Ga0247817, IMG submission 178010) | Plant litter microbial communities from Arlington Agricultural Research Station in Wisconsin, United States - UWRJ-L212-509R-1 | ecosystem: Environmental > Terrestrial > Plant litter >...
TTTCCTATTCGGCAAGTTGGGATTGCGGCGCTGCGGCGGCGCTTTGTTGGTCCGCCTCCAGCCTGCGGGCGAACACCGCCAGCGCCATTAGTCCGACTACTACGCCCGCGAGGCACAGGCCGGTGAACAGATAGCCGTGCAGCACCGCATCACGCGATCCGAGGAACCACGCCGCGCCGATATTGGGTGCGGCGACGGCGGCGAACTTGGCCATAAAGCTGGCCCAGCCGCCCCCGGTGGCGCGCACGGCGCTGGGGTAATAGATGCTGGTGATCGAGATAACCGCCGCATGGCCTGCGCCGATAGTAATCGCGCCGACCAGAATCACCGGGATAAACAGCGGCCCGGCCAGCAGGATGCCCGATCCGATCAGGATGGCCAGCGGAATGCCCGCAGCGGGAGCTGCGGCGATCCATGCCGGTCCGCGCTTTTCGGTGAACACCAGCAGCAACACCCCGACAATCGCGCCGGTAATCCCGCCGATCGAGGAGATGTTGTTCGCCATTTCACGCGCAAAGCCCAGTTCGACTAGGAACAGCACTCCGAACGCCGATTTGAGATAGATCGCGAAGCTGGAGAAGAAATAGGTGAACCAGATCAGCGGGGTGATCCACACCAGCCAGCCTTTGAACAGCTCCTGCAAGTTGGCCCAGGGGTTCTGCTTGTCGTTCGCCTTTTTCTCGTCGGACAAGATGAAGCTGGTTTCGCCATCAAGGTTGGCTTCACGATCGAAGCGTTTCAGCAATGGCACGATGCGGTTAGCGGGCTTGCCCTTGGCCACCAGCCAGCGTGCGCTTTCGGGCATGGTGAACACGAGGATCATTGCCAGCAGGCCGGTAGCGGCGCCGCATACGAAGAACACCATGTGCCAGCTCGGGCCGGGCATGAATGAGGGAAGCGACCCGGCGGCGTGGAGCGCGGCGTAACCGTATTCGGGCGAGGCGAAGAAGTTGGTCACTTGCCCGGCGGCTGCACCGCCGAAGCTGAAGCCGAGCATGATGATCGTCACCGCGCGCGCCTTGTAGCCCTTGGGCATCGATTCGATATTGATCGACCATGCCGGTGCGAGCAGGCCGCCGATGGCGAGCCCGCCCACGAAACGCAGGATGATGAGCATCCACGGCCCGTCGGCGAACCCGGTCACGAATGTGAGGAGCGCGGAAATCAGCGTACACCAGATGATCACCGGACGCCGCCCGACGATGTCGGCGATATAGCTGCCGACCAGCGAGCCGACCATTTGCCCGGCGAAAGCCGCCGAACTGACGAGGCCGATCATCGTGCTGCTCAGCGCCATCTCTTCTTCGAGATAGGGAAGGGTGAAGGTGATGAGCGAGAAATCGAGCCCATCGAAAAACGTCACCAGGCTGGAGATGAACAGCAGGTAATAGTGGAAGGGCGTCATCCCGCGCTGTTCAAGAAAGCGCGATACGTCGAAACTACCGCCTGAGGCGCTCGCCATGATCCGTGAAACTCCCTCATGCAGCCATGTTGCTGCTTACAATGCGCTTAAACCTATCGGCGCTTGGCGGGCTGCGCCAGTGCCAAGATGCAAACATTTGTCGCGGGGGCCGATGCGCTTGCCATTGGCCCCCGCGAATTTCATACAGATTCTGGTGCTTTAGGCGGCGGAGGAATTGACCCCCATCGTTTGCAGATAGCGTTTGATGTTCCGCGCAGCCTGCCGCAGCCGCTGCTCGTTCTCGACCATCGCGATGCGCACGAAGCCTTCGCCTTCTTCGCCGTAACCGACACCGGGCGCGACCGCGACTTCGGCATGGGTGAGCAATTGCTTGGAAAACTCCAGACTGCCCATGTCCTTCAGCGATGGCGGCAGCGGTGCCCATGCGAACATCGAAGCGGGCGGCGCGGGGATATTCCACCCGGCGCGGCCGAACGCTTCCACCATCACATCGCGCCGCTTGTGATACAGCAGGCGGTTGGACGCGACGATATCCTGCGGGCCGTTGAGTGCCGCCACGGCTGCCGCCTGGATCGGGGTGAACGAGCCGTAATCGATGTAGCTTTTCACGCGCGACAGCGCGGCGATCAGCGTGGGATTGCCCACAGCGAAGCCGATCCGCCAGCCGGCCATCGAATAGGTCTTGGACAGCGAGGTAAACTCCACCGCCACATCCTTCGCTCCCTTCACTTGCAGGATTGAAGGCGTCGGCTTGCCATCGTAATACAGTTCCGAATAGGCCAGATCGCTCAGGATCCACACCTTGTGGAACTTCGCCCAATCGACCAGCTTTTCGTAAAACTCCAGATCGACCACCTCGGCGGTGGGGTTGCTGGGGTAATTCACCACCAGCACCGTGGGGCGCGGAACGGTGAAGTTCATCGCCTTTTCCAGTTCGGACCAATAGCGCGCGTCGGGCGTAGTCGGCACGCTGCGGATGGAGGCACCCGCGAGGATGAACCCGAAAGTGTGGATCGGATAGGACGGGTTTGGCGCAAGGATCGTATCGCCCGGCGCGGTGATCGCGGTGGCGAGGCTGGCGAGGCCTTCCTTCGATCCCAAAGTCACCACTACTTCCGTCTCAGGATCGACATCCACGCCCCAGCGGCGCTGGTAATAATTCGCCTGCGCGCGGCGCAAACCGGGGATGCCCTTGGACTGTGAATAGCCATGCGCGCCGGGATCGCGCGCCACTTCGCACAGCTTTTCGATCACATGCGGTGGCGGCGGCAAATCGGGATTGCCCATGCCAAGATCGATGATGTCCCGCCCTTCGGCGCGGGCGGCCGCTCGCATCGCATTGACTTCAGCGATGACATAGGGCGGCAGGCGCTTCATGCGGTAGAACTCGGTGTCCATGATCTGTCTCTGGGTGCTTCTCTCTTGTTCGCTGCTTGGCGATGGTTGCGGAAGCTATCCTTAGGCACAAAGCACGCGCGCGCGCAACGAAAGGCCGCACGCGCACTCTCCCCACCGGCTGGAAATGGCTTATAGGCAGGGGAATGGACGAGGAACAAAAACCCGCAGACGATTCCCCCGCCGCAGCGGCCGATATCTTCACCGAGATGTTGAGGATGCAAGGCGAAGCGGCGCGGCAGGTGCTGCAAACTTTCGCGCCTGCCGCAGCGGATGCGGTGCCGGGCGCGGCGGCGATCGATGCGATGGGCGCGGCGATGCTGCAATGGCAGGAGATGTGGTTCGGCAAGGCGTTTGTGGGGGCAGCGAAACCCGCGCCTGCGCCGCTGCTGGCCGACCCGGCGGGCTGGATGGAAGCACTCCACAATCTCGCGGCCACTTCGCCATTCGTCGATCCGGCGCAGCAACAGGCGCTGATCGGCGACTGGATGGGGCTGTGGGAGACGATTCTGGCGCAATATCGCGCCGCGCCGGATGGCGCCTCGCCCGATGTTCAGAGCCTGCACCTACCGCGTAAAGACCGCCGCTTTGCCGACCCGGCGTGGAGCGAGCAGCCGGTGTTCGCGCTGATCCACCAGACCTATCTGCTGTTGGCAGAACGCATTTCCGCCTCGCTCGATCACACCCAAGGACTGGACGAGGGCACGCGCGCGCAATTGCGGCTGGCCACGCGCGGCGTGCTGGATGCGATGAGCCCGGCCAACTTCCCGATGATGAACCCGGTGGTGCTGGAACGCACGATCGAAACCGGCGGAGAAAATCTGGTCAAGGGAATGCAGCGGCTGACCCATGATCTGGAAGCTGGCCAGCTTACCCATACCGACACCAGCAAGTTCCGCTTAGGCGAAAACATCGCCGCTACACCGGGTAAGGTGATCCACGAGTGCGAGCTGTTCCAGCTCATCCAATATACGCCCACCACCGACACCGTGTTGCAGGCCCCGCTGCTGATCTTCCCGCCGTGGATCAACCGGTTCTATATCCTCGACCTCAATCCGCAAAAAAGCTTCGTCAAGTGGGCAGTGGATCAGGGGCTGACGGTGGTGATGGTCAGCTGGCGCTCGGCTGACGAGAGCCTCGCGCATATCGGCTGGGATGATTACATGCTCGCCCAGATACAGGCGATCGACGTGGTGCGGGCGCGGCTCGATGTGCCTGCGGTACATACCATCGGTTACTGCGTGGCGGGTACCAATCTGGCGGGCACGCTGGCGGTACTGGCGCGGCGTGAGGAGGCGGACAAGGTTGCCAGCGCTACCTTCTTCACCGCGCAGGTGGATTTTTCCCATGCGGGCGAACTCGCGGTGCTGGTGGACGAAGGCAGCCTCGAACTGATCCGCCACGCCAGCAAGGGCGGTTTTTTCGATGGGCGCTATATGGCCGCCACGTTCAACATGCTGCGCGGGCCGGATCTGATCTGGAACTATGTGGTCAACCACTATCTGCTGGGGGAAGATTACCCGGCATTCGATCTGTTATTCTGGAATGGTGATGTTACCAACCTGCCGCTCGAATGGCACGAGGCCTATCTGAAGAACTGCTACCGCGACAATCTGCTGGTGGTGCCCGATGCGTTGAGCGCAGGCGGCACGCCGATCGATCTGCATCTGGTGAAAACCCCCACCTATGTGCAGGCCGGACGCGAGGATCATATCGCGCCGCCCGAAAGCGTGTGGGAGATCAACCGCCATTTTGCCGGGCCACTGCGGTTCGTGCTGGCGGGCAGCGGGCATATCGCCGGGGTGGTGAATCCGCCCGCTGCGGGGAAGTATCAATATTGGACTGGGCCGGACGGTGCAGCCAGCCTGACGGACTTTGTGACGCAGGCGGTGGAGCACAAAGGCAGTTGGTGGCCCGATTGGCTCGCGTGGCTGGAAGCGCAAAGCCCGGCGCGGGTAAAGGCCACCGGGCGGCGCAAACCGGGCGGCAAGCTTAACCCGGCGATCGAGGATGCACCGGGCAGATATGTCCGCATGCGCTGACTTGTGCGACGTATGCGGCGGGCCGGTAGGCGGTTATGCTGCACTGCACAAAAACTGTTGACTTGAGGCAGATGGATGCCTATTGTGCACTGCAACAAAGGTGACGCAAAGCGTGTCGCCAGTGCGAGGTAACATGGTCCAGCCAAAGTCCAAGACCGGCAAGCCAGTCGAACCAGCCGCCAAGGTTGCGGCCAAGACTGTAGTGCGCAAGCCACCTGTAAAGGCCGCTGCGCCCAAAGCCGCTGCCCCTCAAGCGGAGCCTGCCAAGGTTGAGCCAATCAAGGCGGAACCAGTGGCTGCTTCCGTGCTCGAAGCGGCGCCTGTTCCAGAAGTTACTCCGGAAATCGAAACCGCTCCAGCGGCCGAAGCTGCTCCCGAGCCGGTCGAAGCTGCTCCCGAGCCGGTCGAGCTCGCTGCCGAACCAGTTGAAATTGCGCCTGTCGCCCCGGCTCCAGTCATGGCTTCCATGACGACTGAGGCACCGATTATCAAAAACCCCGTTTTGACCCCCATTTTGACGTTGAAGGATATTTCCATGACTACCGATTTCACCGCCACCATGTCCGATGCCGTGACCGAAGTTCAGGCCAAGCTGCAAACCGCGTACGACAAGTCGTCCACGATGGTCGCCGAGATGACCGATCTGGCCAAGGGCAATGTCGAAGCCGTGGTCGAAAGCACCAAGCTGTTCGCCGCTGGCATGCAGGACATGGGCAAGTCCTATGCGGATGAAGCCAAGTCGGCTTACGAAACCGCCACTGCCGACATGAAGGAAATGGCCGCAATCAAGAGCCCGACCGAGCTGTTTCAGCTTCAGGGCAAGATCATGCGCCGCAATTTCGACATGCTGGTTGCTGCCACCTCGAAGACTTCCGACGCCGCGCTTAAGCTGGCCAACGAAGCGATGGCCCCGATTTCGGGCCGCGTTAACCTGACCGCCGAGCGCCTTTCGCAAGCCGCCGCGTAAGCCAAAACCGCTTTCGGCCGCCGCTCTCCCTCTCCCTTGGCGGCCGCGAAGGGCCGGGCAGCACCAGCTGTCCGGCCTTTTCCGTGAGTTTTTTCGACGTATTAACTGTCATATTTGCGCTTGTGCCTTGCAGCACGGCCTATGCTTTGCGATATTTGGCGCATCCATGTTGAACCTTGATCCTCTCTTCCGCGCATCCACCCGTTCTGCCGATGATGGCGAAGGGGACGGCGATGGCGGCGATAATGGCGGCAACAATGATGGCCCCGGCCAGACCGGCACCGCCACGAAGACCCGCACCCGCACCAAAAAACCGAGCCAGTACAAGGTGCTGATGCTCAATGATGACTACACCCCGATGGAATTCGTGGTGCTGGTGCTCAAGCGCTATTTCCGCATGGACATCGATCAGGCGACTCAGGTGATGCTCCACGTCCACCAACGCGGCGTGGGCGTGTGCGGGATCTTCCCGTATGAAGTGGCAGAAACCAAGGTCAATCAGGTGATGGATTTCGCGCGCGAGCACCAGCACCCGCTACAATGCACGCTGGAGAAGGCGTAAGCCGCCCCGCGATTTTGTCCCGTTTCATCACCGCCACTGATCGCTACATCCTCCGCCTTGTGCTGGTCCCGATGATCGGGGTGTTCGTGCTCGCGGCCAGCTTGTTGCTGCTGGAAAAGATGCTGCGGCTGTTCGAATTTGTCAGCACCGAAGGCGGGCCGATCACCGTGGTGTTCCGCATGCTGATGAATCTGGTTCCCGAATATGCGGGCCTCGCGATTCCCCTCGGGCTGATGCTCGGCATCCTGTTCGCGTTCCGCAAACTGGCTACTTCTAGCGAGCTCGATGTGATGCGCGCGGTCGGGCTGAGCTATACCCGGCTGCTGCGGATGCCATATATTCTCACCATCGGGCTGATGGTGGTGAATTTCGCTATCGTCGGCTACCTCCAGCCGCAGGCGCGGTTTGCTTATCAGGAACTGGAATACGAACTGCAATCGGGCGCGCTCGGCGCGTCGATTAAGGTGGGGGAATTCAACGCGATTGAAGACCGGATCGCCCTACGCATCGAAGCCAGCGAAGATGGCGGGCAGCGGTTGATGGGCATTTTCGCCCGCGTGGCGAGCGATGGAGGGCAAGCGCTGTCGATCTCGGCGCGCGAAGGCCGCTTCCTCGCCAATCGTGAGGACCGCAACACGATCATCCTGCGGTTGGTCGATGGGACCATCGTACACGAGGTGCCGAACGGTTCCGCGCGCGTGCTGAGCTTCAGCCAGCACGATCTGCCGATCGATCTACCTGCCTTGCAGGATTTCCGCTCGCGCGGTGTCGGCGGCGGGGACGAGCGCGAATTTATCCTGCCCGAATTGCTCAAGGTCGGCTGGAGCAGCGATAGCACCGCCGAAGAACGCACCGGCAGCCTCGCCAATTTCAACTACCGCATGGTCGAAGTCGTCATGATGCTGATGTTGCCGCTGTTGTCGGTCGCGCTGGCGATCCCGCCCAAACGTTCGACTTCAGCGCTCGGCGTGTTCGTGTCCATCGTGGTGGTGGTGTCCTATCACAAGGTCAACCAATACGGCGCTGAAGTGGCCGGTCTCGGGCGGATCGACCCGTTTCTGGCGCTGTGGGGCCCGTTTGCGCTGCTCGCGGCGATGATCGGGTGGATGTATTACCGGGTCGCGTTCGTGCCCGGCGGGCAAGCGATCGGCTTCCTCGAAACCGCTTTTGCCAAGATCGGTCGCTGGGTGAAGAAGCTGATGGGCAACCGCACTCGCGGGCTGTCGGGCAAGTATGACCACGAACCGCAGGCGGCCGCCGATGTTTGATTTCCTCCCCAGCAGCGCGCTGACCATCTATTTGGCGAAGACGTTTGCGGTGCGGATTCTGGCGGTGCTGGCGATGCTGGTGCTGGTGTTGATGATGCTCGATCTGCTCGGCGAAACCGGCGATATTCTGGCGGTGCCCGGTAATGGGGAGCCTGAACTGCTGCGTTATGTCGCGCTGCGCATTCCGCAGCTGATCGCGCGCTTCCTGCCTTATTCGGTGCTGCTGGCGACCATCATCACGCTAGCGGGGCTCAATCAGAATTCGGAAGTGGTCGCGATGAAGGCGGCGGGGATGTCGGCGCACCAGATCCTCGCTCCGCTGATCCTCACCGCCGCTGTGTTCTCGCTGGCCAGCTTTGCGTTTAACGAACGCGTTGTCACCCGCTCGGTCGCTAGCCTCAAACTTTGGCAGCAGTCCGATTATGCGCCGGTCGCACCAGCGCCGGGCACGCGGTTGAATGTCTATTTCAACGACGGCAACGACGTGCTGATGGCCTCGCGCCTCAACGGCACCGGCGCCAACACGGTGCTGACCGAGGTGACGTTTTACGAACGTGACGATTCGGGCATGATCGCCCGCCAGATCCATGCCCCGCGCGCCACTTTCGCCGCGCCCGGATGGCGGCTGGAGGACGCGCGCAGCTTCGACGTTTCCACCGCGCAGCAGGAAATCATCGCCGGGCCGCTGGTGGTCGCTGGCGGGGTGAATTTGGCGCAAGTGGCGCTGCGCACGGTCGATCCCGATTCCGAAAGCCTGCGCGAATTATCCGCCAGCATTGCCGCGCTCGACAGTGCCGGGCGGCGCACCAATGAATTGAAGGCCAAGTGGTGGCACAAGATTTCCGGGCCGCTCGCGGCGCTGTTGATGCCGCTGCTCGGCGCAGTGGCCGGGTTCGGGCTTGCCCGTTCCGGCAAGCTGCTGGCGCGCGCGGTGATTGGGATGGCGCTCGGCTTTGCTTATTTCGTGGTCGATAATGCCGCGCTGGCGATGGCCAGTTTCGGCGGATATCCGCCCTTGCTGGCCGCGTGGGCACCGTTTTTCCTGTTCTTGCTGGTGGGCGAAACCGTGCTCATCCGAACCGAGGAGTAAGCACAGATGAAGTTCCGCAAACTATTGCCGATCGTCGCACCGCTGGCCCTGATCGGTTGCGGTGACAGCACGCCCGAAGAAGCGCCCCCGATGCCGCCAATCGAAGAAGCGAAGCCGGTCCCTGCGGAAGTACCGCAAGAAGAAATCTACGACGAAACCGTGGTCGAGGTCGAACCCGATCTGGACGCAGCGGCACCGATGGAAACAGGAATGCCGATGGCCGATGCCGCCCCTATGACCGATGATTTCGGCGGCGAAGAAGGCGGCGAGGGCGAGGTTCAGTAAAGCGGTTTAGCCGCCGCGCGCACCCATCGTGCTGCGCGCAATCCGCGCCACCAGTACCATCAGTCCGGGATGGCTGGCCTCGGCAAAGGTAGTGCTATTGCCGAGATGTGCTGTCAGCCGCCGATGCGCCTCGGCCAGCGAGTGATATGGCAGCGACGGCATCAGGTGATGCAGCGCGTGGTAACGCAGGCCGACCGGCGCCCAAAGCAGCGGCAAGCTGCCGGGTGGGGGCACGTTCACGCTATCCAGATATTGCGCGGTCACGGTCATCGCCGCGCCATCATTTTCCCACAGATGCGCCACCAGCGTGCGCAGCTGGTTGAACACTGCGACGAGCGACAGCACCGCCGCCGCCATCAATAGCGGCCGCCAGCCGAGCCACAGCGCACTGCTGGCGAGCACGGTGATCGCCCATACGCTTGCGCCCAGTTCCTGCCAGAACACCATCCGCGCGAAGTCTCCTTCTGGAGGGCGGCGGCGGAAATCGGGGTTGATCGACAGCGCGGAAAACTTCTCCCACACCACGCGCCGCAACGGCGGGATCAGCGCGCCCAGCGGCACCAGCACCGCACTCCGCAACACCAGCCCGACAGGCGCGAGCAGCGCCACCAGCACGAACACTGGCAGGCTCCACGGCTTCATCAGCGCGAGCGGCAAGTACTCCGGGTCTTCCGGCGTGCCATAGCGAGTGCGGGCGTGATGCAGCGTGTGGACGCCTTCATACATGAAGCTGGGGGTGAGCATCGGGATGCCGACCAGCAGGTTCCAGCCAAACCGGAACCCCGGCAGCGCGTCACGGTGAATATGCGTCAGTTCGTGGATGAACAGCAGCGCCCGGTACAGCGCCAGCACCGCGACAACGCCTGCCGCCAGCGCCAGCCACAAATTGCTCGTCATGATCACCACCGCCAGCGCGCCGTAACCGACCGCCGCCGAACCGATCATGTCGGCCCAGTAAATGCTCGGGCGCGCCACGCCCAGATCGCGTGTAAGCTCCACTGCGGCGCGTAGCATCGCCTTGTCGTCAGGGATTTGCGCGTGCACGCGTCTGCGTTCGGCAACGGGCGCCGAAATAGCTGTTTCGGGGAGATGGCTCACGTTCATGGGGAAGCCCAAAAATCCTGTCTGATGCGGCGCGATACCTGCAATTCGCAGATGCCGCCAGCCGCGCGCTTGACCATCTCGCTTCGCACAAGCAGAGCGAACCCTAGCTGAACAAGAGGCAAGTGCGCGTGAGCCAACAGATAGATATCACACCGGTTGCGGGCAAGGGCGACTTCGCCGCATTCATCGATTACGCTTACACTCGCAACGCCGATGATCCCAATTGGGTGCCGCCTTTACGCGCCGAAGTGGTAGAACTTCTCACCCCCGGCAAAAACCCGTTTCACGACCATGCCAAGATGCAATTGTTCCTTGCCCGGCGCGGCGGCGAGGTTGTCGGGCGGATTTCTGCCCATATCGATCTGCTCGCGCTCGAACAGCCGGTCGAACAGGGCATGGGGCCGGGCACAGGCAATTGGGGCATGTTCGAAGCTGCCGATGCCGAAGTCGCTGCTGCGCTGATCGCCCGCGCCGAACAATGGCTGCGCACGCAGGGCATGACCCGCGTTCTGGCACCGATCAGCTTGTCTATCTGGGAAGAACCCGGTCTGCTGGTGCTCGGCCATGATCACCCGCCGATGGTGATGATGGGGCACAACCTGCCCGAATATCAGGGGTGGATCGAGGCCCTGGGATATGAAACCGCCAAGCGGCTCCACACTTACGATCTGGACGTGTCGGACGGCTTCCCGCCAATCGTCAACCGGATCGTGGCCGTGGGCGAACGCAACAGCAAGATCGTGGTCCGCCGGGTCGACAAGTCGCGGTTCGAGGAGGAATCGGCCACGATCCTGTCGATCCTCAACGAAGCGTGGTCGGGCAATTGGGGATTTGTGCCGTTCACCGAGAAAGAGAAAGTATACGGAGCGAAAAAGCTGAACGCGATCACGCTGGAAGGCGCGAACATGATCGCCGAACTGGACGGCGAGCCGGTGGCGTTCATGCTGGCCTGGCCTGATGTGAACCTCAAGCTCAAGCATATGGGCGGGCGGCTGTTCCCGTTCAACTGGATCAAGCTGCTGTGGTGGCTGCGCAATCCGCGGACCGAGAACTTCCGCGTGCCATTAATGGGCGTAGTGAGCAAATTGCAGAACACCCGCATGGCCAGCCAACTTGCTTTCATGATGATCGAATATATCCGCCGCTATGTGGTGCCCACGCACGGGATTAAGCGCGCTGAGATCGGCTGGATTCTGGAAGATAATCAGGGAATGGTCGCGATTGCCGGTGCCATCGGTTCGAAGATCAACCGCGAATACCGGATTTACGAAAAGCCATTATAAACAAAAGCACCGTAAACAACAAAAGCACTGTAAAGATTGCCGGATCAAGCGTGGAACCGCCGCCATCGGCTCCGCGTTGCGAGATATTGATCGGTCCGCTTGCCGGGTAGGGAAATTTTGATGTCAACGCTGCCCGATCATGACGCTCCGCGCCGTCCTCCGCCTAAGGGGCTGGTGCGGGTGTTGCTGGTGGAAGACGATGCCATCCTCGCGCTCAACCTGGAAGACGCGCTGCTGCGCGGCGGGGCGGGGGAAGTGGTCATCTGCGCCACGATGCAGGCGACTATCGCCTCGCTCGAAGGCGGGTTCGATCCCACCGCGATGATCCTCGATGTGCATCTGGCTGACCGGGACGACGGCTGGGCATTGGCTGAACTGGCTGGCTTACTCGGCCCGCGCAGCCCGCAGATCGTGTTTTCCACCGGCTCACCCGGCGATATTCCGGCTGCGGTCGCCGCGCTCGGGCCGGTATTCGTGAAGCCCTATGATGCGGAAGAATTGGTCAAAGCACTGGTCGGTGCCGAGCCGCGCGGCTTGCTGGCCCGGTTGCGCCGTCCGCGCGAAGGCTGACATGCGGGAGCCAAAATAAAAGGCCCCCGTTTACGAAGATCGCAAACGAGGGCCTCTCGGGATCTGTCACCGCCGCTTGGACGGGAGGGGGGTCTCGGCGGTGACATGAGCAAAATGCGCGATAAGGCGAGGAGTTCCCGACGGGTCCAGTTTTTTTGGCACGGGATTTTCGCCAGCTTACTTATTCACGAAAAACGCAATCCGACGGATGCAAGTCCGCCGCGCTAGTGTATCGCGATGCAGGAACTAGCCGCGTTGCTGCGCGTTGCTAACAACGTCCGAATACCGGGAAGGGAAATTATGTCATTAGGCGCCGAAGTTGCCGCCCACTTGCCGTTCCTCCGTCGATATGCGCGCGCTCTTACGGGCTCGCAATCGAACGGTGATGCTTATGTGCGTGCCACGCTGGAGGCCGCGTTGGCCGATCAGGAGTTGGCTGATTCTCTGCGTGGCGGGCGTGTACCGCTGTACCGCGCGTTCAACAAATTGTGGTCGAGCGCCAATCTGGAATTCAGCGGCGATGCTGCGCAGGTGAACAGCCTGCACGAGGCAGCCGCGCAGGGCCAGTTGCGCCGCATAACCCCGGTCAACCGCCAAGCCTTGCTGCTGACAACGGTGGAGGATTTCTCCACTTCCGATGCAGGCGCGATCATGGAAATCGATCGTGAGGAAGTCGAAGATCTGGTGCGCGAAGCCGTCGCCGAAATCGACAGCGAAAGCAGCACCAGCGTGCTGATCATTGAAGACGAGCCGCTGATTTCGATGCAGCTGGAAGATCTGGTGAGCTCGCTTGGCCATGATGTATTCGGTACGGCGGCCACGCGCACGCAGGCGCTGGCGCAGGTTGGCGACCGGATGCCTGGCTTGGTGCTCGCCGATATCCAGCTTGCCGATGGTTCGAGCGGACTGGATGCGGTGGACGATATTCTGGCGATGGCATCGGTGCCGGTGATCTTCATCACCGCCTATCCCGAACGCCTGCTGACTGGCGATCGGCCCGAGCCGACTTACCTCGTCACCAAGCCGTTCCAGGAAGCGACTGTGCGCGCAGCAATCAGCCAGGCACTGTTCTTCGGGTCGAGCCGCCCGCTGATCTGAGCACTAGCCCCGCAATTCACGCGAATTGCGGGGCAATCATCACCTTGCAGGCTTCGGTGCGGCGTTTCAGGCTTTCATAAACCTCAGGCGTTTCCGCCAGCGTGATCGTGCCCGTTACCATCAGGCGCGGCGCGACTGCCCCTGCTTCCAGCGCGGCGAGGGATGCTTCGTATTCGGGCACAGTGAAGAACGCCGATGTGACGAGGTGCACTTCCTTGCTCAGCATCGCGAAGCTGTTGAACGTATCCGGCTTGGTACACAGGCCGAGCAGCAGGATGGTGCCGCGCGGTTTCACTTGGCTCACCGCCTGCGCGATCAGCCCGGGCAGGCCGACGCATTCGAACACAATATCCGCCTTGCCGCCTAGCCCGCGTTCCGCGCTGCCGACCGGGTCCGCCGGATCGACTACGAACACATCCGCACCCATTTCCAGCGCGCGCTCCTGCTGGAAGGCGGAAATGTCCTGCACCGCTACTTGCGCCGCGCCGTAACGCTTGGCCCAGAACGCCACCGCCAGCCCGATTGGCCCTGCGCCGAGTATCAGCACCTTGTCGCCCTTGCGGATACCCGACAGGTTGATCCCGTGCAGCGCCACCGCCAGCGGTTCGATTATCGCGCCGTCCGCCAGCGATAATCCGTCGGGCAGCGGGATACACTGGTTGGGCCGGGTGACGGCATACTCGCCGTAACCGCCGCCTTGCAGCCCGAAATCGGCGCACCACTGCACCTCGCCCTTGCGGCAATGTTCGCAGTGCCCGCAGCTTTTGAGCGGGATGACCGAGACGAGATCGCCCACCTTTGGGCCGGTGGTGTCCTTCCCCAGCGCCACCACTTCACCCGCGAATTCGTGGCCCAGCACGTCGCCCTTTTGGCAGCCGTAAGCGGCGTCCTCCGTCATATGCAGATCGCTGCCACAAATGCCGCAACGGCCGATTTTGACGACCAGCTCGCCTACTTCTGGCGTGGGATCGGGAATGGTTTCCAGCGCGAGCGGCTGGTGCAGCCCTTGGAATACGACCGCTTTCACAGTTCTATTCCGCCGAAATCCGCAGCACTGGCTTCACCACATGCCCTGCCTCGCTCGCCTCGATCGCCTCGTTGATCTCGGCAAAATCGAAATGGCCGATCAGCCGGTCAAACGGGAAATTGCCCGCAAGGTGATGGTCGAGCAGTTCCAGCAGGAACGGCGCGCCGTCCGAATTGCCACCCAGAATCCCCATTACGGTGCGCCCGCCGCCCATGAATGCAGCTTCGTTGAAGGTGAGGTTGTGCGAAGGGTCAGACGCGCCGACGATACCGCAAATGCCCTTGGGCGCGAGCAGGTTCCACGAATCCTCGATCACCTTGTTGATCCCGGTGGTGTCGAACGCATAACCAAGCCCCTGCGGCACCAGTTCGCGGATTTTCGCCGGAGCATCATCCTTGGCATTGAACGCATGGGTCGCGCCCAGTTCCAGCGCCAGCGCGAGGCGGGTGTCGTTCACGTCCACCGCGATGATCGGGTTCGCGCCCGCAATCTTCGCCGCCATAATTGCCGCCATGCCAACCGTGCCTGCGCCGAACACTGCAATCGGTAGCCCTTCGCGCACTTCCATCGCATTCAGCACTGCGCCAGCGCCGGTCATCAGCCCGCAGCCGATAGGGGCGATCATGTCGAGCGGAATGCCGTCAAACCGCGCAGGCAGCACGATAGTGTTGCGGTCATGCGTGATCGCGCGAGTCGCCCATGCCGACTGGCCGAAGAAATTGGCTGCCATCGGCGCGCCTTCGTGGTGCATCGTGGGGGTGCCGTCTGCGCGGGTGCCGGACCAGTTATTGGGGAAGAAATTGTAGCAATAGGTCGGCGCATCGATGTCGCAACTGGGGCAGTGGCCGCAGGAATTGAAGCTCATCACCACCCGGTCGCCCGGTTTGGCGCTAGTAACGCCGCTGCCGACTGCCTCGACAATACCCGCGCCTTCATGCCCCAGCACCACCGGCAGCGGCACGGGCAGCTGAGCGTCGCGCACCGCCAGATCGGTGTGGCAAATACCGCAAGCGACCACGCGGACGAGGATTTCGTCTGCCGCCAGATCGGCCAGTTCGACCGGTTCGATGGTGAAGGGATGGTCGTGGCCGCGGCAGATGGCGGCGTTTGCGGTGGTGGTCATGGTGCTTCCTCAATCGTTAAGTGGTTTGACGGGCCCGAGCTGCATCCCGCCATCGATCATCACATGCGCGCCGGTCATATAGCTTCCGGCATCGCTCGCCAGCAACAGCGCGAGCGGCTTGATCTGGTAGGTTTCCGCCATCCGCCCTACCGGCACCAGCTTGTCCCACGCCTGTTTCGCGAGAGGGTTTTTCTTCACCCAGCCGTCGCCGATATTGGTCACGAACGGGCCGGGCGCGATGGCGTTTACGCGGATACCATAAGCGGCGAGTTCGTAGGCGGAGTGGCGCATGAAGTGCTTCACCCCCGCCTTGGCCGCCATGTACGGCACGCCGACGATGGCCTCGTTCACCTCTGCCGCGTTGGACGAGGTGATGACGATGGAGCCGCCGCGGCGGCCCAAACCGTTACGCTCGTTGGCCTTCATCACTCGCGCCGCCTCGCGCACGGTGTGGAAGCAGCCGGTGAGGTTGATGTTGATGCTCTTGTACCACCGGTCCGGATCGTAAACGTCGATCTGGCCTTCGGGATTGCGCTTTTCCTCCGGTGACCAGAAGCCGTTGCCGACGTCCAGCCCGGCATTGGCGAAGGCGATATCGCACCCGCCGTAAGCTGCCACGTGGTGATCGAACACCCGCGCGACCTGCGCCAGATCGGTGATGTCGCACACATCGAAACGCGCCTCATACCCTTCATGCGCGAGCCGCATCGCCTCCCGCGCGGCACCCTCCGCGTCAATATCGGTCAAAGTGACCTTCGCGCCCGCCTCGGCCATCACCTCGGCATAGGCCAGGCCGATCCCGCTCGCCGCGCCGGTTATGAGCGCGGAGCGGCCGCGAATATCGAACTGGTCGAGGGTTTTCACGCTATTCTCTCCTATTCGTCATTCCCGCGAAGGCGGGGAGTCGTAGACGTCCTTCGGACAATCCAGGGCGGCTAGTGTTGCGATTGCGACTCTGGATTCCCGCTTTCGCGGGAATGACGAAGGGCGGGGGTTACAAGTACAACTGCCGGTTGATCTCCAGCCCGTGTTCCGCACAGTAGGTTTCGTAGTGGTTTATGAACCACCACACATCGAGCGTTTCGACGAAGTTGCCCTGATCGTCGTAAAACTCGTTAGCGCCCTGCATCCAAAAGAACGCCTTCATACCGTTTGGTTCATCGGTGACGAGGGTATGCGCGTGGCCGGGAAATTCGGTGATGAACTCGCCCGGGCCGCACACCCAATCGTATTCGAGATAGCGGAAGGTGCCTTCCATCCCGATTGCCCACACCATGCCGCGATGCTTGTGCGTGCCGATCACACCGGGGGATTTGATCCACAGGATGTTGGCATAGACATTGTTGCGCACATCGAACGCCAGATGCCGGATCGCCGCGTTATCGCCAAACGGCACCCACGGGCTTTCCGCTTCGGACGCGCCGACATAGGTGCCCGCGATGCAGTATTTGTCGAGCATTGCCGAATGAATTTCGGGCACCCCGACGATCTTGTAAGCGCCGCTGGGGGGCGCTTTGATGCCGCCCAGTTTGGGCTTTTCTTGCGTGGCCATTGTCCGTTCCTTCGTCATTGCGAGGGGCTGTAAGGCCCCGCGGCAATCCAGCGCGGCTTCGGGCGGCGCTGAATTGCTTCGTCGCTTCGCTCCTCGCAACGACGAGGGGCGGGGGGTTAAATCAGAGATACAGCTTCGGATTGATCGGGATGCCCTGCTCGCGGCAATACGTCTCGTAGTGGTTCATGAACCAGAACACGTCCGTGGTGTCGACGAACTTGCCGTCCGCATCGAAGAAATCGATCGGCCCCTGCATCCAGCCGAACAGCTTCACGCCGTCTGGGTGTTCCGTAACGAGCGTGTGACTTTCGCCGGGAGTTTCGAGGATCACGCCTTGCGGGCGGGCGGTCCAATCATATTCCAGATAGCGCACGCTGCCTTCGAGACAGACCATCATGATCGTGCCGCGATGGAAATGCGTGCCGATCACTCCGGGCGATTTCACCCATAGGATGTTGGAGAAAATGCCCTGCCGCACGTCGAACGCGATATGCTTGATCGCGGCATTGTCGCCGAACGGCACCCACGGGCTTTCGTTGTCGTCGGGCGTGTCGATATAGCGGCCGCCGGGCGACGTGCGCCGCACCAGATCGGCATAGGGGTAGTTGATTTCGACGATTTCCTTCCGGTCGGAAGGGGGGGCTTTCATCTGGGTGGCCATGCTTCGTGCTCCTGATTAACGGATGAGAGTATCGACATATTCGGCACCGATGCCGTTGCTGCCGTAATGTTCGCGGGCGGCTTTCATGTAATCGAACACGTCGTAGTGGCCGACCGAATTGCCCTGTTCGTCCAGCCACATCAGCGGGCCGGACACGACGAAGAACACCTTCATCGGATCGGGGTGTTCGTATGAAACCAAAGTGTGGCTTTCTCCGGGCGCTTCGAAGATGAAATCGCCCGCGGTGGCGGTCCATTCATGTTCGAGATAGGCCCATTTGCCGCTGATCGTGTAGGCCCAGATCGGCTTGGGGTGGTAATGCCGGTTGACGATGCAGGCTGTGTCGGCGCGCAACACATCGGCCCACATATTGAGGCTGGGGCTGATCCAGACGGGCTTGGAGAACACGCCCTCCACAATCGGCACCCACAGGCGTTCGTCGCCCTCAGCGATGTTTTTCATATACACTTCGGGCTTCGCGCCGGGGCGGAAAGCATGCGGAACGGGCGGAGTTCCGGCCCAGGGTTCGGTAGTGGGGGCTTCGGGCATTAATCTCTCCTGCCGGTCCCGTTATGCGGGACTCGGGCTACTCACCGGTTCTATCCTAACGTGTGTTAGGATGCGAAGAGCTTTTGTTGATTCCGTCCAGTCCGATCAGGCCTCGACCGCCGCAATGCCGCGCCGCTTAAGCACCGCAGGCGCTGTTTCCTTCAGGCCCATTGCGACGAACCCGCTGACTAAGGCGAGGCCCATCATCAGCCACAGGAAGCTGTCCTTGCCCACCGCATCGTTGAGCGCCCCGGCCACCACCGGCCCGAACACGCCGCCGAGCACCTCGCACGAACCCATTGCCAGCCCAAGCACGGTGGCGTGATGGATCGGGCGGAAGGTTTCGGACGGGATCGTGGCCATGAAGATCGGGAAAATCCCGTTCACCGCCCAGCCGATAAAGAATATCGCCGCCAACATCACCACCGGCCCATCGAAATACATGGCGCCTAGCGGGCCGAGTACGGACAGGAATGGCAGCACCACCATCACCGGCTTGCGTCCGATAATGTCCGACAGGCCGGAAATGACGATGGAATAAATTGCAGCGGCAATGCCCAGCGAACCCATCACCCAGCTCATCGTAGTCGGGTCGAGGCCTTTGGTCTGCACGAGGTAGTTGGGCATGAACGCCCACGTAATCACGAAATGCCCGACCATCAGCACGCCGACGACTACGCAAATCCACATGTTGCGCGTTCTGAGTGCGTCCATAATTCCCAGCTTTTCGCTCGCAGCATCTGCCGCCTGCGCCGAAGCCTTTTCCGGTTCGCGCAGCAGGAACCAGATCAGCGCGGCGGACAGCAGGCCGGGAACGGCGGCGAGATAAAATGCCTCCCGCCAGCTATAATTGATGGCAAACCACACCAGTACCACCGGGGCAATGAAGCTGCCGAGCAGGTTGGAGCCGAGGTTCTGTGCCACGCCCTGAGCCAGCCCGCGCCGTGCAGGATCGACTTCGGATGCCACCATCGCATGGCTGATCGGCATCACGCCGCCCTCCGCCGCGCCCATCAGCAGGCGCGCCGCGAACAGGAACACGAACGTCGTCGCGATGCCCGACAGAAACGAACACAGCGAAAAGCCCACCGTCGCTGCGATCAGCAGGATTTTGCGCTTGCCAAGGCTGTCGGACAGCTTGCCCACGAAGAACGCCGCAATCGCCCAACTGAACGAAAGCCCGCCCGCCAGCAGCCCGATCTGCGTATCGGACAGCGCCAGTTCGGGCTGCACGAACGGCATCAGCGCGTTGAGCGCTTGCCGGTCAAAGAACACGATCCCGAAATTCAGGCTGAGCAGGAACACCAGCAGGAACTGGTATCCCGGCGAATTCTTCATCCAGTTGCCCTGTATGGCAGCGCCGATAGGTTGCATTCTAATCTCTCCAACACCGGTTTTTTGCGGCGAATATTGTCACCCGAAGGGCCGGATCGGCTCGGCACCGTTCCAATTGCGGCTCGCTTCCCAGAACCGCGTGAATGTCTCGTCCATGCCCGGAGTTACCGGCAGCAATTCGATGAAGCCCGCCTGCGCGGCGGTGCCGTCATCCAAGTACACCACCTCGCCCCCAGTCGGCACGGCGGCACGATACGCCTCGTGGTAGCCGCGCGCGCAGTAGTCGGCGGCGGCGGCTTCGACATCGGCAAATGCCAGGCCGAGATGGTGAAACCCGAACCCGCGCGCCTCAATCGTTTCGCGGTATACCGAGGGATGCTCGTCGAGCGGCTGGATCAGTTCGATCTGCATATGCCCGGCAAAGCCCATCGCCAGCGTCACATCGGCGCGGCTTTCCTGCCCACGATAGGTTTGGCCCGGCGAAAGCAGATGCGGCAACACGAAGAACGGCCCCGCACCCAGATTGCGCACCCAGTGGCGGATAGCGGCGGTTAAGTCAGGCACGATAAACGCGGTTTGCGCAACGCCCCCCAACGGCTGGCCGTAGCCAAGCTGTGCCTGCATCAGGTATTCTCCCCGCTCCGTGTACCCGGAACGCGGGCGGAACTTGCCAAGTGCCGCGACAAAGTCAATCTCGGCGTGCTAGTGGGGGCAAAAGAGGAGCACGAAAATGGCAACCCAGTTGAAACGCAACCATGATTGCAGCCCTGAGGAATGGCAGGCCCGGCTAGACCTCGCCGCCGCTTATCGCATTTTCGACCACATGGGCTGGTGTGAGAGCATCTATAACCACATCACCTTGCGCGTGCCGGGGGAGGATAGTTTCCTCATCAATCCGTTCGGCCTGCTGTGGGGAGAAGTGACTGCGTCCAACCTGCTCAAGATCGATTCGGCGGGCAACAAGCTGACCGACAGTCCGTATCCGGTGAACCTGGCGGGCTTCACCCAGCATTCGGTGTTCCACGCCCAACTGCCGCACGCCCACGCAATCGTTCACACGCACACGCCCGATACGATGGCCGTTTGCGCGACCGAAGGCGGGCTTCAGCCCACCAATTTCTATTCGTGCTTCTTCGAAGGCCTCACCGCCTATCACGATTTCGAAGGCATCACCGTGCGCAGCGAGGAAGGCGAGCGGCTGGTCGCCAATATCGGCGAGAAACCCGTTTTGATGCTGAAGAACCACGGACCGGTGGTGCTCGGCCGCACGTTGCCCGAGATGTTTTTCACCTATTACATGCTTCAGCGGGCGTGCGAGATTCAGGTGAAGACCGCCGCGATGGGCAAGCCGATCGTGGTTCCGCCCGAAGTAATCGCCGTCCACCAGCGCGACCGCGACCTGATGCTGACCACGGATTTCGGCAAGCTCGATTTCGAGGCATGGACGCGGCATATCGACAAGATCGACAGCAGCTGGCGCAACTGATCCATAATGCCCGGCTTTACCGTTAACGATCAGCCCATGTTTTTCGACATGGACCCGCAGACGCCGCTGCTCCACGCGCTGCGTGACGCGGCCAACCTCACCGGCACCAAATATGGCTGCGGCGTGGGCGATTGCCACGCTTGCACCGTCCTGATCGATGGCGAAGCGCTGCGCAGCTGCCTGGTGACGATCGCGGAGGCGGAGGGGCGGTTCATCACCACCATCGAAGGCCTCAGCCGTGACCGCAGCCATCCGGTGCAGCAGGCACTGGTGGCCGAACAGGCGATCCAGTGCGGGTTTTGCACACCGGGCATCGCGCTGGCCGCCGCCGCGCTGATCGCACGCAATGCCAATCCCTCGCCCGACGAGATCAAGGCGGCGATCCCCAATCTGTGCCGCTGCGGAGTGTATCCCCGGTTGATCCGCGCAGTGCAGCGGGCAGGCGCGGTGGCCCGCCGTGCGGAGCGAATCAGTGCCGCGCCTGCGCCGGGGATCGATCTTGATGACGCCGCTCGCGCGGTGCCTGCCCTGGAACGAACATTGCAAGGAAGCAGCGAATGAAGGCGACGATCTGGCACAATCCCAAATGCGGCACCTCGCGCAATACCTTGGCGTTGCTGGAAGCGCGCGCCAAGGTGGAAATGGGGGGAGTGGAGCTGACAGTGGTGGAGTATCTCAAAAACCCGCCCACCCGCGCAAAACTGGCGCAGCTATTCGCCGATGCCGGGATGACGCCCGCCGAAGGCCTGCGCCTGATGGGCACCGATGCGGAGGAGCGCGGGCTGCCCGCTGCCGATGCGGATACGGTGCTGGATGCGATGGCGGCCGAACCGATTCTCATCAACCGCCCGCTAGTCGAAACCGAAAAAGGCGTGCGGTTGTGCCGTCCGATGGACCGGGTGGAAGAAATTTTGTGAGACTTTAGCAAGTCGGGAGCACCGCGTTTATTGCGAAAAACCCGTGCCCACTTATCGCTGCGATGCTGTAGTCGCTTGCTTGCGCCCGCAAGTTCTGCGAACCGCGCATGTCATTCGTCCACGTTGCGTTGGCCGGGCGTATCGGAGAAGGCTTACAGTGCAAGGCAGTGATATCGCCGCACGGCGCGAAAAGGGCACAATCGCGGATCGGATTACCGACGCGGTAGGCCCGGCAGGAGTGTTTTTTCGCGGCTTCTTGCAGAACCCTCGCATGGTAGGGGCTGTGTTCCAGTCCTCGCGCTATACGATCGAGGCGATGCTGGAGCCGGTGGACTGGTCGCGCTGCCGCTTGTTCGTCGAATACGGGCCGGGG
>Ga0247817_10000485_pt1 | contig 22067 bp, 12 predicted proteins | sample UWRJL212509R1_FD_178010 | JGI IMG/M metagenome (GOLD analysis project Ga0247817, IMG submission 178010) | Plant litter microbial communities from Arlington Agricultural Research Station in Wisconsin, United States - UWRJ-L212-509R-1 | ecosystem: Environmental > Terrestrial > Plant litter >...
TTCAACCAATTGAAACATCTCTGTCTGAAAGTAAAAATAATGGAACGGACGAAGTTTTGCTTTAAAATGATTCCCGTATAGTTCTTTATCGCTAAAAAGAAACTGATCTTCTATATCAAAGCGTATAGATCTACGCACTTGAATTGAATCCTTTTTTGCATAGTTACCAATATATTGAGAACAATAAGGATAGACCGTAATGCGATTATTGAGTTGTCTCTCTTGCCCATAATCGCCAACGAGAACGAAGGCAATGGCCCGAACAATTCCGCCTGCAATACTTCCAACAATGGTGTTTTCAATTTCCCTTTCAAAGTCATTGTGACCACCATATCCGGAAATAGGGCGTTTTGGATTATTACTATTCGGAGTTATTTGCTTCCGCTCCTTATTTAATTCCTTTGTAGAAGTATCAATCTTACCTTGAGCATAACTTCCAAACGAATGAAACAGGAATATAAAAGACAGAAGCGCATGTATGAAACCAGAACAAAACAGCGGAGCGAAACATGTATTCCCGATCTTACCACGGATTGATGAAAAAAAAATCTTTAAAAAGAGTTTGAATGAATAAATCATCTTATAAGGGCAAAATAAATACCTCTTTCTAATAAATAACATAGAGGCATATCATTCAGACAATCGTAAAGGCATTTCCCCCTATCGCGTAGCTATATTAGTAAAAACGAAACCTCCAAGGTTGGCTTTGGATATAAAAAAAACTGACTACTGTTTACTGTCCACTATTTACTAACTTGTACTAATAAGATCTGAACTTTTTACCATGAAACAGAAATTCATATTCGTTATACTGATACTACTAACTTTTAATAGCTGTAGTTTTTTTAGTGAATCATCAGACAAAAAAGAGTTTTATGAAACATATGCCGATTGGGATTATAAATACATCCCTATCATCCCTCCACTCAAGGCAATGTCCGGTTCTTCAAAAACATGGATGATCAGTCATCCTGCAAAATCTTTTCACCTGGGGCAAAGTAAATTCGGTGCTATTACCTTAGGGGCATTTGGAGTATCAAAAAACTACATCTATGGCACAATCCCTGGCTTTACAAGTAACAACGGCTGGTTCTTATTGAATACAGACCTTTCCCTTTATATTGAATATTCAACCAAAGAGGAATTGATCACTACACTAAAAAAATATAAGCTCGACATAAACCCGATCAAGTCCTGCGAAGAATATTATGCCGAACTTGCAGACGATAAAAGGTGCTATTGGTTTCCTGCGAAAGGTGAACAGTATCCAACGTACCCGGCCTTTCAACCGGATTCAAGTATTACCATTCAAATTTCAGGAAATGGCAAAACCACCGATTTTAAGTTGTCTGACCAAATAAAACGTGATGTAAGCAAAATTTATTATTTCAAACTGAAATACGACAAACCTGATAATGATCTTTTGTATGTTTCGTTTGACTCCTCTCCGCCCAAACGTATTGTTAACAATGAAATCATCGCTGCTTATGCGGAAAGAAGCCCGATAACTATTTCTGTTTACACGCCCTACCCTATTGGTGTCAGCAAGGGTATAAAAGAAAAAGACAGGATCGTGGTATCTAAGAATATCGAACTAACGGAATAAGGGTATTCTAAAAACTGTTTCCTCTCTGGCGCTAGTCTGAGCGCAGCGGGGACTAGTGCCTTTCATTTTGCAGTCTTAAGACTGCTAATATAAATTAATGATAGAATGTTCGCAGTCAGAGACTGCCCGAATGGTTTTCACCGTGGTCTGTGGCACACAGACCACCAACAGCTATCAAACATTTCTTATTACCGTGGTCTGTGGCACACAGAACACCAACAGCTATCAAACATTTCCTTACCATCTGATGTTAGACGAATTATATATTTATTATTCAATTATTCTTTCTTAACTCAATCTACCTGTAGTGTTCTGTGTGCCACAGAACACGGTGAGAGCAATAGTAAGTATTACTCCATGTTCATTAAAATATCTCCTATCAATCTTTTTTTTCAGTTTTAACTTTATCATAAAGAATAGTTAAATTAAAAAATCATAGAACAGTAGGTGATTGTTTAAAAAAGCCGCAACAGTGAGTTGAATGGCTAATACAATTACAATTTTACTACCTTAAAGACCTTCTGATCCTCTCCAGACTGAAGTTTTATAAGGTATATCCCTTGAGATAAATCAGTGAAACTTAATTGTTGTTTAACGCTCCCCGCATCTAAAGTTGTTTGCTTAATCAAGCTACCAACTGCATCTAAAACCAAAACAATCACATCAAATTTCCCTGTTGATGAAAGCTCAACACTCACACTTTCTGATGTAGGATTGGGATAGACTTTTGCTGTCTGAAACAAATCATACAAGTTTGGTTCATCCTGATATCGTAATGGCGGTTTATTAGAAATGATAATTTTTTTAACTCGTGTATCAGTGCATATTCCGTTGGTCACTTTCATAGAAACTATAAAAGATGTTTTTGAAGTATCGGGCAAGTTGTAAACATGTACTGGATCTATATCAATTGAATTTGTTGTCTGATCTCCAAAATTCCAGATAAAATTTACATTTGATTCTTTTGTTAATTGAATGAATTTTACAGAATCACCGTTGTAATCATTTGTTGATGCCAAAAACACTGCAGATATATAATCCGGATCATTCGGTAGACAAGTAGCGTAATTAACAACAGGAAATACCGCTACACGAATTTGTTTAATTTCCGGTGGTGATAAAGTAGTTGTTACAATAGTATTATTTATTGTATCTACAGATCCTCCCTTATTCATCCAAGAAAAACCTTTATCAGATGAAGCATATATTTTGTAAGCGGATTCACCTGTTGTTGCTTCTTTATCGAAATAAGAAAATTTCAATGCAGTAATCAGCCCGCTATTGTACTTATCTACCGGAATAATGTCGTAATACCTATATATACTTGTGTCACCATTGGAATGCTGTATACCGTGACCTCTTGAAATATCTACATATCCAAAATTAGAGGGAGATTCAACATATAGACCTAGTCCTGATATATTTTTAATTATTGAACTTCCGGAAAGAAACACCCTTGATGTAATCATGCCTGAATTTCCATAAATACGATTTTTGTTTGTTTCATTAAACAAAGTACCTGTGAGTCCAAGGTTTATGTTGTTTCCATTCAGATGTATGTTTCCGTTTCTAATATTCAATGTATCGGCAACAGATATTGCTTTGTTTACTATTGCTTCTCCTAAAGGTTTGTCAATAATCAATGAATAAAAATTAATGGAATCACCTTGTATATTTTGTGCTTCAGAACCTCTAAGTACTACTTTACCTGCAGATGTTACAAATAGTTTTTTGTTACTGTTATTTGTCAAATCCTCCGCTATATAAATTCCACCTCCATTGGCTATACTTGCTCCTAAAGCATTCACATAACTCCCGTCAATATATACATTGGATGTGTTTGTGATCTCTACACCCTTATTTGTAACCGTAACCTGAGCTTTACTATCAATAGTAATCAGGATCAATAAAGAAAGTATCAAATAATAGCAATTCATAACTTTGTGTTATAACTTTATAATGTATGCTAAAACATAGAAAGGAGGCCTATTTTCAAAAGCCACCGATGCATTTGTATTTGTAGAATAATTAATTGTTAACGAATGATTATGGCTTCCATTCGCTTTCATATCTGCATCATATCCTTGATTTGGCGGGGCAACGAAATCACTATTTGAGGCTATAACTCTCACCTGTCCCACACCATCCCCACCTTTATCACCTGATGTTTGAAATAAATGCTTATGATCTCCATCTGTTGAAGTGTAACCAGTATGATTATGAGCAGGCGAACCACTTTGAGCAGATGTCAATTTAATCTGCTTGGCATCAACTGAATTTTTGCCATTTGATATGCCGTCTGCATCTGAATATTTTGGCCCTACAGAATCTACTTGAAGATTATAATCAGCATCGTTCTTATCATACCCTGCAATGAACCTACCGCTCAGATTTGGTGTCTTTGTGCCAGCAACAACAGATCCATCACACAGAGCCCATCCTGCAGGAATTGCATTTGGATTGCCTGACCACATAATAATTCCTCCTTTGGGAACGGGACCATTGCCTGTTGCATTCAAGCCATAATTCTGCGCAGACACTGTACCGTTCACTTCCAGCTTTGATGTTGGATTGTCTGTACCAATCCCCACATTGCCTGTAATCGGTGTTGTAATGTTTCCATTCGTTCCACTTGTTTGAAATGGATTTATAGCAACCCAGCGATCTGGATTCGCAATGGTGTCGTACACAAAAAACATATTCTGATCTTTATCAAACACCAGCAATGCGTGGGCCGGATTTTTAGAGATCATATTTGTACGATCAATGGTAGTCATCCTGGGTACTAGAAGCCCTTTATCATTTGCTGTCATATCAATCAGTGACGATGGTGCCGGGTTGGGATTGTTAAATCCAACCTGTGCATTTACCTGCAGCATTGAGAATAAAGCACTCAGCAGAAGCGATACATGTTTAATTTTGTTTGAAGATTCCATACGTATTTTTACTTATAGCCAAAAGAATAATTTTAATACAATTTATTTAATGGTAATTTTTATAACCTGAGATTGAATGGTATTGCCGGATGTATCGTATAAGCGTATCTGATACACATACGTATTTCCAGATATTACAGAAGAATCAGAGTAGGTATGTTCCATAAGTTTACCGCTTAACGGTTTTAATGCCCCGATTTCTTTATCAGATCTATAAATGACAAAACTTGTTAGCTCCGATTCTGTTGCTTTCCAGGATAGCAGAACTGCTTTTTTACTTTTATTGTATTTTCCCTTAAATTCCTTTGGCGCTTCCAGAGACGAAAAACGTGTATATCCCTTTTCAATATTAGAAGACAATGATTTATTTCCAGAACTGTCGACTGCTTTTAGATAATACATGTATGTTGCAGCAGACCGTATATCGGAGTCCTTATATGACAACACGGAAACAGGGATCAACTCTTTATTGATTATTGTATATGTTTCGGCATCGGTACTTCTATACAACTCATACCCTTTCAAGTCTTCATCTCTATTAGCCAACCATCTAAGCTGTATGCTTTCTTCTTCATTTGTAACCCCTATAATTAAAGGTTTTACAGGTGGTGTAACATCAGGCATTTTCACACTGGCTATAGACGAATAATCACTTTTATTGAATGATGTATCAATCGCCAGTATTTTATAAATAAATTCATTGCGTGCATTTCGCGGAAGCCTATCGGTATAAAAGGCTTCTTTGATCGGAGTACTGTTTAATAACACAAATGTATTTTTATCATTTTTACTTACGGAGCGATAAATCATATAACCTTTCAAATCCCCTTCCAGATTTTGTTGCCAGGTGAGACGGATCATTCCCGTATCAGAAACAGCTGTAAGTTTTACCGGAACTTCCGGCGGAACAATATCATGCACCTCTGAAAAAATCATATAGGATTTATTTTCATTACCAACCTTATCAACTGCTGTTACATAATAGTAATAAGGTCCTGCGTGTGGTACCTGATCTTTATAAGACGTTATATCCACACCTAATAGTTGTGTATTCAATTTTACAAATGGACCATTGCTTTTAACACTTCGATATACATTGGTGCCATTTAGATCGGATACGATCGTATTTTTCCAGCTTAGTGTCACGTCCAGGTTGCGTATCGTATCCTCAAGATTTTCAGGGGCTGGCGGAGCGATCAAATCTTCAACTTCTACCTTCAACTTTTCAGAATACTGCGTTTCTTTTCCAAAAAAATCAAGTCCAGCAAGCTGATAGTAATATGTTCCCGGTTTAAGTGTATCATCCAGATAAAATACGGATGGATATTGCAGCCTGCCAAGACTATCGGTATATCTTGAAACCATGACAGGTGGTTGGCTGATCAATGTCATGGGTATGCTATCAGTCCCTCTATACACATTCACAGCAAAAAACCGTTTCTCTTCCGGTTTCCATTTTATATATACTTTATTTGTGTCTGCCTTATAAATAATGTCCTGTACTGTTGCCTCTTTCGTTTCAGGCCCGGCAACAATGGGTTTGGATTCTGCCAGTAATACTTCGGAAGTACCTTTCAGTTGCATAATCTTATAGGTGTAGGTATTTCCTACTATAACGGAAGTATCATTATATAAAATTCCTAAAAACTTTGAAAATACTTCACTTTCAAAAGACTTAACCAATACATTGATCAGAAACAATCCGTTTACATCACTCTTCTTTGACTCATTAATATAAGGTACAAAAAACTCCAGGTCTTCATCGGCCGCATACTCTGACTTAGACAAACTATCTAACTTACGTATCGGCAACTTATTCAGCTTTTGCCAGACTCCCTGCCCTTCCTTTCGATACAGATTAACACCGCCTTCATAATACAGTGAACGTGAATACCACTTTACAGAAATATGTTGTTTGCTATTACCCATCCCTGCGTTGCGCACAAGCACCGTAGATTCAGTCGTCTGCGCTAAAGCTACAGAGCAGCACATCATCAATATACTTATAAACGCTAGTGTATATTTCATCCTTCGTATTGGGTTTCTGCTTTAAATTTTCTTTATTATAAACCTATTCCAAGAACCTAATTATTTCTATCAGACAATAGCTCTAACTATTGCCTGATAGAAAGGTTAAGAACATGCTCACTATCGGCACATGTATTTATACTTAGTTACATCCGAAAAAGAAATTCCTCCTGACGCCGCAGCAACATCATAGGTAACTTTTACAGGATATCCATTAGAATCAAATTCATATGTGTATGTCGCGGTATAATCTGTACTGCTCCCTGTTTCATCTGTAAACACATCCTTAGCAATCAGATTTGTGCTTATCTTGCCAAATAAACCTCTCCCCGGTAAATCGTTTAACAATGTATTGTAAGCGACTTTATCTTCGTTTGCTGTATAAGTGTATTCATGGTGTTGTACGGAAACTCCGTTTTTAATCTTATCAGAGGATACTCTTGTATTTCCTATGTACAAATAGACTGTTGTATCTCTAGTGGTATTGACACCAACACTTTTATGGATACGATACGTATTATTACCATTCGCATCGTATTGGAAAAAGATCGTATCGTGTGAGGCAGTAAATATTTCATAATAGGTTTCCATTTTCACCCTTCCTGCATTATCCAAGTGGTATTCAGATCCATCACCGTTCACATTACCATTATCATAGTAATCTGATTCGGTAATTTTTCCAGATGAGTATGAATAAAGTGTATATCCATTACGCCCACCATCTCCATCATAATCCTGGATCTTACCTATGTTTGACGTATTTGCGTTGTAAAAAAATGCGTTGGATGTATCCCCATCTTCATTCGTAGCTATATCAGGTACGGGCACGCAGGAAGTTGTTTGACCACCTGGAGCTGGAGTGTCGGCATCACTTTTTTTACATGCAATCAACATCGATACTGCAAGAGCAGTCATTAAGATTTCTTTTTTCATTTTTTGTTTTTAGTTGGTTGAAAATTTTAAAGTTTTTTTAGCTTGTTTTTTAATTTCATTAAAAATTAGTTAATTATCCTTTGCAATATATTTTAAATAGAAAGCTTTCCATTTCTCATTATGATTTTGATTTTGAATATCATAATCTTCTCGTGTTAATATATATATATTGCCTAAGTCATTTATTTTAATTTTCTCTATAAAATCAGGTACAACTGGAAGATTGTAATCTTTTTCATAATAAGATATCCAACCTGGGAATTCTTTTGGGTTATTTTTTATACGATCTACAAAATTTGGATATACTCCACCTTTTATAGGTTTAAACTGCAGGATTAATTTTTCCAACACTTTATAAAAAAAACTAAAGTTATTGGAATAGTTAAAAGGAAATTCAATAGTTATATTATTAGGGTATTTGTGCTCCCAATTAAATGCTCCAATCTGAGCAATTACTGTGAATCGATCCTCACTGTTTTCACCTGAATAAAACCATAAACGGAAGCCTACTTTTTCACAAAATGAAGGGGTGATTGTTCCTATATTATTATATTTTTTAATTTCTTTCTCATTAGCAAGTATATAATTTTCAGCCGTATTTAAAACCAACTTATCATTATAATTATTCAAATTAATTTTATGGTCTTTTTCATCTTCATTCATAAGTAAACTTATCTCTGAATACTGAGGTGCCAAGTTGGAAAACGAATTCATAAAGACGATCATCTCTTGACAACACTCTAATATAGACTGCTTCCTGTTTCCCCAAGCAATGCTTATTTTAAATATACCGTTTGTCATTATTAAATTTATTAAGGAATATATTTTACAACTATATTTGTTATCCCAACACTTTGAAATACTTGAGATATACCTCTTGCTCCAAGATCAGAAGAAATTTCCCATTCAATAGTAACATCCTTCCCATCAATTGAGCTTAGTTGTCTTCGAGCTTGAGTGAGTAAGGAATTGACTCTTTTTTGATTCTTTATTAATACTTTTCCTGCACCTTCTTCTATAAAATCATCCAATCCAGGAATTTCATTGTACAATGGATCAGTATCTTTAAATATACTAGTAGCATGACCATATTTTCGATCAATTAATACACCATTTTCAATATTATCAAAGCTTGTACCATTTACTTCAAAGCTTAAGTTAGCGTCCCCACTTGCCTTTCCTTGAAACTTTTTAGCCTGATCTAGTACATAATTATTACCAGTTGAGGATTGTGGGAATTTTTTATAACCTACTTTTAGTCCAGGTATATTTGCATCCGATGCTCTTTTCAAGGCTGGCATAATATTTTCAACTACATCCCAATTACGGTTAAAAAGATCTGTAAAATCATCCTTTGACATTCCAAGGTTATTTTTTTGTATAAAGTTACTTAACTCTTCTAACAATTCAGGTTTTTTTCTGCCGAGGTTGGTATATCACGTCACCTAACCTCCCAGCTCGCCGTGGTTGTGCACTTTCGACCAACCAACAGCTACTCTATGATGTGCTTGTATTCGCCTTTAATTTCATTCCAATATTCTTCCTTATTTCAAATAACGTAATGATGCCTTATGCATCATTAAAATATTATTGACATATATATATTACGATTGATAACTAAGAACTATAAACCTCTTCAAATGTTAATCCTGTTAAATTGTGTTTATGATATAATGTATAAAACTCATCCTCTTCATTTTTTTTTCCAGAATGAGTAAATATTCTAGTTTTAGCAACTTCTGGAATTTTAAAGATACTTGATTCATTAATTACTCTTTCTGGATGAAAGCCAAATTTTATAATCCTTCCTTTTGATCCATCTTCATAATATGCCCACTTTGTAGTATCATAATCAAGCCCATTCCTACAGTCGAGTATATTTAATAAAAAAAGTTTTGGTCCCCTTTCGACTTGCAATGGTAATATCTCGCCACACATTTCAAATATAGTTTGAAATATTTCTAATGCTTTAGAATCAAAAACTAACGTGCCTAGAAAAAATCCATAAAAGTTTTTTGCTTTTATTTTTGGGTTTTCAATATACACATCTAATTCTTTCCAATCATTCGCCCTAGCTTCACACTCAAAAGTTGAAAAGCTAAAACTGTTTTGATTTTGATTTACTAGGCTCAATGATTGTATATTATTTGAATCATTTCTTACATCGAAAATTTTCATATTGTTTTATTTTAATTATAAGGAAATGTTCCGTTTAATAGTTCATCTGAAATATTTTTAAGTTCCTCTCTAATTCTGCTTGGATCAGTTTCATTTAATCTTCTAACTAACTCATCATAATATTTATTTGTATGAACTCTTGAATGAGGAATAGCATCATCGATAACATATTTACTATTTTTAGGTAAAAAAACGCCATTAGATGCTTCATTAATATCTATCCCTTCTCTTATAAGGATTTTCCTTGCTTCTAAAGCATTAATATAGGTTTCTCCTCCTGGTACAATGTGATGAGCAGCACTATTGGGCGGTCTTACTTTACCAACGGCCACTAGATTTTTACCTAATACTTTTGAATCAGGGCCTAAACCTAACTTTTGTTTCTTTAAATTCCATGGATCATCTATAACATCTTTATTCTTTGTTATATTTTCATCGAGATCATCTCCATTCTTACCAACGGCCTCAACAAGATCATCATCAGCTTTTTTTATAGCTCCTTCAACCCCCTCATCCAACTTTGAAAGAATTGTCTTTAACGATTTACCAACAACAGCTCCGATTCCAACTGCTATAACAACTGCATGCTTACCTCCTTGGTATTTAGCAAAACAACCTCCTTTGGAATAATTATCATAACCGGTTGCACTACCTGCCAGTTTCTGAACATCCTGCCATTTGATATTTTTAATTGAACTCCACATTTGTGAAGCCGTTTCAGGCTCTGTGGCCATTGTCAGACCAAGATCCAGCAGCTGCACCAATTCTGTTGCGTTCTCTAATCCCTGATCACCTGCACCGCAAAAAAGTGCCGGTACATTTACAGGTGAAGTTTTATATTCGGGTTTGGTATCATCCCAATACTCTTCCGGTACTTTTGCAGTATTTACAATCTGTTTGGTAAAATCCTTTACTACTAGTACAGCTTCTAATATTCCAAGGTCTGTATATTTAAAATCAGGATCAGTACTTACAGAAGATGAAGAGCCTGTTCCAGTGGTATTATTGGCTTCTGCATTTTTCTTATTGATTACATTCTCTACATATTCATCACTAGTAGCTTTTAATTTCTCTAATTCGCCTGCATATTTTGTTGGTGGAGTCAGTACCCCATCTTTAAACGCATGATTAATTGTCCACTGTTTTGTATCGGGATCGTAACAGGCAGAAATACCAATATCACCGTTAAACTTTTTGCCTTTTACAATTGCATCTGCTTCGGTTTTACTGGTCGTAGAAGCTGTTGTTTGTGTTCCATTGATAACATAACCTTTGCCCGTTTTGCAATTGGTAACCCATACAGAACCACTAATACCTTGTGTTGCTAGCCATTTCTGAAGCTTTCCATCTTTAACATACGCATCTATTGCAGGATCTGGTGCTGCATTGCTTATAGGTGATGTCTTAACAGGCTTATCACATGGTGATGCAATCACTATCTCTTGAATAGACTTTCCTATAGTTACTACAGGGGAAACATCTTTAAAGTGTTTTAAACTTCTATTGCCGCTGGATACTTGAATTGACTTACCCAAAACAGCTTCTTTCAACGTTAACGTAACCGATTTTGCCTTTTCAAATGTTAAATCTGCTTTTGCAATTTCTGTCGTAAACGGATTCTGATCGACCAGCACAACATTTCTTACTGCTCCGGTAATTTTAACTGGACTTTCAAATGAGCCGGTATTGGTCCATACATTTGTTCCAACGCTTACATAGCCATCTGTATTGATCCCAGTAACGCCCCATGAATAATGAATGCCGCTATAAGAAAAATCATGTAAAAAATAATTATCTGAATACATGTAAGCATTGCAGCTATGAAGTATGATTGCTCCCTTGGGTAAGATAAATGGCTCGCCCCATGGAGTAACAAAGGTTGCTGCGGCAGTTAACGTCATTCCATTAGATACAGCAGCGCTGCTCTCCTGTGAAACATAAACCCCTGCTAATTCTTTCAATACGTCATCTACACTTTTATAAAAATGATCCGAAAGAACTGCATCATCATTAACAATATTGTACGCACCTGTATTGGTAAATGCACCTTTAGCAGAAGTGCTGGTACTTAATTCACTAAGCCTATTACCAATACTAATTCTTACAGCTTCAGAATACTTAACATCAGGTATAGGTAAAAATAAAGGACTTGTTTCAGAATATGCAGGTGCTTTAGAAAATTTATAGGTTAGAGAAACATAGGTATCGGGCCTTGCAGCGTGATAATAGGCCTGAGATAGGCGCTGGAAAATATTATTTAAAAATGCACCTTCTACATACGCAAATACATATACATTAAGACCTGTATTCAACGAATCAAAAGCTGCAATACGATCTGCTACCTTAGGTTCCCGTGCCAGCCTATACACTCTAAATCCATCGCGCAGCTTCGTGAACATATCCTTCATTTTAGCTTTGAAGGCGTCCATGTTTGCACCGCTTTCTCTGGTGATGGCTTCTGTATAATATGTTACCTCTGTATGAATAAGTTTTTTCTGCACATCGTTAAAGCCATACACATCCAGGCTGTCCATCAAGGTTGCCTCTGTATGTGCATGAGCCTTGTAGCTATGCATGCATGCAAGTACCAGCAGCAGTATAATATATCCGATCCTTTTCATCAATTCTCTTACAATGTTTTATTAAAGCCTGCATTAAAATCAATACCCAATCCAAGTACAGATACATGTCCGCGCAGATTGCCAGCCAAGGTAGTTGGGGGCGGATCAAAACGCATGATCAGATCTCCTCTGCAATAAATATTTACGAGATTGATGTTCTTGGATTTTTTCAGCACCTTATAAAAAATGTTTATATTTGCCCAAAGATCAACCCATATTCCAGCTTCAATTAATTTTATTGAAGGCTTATACTGCACAATAGCTGAAATTCCTGCAGCAACACCCGCATCGATCATTAAGCCTCCAGAAACAATTTTTAGATCGACCGATATTGTTGTATTGATCGAGTATGATAAACCTAATCCAATATCTGCACGTGTCTGATTCACACCTGCCCAGCCGGCAGCTCCCCAGCCTGCACAACCAGGGGTAATCTTGATCATGTTGTCTCTGGTACCTACCTGTACCGACCAATAGCCAGGTCTAACATCTACGCAAAAGTTAGCCTGCAAACAAAGCCCTTTATTGAACAACACCCAGCCCGATCCTAAGAAATGCTCTTCAGCAGAGTTGTAATGAATTTTAATTCCACCTGCTCCACTAGCCATTGGATCTTTAGACTCAGCTGTTGGATTTTTTAGCAGCATGCCAACATCGCCTTCAAAATCAATCACGTAATTTCCATCTTCCCGTATTTCTACATTGGCAGCAACTCCCAAACGAATAGCCGTGCCGTGTGTTGCAGCATCAAAGAATACAAAGCTTACTCCTGCACCATAATTTGTTAAGGGATCCGGCACAATAGCTCTTCCCGGGATATCGGTCATGTGATGGTACATTCTGCCCGATGCAGCTACAAGTTCTACAGGACCCAATGATACTGACTGACTCAGCTTCTTCGCAGCCCGGTCCATCGGTTCGCCTACCTTTCCTTTATTATCTGCACCGCCAGCAATCTGACAGAACCAATACGGCATATCATCTTTCCGTCCGTTTACATACGTTCCGCTCAATGAAAACTTTTTCGGAATATTTACATTCAGTATTACACCACCCTTCCAGATATCTCCATACACGGGATCTGCAGGTGTATAATTAATCATACCTGCAAAAGAAATAAACTTGGTGTTCAATGCTACTGAAACAGCATCAAGCTTTACCACCTGATCCACTTTACCTTCTTTCAGATTACGGCCCAACCCCTGAAAATTCATTTTAAGGCCGATACCTGCACTTGCCGTTACGCCGCCTTCTCTGCTTAGTATGTTATTGGCAAGTTTGTTTACTTCCTCAGATGCTTTTTTAGATATAACTTTAGAAACAATATAACCTGCTTCTGCATTGATAGCACGCATAAGCAAGCTATGTACATTATCAGTTTTAATACCGGATGCAGCATCGCCTCCCGACTGATAAATGCTTTTCCGCACCCGCTCCATATTGATAAGGCCGAAAGCATCGTCACTTATCCCATGAATGATGTATGGCATATTATCTACAAGCCGATCCACAATATCATTCATGTTAATTTTGCCATTGACAAGATCCAGCACCAGACCTTTCATCTGAAGTTCTACGTAACTGTTTACACGCCCGCTTGTTTCATTGCGAATAAATGTAATAAGCGGCAGACGTATATCTGTATCGATAAACTTGACAACACTGTTTCTGATATCTTTTGAAAGTTTTACACTGATTGTATCAGCAATAGTCTGTATACTTTCCGTAGGGTCAAAGTCAGGTTTTTTTACTGCACGGATTACCTGTGCTGCGATACTGTCAACCAGCTTTGTAACCGCGCGGTCAATTTTTACAGTAAGTGTATCTTCTATTTTTTTGACCTGTTTGTCCAGCACAGACAAATAAGCGTTAACACGGGCTGTTATACTATCTGTAAAGGGAGTAGCTAAAGCAACGGATGCAGCAGCAACCACCTCGTCCAATATCTGCTGTTGATTGACTACAAAACTTACAGTCGCCCAGCTGGAGTCTGTTGGCGCTGTATCGCTTTTATCTATTAATTCAGACGATATATAATGTACGCCGGAAGACAGCTCTGCAGATATTTCACTCACAGGATCAGGATCAGCATCAGTAACAACGACCGTAGTAGATGATACGTCATTCTTAAAACTGTTTGCAATGATTGCCACATTCTCTTCGTAGCTATTTTGTTTTACATTGCCCGGGATAGCCTCCGCAGCAGCTATAGAATCAGCTCCCGGCACATAGGCTTCTTTCGGAAGCATGGTATTGGGTACGGTACTGTAAATATTAACTGCTGGTGCACCTTGGCTTCCGCTTACATCTTCAGCTAATACTGCTTTACCTGTTATACCAAAAGCATATGCGCCATTGCTGCTGCCCGCCCCTATTGCATCAAAGGCAACCGGATAATTACTAAGCTTACCATTCAGCTGTGTACTCAACGTCATAGTACAATTCGGCAACAGAAAACCTATTTTATAATTTCCCCATGCCTTAAATCCTGTCAACGATTTTGCTTCTATTTTTAACGATGGCCAAACGAGATCCATCGTCATATCAATACGTTCACGGTCTGCAAAGACTCCTCTTGTAATCGTTATTTGTGTTTCCTGATCTCCGCTTCCTTTATTAAATGTAAAGGATGTACCATCAAGATTTGTCAGGTATCCGGGCTGAATACCCATGTTAGAAAGAGGGGCAGTAAAATTGTACGGTGTTGATGTGCTTATAAACGGAATGATAATGCTTCCGGTAAGACTACTGTTTTGTACCGAGCTCTTTTCGACATTCAATGTAAATACATTTAATGCTGCAGGAAATTGATTGAACGTAGCCGCATCGGATGCAGCAAATGTATGCGTTACAGTAAGCTGTTGCCCGCTCCCATCGATCCAGTTTTTAAAGGCATCAGCCTGAGTAAGGTTATACTGAACAGATATAAGCTTTTTAAATATTAGCTGCCCTGATTTATCGGCATCTATATTGAAATCTATCCGGAATGTAGGGAAATACACTCCCTTCCACATCTTGTTATCCGTAAGTTTCAAAGGTGATTGTACTTCAGATAAATCTATAACATAGGACAATGGCGCCATTACCAGATTTGAGTTTGGTATTGGCAAAATATTATTTAAAAGTGCAGTTTGGTTTTGCGTTATGTAAAACAACTGATCTGTCTGCTTAAACGGCAGTGTCACATTTTTACCATACGCATCTGTGCCCTTTATAATAGTGGGCAGCTCTACAGTTCCATCCAAACGAAGCGTATACACATTTTCATTGATAAGAAAATCCGATGTGGGCAAAAGACTTAACTTAAAATTATACGGATCAAGTAATGTATACTGATTGTTTACGTTGAGCTGAGCATGACCATACAACGTAAATCTGTCGTAATTGATCCATTCGGAAACGGATACCACAAATGCTTTTTGAAGTGCGGTAACGGGATGTGGCAATTCCCAACGCACATTTCCAAAATATTCAAGACTGTTTTTATCCAGACGTACACGCTTGGGGTAAAAATAGGCGACATCGTTTACTTCCAGTGATGGATTGAGTTGAATATGGGTAGTATCGGAAAGCGCTGTTTCAAGCTGGCCATAATCCAATACATATCTTCCCGCAACAGGTATAATTCGAATGTTGTTAAATGGAATCTCTTGTTTTTTTCCATCAGTGGAAAGTGTAATTATACCAATTCCTGAAAGATGATTCAGATCTGCATTGAAAGTTGATTTCACTTTCACAATATGCATACCTGCATTGAACTCATCTACCAAAGGCGGACCGTAGAAAGAACGCACATCACTTTCAGCAATCTTTATCTGTCCAGTGTATGCACTCACCTGCCAGGCATAGGATGTCAAAGTTTCAAGCTTTTTGGTAAGCACAAGTTCAAATCCGTTTAAACGATTTGTGCTTGTTGTTATTTCTTCATGCCATACATCATTATTCCGCATTGCCTGTTCTGCAGATTGACTGGAGTCAATTTTGACAATACGTACACTGTAATAAAAACTTTGTTTTGGAATGATTGAACTTGGAGTACTCCACTTAAAATAAGGAGCGTCGGTTTGACTGAAACCACCGGAGTCAGTAGGTTGTTCAAGTAAAATAGTGCCTCCCTGCGGATATCCGTAGTAAAACCAACACGGTTGACTTACTCCATTGTTTTTATAGATCTCTACACCATTAACATCCCTGACCTGTACTGTATAAATGTATTTTTTGCCCGGGTATAGAACAGGATACTCAAGTCCATAGATCAATGAATTATCAGTAATGAATTCGGATTGATAAATTTCATATACTTTGTTATTCTGAATAGCATATTTAGGATCTATGGTATTATCCAACACTTCATATAATTTCAGCTGATATTCGAGTTGGGTTGAATTTGGTGAAGACATGTTGGATTGATGCCAACGAAAAGGAATCATTTGATTTGGATATTCCTGAATCACCTCCTGACATACAGGTGTGATCGTAATCGGTTCATCATTGATCTGAATCCAAAGCATGGCACAAGCACGCTGTGATAGAACTTTTCCTGTATTGTAATCCAATACTTCGAGACAAAATGTATAATTACCTTCTGGCAATCTTCCATTAGTGAGCTGTGCGGAAGTAATACCATTCAGAATTAAATTATTGTATTGAAAATACTCCTCTAACTCTGAGCCACCGACCGAATAAGGTACACCTGGAGTTACTACAATAGGTGCTGATGGAGTGAAACCTGGAACCGTTTGTATTTTTATTTTTGAACTTTGTATTGTGATCCGAAGTTTGACATTCCATTCAGGTTCAGAAAAATCATTAAAAATAATGCTGGATTGCCAACGCGTACTTCCAGGAGAAAAGTAATCGCTGAAATACGGAGAATAAGGAATTTGTATAGTTGTAGCAACCGTTACAGGATATGTTTGCTGTGAAAAAGACGGATTACCGTATACAAGTATAACCCCACTTACTGCAAGTAGAATAACATGTTTTATGAAGGTAAACAACACCTCTAATTTTTTTTTATAATTCCTCATGCTCAAAATAGATATCCATAGATCAAATTCCCGCGGAATTCATTAAAAGAAGGTGCTGTCCCCTGGCCTATATAGCGATTCATATAGGTAAGATCTAGCGATATACTGTGATGCTTACCTTTTTTAAATGTATTAGAAAAACGTACCATGGAAGTAGTACCTGAAGAAGTTTCATTAACAAATGTTTTTAAATAGGTAAATGCAATTGTGGATCTCAGCATTTTATGAAAAAGTTGTTTTCCTACAGATACATTAGGGCCAATGGATTGATTGTGTAATTGTTTAAGAAAAGAAGTGCTGTATGTTAAAGATGCACTTACATTCAGTGCTTGTGGAATCAATGTATGTTGATATCCTACATTTGTATTATAAAAAACGGAACTATTTCCTTTGTTATCGTTTGCTTTCTGAAAACTCAGGTTTCCGAAAATTACATGTTTTACTTTTTCAGATCCTTGATTGTAATTGAATCCGGCATTTGCATTGTGCGTAACCTGATTATATGCTAGCGAATCAGCATTCTGTGTAAGGGAAAGCTGATCGGATGAAATGCGTGAATTATTGACTTTTGTATTGGCAGTAAAATTAGAATACGTTCCATTGAAACTTAATCTCTCACTCATTGAATAATTGATGTTTGCAGATCCGATAAACCGATTCATTTTGGATGCGAGCGCATCGTCTAGATTATTTCGTTGAATACCTGAACCAAGAGAAGTACTAACTTTACCTTTAAACATGCGCCAGGAAAGATTTCCTGAAATATCTTCCAGATCATTATTAAGAAAAACAGAACCCATGGTTTTAAATTCAGGGTCAATTCTTCTATATGTTAAGCGAACCTGATATTTCTTTGCATTAAATGTAAGGTTCGATAATATAGCCTTGTTTATTTGTGTGGAAGCGTTAGTTGTAAAAAGCGATCCCACATTGTTTATAATCCTGAATCTACCAATATCTTCCTGAGTCATGCGTGTATCTTCTGTATAAGCACTCATCGTATATTCAATATCAAATACAATATTATCGGCAATAGACTGGCGTGTAACAATACCTAATACTAAATTCTCTGCAGGCTTAAAGCCGAACGAATCTGCAATCAAAGAAGGTATAGATGCATACTGATCCTTACCCCGAAACAATATCAGATCTGCACTTCTATTTATCTTTTTTCCTATAGTAATTTTACCTCCGTAACCCAAACGTTCAAAAGCAGGCTGTCCACTTGAAACGCCTTTCGTTTCTCCAACAGATATAGCCTTTGTAAAGCGTCCATACATAGCAGATACTTTTAGCCAAGAATTTGTAGGTGCCACTTCAAGTCCACCACCTAGGAAAATATTTCCGCCTAAAGTATATTCAGAAAATTGCATACTTCTATACCCAAGATGTACTGTTACAGATTTATATCTGGGGCTTATTCCAAATTGGTTAAAGGGTTGCGTATATGTTTTTTGTTGCTGACTCAGCGTGGCAGATAGCGGTACGGACAAAACACCTAAAACATTGATGTTTAAATTAGAATTCAACATCCAAAAATAAGGAGATCGTCTGTTTGCAATTCCATCCGCATGGTAAAATGTTTGTGTAGCCTGTATACCTCCTGAAATTTTGACGGGATTTTTTTTATCAATTTTTGAAAGATCCTGCGCTTCAGCAAAAACAGAACAAAGCAAAAAAATCACATATATATGAGCATTGACAAAATACCTCATAAAATTTCAAACATGTCATTTTAAGTTTAACAATCAATTAGAAATTACTAAATCAAAAACAATGTGGGATTGATTATTAAACTTCAACTTTGACTTCCTAAAGGTAATATCTTAAAAAATGATAACACGTTAACATATGATAAAAAATGACATATTTGTTATTATTTTAAAAGCTTTATATTGAATTATTCCAACATTGCTCCACAATGTTAACTATGGGCTTATCATAAAATCTTCCAAGGTTTTATGATAAGTTTCGAAAAACCTCCAAGGTTTTGTATATATAAACAGAGAACCATCTATAAGCTTTGACACATAAGTAACAAAGTATGTTTCAATAAAAGAAACCTTGTAGGTTTGGTTAAAGGAGGTGTATATTAATGATTCATCGGCGCTAATTATTTCATTACAATAAATTATAAAAATCAGATCAACAATAATAATTCATAATTCATAATTCATAATTCATAATTCATAATTAACTTAAGTTTCCGGCTTAATGGCACTTCAACACAATAGGTAATGATTGCGGCTAATGCCGCCAGCATGGGTAATGCAATACATACCACCGTTACCCAAAAACTCAGCCCGACATAGTCCATAAAAAAAGGAAGGATAATAACAAGAGTGATATACTGGTGCACAAGATATAATGCATACGAGATCTTGCCTAAAAACAAACTGACCGGATTCACGATCCAGCGCAGCTTACCATGTAAAAACAATACGAACAAAAGAAAGAAGCAGCCAAGCAGTATACTGTACTGTTGTAATGAGATATAATAATTAGACCTGCCGGCGAAGCGGAACAAACTGATCTGGCACAACATTAAAATAACGATCAATACATAATTATAAACCATGTGTGTACGTGTTGTATGTAGTTTGTAAAACAAACTGCCTGCTATAAACAAAGGCAGAAAAGGCAATAAGGGGCATTGCCGCATGATAACGGCCACATACGAAAGATGAAAGAAATAATTACACAGCAGAGATGTACTTACAGAAAGCACCAGACCAATAAGTGCCAGATGCCGCAGCCAGTTAAACCTATATAATATAAGTATGAATATATAAAACAACATCTCTATGATCATTGTCCAGTAAGGCCCGTCGAGATTGTTTATGTTAAAGTAATACTGAAACATAGTTAAGTTTGCCAGATACTGAACAAGATCAACATGTGCACGTGAATACCCCAGCAGCACCATTCCTATAATAAGTAAAAAAGTAAAACTTACAACTGTCCAGTATGTAGGATACAGACGGCTGAACCGATTTATAATAAATTGTTTTGCGCCGGAAACATTCTGAATACTTAATAGTATAACAAAACCACTGATCATGAAGAACAGGTCTACGCCCGCTGTTCCTAATAAAAACACAGAATGCCACAACTCTGCTGAAAGGACACAATGAAATAAAACAACAAGTATTGCTGCAAACCCACGTAAGGCATCAAGTTCTAAAAATCGTTGCTGTTGCATTTGTGTTGTTGGTGATCTCTATGGTTAGTGGTTAGTATACAGTGGTCAGTGGTCAGTTCCGCAAGCGATACTATGTATTTTCTATTTTATATTTATTTTATTAATTACTGACTACTGTGAATTGAGGACTACTGTCAACTGTCCACTGTTTACTGTCCACTGTCCACTGTTTACTGTTTACTGTTTACTGTTTACTATTATACTATTATACAATTAAATAAAAACGCGTTCACCTCTACAGCAAAAGAGATAAACGCGTTTATATACATGAGCAGTCAAATCTATTTCTTTACTACTACAGGATTGAATTTCTGAATACGGTTGTTGTCCGAATCTGCAACATAAACATTTCCTAAATGGTCGATCGCAAGTCCTCTTGGTGTTTGAAACTCTCCTTCAGAAATACCCGATGCACCCCACTTGGTAACAAATTCTCCGGTGTTCGTAAATTTCTGAATGCAATTCTTTTCTGTATCTGAAACATAAACAAAACCTTCGGGATCTATTGTAATTCCAAGTGGATTTAAAAACGAACCATCTTTAACACCATAGCCCCCCCATGTTGTAATGTATACTCCTTCATTGGTAAACTTCTGCACGCAATGGTTTTTAGCATCTACAATATATACATTGCCTCTTTCATCAATGGCAATATCTGTCATCCATGCAAAGTGTCCGCTGCCGGCTCCCGGTTTACCCCACTGTGATACAAACTCTCCGCTGCTTTTAAATTTCTGAATGCGGTGATTGTCTCTGTCAACTACAAATATATTATCCTGGTTATCGATAGACAGAGCCATAGGATCGTTGAACTGCCCTTTGCCTGCGCCAAAGTTCCCCCACTTGGTAACAAACTTCCCATCCTGACTAAATTTCATAATGCAGTTCTTCTGGTTGTCTGCAATGAAAATGTTATTTGCTTTATCAATACACAGATCTGACAATATCCCATACTGACTGTTCCACTCGCCGATATCTCCCCACTTTGCAATAAAATCTCCTTGTGTATTAAACTTCTGTATGTAGTTGTTATCCATTACATACAAATTGTTTGATGCATCAAAAGCGATATTGGATGGGAAATAGAATTGATCATTTGCATCTTCGGGGTTGCCCCACTTTAACAGATAGTGCCCTGTATTTGTAAACTTCTGTACACGCTGGTTACCTGCTTCCACCGTATAGATATTGTTTTGCTTATCAATGGCAATACCGGTAATGGCATTGAAATGATTTTCAGTCGTTCCTAATTTACCCCATTTATGTATAAATGCTCCATCCTGACTGAACTTCTGAATACATGCATTGTTAAAGTCGATCACATAAATATGATCTGCTTTATCAACAATCAAACCGGATGGATAATTGAACTGACCTTTCACATGTCCGTATGTTCCCCAGGTTGTCAAGAACTCTCCTGAACTATTAAATTTCTGTACGCGGTTATTGTTTGCATCTGCAACGTACACATATCCTTTACTATCAATTTTAATATCTTCCGGTTCATTGAATTGTCCTGGCTTAAGACCCAGT
>Ga0247817_10000486_pt1 | contig 22059 bp, 22 predicted proteins | sample UWRJL212509R1_FD_178010 | JGI IMG/M metagenome (GOLD analysis project Ga0247817, IMG submission 178010) | Plant litter microbial communities from Arlington Agricultural Research Station in Wisconsin, United States - UWRJ-L212-509R-1 | ecosystem: Environmental > Terrestrial > Plant litter >...
AATCAGAAATGTTTACATCGATCTGCCGAACATCTACCCCGTGATTTCTGGCATCGATGACCAGCTGCGCCGGCTGGTAAAAGCCCATGGGCATGGAGTTCAGAATGGCGCAGGCAAATACATCGGGATAATAACATTTGAGCCAGCAGGACACGTAGACAAGCAAAGCAAAGCTGGCCGCATGGCTTTCGGGAAATCCGTAGCTCCCAAATCCTTCGAGCTGCTTAAATACCCTTCTGGCGAATTCTTCGCTATAGCCCCGGGCCGTCATCCCGTCTACCAATTGTTTTTCAAATTTAGTCACCATGCCGTGCATTTTAAAAGTAGCCATGCTTCGGCGCAGTTCATCCGCTTCGGCAGGGGTGAAGCCGGCCGCTACGATGGCGATCTTCATAGCCTGCTCCTGAAATAGCGGCACGCCAAGGGTCTTGCCCAAGATGTCTTCCAGCTCTTTTGAAGGGTATTCTACAGGCTCCTCGCCATTTCTTCTTCTTAAATAGGGATGCACCATGTCTCCTTGGATTGGGCCGGGGCGCACGATGGCCACTTCGATGACCAGGTCGTAAAAGCAGTTTGGGCGGAGCCTTGGCAGCATCTGCTGCTGGGCACGGCTTTCAATCTGAAAGACCCCAATGGTATCAGCCGCGCTGATCATTTCATAGACCTTAGGGTCATCTTCCTTATTTATCGATGCTAGGGTGAGGTCTAGGTCATAATGCTTTTTGGCTAGATCAAATCCCTTTCTGATGCAGGTGAGCATGCCAAGCGCCAGTACATCAATCTTCAAAAAGCCCAGTGCATCGATGTCATCTTTGTTCCACTCGATATTGGTGCGGTCTTCCATGCGGGCATGGAAAATGGGGCAGAGGTCTGTCAGTTTTCCACGGGTGATCACAAATCCTCCGGTATGCTGGCCGAGCTGTCTTGGAAAGCCCATCATCTGACGGCTAAGGTCTAATACTTTTACAAGTAACGGATCCCTAGGATTGAGGCCCTGCTCAGAAACACGGTTGGATTCAAACCATTCGTCGGTAAATTCCCAGATGGAGGCCGATAACCGGTCAATGGTATCAGTGGAAAGTCCCATGGCTTTTGCGACATCTCGTAGTGCACCATTTTGGTGGAGCTGGGTAACGGTTGCTACGATCGCCGCACGGTCACGGCCGTATTTGCTATAAATGTACTGGATAACTTCTTCACGGCGCTCATGCTCGAAATCAACGTCGATATCAGGCGGCTCGTTTCTGGCAGAGGAAATAAAACGTTCGAACAAAAGGTCGAACTTGGTCGGATTTACAGAGGTAATGCCCAGACAATAGCAGATAGTGGAATTGGCAGCAGATCCGCGTCCTTGGCACAGGATGTTCTGCTCGCGGGCAAACCTGACAATATCATAAACGGTCAGGAAATAGGAAGCATAGTTCATTTCCTTGACGAATTTCATCTCATGATTGATGTTGTCCAGCACCTTTTGCGGCAGGGGAAGGCCGAACATTTCCTCGGCACCCTTCCAGGTCAAATATTCCAGTTCTTCCTGCGGCTCCGAGAGGATTTCTTCGGGGTAAACGTATTCCAAACTGTCGAGGGTAAACTGGCATTTTTCAGCGATCTCTAACGTATTTTCAATAGCCTGTGGATACTGGCGGAACAATCGCTGCATTTCTTCGATCGGTTTTAAGTGCCTTTCGGCATTCATCATCAGCCGGAAGCCCGCAGTATGGATGGTGCACTTTTCCCGCACGCAGGTGAGGATATCCTGAAGTTCCCTTCTATGGGGACTATGGTAATAGACGTCATTGGTTGCCACCATTGGAACGTTAAGGCTTTTGGAAAGCTCATCGAGCCTAAAAAGCCTTTTCTGGTCCTGTCCCTGGTAAGATCTGTTTGCAGCTAAATAGAGCGAACCGTTTAAATTACCTTTGTACTCTTTTAGGGCTTGGCTAAAGCTTGGCTCAAAAGCAAAGCCTTTGCTCAGCTCATCAGGGGGAATGGCTATAAAAAGAATACCTTCTTTATTTGCAAAAACATCATTACGGTATAAAAAGCATTTGCCTTTTTCGGCGCGGAAGTTGCCTTCGCTAAGCATGGCAGATAACCTGCCGTAAGCTTCGCGGTTGGTCGGATAGGCGAGCAGGCTCGGCCCGTCCAAAAGATCTAAACGGCAAGCTGGGATAATTGAAATATTATGCTTTCGGGCTGCACTGTGGGCACGCACTATGCCCGCCATCGTGTTTACATCGGTAATGGCAATCTTGGGGTAGCCGTAAATAGTTGCCTGTTCAATCAGCTCCTCTGGATGAGATGCGCCCCTTAAAAAGCTGAAGTTGGAAGTTGTTTGCAATTCGCAGTAGCCCATAATCGTTTTCTCCTTATCTGTTTCATTTGTTATGCAAAAAATCCGTGCAGGTACCATGCGGATCCTTCTTCGTTATAGTGACCAGAGCGGAAGACCCAGTAACGGCGTCCCTTGTCATCTTCTAAAATATAATAGTCGCGGTGCTCTCCATTTGTGATCCACCATTCCTGCTCGATGCGTTCGGGTCCATCTGCCTTTGCCACCATATGTAGTTCGTCCTTATAGCGGAAGTTCATGGGAGGGTAGTCGGGAATGGGCGCAGTGACCTGTATGGGGGCTGGCTTATGAAGCATCTCCATCGGACGAGGATTTGACTTTTGCCATTTGACCTCTGTTTTTTCCTCGAGAGATACCGCAGGACGCAATGAACGCTCTGGCCAGTAATGCGCCTGGGGGATATATCTTCTAATGGCCTGTGGTCCAATCTTTCCAGCTAAACGGTCTAGCAGCTGGGCGAGGTTCTGGTCGGCAAGGCCAGGTTTTCCGCTCCACAGCTTTTCCTGGTGGATAAGCAGGGGCTCGGTCTTGGTAGCGGTCAATATGAAAAGCTCGATTCCAAGGGCTGGCTCGATCTGGGCTATCTTCAGTTCGAAAAGTTTGGCCAGGTGCTTTATATTGTGGGTGGGCTGGTTGGTGCCGATCTTGGTCTCGGTGACCCGGCCATCCAACCTGAAGCCTTTCAGTTCAGCTGATCTAATGCCAAGCCCCTCATTAGAAAGTCGCAGGCAAAGTGTATGCAACAGTTTTTCAATCGCAATTTCGATTGCTGGTTTGGTTCGTATGGGTTCAAGGCAATATAATCTTTCTTCGTAAGGTGATTTGACGATGATTGGCGTAATGGTTTCTTCTTCCGTCCCAAGGGCCTGGCCAAGGCGGAGCAGCATTTCCTGACCAAACCTTCTGCGCAGCATAGAAGTTGGCAGCTGGATGAACTTGCCGATTTTGTCAAATCCCAGTTTGTGCAGGCGCTCAATGATAGGCTGTTCAAATCGCAGTACCATTGGGGGGTAGGCCCAGTAGTGCATTGTACTGCTGGCCGGTTTCGATGATAGGCGATTTCTTGCCAAGCCGTGCGATTGCCCAAGAGGTGCCGATGGTGTCCGATATTGAGCCTCGGCAGTTATAGCCCGATTCTTTTAGCCTACTGATAATGGTTTCTAGGTACTTTTCTTCTCCGCCCAAAAGGTGCGAGCAGCCACTGGAGTCCAGGATGATCCCATCAGGAAGGTCTATAGAGACTGTTGGGGAATAGCGGATTGCCCATTTGGCGATTCTGATTAATAGCTTTTTATTGAAATCGACTTTATCATCGAAAGCTAAAATATCGGGGATTAGGGCTTTGGCATCGGCCAGGACCATGCTGGCAAATACGCCCTGTTTTTCTGCTTCGCGGGATGCGGCAGTAACCATTATCCGGTTCTTTTGGGACATGGTGAATACATAGACCTGATCTTTTAGCTCTGGCTTTTTGATGGCTAGGTAATCAGCCAAAAGGTTGGTGAAATATAGCCCTAAGTACCTGCTCATGCGATCAGCCCCCTTTCTTCTTTGGAAATAACTTGAGGCTCTGCTACTAGCGGTGCAAACCTGCTTTCAGCCCATTCGATGAGAAACTTGCCGCCTTCTCCGTTTTTTACCTTTAACAAATTCACTTCCCATCTAGGGTTGCCCACGCCAGGGATTCCGTTAACGATTTCAGTTGGCGCAGGCTTGATCTGCCAACGCGCCGAGCAGGCGGTAGCGGACAAGCTGAACTTGGGTTCTTTTCTTAAGAGAAATCCGGTCACGTGGCTTTTTTCTGTGGCCAGTTGCAGTCTGCGGCTTTGCGCAAAATCAATATCGGAAAGTTCTGCGATCACGCAGGCCAGCCCCTCGCATTTCAGCGCTTCCTCCATCACCCACAATATTTCCTTGGTGTAATAAAGGTCGATAAAGATGATCTGCTGGGGATCGACGCCAAAGGTTTCAAGCGAGGGTGGAAATAGCTTACGGTTTCGGCTGATCCATAGGCAGGTGTTGCCGTTTTCCATGAGCTTGGCGAGTACTCCTGCGATAAAGCCTTCGCTTGCCGCGGCGTCTTCTGGGTTCTGAGCAAGGAACTCATGGATGGTACCGGTTGGGAATGTTTTAGTAGGGAAACAGGCTTCGACAGGGCCAAGGCCAAAGCCATCGCCAGGGACGATAGGGGAAGGTTTAAATCCCTGCGCTGCTGAGATCTGCTGCCTTAATCGGGTTAATATTTCCTGTTTTTCCGCTGTCATTGCTGCTAAATTCGAAGCTTGTTTTGCCAAGAATTATAGTAACAACAAATCTATTACTAATAATGTTAGTAATTACTAACATTATTAGTATAATTATTAACATTGAATAGCAACTATTCTATAGTAAATCTTGCTATCTTAGAAGCAGACGTTTATTGTTAAAATCACACGGTAATCCAACCAATTTATGTACCTGAATAAATTAATGAGTTTAAATTAATAGTTTATGAATTTATCTAACATCCAGTCTCCAGGGGTTTACATAAACGAACTGAGTGCTTTTCCAAATTCTGTAGTCCCAATCGCCACTGCAGTTCCGGCATTTGTAGGCTATACGCCGCAGGCGATGTATGAAGGAAAGTCTTATTCGAATGTTGCTCAGAAAATCACATCATTTTCGGATTTTTTAGCATTCTATTGTTATCCAGATCCAGCTGCGCCTGCAAGTCCTGCCAAACAATATAGTCCTCAATATTACCTTGTTCAACAAAAAACAAAACCTGTTGATCCAGATTATATGATTATTGATGGGGCTTACTATTCAGTGTTGCCAGATCCTAATACGATTTATTACCTCTATAATAGCGTAAAGATGTTCTACGATAATGGTGGAGGAGATGCATATATCGTTTCTGTTGGTACCTATGGTGCACCATCGAAAAGTGCGATGACACCGGGAACCCAATTGGTTAATCCAAATGTGAAGTTGGGTGATCTAACTGCAGGTTTACAATTGTTGCTCAATGAACAAGAGCCAACGATGTACATCTGTCCAGAGGCCACTTTACTATCGGTTGCTGACAATGGTACCTTAATGGAAAGCATGTTGTTGCAGTGTACGGAAACACAAACTGCAATTTGTTTATTTGATGTGATTGGTGGTAGAAATCCCGATCCAATTCTTTACACACAGGATATCGTAACATTTAGAAATAATACCGGCGTACTAGGGTTGGATTATGGAGCCGCTTACTATCCATTTTTGGGTACCACGACCATGCAAACCACAGATATCGACTTTACCAACTTATTTGGTGGAGATACTAAGCAGTTGGCGCCACTGTTAGATCCGGCAGATAATCCAAATCCAGCTGCGGCACAAATTTTAGCTAATATCGCAAGTCCATCTGGAGCTCCTTTAACGGTTGCCCAATATCATAATGCCTTAACAAATGCAAGTAAAACCTATAGTACAATTATCAATCAGGTTTTAGCTGGAGCTAATATCCTTCCTCCAAGTGGGGCAATGGCTGGTGTTATTACCAACACAGATAATCAGGTTGGTCCTTGGCAGGCACCTGCAAATATAAGCATCGTTGGCGCTTCTTCGCTTCCAATTAGCTTATCAGAAAGTCAGCAAATGAATTTAAATATCGATGCTGTTTCTGGAAAATCTATCAACGCTATTCGCTTCTTTAACGGCATTGGAGTTTTAGTATGGGGGTCACGTACTTTAGAAGGTAACAGTCAAGATTGGAAATACATCCAGGTAAGAAGAACAATGACCTTCTTAGAGCAGTCTTGTAAACTGGCCTGTCATCCTTACGTTTTCCAGCCTAATGATAAAAATACATGGGAAGCGGTAAAATCGATGATCAGCAGTTTTTTAACCTCAGTTTGGAAAAATGGTGGATTAATGGGTGCTACTCCTTCAGAAGCTTTCTCTGTAGCTTGTGGTTTAGGAACTACCATGACAGGAGATGACGTACTAAATGGCTTGATGACAGTAGTGGTAAGAGTTGCATTAATTCGTCCTGCTGAGTTTATTGTGCTCACTTTCCAACAACAAATGCCTGTTTCAGGTTAATAAAAATAACAAGATTAATTCACTTTAAAATACTAATATTATGGCAGATGATGGCAGCAAACAACGTTTAACATGGCCGATGCCCAAATTTAGGTTTGAAGTAGACCTAGGAACTGAACTAAAAGGTGTAGCATTTCAGGAAGTCACTGGTATGGATGTTGAAGCACAGATTATCGAATATCGCCAAAGTAATAGTCCACTTTTCTCCACAGAGAAAATGCCTGGAATTTCTAAATATGGCAATGTCACAATGAAAAGAGGGGTTTTCGTTAACGACAATTCTTTTTGGAATTGGCATGCCGAGATTAAGATGAACACCGTTAAGAGAAGGACCATCTTAATTAAGTTATTAGATGAGCTGGGCAAAGTTACCATGCAGTGGTCACTCAGTAATGCATGGCCTACTAAAATTACCAGTACAGATCTAAAATCTGATGGGAATGAGGTAGCAATTGACACGATTGAAATTGCACATGAGAAACTAACAATTACCAAAGGTAAATAAAGAATATGCGACAAGCTTTTGCTTCGAACTTTGTTTTAAGGGAAAAGATGTCGCTTTTCAATAGATTATTGATATTTCGAAAGAAATGAGTTTGGTGGGGTAGTTTGCACTGGGGAGAATAGATTTAATATCGTTGCCTAACGTTGCCTCAAGTCAGATTTTAATCTTAAAAAAGCGTTAATTGCTGATGGATCTTTACTAAATGTCCCCAATCCCCAAAGTGATTGTCAAATTCTTGCTATTTCCGCCTTCATTTTTGACCATTAAATTCTATTGGTTATGAAAGGTCAATCTGAAAAAAATATCTCTAATTCTTCCTTGAGGCTTGGCATCAGGCTCCGCCCAAAACCTGCTCACATGCGCCTGAAAATCCGGCGGCTCCTGCGTTCATTTCTTCCTGTTTCGCAGCTTAGAAACAACCATCAAAAGCGTTCAAATAATTAACTCATTAAACTGATCCGGAGGAACCTCCAAGGAAGTTTTACGACAAACGCTTGTTTGCAGCAAGATGAGCGAGGTCCTGGAAGTATTGTATGCGGCAGCGGCGTTGTGCATCAATGTCGTGCGGACCTTCATTTTAATTATCCTGGTGATCCTGGGGCCAATGGTATTCGGGTTTGCGGTCTTTGATGGGTTCCATCAGAGTCTAACGGTCTGGGTCGCTCGGTATGTGAATATTTTCATGTGGCTGCCCATTGCAAATATCCTAGGGAGTATTTTGGGAAAGATACAAGAGAACATGCTGAAGATCGATATTTCACAATTGGATTCCCAGGGTGAAACTTTCTTTTCCTCGAGTGACGTGGCGTATTTAATATTCCTTGTGATCGGGATTGTAGCTTATTTCTGCGTGCCAACGGTAGCCAATTACATTGTTCATGCCGGAGGGGGTAATTCGATCCTTCAAAAGGTGAATACGATCGTAGCGAGTTCCTCGCGTTCCGCGATGGGTGCAGGTTCAGCAGGAGCGGGCATGGCGGCAGATGCGCTTGGAAATGGAACAAGGCTGATGAGTCAAGGGTATGCGGGTGCTGGTCAAGGGGATTATTTCGCGGATGGGAATGGTGGAAACTCTGCCCAGCGGGATAGGTTATCTGGTAAAAGTTAAAATTAGCTGGGTGAGGTTTGAGGCTTGGCAAAAGAAGCTCAGTTTTCCACCCGAGCCTCAAGTTAAAATCAATGAGTTAAGAACTTAAGATTCAAAATCATGTTTACACAATTTAAAAATATCGATACGGCTTTCAGCCATATCAAACGCTTCAGCTTGTTTCTGATTGCCGCTTGCGTACTGATTTCGGGTTTTGCCATTTGGAAAAGCCTTGAGCTGGTCAGAGAGGCGGGTGGAAAGGTCTATATCCTGGCAAACGGTAAAACCTTAGAGGCGTTTTCAGCGCAACGGAAGGATAATATCGGAGTAGAACTCCGCGATCACATCAAGATGTTCCACCACTGGTTTTTTACCCTAGACCCCGATGAAAAGGTCATCCAAAGGAACATCGGCCTTGCTTTGAACCTAGCTGACGGGAGTGCTAAAAAAGCTTATGATAACTTAAAGGAGCGGGGCTATTTCTCGGGACTGATCTCGGCGAACATCTCCCAGGTGATCGAAGTGGATTCAATTGCTTTGGACCTCGATGTCTATCCGTATGGGTTTACCTGTTATGCGAGCCAGCAATTGGTTCGGTCCACTTCAACGGTAGAAAGGCGGCTGGTGACCAAGGGTTTTGTGCGGAATGTGTCACGTTCGGACAATAATCCGCACGGATTTTTGATCCAGAAGTGGGAGACGCTTTTAAACGAGGATGTCATCAAGCGATAACAATATGGGGCTGTTCAAACGAAAAATAGAAAAGCCGGTAAATGCGGATCAGGAAGAGGTGGCTGGGCGGATTGCTAGCGCAATGCTAGGAGCCCAGCGACGTTCGGCCGCATGGTTGAACACCCGAGCCTCAAAACTCGGAAAAAATAGGGTCATTATACTGATGGCGGTTTTAGGGCTTGGATTTGGATTTTGGTGCCTGTGGTTGGTCACCAGCGTACTATTTTAAAGAAAATCAATTCAATTATTTATCAACTTAAATCAATTTTATGGAAACACAAAAAAGGGATAAACGAAAAGTGCTGCTGTTGTTGCCCCTGCTAGTCACCCCACTCTTGGCTTTGGGATTTTTTGCCATGGGCGGAGGAAAGGGAGATGGTAAGAACGTTGCAAGAGGGATTAATGCCTCGCTACCTGATGCGAGTTTTAAAAAGGACGATCCAGTGGACAAGATGGGCTTTTATGAAAGAGGGGAAAAGGATACTTCGGTTGTGGATGGAGCGGAAAAGCTAGCTGGGGGATTGGGCTCTGCGGGCAGAGCAGCATCGGATAAGACTGCTGAAATTGATGCGAAACTTGCCTTGTTGCATAAGGAAATCAATTCACCATCGCCGGTTAGTGGGAGTGGCAAAAGCTCCGCCTATCCCTCTGCCTCTATTAAGACAGATGCCGGAAGTTCGATGAAATCTGATGTCGACCGCCTGGAAATGCTCATGAAATCCATGAAAGCCGACAAGGGCGCGGATCCAGAAATGGAACAAATGAACGGGCTGCTGGAAAAGATCATGGATATCCAGAATCCTGGCAGAGCGCAGGGAAAGCTAGCTGACAAGATTTATGGAAATGGAGTGGAAAAGGAATTCTCAGCGGTTCCGGCGGAACTTGCTGATGGGGGAAAGGTGGTGCAGGGCTCGACCATCAGGCTTCGCTTACTGGACAGTGTTGTGCTGAAGAACCTGGTCATTCCCTCGGGGCATTATGTTTTCGGACTGTGCAGGATCCTTAACCAGCGGCTGCTTTTGGATATCAAACATATCCGTTTGGGCGAGCTGATCATTCCTGTGAATATGACGGTATATGGGATGGATGGGATGCCTGGGCTTTCGGCGCGTGATGCGGTGGTGGGCGATGTGGCCTCGGCTGGAGCAGTTGATGCGGTGAGCGGCATTTCGGTCTACGGAATGGAAGGGGTGGCTGGTCAGGTAGCAGGTGCGGGCATTGATGCGGCCAAATCCCTTTTTTCTAGGAAAGTTAGGGTGGTGCGGGTGAAGTTGAAAGCTGGGGAGAAGGTGCTGCTTCGGATCAATAAATCATAGGGGAATGCTGCGCATGTTACGGGACGACTTTCTGGCCGCTTGTCACCATTTGCAGCTGGGACTCAATGAAGGCTATACCCTTGTGGCCTTTCCAAAGCACAAGGAACATGTAGTGGTATCGGACTTCGTTTTTTATGAGGTGCCAAGAAATGGGGTGGAAGAATACATGCATGGTTCCCAGCGGTATCAGTGGATGTGTATAGTTTGCTCAGGTGGCTGGATTTACTAGCTGCGCGAAAGGATTTGGGCGAAGTGATTGAAGTTAAAAATTTAGATAACCTGGATAGGCTGGTCTCGCTGTTAGACCTTGCAGCCCGTCCAAAAAACTTAAGCAATATGGAAGCAAAAAATTTAGAGAACTTAAAAGCCGAGATGGTAAAACTTGGCTTTAGTGAGAACTTGATCGGGCAGATGGAGACCAAAATGGCGGCGAATGAACCCCGCTTTATTTTATATGATGAACTTCAAGGGGAAAAGGGCAGGGTGGAAATGGCCCTGCATTTTAATCAGTCTAGGACTTCGGAATATTACTATTTCAATAAGTTCGACCTGGTCAAAGAGACCCAGCCGCCACTGGCTGTGGGCGAGAAGTACTTCGTTTCCTCTCAGCGCCAGGGCGAGGAGGTGGTGCTCAAGGAGTTTGAGATGCCCTCGCTTGCTGTAAAGGAGTTCAATACCAGGATGGCCGCATCCAGTGATATTCGCGGTGCAGCTCAACTGTATGCGGGCAAGTCGCTGGAAGATTCCCGTGAGCTGGCAACGATGGTCGATGGTAAGATCATCGCGGTGCAGACTGACTTTTACAAGACCTTGAAAAATCCTGCGCCAGCTCAGACGTTCTATGTGGAAAAGGGGAATGGCTTTACTGTGGAGCAGGGGCTGAATTTACTGGCTGGTCGTTCGGTGTATCGAGCGGATATGCTAGATATCCAGCAAAAGGAGTATTCGGCCTGGGTGAAGCTGGATTTTGATGGGGACAGGGACAAGAGCGGTAATTTTAAAACCAAGACCTTTACCGAAGGCTACGGCTTCGACCTTTCTGCGGTATTGGATAGGTTTGATTTCAGGGAACTGGGTTCGGCCGATAAACGTGCGGAACTCGAGGCTGCTTTGATGAACGGGGATCGTGCGGTAGTGACGGTTGATATGGGAGGCAGGAAAGAAGCCATTTTGGTGGAGTCAGTTCCTGAGTTCAAACAAGTGAATTTATATTCCCTTGATGGCAAATCGATTAAAAGGGAAGAGCATTTGAAGGAAGAGAAAATTGCGGATGTTTCTGTAGGCAAGGATAAATCGGTGAAAAAAGAGCAGGAGCAGGGATTGAACATTTAGTTGCTTTCTTGTTCCGGTTTTCGGTTGGGTTTTAAGTGGAAAAGGGCTGTCAGTTTGTGCTGATAGCCCTTTTTTTATTTTTTACTTTTTTGTAGTTCACTAATGATCCTGTTTTTTGAACTGCTCGAAATCCTGTTCCAGTTCCCGCTCGCCAAATTTTTGGTCCTCGAAGGTGCCTTGCACCTGCTCGGAGAGTTGATCTTCGATATCGCCACGATCTGGTTTTATGTCTTCGCTGAGCTGAGTGCCCTTGTCGTCTGCAAACTGCCCTTCCTGAAGTGAATTTTCGATGAGCTCGTGGGTGGTGTCCTGCTCATGATTGCGCCCGGGGTTCAGTTCGATGTCTTGACCAGATTTATTCCTGTTTTAGAACCTGTTCTGATCGAAATGATGATGGCTATAAAAAGCCTGCTGATCGAATTCGGCAATGGTTTCCTCCATTCGCAGGGCGGAGGGGCTGCCAAGGGTTCCCCAGGTCTGCTGCTCGGTGTGTTGGTTGACCTCATCTTCGTCATATTGTGGTAGGGCAATAAACTGGTTGATGTGTATATTGGTAAGGATGATTTCATCATCGCTTGGATGTAGCGTTGCCATGCCAACTGGAATCATGACCTTTTTGTCTTCCAGTTTCATGCCATTATCTGATAGGTCTATAACCAGGTAACGCACGGTCATGGCCTGGGAATACAATAGGTCGGTCACTTCGCCAAGGTAGGCTCCCGCCTCGTTTTTTACTTCCCATCCGATCACGTCCGGTTTTGGACCGGGAATAGCGTGGTCGCTTTGCCGCAGGGACTGGAGGTATCTATAGTTGTTGTTTTCCATGGTAACCCGTATTTGGTGTGGCTGGTTTAGTTGATCGGGTTAACGGCAATCCGTATATATTCGTTCCTGCCAAAAGGATAGAGATAAAGCAAGAGCCGGTCCGGGAAATCTACCGTATCAAAAAGCCCTTCGCAGATTTCCATTACCGTCTGGTCAAATTCCCGGTAGGGGTTTGCATAGACAATCAACTGCTGGCTCTCGTCAAATTCAGCTGCTATGACAAAATCTTCAAAGTAGTCGATAAAATATTTGCGGTAGCGTTCCAGTCTTGGCCTAATCATGATCAATTTCTTTTGAGCTATCAGAACAGTTATCTGCGGGGTTTGTTTTGGGCCAGTGAAAACAGCAAACATTTTTTATCCATTGGTGTTCTGTGGATGTTGCTAAACGCCTGATCATATGGGACTAGATAAATATAACCAAAAACGCGATTTTTCAAAGACCGCCGAACCAAAGGCTGGCAGGAGCACCGATCGGGGTAAACTGCTGTTTGTGATCCAGAAGCACGATGCCTCTCGGCTGCATTATGATTTCCGGTTGGAAATGGAGGGAGTGCTCAAGAGCTGGGCGGTGCCCAAGGGACCGGCGTTAGATCCAAAAGTTAAACGGCTTGCCATGATGGTCGAGGACCATCCCTTTGACTATAGGGATTTTGAGGGTACCATTCCAAAGGGAGAATATGGAGGGGGTACTGTGATCGTATGGGACCAGGGCTGGTATGAAACCATTGAACCGATCAGGGGAAAAAAGGCGCAGGAAAAATACCTGCTTTCCGAGCTGAAAAAGGGCTCGGTAAAGATGCGTCTGCATGGGGAGAAACTGCAGGGTGAATTTGCACTGGTCAGGACCAACGGCATGGGCGAGAATTCCTGGCTGCTGATCAAGCATGACGATGTGTTTGCTTCCAAAAAAGATATTTTAAAGCAGGATAAATCGATCCTGTCAGAGAAGACCATCGAGCAGATGGAAAAATCGGCAGAGAATGTTTGGCATTCAAATAGGGAAGGTGGAACGGAAGCAAAGCAGCCGAAGGCTAAAGCCCAAGCCCCAAAAAATAAAAGACAAAAACAAGAAGAAACGTTAATTGATGAATCGGAAGTGGCTGGGGATGCAGTGGTGCTGGATGCCAAGTCGATCCTGAAATCAGCGCCCAAGGGAAAGATCCCAACGGGCGTAAAGCCGATGCTGGCAACATTGGTTGATGGACCTTTTGATGATCCGGACTGGCAGTACGAGGTGAAATGGGACGGGTATCGGGCATTGGCGTTTGTCCAAAAGGGGAAAGTGGAGCTGCTTTCGCGGAACAATAAATCCTTTGATGATAAATTCTATCCGATCCATAAGATCCTTTCTTCCTGGAAGGTCAATGCGGTCTTTGATGGGGAGATCCTGGTGCTGAACGATAAGGGGATCTCCAATTTCGGTGCGCTTCAGAACTGGCGCAGCGAGGCCGATGGGGAGCTGGTGTTCTATGTGTTCGATATCCTGTGGTACGAGGGAGCTGACCTGACTTCGCTTTCGCTGGCCGAAAGGCAGGCGATCTTGAACGAGGTAATGCCTACCGATGATGACAGGGTACGGATATCAAAAGTTTTTGATGCGAACGGCACGGATTTCTTTGCGGCAGCTGAGCGTATGGGACTGGAAGGCATAATGGCCAAAAGAAAATCCTCGACCTATTCGCTTTCCAACCGCTCAAAAGAGTGGTTGAAGATCAAGGTATCGCGAAGGCAAGAAGTGATCATCGCGGGCTTTACCCGAAACGAGGATACTTCTAAATTGTTCTCTTCTTTGATCCTAGCGGTCTGGGAAAAGGGCACGCTGACCTATGTTGGCAAGGTGGGAACTGGATTTTCGGATTCCGACCAGAAGGAAATGATGAAGGCTTTCAAGCCTTATATTACCGATAAAAGTCCATTTACCGTTGTACCGGATGTCAATAAGCTTTCGCGCTTTCAGCACAAGCAGCTCAATGCCAAGGCGACCTGGATGAAGCTCGAACTTGTGTGCGAGGTTGCTTTTACCGAGGTGACCGATGAGGGGATCTTTAGACATCCCTCCTTTCAGGGCATGCGCACGGACAAAAATGCCAAGGATGTGGTTAGGGAAACCGAAGCCCATACCGAAGAAATTATCGAAGAGGTTGAAGCGGAACTGGAAAATATAAAGGATAAAGATTCGAGGGGAAGCAAAGCCAAAAGCCAAGTCACAAAAAAATCCAACGAAGTAATAAAAAAATCTGGGGCTCAGGAAAAGGCGAAGGTCAAACCTTCTGAAGATAAACATAGTTCAGCGATCCGCCCTCCCAAACCTACGATACCAAAAACCTTATTGAACCCCAAGGACGAATCCCAGGTTCGAAAGGTAGAGGGCAAAGAAATCAAGTTCAACAACCTTTCCAAGCTCTATTGGCCAGAAGATAAGGTGGCCAAGCGCGACATGTTCAACTATTACTACGCCGTTGCAGATTTCATTTTGCCGTACCTAAAACATCGGCCGTTGTCCTTGAACAGGTTTCCGGGCGGGATCCATGGCAAGAGCTTTTACCAGAAGGACGTGAAGGGCAAGGCGCCAGACTGGGCGAAGACCTTTCCCTATTCGACCTCGGACGGAGAGCCAAAGGAATACCTGGTGGGCGATGATGTGGCCACGCTTTTGTGGATGAATACCCTGGGCTGTATTGAGATCAACCCCTGGTTTTCTAGGGTCTCTTCGCCCGATAATCCGGATTACTGCGTGATCGACCTGGACCCTGATAAGCACCATTTTGACAAGGTGATCGAAGCTGCGCTGGTGGTCAAAAAGGTGTTGGATTCAATTGACGTGCCGAGTTTTCCAAAGACCTCTGGTTCGACCGGAATCCATATCTATATTCCCATGGGCGGAAAATACGACTATGATCAGAGCCAATTGTTTGCTAGGATCATTGTGGGCATCGTAAACAAGATCATTCCAAAATTTACCTCTCTCGAGCGGATGATCTCAGCTAGGGGCGGGAAGATGTATCTGGATTTTTTGCAGAATAGGCCAGGTGCTACGATCGCGGGGCCCTACTCTTTGCGGCCAAAGCCGGGGGCAACAGTATCGATGCCACTGGAATGGGATGAGGTGAAGCCGGGACTAAAGATGAAGGATTTTACGATTTTTAATGCGATCGAGCGGCTGAAGGTGAAGGGTGATATATTCAGGGGCGTGCTCGGCAAGGGGATAGATCTGGAAACAGCGATATTGAAAGCAAAGGAGCTTTACCCTTAGATTTATTTGTAATTGTGTTTTTTAAATAGATGTGTTATGGAAGAGAACAAGGACAATTTTGGCTTTGGAGAAAATATTCCAGATCCAGATGAGATCAGGGCAAGGTTTTCGATCGAGGATGATTCGGATACCCTGGAACCATTTGATGATGGCTCGGAGCACCGGGAGATCAATGCTGATGACCCAGTTGAGCTGGCCCGGTGGGCAGCTGAGTTCCAGATTTCGGTCGAGGACCTGAAAGCTGCGATCGTATTGAACGGGAATTCGGTCCGTGAGATCAAAAAATATTTAAGTGTTTAATTTTTAACTTAATTTTTATTGCTATGGCAGAACTGCCCGATCTGGAGGTATTTGCGCAGATATTAACGCGCAGGTTCAAAGGTAAGACCTTGAAGGAACTAGAAGTCATGGTGGTCAAGAAGCTGAATGTCACTTCAGCTGAACTCAGCAAGGCCCTTGAAGGCAAAAAACTGACTGCGGTCTCCCGCTACGGAAAAACATTGCATTTGCATTTTGCGGAGCAGGTCCTTCAGGTGCACCTGATGCTCCGCGGTGAACTGGTTGCATTGGAAAAGGGTGCTGATCTGCCCAAGTATGTGATCCTTGCTTTCCATTTTTCCGGGGGCGAGGGCTTTGCTGTGGTGGATATGCTGCGTGCGGCTACACCCACACTTAACCCAGAACCCGCCAATGCACCGGACGCACTTGAAATGGATCTGAACTATTTTACTGTTGTTCTAGCTAAGAGCAAGAAAATGGTCAAGGAGTTAATGATGGACCAGAAGAAGATGCGAGGGATTGGAAATTCCTATGCCGATGAGATCTTGTGGGATGCCCGGGTGTCCCCGTTTTCAGTTGCTTCTGCTGTTCCAGAGAAAGCAGTAAAGAAACTTTTCAAGAGTTTGGGTGCGGTACTGAAGGAAGCTGTTTCCGCTATTGCCAAAGAGAATGGTGATGAGCTTCGCGGTGAACTGCGCGATTTCATGAAGGTACATGGGGCAAGGATCGGGACAAGTCCCACCGGGGCCAAGGTGAAATCCGAGAAGATTGGCGGCAGGACCAGCTATTATACCGATGAGCAGGAAATGTTCAGTTGAGCAAAACAAAAAATAGCAGGGCGTGTTATTGGAAAAAAACAACTATGGAACAATTCACGATACAGTTATTGGATAAGACCTACGGCGTCGAGCCGCAGGAAAACGGTACATTTAGGATATTTGATGGAGAGGAAAAGATTGGCGTGGTGTATCCCGAGCCCGGAACGCTGGGCGTGGAATGGCGGACGATGGATGAAATAGGAGACGATTTTGCAGCGCAGGTGGGTGAGCTCATATCTGAGCACCAGATGGGAAAGGAAAATCTATAATCAATAAATACATCAACCTAAAAAAATATATTATGGCAAAGTCAGGACCAAGTGACAGAAAAAAAGTGAACTCCTCGCAGGATTGGGAGATTTCTCATGTGGCAACAAAGTTGGGGGTGAGTTCCCAGGCGGTTGTCGGAGCTAAACGTGCAACGGGTTCCAATGAACGAACCGTTATCGAAAATTATCTTTCTGATAGAGCGGGCAAGGGCGCCGGTAAGAGCGCTTCCAAAAGTGCTGGTGATACTAGGGTGGAGAATTCATCGAAGAAGAAATAACAGGGGATTCCCCCGGCCGCTGGCTAGGGGAATTTTGATTAGTTTTCTGTTAAGTGTGCGCAGACCTATTGGTCTGGCGCATTTTTTGTTTTTAAGCAGTTTGCGGAGGGGCGAGCAGGTAGTCTGGTATCGCTGTTTCAGTAAGCTCAGAGACGGTCTAAATCTCCGAAACTTTGAGCGGATGATGCGCGAAATTGAATTTTTTTCCATATAGGGGCCGATAGTGGAACCGAATTTTAGCAAGCCCTGTTCGAGATAGCTTTCCTGCACCGTGCTATCGGCATCCATCGGAAGAAAGACCAGCTACGAGATTTCCATGGTTTACCTTTCGATCCGGAGCCATAGTAATTTGTCCGAGGCCGGCGCATTTTCTGCTACGTCATGCCGTTTCACTCCAATGAGGCTGAGGTTACAATTTCCCATAGGATAATACCCAAAGGTTGGCGTTGGTCAGCGTTTGGGCTGCTAAAATAATGGTTTTGATAGCCTATTGTTATTCGACTTTTCCAAAGTCCAATGTTAATTTTCGTTTTTCGTTCCCTGCAGATACGCCTTGAGGTAGGGCGCAGTCCTACTTTCCTTTTCGTGGATAATTTCACTGGGGGTTCCCCTGGCGACTACTTTTCCTCCTTCTGATCCGGCGCCGGGGCCGATATCGATGATAAAGTCGCTTCCAGCCACTACGTGCATGTCGTGCTCTACCAGAACTACCGTGTTTCCAGAGTCCACGAGCCGGTCGAGCTGGGCCATCAGCCGCTCCACATCACTTGGGTGGAGCCCGGTCGTAGGCTCGTCCAGAATATATAAGGTGCTACCGTTCTGGGCCCGCTGGAGTTCGGTGGCCAGTTTGATCCGTTGCGCCTCCCCGCCAGAGAGCTCGGTGGCCGATTGGCCCAGCCTGAGATAGCCCAGACCAACTTCCCTTACCGTTTCCAAGGCCCTAGCGATGGTGGGCTCCCGGTCAAAAAAGTCACAGGCCTCATCTACCGTGAGACGGAGCACATCTGCAATATTCTTTTCCCTGTAGGTCACCTTTAGGGTGTCGGCGTTGTAGCGCGTTCCCGAGCAGACCGGACAGGGCGTGTATACGCGGGGCAGGAATAGGAGCTCTACCATGACCTGGCCCTCTCCCTGGCAATTGGCGCATCTTCCCTTGGCCACGTTGAAGGAAAAGCGGCCAGCATCGTAGCGCTTTTTCTTGGCTGCAGGGGTGCTGGCGAACAGTTTTCTCACCGGGTCAAAAAGACCGGTGTAGGTTGCCAGGTTACTTCTTGGTGTTCGTCCGATTGGTTTCTGGTCCACCACTACCAATCTCTTTATCCCCTTCAGTCCACTTTTGAGCTGGCCGCGGGCAGTTTCTTGAGACTGCTGTTCGAGCATATCCGTTCCGCTTTCCGGTGCCATCACTTCTAGCTTTTGCCCAAGTGCGGCGCTGACCAGTTCGACCAGTACCTGGGAGACCAGGCTGCTCTTTCCTGATCCGGAAATTCCCGTTATGCTGGTCATTACCCCGATCGGGATGGCTACGCTAAGGCCCTTTAGATTGTTTTTGGAAATGCCCTCCAGTTCCAACCATTCTTTGGGCATACGCTCGGGGCTATCGGAGGATCTGATCTTTGGATATAAATAGCTGGCGGTGATGGATTCGCTGCATTCGATGATCTTTGCAGCTGGTCCATTGAAGATGACCCGTCCACCGTTTTCACCCGCGCCCGGACCGATGTCCACGATCCAGTCGGCGTGGCGGATCACTTCGATCTCATGCTCGATGACAAAAATGGTATTGCCGTCATTTTTCAAACGGTCCAGGATGTTAAGCAGTGCTCTGGTATCTGCAGGATGTAGGCCTGCAGAGGGTTCGTCCAGGACATATACAACCCCGAACAGATTGGAATGGACTTGGGTAGCGAGCCTGAGCCGCTGCAGTTCTCCGGGAGACAAGGTTGGGGTACTTCGTTCCAGCGTCAAATAGCCCAGGCCCAGTTCGAGCATTACCTTGAGCCGTGCATCAAGTTCTGTAGCGATCCGTTGGGTCACGAGCGACTTCTCCAGGTTGTCGGTAGTTGGATTATTTTCTTTGGCAACCGGCCTTGCATAGGGGCTGAAGATTTCTTGGAGCTCTTTTAGTGGTCTGCTGCTGATCTGGGCAATGTCCATTCCCTCGAATTTTACCGATAGGGACTGCTGCTTCAACCGTTTGCCTTTGCACAACGGGCATTCGCTTCCTGTCATGAACGAGAGTGCCCGCTTTTTCATCAGTTGGCTTTGGCTAGTAGCAAAGGTCTGCAATACATATCTTCTGGCGCCGATAAAGGTGCCCATATAGTCGAACTGTTTTTTTGCCCTGATAGCCCTCTGCACTTCATCCCTGGAATATCCGGGGTAGACGGGAACCGAGGGCGATTCCTCGGTATATAGGATGAAATCGCGGTCCTTTTTAGAAAGCTGTTTCCATGGGATGTCCACATCGATGCCCATGGTCGTCAGGATATCCCGCTGGTTCTGGCCCTGCCATGCGGTGGGCCAGGATGCGATTGCGCGTTCACGGATGGTCTTGGTGTCGTCGGGTACCATACTTTTTTCGGTCACCTCGTATACTTTTCCCAGGCCATGGCAGTTTTGACAGGCACCTTCTGGCGTATTGGGGGAAAAGCCTTCGGCATAGATGATGCCCTGACCGCTTGGATATTCGCCGGCCCTTGAATAGAGCATCCTCAGCAGGTTTGAAAGGGTGGTTACGCTGCCCACGCTCGAGCGGGTAGATGTTCCTCCTCGCTGCTGCTGCAGGGCTACCGCCGGGGGAAGCCCGGTAATGCTGTCTACCTCGGGAATGGACATCTGGTTGAAAAGCCGCCTTGCATAGGGCGAAACCGATTCCAGGTACCTGCGCTGGGCCTCGGCATAGAGCGTGCCAAAGGCGAGCGAGGATTTTCCAGATCCCGATACCCCGGTAAAGACTACGAGCTGGTCGCGGGGGATTTCAAGGTCAATGTTTTTCAGGTTATGTTCCCTGGCACCCTTGATAATGATATTAGCTGAACTTTTAAGTGATGGCATACATTTGGAACAATCTAAGTGGTTTTCTGGTTTCACATTTCATGGAACTTTATGAGGGCAATGTTGTTTATTAGCTTAGCTAACAATTGAGCAGGGATAGATCCGTAAGCACCGATCCAGAAAGATGGTGCCAACTGGCAAGAAAACCAGCCTATCTAGGAGGAAGGCAATGAACTAGATGCCCAAGACATTAAATAAAATTGATTTACCTATGAAGAAAATATTGATGATCCTTACCTCGCACAGTGCGATGGAGGATACCGACAGCAAGACCGGCGTTTGGCTGGGTGAATTTACCGATCCCTATTATGAATTCATTGACCAGGGCTATCAGGTCACTTTGGCCAGCCCAATGGGGGGCAAGCCCCCGGTAGATCCGATGAGCGAGCTGACCGAGAACATTACCGGCTCGAACCGTCGGTATCAAGATGACCAGGCCGCAAAGAATGCCTTTGATAATACCCAAAGCCTGGCAGGCCTAGTTGCCGAAGAATTTGAGGCGCTATTCTATCCTGGAGGACATGGCCCGATCTGGGATCTGGCCAGCAGCCAGGTGAGCGGGCAGCTGATCCTGGATTTTTTGGACAAGGGCAAGCCTGTCGGTGCAGTCTGCCACGGCCCGGCGTCGCTGATCTCATCCGCTGAACTTCGTCCGGGATTTTTGCAGGGCAAAGTCGTTTCTGCATTCAGCAATGCAGAGGAGGTTTTGACCGGGCGCAGCGGTAATGTACCCTATAAACTTCAGAGCAGGCTGCAAGAGCTGGGTGCGGAAGTAAAAACGGCGCTGGTTCCTTTCACTTCCCATGTGGAGAGGGATGGTATTCTGGTTACCGGACAAAATCCCCTGTCTGCAGGACCTACTGCGAAAGCGCTGATCGAGGTGCTCGAATCGCTCAGCGAACCGCAATCGTAAACTTAAAGCTAAGCATTTTGTTCAATGGAAAAGTAGGAACTATGCCATGGTACAACAGAGCGATACATTATCTGCTATTTAACTTCGTTGATGTTCCTTACGCTCACCTCCGGCATAGCGGCGAAGATATCCTGCATGTATTTTCTGTGGTTGGCACCGGCAATGACCACTACCTTTCTAGCCCCTTTTGCTTTTGCCCGACTGACCACGTTCTCGCACATCCCGCGGTTGCGCATGATCCACCAGTGGATCTTGGACTGCATCTGCTCATTTGGAAAATCTTTAAGCCTGTACATCTCGGGCAGATAAAAATCACCAGAGGCGGAAATTGCCGATGCCTCCTCGGTGTTTAGCCACTGGGTAACGTTATTGGACGTTTTTTCGATAGTGTCGTATTTGGCAAAACCACTGTTCATCGTTGCAAGAAAGGGTGCCATTTCCTTTTTGAGCGGGGAAGTAGGATCGGTGCGCTTTTGCTTGAGCTTTGCCTCAACCGCCGCCCAAGAGGCGTTCCAGTTCAGATCGTAGTCCTGACAGTCCATCGAAAGCAATTCTTGGATTCCCAGCTGCTGCATGACCGGGAAGGCGATAGCTGAATACTCTGAAGTTTGGAGCCTTTTCATGCTACGGCCCGTGGTATCGAACTTTGGACTTAAGATTTGGTCGAGATAGTTCTGTAGCGCTGTATCTTCTTTTTCCCTTCAGTGATCGAAAACCTTCCAATACTGGTAATGGCCGTTTGCGGCATCCTGTTCGAGGTAATAGGCGTGGGCGAGGTCGACCTTGGCTCGATAGTCGGCCGGGTTTGACAGGCACACACTCTTCAGGCTGTCTATTGTGCTTGGGAGCTCTGCTTCAGGCAAGGCCCTGTTTTTGGTTAGGGTCTCAAGGCGCTTGTTATTGTCTGCCTTGCACCAGTAGTCCATCAAAAGGCGCTCGTCCTTCTTGTCCAGGAACTCTCCAAAGAAA
>Ga0247817_10000487_pt1 | contig 21984 bp, 27 predicted proteins | sample UWRJL212509R1_FD_178010 | JGI IMG/M metagenome (GOLD analysis project Ga0247817, IMG submission 178010) | Plant litter microbial communities from Arlington Agricultural Research Station in Wisconsin, United States - UWRJ-L212-509R-1 | ecosystem: Environmental > Terrestrial > Plant litter >...
AAAATGAGAGTAATGTCCCTGCGAATATTTTTGACATATTTTCTGTCAACGAACAGACCACCGAAAACCATAAAATTAGACTCAGGATTGTCAATCCTGCTTTCATCGAAGTAAGCGTTTATTGTTGCGTTGAATTCTGCTTCCATTGTGTTGTAATTATACTCCACTACAGTGGTAAGTACCATACACTCCAAGAGCGCAGATTTATGACAATACAACTTTTCGAAAGAAAAACTTAATAAATCAATTGCTTAAGAGATGTGACATCCGTTTCGAGCATAATAAATTCATCAACTTCATTGGTGGTAGCTTCTATAACTTCATTTTTCGGCTTAGGAGATATGTTGTCGAACGAACAGGCACGGATTTCGGACAACGCTTCTTCGCTAATGTTACCTAGAGCCAACGCAATGTGAATGTTTTTAATCGCAGCTTCTTTATTCCAGTCGGTTAAACCAATACTGTTTAAAATAATCAAGTAATAATAAAACTCATTGATAGCAATTTTCGCATACTTGTTCATAGCAACTGAAGTCTGAGAATATTTGAGTTCTTTTAAGCTGTGCTTTCCACGCGCAAATACAACATCCGTATAACCATTTGCATACATATCAGATAATCCAGTAGCACCTGCGACGGCAATTTCTAAAGCTTCACCATTAAGCACTCTCCACGAAAAATCCCATGCAGTATAGCCGCCATCATATCGCTTATTATGGATCAGCGCACAAGCCTGATATCCTTCCGCGATTTTAAGATATGCGTCACCGTAGTTGTCATTCCCAAGATCAGACTGAGTTTGTTCGATGGCGTATTTTAATTGCCTAACAAATTCTATTTTCTCATAGAAATTAGTCATGGTTTGCTGAAACTTTTCTACTTGTTCCTGCTTCAGGAACACACCTTGCCTTACGATCATCTGATTACCACACTCGGGACATTTACGAGCCCGGGTCGCGGTGAAATCATGTATAACACCGCAGTGTGGACAAGTATGGGTATCAGCAAACGGAAATAACTTCTTCATAAATTTAGGTGCTGGGTTTTCATTTTCACCCATCTCATATTCAACTGCTTGTTCTCTATAAAAACTTACCAATTGCTTGAGGTGGTTCTTGATCAATAAAATATATTTATCATTCCGAGCTACTCGTCTCATCCCATTAACATATTGGTTACCGTCGTCGTCACTAATGTTCACGGTCACCATGGGCTCTACATATGTTTTAACTGAGTTCAATTTTCGCGTCTGTTGAGCAGCCCGGGCTTTACTGCGTGCATTCTCTTTTTCAACAGCTTTGACGAAAGACTTTGCAATTCCAAACCAAGATTTTTTTCTTGCACTCATAAGATGATTATACAACTAATACGAATGTTAAACGCGACAGTTTCCTATAGATATATTCCCTTACTAACCCGTTCTGGATCAAGCATCTTACCAGTAAAAGGACTTTCGTAGCTTGAAAGTGGTGGTTCTTCAGGTAGAGGCGCCAAGCCGATCATTTCAAATGGCTGATCAGGCAAATTATCGCTTTCCTCAACCTCTGGCCAATCATTAATTTTGACCATCTCTATTGGTTCAAATTCGATTGTTTCAGATGACGTGAACGACCCAGCGTTCATATCATAAAATCCCCTAGCAGTTTTTGCACCCGCGTAACCCTTACGCTTATCAGCTTTTACCACGTAGCGGTATGCGAGATCTACGATAATAACATCGCTCCTCAAATCAATGATTGGTACTTTATCGAAAGCGTATTGGAAGTGACCCTCTTGCGTAATTTCGAGCTTACCGTCATTCCATTGATCTCTAAAGAATTCGTATATATTCCTACCGCTGCCGTCACCCACTTTCATATCCCACACTAACGGTGAAAACCTAAAGTCTTGACCGGTCGATCCTATGCCATACGAAATAGAGTCTAAGTAAAATGCCGAAGCTACGATAGGCGCTTTAATCACAAATTTACTTGTATCTCCAAATCCTTTATCTATCAAAGCAACTGGTTTTATTCCGTAGTGTTCGGCAGTCCGGAGTGCTGATTCTGTAAAGCCAGAATTAGAGACTATAATTCCACTTTTAGCATTTTCGTCTTTCATCTTATTAGCAAATTGCTCAACGATAGGTAAATCCACGGGAGCACCGTGATCTTTACATTCCACATCAATAAATTCATCATCACCAACTTTTATATCTATTTGCCTAAAAACTTCGCTAATAGTACCCATAACTTTCTGATTCGCCTTTACGGTCTCGTTCGAGAATATCTTCGAACTAGCCTGTGCGGCACTTTCTTCAAAGCTCTTCCATTTTGGTATGATTCTACTTTTTTTCTTAGCCATATTTGGAACCTATTGTAGCTCTTTTTATTTTTTTAAAAAATATAGCCGCTCATCACGATAATGGTTTGAGGTGCATAGAATTTACCACCCCCCTACACCCTCTGGGTATGTAGTTTCGGGTAGGGTGTACCGCCGTTTTCCTGCCATTCAACAGTAACTATATACTTATTTAGCAGTAGAATAACTCGTCAAAACAGTTCTGACTTCGTGCATAACGCCCCACCAATGAGCTTATACTAGTAGAAAAGAACTCTTTACTGAGTTCTTTTTGTTATGATAGCAGTATGAGCTACGAAGATATCCCAGTTGATGAACAAACGAGACTCGTGCAGTTGCAGCCTGATCAAGCAGATAAGCTATTCGAACTAACTGACAAAAACCGCGATTACCTTGGAGAGTTCTTGCCTTGGCCTCCTTTCGTAAACGTTGTCGAAGACTCTCGGAAACATATCGAAGAGACGCTAGAAAAACGCGCTCAAGATGTCGCCTATACATATGGAATTGAGTACGAGGGTGAAATTGTAGGAGATATCAGTTTAAGAAATCTCAATGACACTGAAAAAACGCCCGAGATTGGCTACTGGATTTCACCCAACTTTGCGGGAAAAGGACTGACTACAAAATCTGTCCAGGCACTCACCGACCTGGGTCTTGGCTCGCTCGGATTAGAGAAGATTATCATACGCGCTAATCCGCAAAATGGCGCTAGTAATAAAGTTGCTGAGAAAGCCGGATATGTACAAGTCGGCACTGAGACAGACGACGATGAACCATTAAATATCTGGTCAATTCAACGATAGTACAGTTCTGACTTCGTGCATAATGCTCGACCAGAATTTATTAAAATCGTTATAGCCTACGCTCTATGTCGTGGGCTCTTGCTACCACCGAAAGGGCTCCTTAGAGCATATTTCGCAAGGTGCTGTGCGTGGTGTTCTTCACTGCGAGCTTTTTCTGCAGTAACTACTAACTCCGCAGCCTGCTGTGTACGCCTGGTATTCGCAACTACTGCGTAGTCAGACCCATAAGGATCTGCGTCGACGGTTTCAAATCGTGTATCGATCATTACAGGCTCAACAAGACTTTTGTACGTATTCATAATATTTATTATAGCATAAACAGTATTTATTGTCAACTACGGTCATATCCCATACCGCTTAATCTTGCATAATGCGAGCAAATCGATCATAACTAATACATTCAGCTTGGCCCCGAGCACCGATACTATCGATGTTTCGGGCTAAGCTGGAAGATATCCAGTCACGCAGAAAGGGGCCCTCATGGGCGTCGTCATTGTGGCTGGCGATATACCGCGCGAAGCCTACCGTACCCTGACCTACGTCATCGTACACGAAGACGGGCTGACCGCGGACGATCTGCAAGTCGTCAAGTTCAGCCCCGAACACCAGTTCGAAGGCGGTCCGTCAGAAAGCAAACTGACCGCCATGCTACACAAGCGCCTCGGCACAACACCCCTGCCCGTTGACCATCCAGATTTCGATGACCTCGAGATCGAACTGGCAAACGAGCTGGCAATGCTAAAGACCGAGGTATGGGACGAAGCATGGAAGCACATCGAAGGTGATGCCGGAGAAATCCTGGCCATCATCTACGACGTCAACTTCCGCAATGGCCGCAGCTGGACGTGGCTAGACAACGGCCAGATCGTTGCCAAGAATGTGCCGTACTACGTGTTCTACCGTACCCGGCACGGCACAGGCAGGCTAGAGCTGCAGGATGGCAACTCGTCTATGTACGGTGATGTGCTGCACACGCCGGCGCGCAGGCGGTCGCCTTCGTTGCCACCGACGCAACGATAGCGGTCATCCGCACAACGCCCTGGTGGCGTCTTCCTTCCCCAACGGGAAGTCTGAAGACGCCACCAGGGCTCTTCAATTTCCGTAAATAATAGTTGCTTTATATCTATCTTTATTATATTGTACATAGCACGCACAATCCGTGCGCAGCACTACCGATCAAGGAGTATCATGACACAAGTACGGAGCGGCCTGTCTCTCAAAGATCCAGAAGGATTTTGGATAGACGTCCAGCCTGCCATTCATACTGGAGACGTGTTCGCCTTTCCGGTTGAGCTGGAAGGGACCCGCGACCCCGACGAGATGTGGTTCTTCCATGCCATGCGACCCGGACTCGTCAAAGGCGACTGCGACATCATCGTCCGTTCGGACGAGAACGCACGTGGTCAAGTCGACTACGCACGCATCACGTTCTGCAGCGATGGCACATATACGTTACCCCAGGTAACAACCATGTTGCTCACCGACGAGGTTCGACACGGCGAGTGGAGCGTGAAGTTCGACTCCCTCATCGACCAGGCGTCACACCCCATAGCGGTTTAACCGCTCAACCACCCCGGAAATTTCCACCAACAACGCAATAAAAAAGCGCCCCGGTGTCGAGATACCGGGGTTCGCTTTTGTTAAAACATATTTTTAACGGTCTGGACCAGCTTGTCGTTCGCGCCAATCAGGCTCTCGAACAACTTCTGAATTCGCGACTAATGGAGTCAAGGCAGATGGATCCCGACGAGAACGTGTGACACGCGGTGTCTGTCGCGCAGTCGCAGGATTAGTATCACTGGACACGGTACTGGTCTGAGCTATAGCTCTTTTACTCTTTGGAGCTGAATACGGATTCTGACTTTCACCAGGTCGCAAGAATGGCGGTTTGTATGGATCGTCTTCTTTTGGAATAGATGCGTATTTATCGATAAAGAATTGCATTTCCGCAGGGTGTGATACGACATCCATATTACCTAGTACGCGAAGCGCAACGAATTGGGCGATACCATAACGCTTTTCGCCGTCTTGAACAAAGACACCATCCTTGCGTTCATTTGCTTCAGCAACGGCAGCCTGGATCTTTGCCTCATAGTCACGAGCAGCCTGGGATGCGTTAGCTGGGAGCTCGAGTCTATTAACAGCCTCTTCTAGTTCATAGTAGTCAGGATAGGATTCCTGTACGACAGGATACTCTATGAGTTCTGGCTTGCCGTCACCATCCGTTCTTACATCGTGAAATCCAACGCTACGAAGCGTTTCGCTGCCAATCTTTACCTTGTAGTAGCTTTCGATATCATGGTCAAAGACTTCAGCACCCGTCTCTCCGCCATTCACAAGCTTTTCGTAGACTTCATTACGTACGGTCAAAACGTCGATATCATCATCAATATCGTTACGGTCCGTTTCTAGCTCAAGTGGAAGCACGTCGTTTAGCGGCAAAACCTCGCCATCGAGTACAGCAGTATTCTCATCCAGTCTTTCGATCGCACTCGTGTCTACAAACCCAGTTGGTTCAGTGGGTTGTGGTGTAGCATGCGTTCGTGGATGATCGATAATGCTCATTACTCCTTTATTATAGCATAAGCTGCATGGAAAGTCAATTACTCCCAGCGGAACAATTTAAACGCCAGGAAGTAAATAATAATCATCCAAGCGCCAATTAGCCCAATCTGTGGCAAAATATCAATGAAATGACGGCCTTCGGTGGCAATCAGACGGATACCGTCAATGACTGGTGTCAGCGGCAAGAACGCCGAGATGTTCTGGAGCCACTCTGGCATGAGGTATCGGGGGAAGAAAGTACCCGAGAGGAACATCATCGGGAAGACGATAATATTACCAAGCGGCGCGACTTGACGCTCATTCTTTGCCCAACCACCGAGCGCGAGGCCAATACCGAGAATCATGGTGATGCCGAGGACCAGGAAGATCGCAAGTTCAAACCAATTCCCTACTACCTCGAGATGGAAGACGAGGATCGCAACAATGAACATAATGGCGAGAGCGATAAGGCCAATCGCCGCCTGTCCGATCATAGTGGCTAGGAAATACTGCCAGACTTTTAGCGGTGTCGTACTGAGGCGTCGCAGGATTCCCATTTTCTTTAACTCTGGGAAGACGTTCATTGGGCCAAAGATACCCATACCTATGATGGCGAATCCAAGAAGACCCGCGAAGGTGTAATCAAAAGCCGATAGGCTACGTTCATTGAGCTGTTCGCTCTTTACGGTAAATGGCGTGACGTTGGTGACAAGACTACTGTTGATGCCCTTGAACTGCGCGTCCAGAATAGAACTGAGGGCTGCGGCCGAGGATTGGTTATTCTGGGTGTAAATAATATTCGCCTCACCACTTGGGTAGGCTGCGTCACCCTTTACCTTGCCAAAGTCATCAGGCAATACTATCGTTGCATCGATCTCGGAGCGGCTCATCTTTTGTTTGGCTTCATCGAGGTTCGTTACTTCGTCGTTCACCTTTAGGATTTTGCCTTCTTTGGCTTGTTTGACAAAGTCTGTGGCGAATTGACTATCAGACTGATTGATAATCGCAACGTTGAATGAGACTTCCCCGCTACCACTGTTGAGGCCACCAAATACGAACAGGAAGATTAACGGGAAACCGATCGTAAAGAATAGCGCGAGTTTGTCACGAAAGAATCGCTTGGTACTGATACGGACAAAGGTCATGACCGTGTAGAGTGATTTTTTGAAGCTATTTTTCATTACGCGCCCTCTCGTAGATCTTTGCCTGTCAGATCGATAAAGACGTCTTCGAGGTTAGCTTGTTGGACTTCTTGGGACTTTTTAAAACCGCGCTTTAGGAGAGCCTTGATAAGGTTACGTGGCGTATCAATCGCAACGATCTTGCCGTTATCCATGACTGCGATGCGATCACAGAGGATCTCGGCCTCGTCCATGTAGTGCGTGGTCATGATGACACTGATACCCTTGTCGCGAACTTTTTGGATCAGTTCCCATAGATGACGACGAGCCTGAGGGTCGAGTCCGGTTGTCGGCTCATCGAGAAAAAATACCTTTGGTCCATGGACCAGTGCAGTGGTGATGCTGAGCCGCTGCTTTTGGCCACCAGATAAATTCTCTACGTAGGCATTTGCCTTTTCCTCGAGGTCGACATCACGCAGGAATGCCATGACATCTACTTTTTCACCGTAGGCAGCGGCGAACATCTCGATGACTTCAGTGAGTTTGGTTTTATCCTGAAATGCAGGAGTTTGTGGCTGCACGCCAATGATATATTTGATCGCGTCAGGATTCTTGCCGACGTCGATACCGTCGATCTTTACTGATCCACCATCGATCGGTCGCAATGTTTCCATCATTTCGAGAGTCGTTGTTTTGCCTGCGCCGTTAGGACCAAGGATGCCAAAGATCTCACCCTTTTTCACAGAAAAACTAACGCCATCTACTGCTTGTTTGTCCCCATAACGCTTTTTGAGGTTTTTCACCACAATCATGTCAGCCATATATCTCTATTCTACGCCTGCCGAACAGGGGTTGCAAGCGAAAAACCACGATATGTCATTTAACGATTGAATCGGAAAGTTGCGATAAAGTCGTCGTATGCCGATTGATACTTGGCTGCGCTATCTGCAGAGGCATAGCGAATCTCTAAGCTGTAAAGTTTGTCGAGATAAAAGAAGACGGTAGCACTGCGGAATCCGTCAGCGGATGTCTTGTAGGTATAGGCCGGCAGCATATCGCCAACCAATGTCTGCTGCACGTCTGTTGCGCCATCGGCTTTGGCTGCGGCAATGACATCGTCTACATTGTCGGCATTAGTCTCTGGGGTGTATACACCTAGCGAAGCACCCTGGCTGATCGTACCGTCAGCCCGTGTTGCATAATCCGAGGATTGTATAGTTTGTGATTGAGCACCCGATTCTAGCGTCAGGGTTTTTACGGTCCAATCTTTTGCCGGATATTGGAACGAGTACTCGGAGTTTAGATATGCTTTTGGTAAATCAGCCGCAGGCGTTGTTGTCGCAGGCGTCTGGGCCGTTTCGGTAGATTTCACAGGCTCAGCGTCTTTCGGTACTAGCAGCACCAACGCACCGACCGTCAGCGCACTGACAAGGACTAGGGCAAGAATGATAATGATTGCTGTCCGCACTTTTCCTGGTCGTTGCACTATGTCACCCCTTCACATTAGTTATGCTTATTTAAGCATCTTACAGAGAGTGAATCAAGAGTAAACAAAAAGCCCTCCGGGGAGGAGGGCATTTTTGGCACCTGTTTGTTTGGTCTAACTATACTACCAAACATTAGCAGGATGCAAGCCTAATAAATTAGTCTTTTTTCTTTGAAACAGTAAGGAATCCGTTTCGTGGGTTTTCCTTAACAATTCGGTCTTCTGGAAGATCAACTGGTTGACCCTTTGCGTTCTTCTCTACCTTAGCGAAAAAGAAGATAGTTTGTGGTTTTCCACCACGGAGTGTTACTTCTGTGCTGTGCAAGTAGTAAGTGACGCCCTTTGAGTTTGTGTGACTGTAAGCCATAAGATTCTTATACCTCCAATTAATGCTTTACGAGAGTAAGCGTACAGCCTACGGGGTCAGACTGTCAACACTTAAACGCTGCGATAATGGTGACGAAGAATAAGTCGCAGGATCAAAAGGCTAATCAGGCGAATAACAATCAGTAGCGCAATTGCCACAAAAACCAAGATACTAAAGCCGGCAAAATCAGGCGACCATACAGGCGATACATAGCTATGCAGATACGCCTTTGGATTTGGCAAATTCACCGACGTAATTAAACTGCTCGCTGCTGGATATTTCTCTAATTCACTAAGGCTACACTGCAAATATGCTGTTGAGTAACGGGTAAATTTCGGCTCACAAACTTCTTGTGCTTTTTTGTAAACATTACCATTAGGATTTTGGTCAGCAGAGGCGGCGTCATCAGCTATTTTAACGTCCCTGTTGTAGCTGGCCTCGAGATAGACACCTTTGCCCATATCAGTGTTCATATGTGACGATACATATCGTTGTAAATCAGACAATCTTTCGATCATATGCGTGCTGTCGCCTGACTGATCTGCAGCAAGTACTGCGGTGCGTCGCTGGGTCATGCCGATGTTATTGAGGCGTAAAAAAGTCGCTGCGATAAAGCCAACGAGAATCAGCAATACAAGAAGCTGCCACGTTTTTATCCGTTGCAGTCCATTTACCGTTCGCCTAATACGCCTCTTGTCAGCCACCTTGAGTAACCCCACCTTACTAATCTGTAGCTATTGTAGCATGAGCATCATTTTTGGTAGAGAGGGAAACGAGAGGTCAGGATCAATAGTACTGCCACACCGGCAAATATAAAGAAGCCTCGCATACCATCGACATCGCCAAACTGCATAACCAGTAGTCCTGTCACGGCGGCACCGATTGCAGCACCGATTGACGAGGCGATCTCCATAAACCCAATCAGGACGATACGCTGTCCAGAGAAATCGGCTGCATCATACACTCCCCTGGTGTAGGCCATGCCATATCCTGTGGTTGCGGCTTCGTTCGCGATATTCACCGCACCAGCAGATACAGGGTGCGTGATAAATGGACGAGTCAGGTGGACGATCGCATCCGCAATGACCCCAAAGCGCAGCAGGTCGAGACCTTTTTTGTTATCGATCAATTTTCCGTAAACATACGATGCGGCAATGGCTGCAAACAAAACAACAGACAAGAGAATACCATTTGCGGCATAAACGCCGTTACTCGTAGATGAAACACCCAAAACGGTGATGGCTATAAATAATGACCATAGGCTCCCCGAGGCGAACACATCGATTCCAAAGCCGATTTGCGAGCCAATATTGCGCGTGGCGAGTCTCCATGGAAATCCTACCAAGTTAATCTTTTGACCTGGAGGGACAGGCTCACCCGTCTTGAATAGTGGCAGTGCAGCCAGCGCAAAAACAACAGCCGCGAGAACGATAACAATTTGTGGACCGATGAAATACGCCAGTACTCCACCAACGAGTGGGCTTAGACCTGTCGCTAGTTTTTCGATAATGTTCATGTAGGCAAGCTCCTTGCCTGCGTGGTCGACGCTTTTAATCTTTGAGAAATCAATAGCGTGACATAACGCATACAGGCTGGTTGATGATGCCTGAAATAGCGCCACAATTGGCAGTACCCACATACCGTAGGTCGGCAACATAGAGAACGCAACCATCGAAGGGATAAACAACAAGTTTGAGACAAAGATACCGTGTTTTGCTCCAATACGAGCAGCAATCTTTACGGCCGGCAGGACCATAATGGCGCGCAGTGTAAAATAGCCGGCCCAGAAAAAAACGATAAACATGACTGAGTATCCTGTCTGGTACAGAAAGATCGACATAAACGACGCAGCCAAGTTAAAGGCAACCATGCGTAACATTCGGGAGGCATACAGTTCCCCGATTTCACTAAATGTAGCATGGCGCCAAAAATGACGCCGCAACAATAGTCGATGAATGAAGTTATGTACCATGTTTATGTTTTGTTTATGCTTACCTTGTTTCCTCTATTAGACCACACTTTAGGGCACCTCGGCAAGTAATCGATCTGGATGCTATACTAGTGGCATATGAATATATACTTTTCAGGTATGGGGGGCGTAGGAATTGGCCCACTAGCGGAGATTGCAAAGGATGCCGGACACCGCGTACAGGGCTCTGATTTGAGCGAGGGACTCGTCACAGACGAGTTATTCCAGCGAGGTATTATTGTGAATATCGGTCCACAAACGGGCGTCTTTTTGCAGGCGTGTCACGATGCAAAGCCGATCGATTGGTTCGTACACACCTCTGCCCTGCCTGATGACCATCCTGAATTAGTGCTCGCTAAAAAATTAGGTATCCGTACAGCAAAACGTGATGAATTGCTGGCACATATCATCAAAGAAAAGAAATTAAAGCTGATCGCCGTTGCCGGCACACATGGTAAAACAACAACGACCGGTATGGTTGTCTGGGCTTTCAAGCAACTCGGAATTCCCGTTAGCTATTCTGTCGGATCTACCCTGTCTTTTGGTCCAAGTGGACTATTCGATCCAAAAAGTGAATATTTTGTGTACGAATGTGACGAGTACGATCGCAACTTTTTGCATTTTGCACCGCACGTCTCACTGCTGACGTCAGTTGATTACGACCACCCAGACACCTATCCATTAGAGGCCGAATATCAGGCCGCCTTCCGATTGTTCATGCAACAATCAAAGCAAACGATCCTGTGGCGATCTGACGCAGCATACATCCGACCAACGGACGCAAAGTCCTGGATCCTAGAACCAGATGCGGTGAGTGATATTGCCCTACCTGGCGAACACAATCGCCGCAATGCAACACTAGTGCTCGAGGTATTTGAATACCTAAACCTAGCGGATAGTGGCTCAGTTGCAGATGCACTGGTCAGTTTTCCTGGAACTGATCGACGATTTGAAAAGCTTGCGGATAATCTATACAGTGACTATGGACATCACCCAACGGAGATCGAGGCGACGCTACAGCTCGCACGCGAATTATCAAAGAAAGTTGTTCTAGTCTACCAGCCTCACCAGAACCGACGACAGCATCGCATAAAGGATGATTACAAAGATCAATTTAGACTCGCTGAAACTGTCTACTGGCTCCCTACATATCTCAGTCGTGAAGATCCTGACGAAGAAATCTTAACACCAAGGCAATTATCTGCTGGCATTACGAATGCCAAAAAGGTACGCATTGCAGAGTTTGACGGCAAGCTATGGCAAGCTATTCAAACGGCAAGTTCAAACGGCAAGTTAGTGCTGGCTATGGGCGCAGGGACAATCGACTCCTGGATCAGAGAACGGCTACAGTCCTAGGCGGCTGCTGCCGACCACGTCTCTTCGAATTCTTCGAAAAAGAATGCATCTCCGAAAAAGCTACGGGCGACAATCGACTGCACGGCTGGTGCCAAACGATACTGATCGAGTTTATGCGGGCGTGCCCACACTAACGTCTCACCCGTTGCGATCGTATCAGACTCAAACCTGAATACATGAGCTAATGTCGTTGATAGTATATCGTTACCAGCACGAACACGAATGTAACAATCGCCGGCATGTCGAACTTCGGCATCATTAACTGATAATTTTTCTAACGCCTCACGTTTTGCAGCAGCATGCAATGTCTGGTCGTCAATATGCAACTTTCCATACGGTAACGTCCATTCATTGATATAGGGCTGCTTGTCCCGTTTTTGTAACAAGACATCTCCTTCGCTATTTTGTATAAGCAGCATTGTGATAATTTTTGGTTGTGTTCGCACAACTTTCTTTTCGGTACTCACCCGGTCCACATAGGAGAGTCCTAGTCGGCTGAGAGAATAGCCACCTTCTACTTTTTGCAGGAAGTTGGCTTTTACGAGGTTATTCAGGTGATACGTAAATAAGTTTGTATCTGTTTTTGGTGGTCGCAGGTCGCGAAACCTCGCAATCTCTGCGTACATCAATACGTCAATAATATGCTTTTGGATATGGTGGTTTACAGATACAGACTCAATCATATTTGACTCAAATTAAACTTTCTATTCATTTGCATAATAGCACTATATGATGAAGGTGTCATCAGTTAATAGCAAAGGAGATACAAGATCATGACAGTCGAACTTTTAACAGCAAGTGGTGAATTTGACCGAAAACCAGAGCAAGACCGCTGGGAAACTACTATGAAATTCGCCGTCAGTCAGCCGAACTTCTTTGACTTTATGAAGATCAAGTACGGCACTCAATTTGTTGAACGAATCTATCTCAGCGAGCTAGCGGAACCCTACACAATGACTGCGGAAAAAGTGGTTACTGCAGATGGACGAGAGCACTTCACGGCATGGCTCGCCAATCAAGCACGCGAGGTCCCTAATGGCACCCTCCACCGTATTAGCCCTGAGGTGATTGATCAGGACATGTTCGAAACATTCGCTACAATGGGCGCACCTCGTCTGTACGCAGAGAGAGTAGAGCCAGTTCAAGGTGTCAGTATCGAATGGATCGAGGATTATTACACCATTGTCGATATTATAGACATAGGAATTAACCCACAGGCACAGGCATTTTACCAGGAATATAGAAGCGTCCTTGATGGAGTCGTGGAAACACCACAAGCGCTAGATGGCGAATGGATTGCACACCATCTGGTTGCGGCGTAGGCCCACGGACCTCTTATTCAGATGTCGATACAGTCGTACCGTAGTCGAGCGAATCAGGACCGAGTGGATCACCTCCAAACGCATCAACAGCGGCAGCTGCGGCGGCCTGGTCATCGAGTAAGTCTTTGAATTCATTAATTGTGGTCGTGTTGATCTGCCCTGCGGCTGAATAATTTTCGAACGTTGCTTCTTCGTCAATGACTTGGTCACGTACCTCTTTGTAGCCAGGACGACTAAGATCAAGTTCGGCTGCACCACTAAGATTATAGATAACGAGGCTAACAGAAACCATAATTAAAGCCGCAACGATAGTCAGCCCAACGAGAATAAAGAAACGATGCCTGGAGATAAATGAGCCTTGCTGTTCGGCGGTTTGCTGTAAATCGTCCATTATCGGCCCGTTCCCTCTGCTTGTTGGTAACGCCCCAGTAGCTCATTGGTTGAAGTCTGGTAATTAGTGATCAATCGATCCAATGCCTTTACGTCATCATTAACCTTCGTGCGCTTTGTCCGCGCGGCATCAATTGCCTGTGCGAACTCGGTCGGATTCTTTGCACAGTCAATTGCTAATGCTGTTGATAAATCTTGTTTGTATGCCAAGTAATCAGCACGGAATGTCGTCAATCCGGCGCGATAATCGCTCGTAGTGGTCGTGAATGGATCGCCATTGACTCTGTTAAAAGCTAGTCGTGCATTGAATCGGTCCATTAGTTTGGTTGCAATCGACTCATATAGCTGACCGCGGTTAACGCGTAGCAATGTGTCAAAGGTCGCAAGTTGCGTTAATGAACTTTTAATAGAGACACAGTTTGTCTTTATGCGCTGCTCTTGCTCAGGGGTTATTTGTACAGCGTTAACAGTAGCGCTACTAGCCGACAGCACTACCACGCTGGCAACAATCAATGCAAAGACCCGAACGAATGATTTCATTATCTATTATTATACCTCACCCCGGGCTAACCTTGCGTCAAATGCAGGCGCTGGCCAGATCTGGTTACGAGACCGTCTTTTGTTAGGCCTTGTAGCGCTACGTCAAATCGCTCATCGTTAGGCATCGCCCGCTGCAATTCGGTCATTTCCATATCCTGTGCAGTGAGTGCTTTTAGTATTAGTCCTCTGACCTCACGGACACTCCCCTTTAGTGGTGCCTGCTTCTTGTAGTGCGCACTTTTATCGAGCAGTCCGATACCGTTCTTTTTGAGGTACGAGCCATAATCCATCAAGGCCCAGTACCACTCACGGGGATGTTCCCGATCGATCGTATCAGCGACCACGGCCGCGAGTTCTTTGTCGGAAATCATTTGCTGATCGTGATAAAAATGGTGGAAATAAACAGTCCGAATATTTGTTTCAATAAAGACAACTGGTTGATTAAAACTATACGTTAGAATTGCCCCGGCGGTATTGACGCCAACGCCCGGCAGTTTCACCAACTCCTGTTTTGTATCAGGAAATGTGCCACCGAATTCGTCGACAATCATCCTGGCCGCTTGATGCAAGAACTTTGCTCTGCGATTATAACCCAGGCCACTCCACGAAGTTAAAACTGCAGCCAGAGAAGCGCTAGAGAGCGCATTAATATCAGGAAACAGTGTCATAAACTCGTGAAACTTTACTCGTACACGATCAACCTGTGTCTGCTGTAGCATAATCTCACTGACCAATACATAGTACGGATTTGTATCTTGTCGCCACGGCATATCGCGGTACAGTTCGCGCCCTTTTTCCCAAATCAGTTCCTGAAATTCCGCAGTATCCATCATTCTATTATACCGGTGAATAGGCGTATAATAGAGATATGACAACATATGTTTTAGCAGGTGGATGTTTCTGGTGTCTCGATGCAGTGTATCGACGGCTGAAGGGTGTTGAAAAAGTAGTCAGCGGTTATGCTGGCGGTGGCACGTTGAACCCTAATTATTATCAAGTTGCATCAGGCGAAACAGGACACGCTGAAGTCGTGGAAATTACTTTTGACGAAACAGTGATTCCGTCCGACGTTATCCTCGACCTATTCTTTTTGATTCACGATCCGACCACGCTCAACCGCCAAGGTGCTGATGTCGGGACGCAGTATCGATCAGCTATGTTCTACGCGGATGACATTCAGGAAAAAGCCTTTGAATCTGCAGCTATCAGGGCCTCAGAACACTGGGACGATCCTGTCGTCACCAAGATTTCCAAGCTAGACGTCTTTTACCCAGGCGAGGATGAACATCAGGATTACTTTAATAAGAATCCTGGCAATGGCTACTGCTCGATTGTCATCGAACCAAAGATCGTTAAAGCACGACGCGAATACACGAAATGGTTCAAGGAAAACTAGTCAGCCAAGAGTGCGACAACTTGCGCAGTAATAGCATCAGCTAATTTCTTTGTTTCTGCTGCATCGAGGTGAATACCATCTGTATTAATCGATCGAGCAATCTGGCGACTATCCAAGAACGCATGTCCATCTCGCTGCGCGACTTGCTGCAGCGCATCCACGGCTGGCGCAATGCGATCAACCGTTCCCGCAAAAACCTCTGAAAACTTCTTGATACTTTGCTGGTCAACATCGGGAGGCGAAACGATCAAAAGACTTGGTAGTGAAAATCCCATAAAGTCACACCAGTACTGCATTTTCTCGACATACTTCGGAATAGATTCGGCAATCTCATTTGCTGGATGGAGCGCCTTGCTATTGAGGTCATTGGTCCCCAACATGATCACCACGACATCGATAGGCAGATGGCTTGCAAAGATCGGACCGAATTGTGCCAACCCATCTCGCTCTGGAAAGAATCCATTTTCACCAAACATTGTCCGGCCACGAAAGCCTTCGCCAACTACTTCGACATCATCACCCAGCATTTGTTGAACAATGGTATCAACTCGATTTGCACGTTCGTGTCGCTGACCGGTTGTCGCATCTACACCCCAAAATATTGAATCACCGTAGAGAAGTACTGTTTTAGTCATACACCCACTATACTGGGAGTATGAGTATGATCGCAACCCCCGAAACACTGCAGCAAGCGACTGACTACCTCAGAGCGGCCGACCCCATTCTCGCAGAAGTCATTATTACCAGTGGTGTCGTGCCCTCCATTATCCCCAACAAAGACTACTACCAGAAACTTGTCGAGAGTATTGTCTCGCAACAACTCAGTATTAAAGCCGCCGACACTATCCTGCAGCGTTTTATCGATCTATTCCCTGGTGACGGATTCCCAACTCCCGAGCTCATCTTAACGAAAGATATTGAAGAACTTCGTGGCGTCGGACTTTCGAGGCAAAAAGGAAATTATATCCAAGACCTCGCAGTAAAAGTCATCGAAGGCACGGTTCAGTTCGATCACCTGGACGGGCTTACGAACGATGAGGTTATTGCCGAGTTAACGCAAGTAAAAGGTGTTGGCGTCTGGACCGTTCATATGTTCCTAATGTTCTGCATGGGACGACTAGATGTATTGCCAATTGGCGATCTAGGGATTAAAAACGGCGTCTGGAGGCTGTATCATCTAGACCAGCAACCAACTCCCGAACAAGTTGCGGAAGTTGCGGAACTACATGGCTGGGCGCCGTATCAAACGGTCGCGAGCTGGTATGTCTGGCACTCGCTCGATAACAAGCCGGCTATTTAGTACTGGCCAGCTTCGATAGAGTTGATCAAATCTGTATCAGGCAATACTCCCGCTGGTAGCAAATTCGTCAGGTTATTTTGCAGGTCCCCGCTCTGTAGTGCGGTAATAAGTGTATAAACACTAAGGATACCTAAAAGTCCCGTAATCAGTACGGTTGCACCCAAGATAATCGCGAACCACAGTACTGTTTTGCCGGCAAACTTCTTGTATTCAGCGACCTGTAGCATATCTCTACCCTGCTTGTCTTTCAGCGCACCCGTCATAATCAATGCGATATCAATCAACGCCCAAAAGCCAAACCCACCCAGGGTTATCAGTTTCAAGATTCCCGTACCGACAAGCCCCATGTAAAATCGGTCGACACCAAACATGCCCCACATAAAGCTCAGGAAAAAGACCGCCAAGAAATGACGTTGTCTGGGGATCTTTTTCGCTGGCTTACCGACGACAGCTAGCTCTGTGATCTGGATTGGCTCAACGGCAGCCGGTGCCGGTATCGGTGTTGGTGTTTGTTCAGGTTCCATTGCTACAGTATACTCCCCGCGACCCTACAAGCACTAGTATTATGACTTGTTAGCGACTGGCCAGTTGTCTAAAATCAGCTTGCGATAGCCTTCTGACATTTGCAATGTTTTGACATCTTCACGACTCACCCATTCGCCGTGTTCTTTTTCGTAATGCGTTGGTGCTATGGCAGCGTCTTTTGGCAGCGTCGCAGTATACCCAAGTATGATAGAACCTCTGCGACCATTTCGCCGAAAGAAGCCCGTCTGTCGCGGCACATCAATAGTCAGTCCTAGCTCTTCGCGAAGTTCGCGCAATATAGCCTCATCGGGGACTTCGTTCTTTTCTAGATGTCCGCCAGGTAAGCCATAGGCTTTCGGGTACTTCATTACCAAGACTTTTTGGCCGTCCCATTGATACAGGGCGACTTTTGCAGAAATCGTAAATCGAGCGTGGCGCCCCAACATTATGGAGTTAATCGGTTAATATCACGAGGGAATAACGCTGCTTCTTTGATGTTGTTTAGTCCAACAATCTTTTGAGTTAGTCGTTCGAGACCCATTCCGAAGCCACCGTGCACAGGCAGTCCGTACTTGAATGCCTGTAGATAGTACTTGAAGCCTTCTGCCTCTGGGTCACCACTAGCGATAGTCTTTAGTTGGTCAACTAATACGTCGTATCGGTTTTCACGCATACTGATAGTTGCGATCTCGACACCACGGAAGATCAAGTCTGCGCGGTCTGCAAATGCAGGGTTCTCTGCGTTCTTTCGGTGATAGAATTTCATCTCGCTGGCTGGCCAGTCGACAACAAAGACGGCTTCACTGCCAAGGTTCTTTTTCGCGTATTCAGTGATCCATTTCTCTTCGTCTGGACGCATGTCCTTTTCGCCACGAGAATCTTCGCCAGTTGCCTTGCTATAGAGTTCGTGAATTTCCTCGAGCGCCAGTTGCGGGATTTGCTCAGGTAGTACGATCGGCTGCGCGTTCCACTTTCGCAGTTCCGTTTCATAGCTCGCCCATACATCCTTGGCTACTGCCTGGAGTAGTCCGCCAGTAACAGAAAGTAACTCCTGGAAGTCGATGAAGCCCATTTCGGCGTCAATCGTCAGATATTCCGTCATGTGACGAGTGGTTGCTGATGGTTCAGCGCGGTAGGTCGAGCCGATCTCGTATGATCGTTCGAAAACACCAACCATGATCTGCTTGTAGAACTGAGCACTTTGGGCCAATGTCGCTTCTTTGCCAAAGTAGTCGAGCTTGAATACTTCCGCCCCGCCTTCACTCGCACCAGGTAATAGTTTTGGTGAGTTAAATTCGGTGAAATCCTGGGTAGCAAAGTAGTCGCGAATTGATTTCTTGATGCCAGCTTGGATGCGGAAAATGTTAGTTTCCTGCAGGTTACGCAGACCGATCACACGGTGCTCAAATAGTGTGTCGAGGTTTTCTGATTTGTGGTCGAGAGGCTTGTCAATTTCAATTGGCGATTCATCGACAACAGGAACTAGCACTTCGACAGTAACTTCATGTAATTCAGCGCCGCCAGGGGCACGGTCATCAGCGAATACTGTTCCTGTTAATGCCAGGACAGTTCCGATTTGCATTCCACGAAGCTTTTCAAGTTCGTCTTTGTTGTCTACGAGACTTTGTGCTAACCCAGATCGGTCGCGCACAGTAATAAAGTTTAGTCCGCCAAGCAGTCGCTTTTTATGCAACCAGCCCTGAATTGTTACGGTTTGCCCAGCTAGTCCGCTCAGCTCTTTTGTCAGTGTTCTCATAATAAATATCCTTTTAAAGTAGTTTGACTGGCTGCAGAAGGGATCGATCGCACACTAACCCCGCCCGGGCTAGAGGCCGATCCTTTGATTATTATCTGCAAATATCCATATCATCTTGGAGATTATTGTATCACCTCTGATAAAAACTGACTAGACGTCTTGATGCTGGGCTGGTTTGTTGTTACTGCGAGGATTGCGAAGTGCGGTTGCGCGCAGATCTTGGTGATTGTCGTCTTCGTCAACAATTTCACGACCAATTAATTTTTCAACGACATCTTCGAGCGTCAATAGACCGACGGTTTCGCGGTACTCGTTGATAACGATAAATAAATGTCGGTGAGATTTAATAAAGGCAGCCAATGCATGTGACAGCGATTCATCCTGGTGAATATAGAATACTTTTGCATCCATAATTTTTTCAGATGTTGATGATTTTTTGTTATCCAATGACAAGAGGTCATTGAGATGCAGTACACCAACAACATGATCGATATCCCCATCAATCACCGGTAGCCGGCTGTGTCCATAACTGTGAATCTCATCAAGAACGAGCGGCCCGAGAAACTCATCTTTTTTAACAGTATCGATCATGCTCTTTGGTGTCATCACTTCACCGACAATCGCATCCTCAAAGGCGAGGCCATGCACGATCATTGCTTTGTCATCACTATTTAATATTCCAGCTGACTCATCGATCAAGTGCTGCAATTCCTGGCGAGAATCGATGCGCTGGTACCGGTCACTCGTCTCAACTGGGGTTGAACGAAGCAGGATAAATAGCTTTGGGTGTCGTTCCGCAAACTCTAGCAAAGTTGGCTCCGCAATATCGTACAAGTTCTTTGCCTGATTCTGAACGAATGAGGTCTTTGCAATTGCACCATACTCAACGGCAACAACGAGACCGATCAATGTTCCCCATATCCAACCAAAACTCGCCGAGAGCAATAGTACTGTCGCTAGCATAAAGATCGCTACAGCAACCCGCCGCAGACTAATCACATCACTCAGCAGATTCTCTCGCCGCAGTGCTTCGCGAGCCTCTATTTGACCCTCAGTAGCACGTCGTTCAAGCTCGTAGCGACTGATCGCCGTTCGTACGGGATTAATCGCCGCAGCCAGCACTAGGAGCGCAAACGCCACCACTGTCAAAATTACAAGAAACGTCATCATAAGCACTATTGTACCCTACCGAGGCCAAAATGTTTGATACAATTAGTATAGTAAACAAGGGAGAATAGTGTGAGTAATAAAACATGGATTATATTTGGTGCGATTGTCGTACTGCTACTAGGTGGACTAATCGTCTATTCACGAGCGTCCAATCCATCTGTTGATGTCAGTGATGTTGATGTGAATAGTGTCATTGCTGCATCTGATAACAACGGAAATATTGCCGACCACGTCGAAGGCAGTAGCGACAACAAAATTACATTGGTTGAGTACGGTGATTTGCAATGTCCAAGCTGTGGCGGTGCACACCCGAACATCAAAGCTATTACAGAAGAATACGGCGACAAGATCACGTTTATCTTCCGTAACTTCCCGCTCACCACTATCCACCCGAACGCTCGTGCTGCAGCAGCTGCAGCCGAAGCAGCCGGTGTTTCTGGCAAGTACTGGGAAATGCACAACGCATTGTTCGAAGCACAGTCAGACTGGAGCACACTCGATGTTGATCAGCGAACCGGGTACTTTGTGACGCTTGCAAAGAGCCTCGGTATTGACGAAGCCAAGTTCAAGACAGACCTCGCAAGCAGTACCGTCAACAAAAAGATCGCCTTTGATCAAGCACTTGGTAACAAGCTAAAGGTCAGCTCAACACCAACCTTTTACTTCCAGGGTGAAAAGCTAGCTGACGACGTCAGTGGCGACACCGTTACTGCCAGTGGCGACAAGCTTCGCGCACTGATCGATGCAGAGCTAAAGAAAGCTGGTGTTGCCCTTCCATCAAAGGAAACAGCAACAGAATAAAAGTCTTTTAATAAGCGAAAACACCCCGGTGCCTTGGGGTGTTTTCTTTTTTTGGTAAGACCTAGGCGAACCTAGTTCTCGGATTTAGTGAGTCAAACGACTCTTACTGTGCAATATACAGTTGCCATTCGGCAGGCACCACATCCACTGCTATCTTTTTACGCCGACGTGGCGCAAATTCGATGGCTATTGGCATGTGATTATTCACTCCTTGTACTATGTACAGCCCCACACGCTTCGACCTTTAAATAATAGTTTTGGCGTGGGACACATCATTTATACTACCAATTCCACGCGGAATAGTCAAGATAGGCGTTTCGGTTACGCTATTGTTCTTATCATAAATAAAGCAGTAGCTGGATGCAAGGATATTTTAAGATTATTGTGCATTCTACAACTATGAACAAAAAATAACCGACTCATCAGAGCCGGTTATTTTAAGCGAGTATCTCTTTACATCTCGCCAGGAGTTGCACCAGGCTTGCCTGATTTGAGGGGCTTCTCTTTGATAAAGGCGACGGCGACGGCAGCGAATGCCATCAGTCCTGTTGCCGTTATAAAGATCGTGCGTAGGCTGTCAGAGAATGCATTCGTGACACGGTTCGAGAACTCTGTCTGGTCAGCAGTGAACTTCTCTGCCGCTGGCTTGCCTATTGTCGCAGGCAATGAGTCAAAGGCTTTGTTTGCGTTATCAGTGATCTCTTTCTTTACATCGGGCATGTTCAGTGTCAACAGTGTGTTGGCGTCATCAAAGCTACCGACTTGCGTTGCCTGAGGGTTACTACTAAGCGTCTGTAG
>Ga0247817_10000488_pt1 | contig 21951 bp, 25 predicted proteins | sample UWRJL212509R1_FD_178010 | JGI IMG/M metagenome (GOLD analysis project Ga0247817, IMG submission 178010) | Plant litter microbial communities from Arlington Agricultural Research Station in Wisconsin, United States - UWRJ-L212-509R-1 | ecosystem: Environmental > Terrestrial > Plant litter >...
CGGCCGCTGCTAGGCTTCTAATTAAGCAGGGGTTCATACCTTTGAGCGTGAGCGAGCAAGATGCAGGCAACGGTTTTATTGCAAAATTAACGGGCCGCATTTCAACAAAAGACAAGGTCGTCTTTACGCGCCAGCTTGCAACCCTTATTGGCGCCGGGTTGCCACTTAGCCAAAGCCTCCATACTGTTATGGAGCAGACTCAGAATAAAAAGCTACAGTCCGTTATTCAGGAAATTTCTGCTTCTGTAGAAGGTGGTCGCTCGCTTTCAGATTCGTTCGCTAAACACCCGGACGTCTTTAGTGAAGTATTTATTGCACTTATTTCTGCCGGCGAGCTTTCGGGAACATTAGACGAATCGCTCCAGCGTGTTGCGAACCAGCAAGAAAAAGATGCTGCCATCGCTAGCAAAATTAAAGGTGCTTTAACGTACCCGGTTATTGTTCTGTTTGTTATCTTTGGTGTATTGATTTTCATGTTAGTCACCGTGGTACCGCAAGTCGAAAAACTGTACGAAGATCTTGGCAAGAACCTGCCATTCCTTACCCAGTTAATGGTTGATACTGCAGATCTATTAACTCGCTTCTGGTGGTTGGCTATTATCGTTGTCGGCGTCGGTGTCTACTTCTTTATGCAGTACCTCAAGACTGAAAGTGGTATTCGCTTTGCTGATACCTTTAAGGTAAAAATGCCATTATTTGGTAAGTTATTTGAAAAGCTCTACATGGCACGTCTAGCGCGAACCGGCCAGACATTGCTTAGCACTGGTGTAAGCATGCTCGAGATGTTGAAGGTAACAAGCCGCGCCATCAACAACACGCTTGTTGCAGAAGCTATCTTGCGCGCTGCCGAAAAGGTGCAGGGCGGTAAGGCACTCTCGGTTGCACTTGAACCCGAACCAATTATTGCGTCACTCGTTCCTCAGATGATCAAAATTGGTGAACAATCTGGCCGTATCGACGAAATGATGGGTAAAGTAGCCCAGGTATTTGAAGACGAATTGGACGACCAAATTCGAACAATCTCAACACTCATCGAGCCTATTTTGATGGTTGTTTTGGCGGTCGTTGCTGGTGGAATGGTAGGGGCTATTCTGCTCCCAATCTACAGCTTGGTTAACACGATATCAATCTAAAAAACCTATAGACACCAAAGCATAAGTAGTTTACTATTGATTTAAACGTATAAAACGTTCATTTGAAAGGTGGGATAATTCCTATGAAGCGTACAGAAAACATAAAAGGATTTACAATCATCGAAGTTGTATTGGTTCTAGCAATCGCTGGTCTAATTTTCTTGATGGTATTTATTGCATTGCCTGCATTACAAGCTGGTCAACGCGATACTGCTCGCAAGAGCGATGTAAGCAACGTTGCCTCAGCGGTAACGGCATACACAAGTGCAAACAGGGGTAACTTCCCTGCGGGCGGTGCAACACTTGACACTCAGCTAGGTGCGAGCGGTAGCGGTACTACGAAGAAGTACAGCAGCCTATCGAACAACATCACAGCAGTTACTGTAGATATCAGCGCTACTGCGGGTGCTAAAACTGTCGCTGACAGCACTATCACTGTGTACACTGGACTAAAATGTAGCCCAACGGTTGCAAATACAGACACTCAAACTACTTTAATTGCTGGCACTACGCGTCAATACGCTACAGTTACCAAGCTTGAAGGTGGAAACGGTTCAGCTTACTGTCTCTAACCACTAACCCATAAGTGGTTCAATAAAAAATACGCAGGCTATAAATGCCTGCGTATTTTTAGTTATCCTCATGGTATTATAGAGCTTATGAATGACATCTTTATATATGTTGCACTGGTATTGTTTGGTGCGGCGCTAGGGAGCTTTGCTGCCGCTACTGTGTGGCGTATTCGCGCCCGTCAGCTTGTGGCCGATAAGGCCGCCGGTGAAGACTATGACAAAAAAGAGTACAAACGCTTAAAGAAGATCATCGCCAAGCCCTTAGACGACCACTCACAGTGCTTACACTGTACGTATAAGCTCAAATGGTACGACATGATACCAATTGTCAGCTGGCTGGCCCTGAGAGGGAAGTGCCGTAGCTGCCGCCAGTCAATTGGTTGGTTCGAGTTTCTTATGGAAATTGGAGTTGCAGCTTTCTTTGTCGTTTCGTATGTCTTTTGGCCAGGTGGAGTAGAAACGGGCTACGATATCGCTCACTTTGTACTTTGGCTCATTGCTGGTGTGATTATGGCGATCCTCTTCGCCTATGACCTGAAATGGTTCTTGCTACCTGATAAGCTAAACATCGCCTTGGCGATAGTTGGCTTGGGTATTGTTGGCGTAGTGGCTGCTCAAACAGGCGATGTAGTTGGGACGTTATTATCAGCCGCTGGTTCGGTTGCGATTTTGAGTGGCCTGTATGCCGCACTGTTCTTTGTTTCAAAGGGCAACTGGGTTGGTTTTGGTGACGTAAAGCTAGGTGTTGGCTTGGCACTCATTCTGGTAGATTGGCAGCTTGCTTTGATGGCGCTGTTTCTAGCTAATTTTATTGGCTGTTTGATTGTTATTCCGCTTCTGGCCGCCAAGAAGCTCGAACGCAACGCCCATGTGCCGTTTGGGCCGTTGCTTATTGCTGGTACCGTTACTGCATGGTTCTTGGGTTGGGCAGTTTTGGATTGGTACATGTCGGGGCTTGGTTTTTAGAGGTAGGGAGCTGGTTTCGAAAAAGCATAAGCTATATACTTTTTCCTCGTTGGCTCGTGCTATAATTAAGGCCAGATGGGCAATATCAAACAGGCCGGATTTACGATTATTGAGACGATGCTATTTCTTGGAGTTAGCAGCCTACTAATTGTGCTTTTAATTGCTGGTACTGGTGCCTCAATAAATACTCAACGGTATCAAGACGCTGCCGAAACCTTCAAATCAATGCTTCAGCAACAATACGCCGACGTTGCTAGTGTGCAAAATAGCCGTGGTGATAACTGGTCATGCGGCCCTTCGGCAACTCCGACCAACTCTGGTACGATTCAGGACAATCGTGGCCAAAGCAAGTGTGTTTTGCTTGGTAAGTACGTACGCCTTCAAGACGAGAAAATATCTATTTATAGGGTAGTTGCGTATCCGAGGGCATCAACCGTTCAAGCTAATGACATCGACTCTTTAAAGGCTAACTACACGCTAAATGTTTCTCCAGATGGCGTCGATACGTCGACTATGGAGTGGGGCACAAAAATTGCCTACCCAAAGAGCGGCGGCGGCACGATACCGTTAAGTGTTCGCAAGATGGGTATTCTTATTGTTCGCTCACCCGATAGCGGCCAGGTGTACACCTTCACTAACCGCGATAGTGAAGTTCCAAACGAGGGAGCCGTCAACTCGGCAAGTTTGGCTAGCATGCTGGTAGCCGGTGATTCTATTCCTGGCCAAGGCGAGCGTACTATTTGTATTAATTCGGGCGGCATGTTTACGACTGATGACCGTTCGGTACGGTTGGTGACATACGCTGCAAGCTCGGGTGCGGTAGAGTTGCAGACCAACGTGATACTGCAAAAAAACGGTTCGGATTACCAATGTTAGTGTTCAATACTGCACGTAGGCAGGATAGGGGCGACACGCTTATTGAAGTTCTGTTTGCGATAACTATCTTTAGTTTGATTGTGGTAACCTCTATGAGCCTCATGAATCAAGGTGTTGCTGCGTCGCAACGATCTCTCGAGACGACACTCGTACGCCAACAGATAGATGGTCAAGCTGAAGCTTTGCGATTTCTACATGAATCGTATGTTCAAGCGTATCAATCGGGCCAGACATTTAATTTAACCGACGCAATTGTCACTCCAGCCGAAGAGTACTATCAAATTATTCAGTTTGTTGACCGCGGCGGCAACACGAAGGCTTCAAAATTTGGCGGCAATACCGCCTGTGTTGTTCCGTTTAGTGCAAGCAAAGACTTTATTATTAACGCCGTTTCGGCAAAGCTTGTTAACACGACTATCAAGCCAGCTGTTTTCCAAAAAGCGACAACATACGCCCAGCTGACATATACCGGCAATACCCTCGATACGAGTAAGGGTATGTGGATCGAAGGAGTTCGTTCGCCGGTAAGTGGCACAAGTGCCGGTTACATCGATTTCCATATTAGGGCTTGCTGGAACGTTCTCGGTTCAGATGTTCCAATGAACATAGGTACGATTGTGAGGCTATATGAACCACGCTCATAAAAAACAACAAGGCTTTACGCTTGTCGAGCTATCGCTCGCCATGGCTTTTATTTCGCTGCTGCTGCTTGCGATTGCTATGACGATCATTCAAGTAGGGGCGATTTATAACCAAGGGACAATTGCTAAAGACGTCAACCAGCTGTCGCGTGAGATAAACGTCGACCTTGACCGCACTATATCGGCAGCCGGTACGCTCGACCTCTCAACTAGTTATGTTCGATCGCCAGCTTCAGCAACAGCTGCAACTGCAGATGGTGGCCGGCTATGTCTTGGCTCGTATTCATATATCTGGAACTACTCGAAGGCGATTGAAAGCAACGCTGACGGCGTCACTAAATACATCGGGCGCGGCGGCAATATTCAGCTAATAAAAGTAGCTGACCCAGGCCAAGTGTACTGTCTTAAGAATGCAAGCACAGGAGTACTTGTTAACAGGAATATTCTCGCTACTGATGCACCTAAGGCCCAAGAACTGTTAAAGGTGGGCGACCGCCAACTTGGCTTACATGGCTTTGTGTTTGCCAACCCGCCGACATCGGCAACAGATATCAGCACTGGACAAAAAATTTATTCACTGTCGTACATTATTGGTACATCAAAAACCTCAGCTCTGAATACAAATCAAACGGCCTGTTTAGTGGCCGGTGCTCCGAATGCTGACCCTTTATATTGTAAAATTCAAAAATTTAGCCTTGTCGTACGTACAGGGAATGGGGTTAACTAGTAACAATGAAAAACATAAGCAACAACAAACAAGCCGGTGCCGTATCATTATTCGTCGTAGTGTTCTTCATGCTACTTATAACTGTAGTGACCGTCAGCTTCCTTCGTTTGATGACAGCCGACCAGCAGCAGTCGAGCGATAACGATTTATCGCAAAGTGCCTACGACTCAGCCCAAGCTGGGGTCGAGGATGCTAAGCGAACTTTACTAAGCTACAAGCAGTACTGCGTGTCTAATACGGCAAGCCAATGCCAGGCCGCCGGCGACATCAACCACCTGTCTACTGCTGTGTGTAACGCTGCTTTGTCGAAGGCGATTGGGGCAGGTACGACATCCTCGGAAAAAGTTGACGAAGTTCTTATTCAACAATCTACTCGCGACGACTCGAAATTATTGAATCAAGCGTACACTTGCGTAACTATTGATCTTGAAACCGATGATTATGTCGGGAATGTAGCAGCCAACGAATCTCAACTTGTGCCACTTGTATCCAGTAGCCAGTTCGACCGTGTTCGTGTTGAATGGTTTAGTAGGGAAGACGTAAGTAGTAATGCGATAAGCCTTAATGGCCTTGGCGTCTCTGGACATCCATTGTATACCACTGGTCGGTGGCCAATTAACCGCCCTTCGTTGATGCGAGCGCAACTAGTACAAGTTGCCACCAGCGGCTTTACTATTGCTAGTTTCGATACGGTCAGCGGCGCTCAAAGTAACGGTGCGAGTATGTTCCTATACCCAACCGCTGAATCGGGTATTGGTGCACTGCCAATGACTAGCTACGACCAGCGAAAAACGAGCCCAACAGACAACCCAAACCCGAAGGACGACCTAACGACGCCAACTGCTGTTAGCTGCCAGTCATCCTTAAGTTCTGGCGGCTTTGCGTGTACTGCTACATTAGTGCTTCCGCAAGCTATCGGGGCAACCGACAACCAGCGCGCAGCCTTTCTACGCCTTGTTCCGTTGTATAATTCCACCCACTTCCGCGTAACGTTGTGGAATGGCCCAACTGCTGCTAAGTTTAGTGGCGTCCAGCCAGCCGTCGACTCAACCGGCCGCGCAAACGACCTATTTAGGCGCATCGAAAGCCGAGTCGACCTATACGACACGACATTCCCGTATCCAGAAGCAGCTATCGACTTGACGGGTAATTTCTGTAAAGATTTTGCTGTAACGGACACGCAATATATTGGTTCAAGCGGCTGTAACCCTTAAACACAGACGACTAGAATTTTCACTATTTATTCCTCCAGAAACGGCTTCGCTGCCGGGTCTAAACGGGGTAACCACCCTTTCTCACTCGGGCTGCAGATGTTTCTGTCAAAACAAATAGCAAAAATTCTTGCCAAGACCTGCTTAAGGCTTACGACTCGCTATGAAATTTATCGTAAACTTCTTTTAAGTGAGCATCGGTAACGTGTGTATAAATTTGCGTGGTCGAGATGTCGGCGTGACCGAGCATAGTTTGGACGCTGCGGATGTCGGCGCCGTTCATCAAAAGGTCGGTGGCGAAGCTGTGACGCATAGTGTGAGGGCTGACGTGTTTAGTAATGCCGGCCAAGCGAGCATATTTGTTAATGGCGCGCTGAATGCTGCGAGCAGATAGACGGCGGTAATCACCGGTGGTGTTAGTTTCGACGTTACGGCTATAACTAATAAACAAGGGAGACAGGGTATCTTGACGCATGGCGAGGTATTGCTCGACCCAATCAGCGGCAGACTGGCTAATAAATACCGGTCGGTCTTTTTGGCCTTTCCCTCGGACCATGAATTCGCGCCGCTTGGTGTTGATGTGGTCGCGGTTTAAGTTTACGAGCTCTGAAACACGTAGCCCACTAGAGAAGAATAGTTCAATAATGGCGCGGTCACGCAGGCCAGCTTCTTCGGAGACATCGATGCCTTCAATAAGCCGCTGTACTTCATCGTAATGCAAGAACGTTACTTGTTTACGGGCAGTTTTTGGAAGCTCGATTTTATCTGGGCTTAAAGAGGGGATATCGCGCTTAGAAAGGTACTTGAAGAAGCCTCGTAGTGCAATTAAGTGGTACGACTGCGTAATCATCGCCAAGGTTTCGCCGCGCTCGTTTTCGTGCCGGTTCAGCCATAGGCGATACTTACGAATCATTTCACTATTGATATCGGCTACTTTAATATCGCCGGTAAACTCTGCAAAGCGGTTTAGGTAAAATTCATAATTCTCGGCAGTTTTTGGCATACGGCCACCTTCCACCTCAAGGTGTTCGATGAATTCAAGAATATAATCTGACAAGTACATACATTAAGCATAGCCTAAAAGCTCTGTAACCGATACAATAGACCACATGCAGTGGCTTGAAGCACTTGTCCTCGGTCTTATTCAGGGACTTACAGAATTTATTCCGATTAGTAGTTCGGGCCACTTGGTTGTAGCTCAGACTTTTTTAAGTGGTGCATCTGACCACCTATTTCTTGAGTTCATTAACATCGGTACGATGCTGGCGCTATTCGTATTTTTCCGTAAACGCATATGGGGGATACTGCGCGACATCTTTGTAAATAAGAAGTACCGGCTGGCGATGAATATTATTATTACTATTTTGCCAGCAGGACTTCTTGGTTTCTTCTTAGCTGACTTTATTTCTGCGACGCCGTTCTTCTCGAGTGCAGTAGTGGTAGTATTTACGCTAGCAATTGTCGGTATTGTTATGGTGGTTGTTGAAAAGTTGCCAAAGCTTTCACCCGCAAAAGACGGCGAGGCTTTAAGCAAGCCGCGAGCATTAGTGATTGGCCTCGCGCAAGCACTAGCTTTGATTCCTGGTGTTTCACGCTCCGGTTCGACCATCTTGGCGGGACGCTTTATGGGCCTTAAGCCTGCCGAAGCCGCCGAATATAGCTTCTTGGCTTCATTGCCGATCATGCTGGGTGTGACATTAAAGGTGTTGGTGGGGGATACGGATTACTTAATAGCTAACGCTGGTACACTTCTGCTTTCAAACCTAGCAGCCTTCGTTGCCGGTATATTTGCCGTCGGCTTTTTGATGCAGTACCTATCAAAGCACTCTTTGGCAATTTTCGGTTGGTACCGAATTGTCTTGGCAGTGGTGCTTGCGGCTGTACTTTTGCTACAATAGCGTCAGTACAATCGTCTAAAGAATAACCGGAGAATATACTATGAGTCACATCGAACGAACGTTAATACTTTTCAAGCCTGATGCCGTGCAACGCGGTGTTATTGGTGAAATTTTAACCCGCTTTGAACGCGTTGGTTTAAAGATTGTTGGTACTAAGATGATCGCCCCAACCCGCGAACACTACTACAAGCACTATGAAGAAATTGGCCAAGTCATTACTCGCCGTGGCGAAAAGGTGTTTAACAACGTCCTTGATACCATGAACGAAGGCCCAATTATTGCTATGGTTCTTGAAGGTATCGAAGCTGTCGAGCTAGTTCGCAAGCTTGTTGGATCAACTGAGCCAAAATCATCAGCACCAGGAACTATCCGTGGCGACTTCTCGCACATGAGCTACGGCTATGGTGACGAGCAAGATAAGGGAATTCCAAACCTTATTCACGCTTCAGGTGATGCGGATGATGCTAAGAAGGAAATTCCACACTGGTTTACCCCGGCGGAACTGTACGACTACAGCGTATTGAACGAAAAATTTACTCGATAATTAAAAATCGTTTATAAAAAAGAAAGCCCCGCTTACGCGGAGCTTTCTTTTGCTCGACGCGTAAACGGGGTTGCGTGGCTAGGTCCTTAGCGGCCGAAAACCTCGCGGAAGTCGAACTCCTTTTCGCCGGATGAGTACTTTAGGGGAGAGTGGGCGTCTGACCTGTAGTAGTAACCACCCGAAGGCGGAGCTGGTTCAGGGTGAGCTCCCGAGGGAAACCCCTTTTCGTCATCGCCAGTCATCCCTGTTGAAATCTCTTTATCTACAGACAAAATATCTCCTAGGCTAGGTTCGTACGGTATCTTTCGAGTGGGTTGAAATCTAGTCCATGTGCGACCTGGTCGTATATCGGGGTTTCTTCGTCGGCTACGTTAAGCCAACGCAGCATTCTCTCGAGCTCGTCGATAAGAATCTCTATCGAACCCGCTTCAAAATCATTCTTGCCAAAATCATTGCGGCCTTGCTCAGCGTCCACTTTTTCTCCAGTATGATAGGTACGAACTCACCCTTATTATACCGCGAATCCGATACTGAGTCGATTTAACAGACGCTTCGCCAAAGAGTACTTTTGTGGCACTTCTGAACGACATCTGCAACCCGAGCGAAGTAAGGCGCAGAGGCCCTTACTGAACCCGGAGTGAAGCCGTCTGAAGAAATGCTGCAAAAGTACTCTTTGGCTACTGCAATCTGTTAAAATAGTATTCATGCCTCGGTAGCTCAACTGGATAGAGCAGATCCGTCCTAAGGATAAGGTTGTAGGTTCGACTCCTGCCCGGGGTACCAAGATGAATTTCAGTAACGCTTGTGGTAATATGTACATATGGCTACTACAAAAAAGAAAACAACACCAAAGAAATTATCAAATTCAAAGAACGCTAAGAACTCGGCACGTCCGTGGTCATGGCGTTTTTCTCTTATTACAATCGGCATCTATACGATTGCGGTCACTACCGTCGTTATTGGCGCGCTGGTCGCTTCAAATGCAATCATTACGCAATATAACAAAGATCGATTAAGTCGCATTGATGCCGTTTATACCAGCCTTAAATTAGACGATTCATTCAAGGTTCAGGACGTGAGCGTTTTCGGTGACAAGCGAGTATATGCATCCGACAAAAGCCGTACGTACTCATCTGAAATTGATTACATTCACGGTGATACTGTCAGCAATACCGTGGCTAAACTTGACGAAAAGATAAAAGCAGCTGGCTTTACCTTTGTTAATGAACCGTACCCAGGTGCTGTGTCTACTCAATACCATTACAAGTCGGCTAACGGCGAGTACATTCGGCTGACTGTATCAAGCAAACTCTACGACGACGCGACTACCAATGCGTACGCAATGAATGAAGATACAAGTAGCATTATTTCTAAACTTGATAAAAACGCTGGCCCAGCAAACGTCATTATCAAGGTCAACCTCGACGACAACAACGAGTAGTTATGGCAAAAAAAGATCCAAACGCCAAGAAACTTGATTTTGAAGGCCAGCGACCAGATGAAGAACTGCTGTTTGTCTTTCGCCGCCACCTAATTGCTATGCGCAAAGGCTTCTATCTGCTTCTTGGTTGTTTGGTAATTACTGCCATCCCGCCACTTATCTGGCAAGACAACCTTGAACTGTTCTTACTGCCAGTATTTGGCTTTGCACTTGGCCTGATATTGTTCTTTTATCACTACACGATGTGGTACTTTACCATTTACGTTGTGACCAGCCAGCGCATCCGTCAAATTACTCAAAAAGGCTTTTTCGGCAAGGACGTAGTAGAGCTACGCCTGTCAAAAATCCAGAACATAAGCTATAATATACCAGGGTTCTCTGGAGAAGTTTTTGGTTATGGAACCATAGTTATCCAGACATTTGTCGGGGATCTTGTTATCCGTAATGTTGAACACCCTGAAAAAACGTATAACAAATTGCAAGACGCCGTAAGTACGGTTGTTGAAACGCAAGGAGAGCATGAAGAAATTATCTAAATTGGCCCCAAAATTGGGGTTTAAGAAAAAACAGCCAGAAGCACCAGCTGGTCGGATTACAACCGATACCCTGGCCGAACACCGTCAACGAGTCTTGGCCGGTGGACGAAAATTTAAGTACCCAGTACAATACGCCCGCCACAAGTTGGTAGTGAACGCCATCATCATTGGTGTTGCGGCTGTTATTATTCTTTTGGGAGTAGGCTACTGGCTTTTGTATCAAGCCCAGAATACGAGCGACTTTATGTACCGTGTTACGAAAGTTGTGCCGGTTCCGGTTGCCACCGTTGATGGACAACAAGTTCGCTATAGCGAATATCTTATGAAGTTCCGCAGTAATCTACATTACTTAGTTGAAAAAGAGCAAATTGATATTACAACCGAAGACGGTCAACGTCAGGTTGAATTTATTAAAGATCAAGCCATGAACGATGCCCAGGCTGATGCTTTTGCAGCCAAGGTTGCTAAAGAACGCGGGTTGAGTGTGTCTGATGCTGAACTTGAAACATATCTGAAACAACAGCGTCAATCGAGTGACGGCAATGAGGTCAGCGAATCAACGTACAACGCTGTTATTCTTGATTACTATGGCTGGTCACCTGAAGAGTATCAACAGGCTATGAAGACAAAGCTGCTTCGCCAAAAAGTTGCCTACGCAGTGGATGAACAAGCCGCAACAGTAGCGAAGAATGTTGAATCAAGTATTTCTGCTGGTAGCACCGACTTGAATGCACTTTCGGAAACTATTAATGCCGATGGTAAAAAGTCAGTGGTATTTTGGCCAGCTGCCTGGGTCCCTAAAGATAATCAAGACGGCGGGCTTGCCGCAGCTGCCTCGAAACTCGAAGTAGGCCAAATTTCAAAAGCAATCAAAACGACTTCTGGAGATGGCTATTACTACGTAAAGCTTGTTGATAAAAACGACGCTCAGGTCCGTTATGAATATATCCAAGTGCCATTAAGTACTTTTGATGCAATGCTGAAACAGGCTGGTACCGATAAAAAAATTACCGAATATATTACTATTCCGAGTATTGAAGACCAAGCTCAAACCAAACCAACTCAACAATAGGAGGGCACTATATGTTTAGCGTACCCGGGCTCAATTACAGTTACGACGCACTGAGCGATTATATAAGTGCTGATATTATGCAGTTACATCACGACAAACACCATCAGGCGTATGTCGATAAACTCAATGCTGCAATCGAAAAGTATCCTAGTTTCCGAGGCAAGGCTGTTGAGGATTTATTAGTTGAACTAGATACCATTCCTGACGATATTCGTACTGTTGTGCGAAATAACGGCGGGGGTCATTATAACCACTGTTTGTTCTGGCTATGGATGTCGCCACAAGGTGGCGGGCAACCATCCGGTCCGCTTTTAGAAGCAATTTTACAGAGGTACGATACCTTTGATAAGTTTGTAGAAGAATTTACAACAAAGACTGTTGGTGTATTCGGTAGTGGCTGGGTCTGGCTTCAGCCAAATATGGATATTGTTACAACACCCAACCAAGACTCGTTACTAAGCAAGGGCGAGCCTGCGCCGCTACTTGGTTTGGACGTGTGGGAACACGCCTACTATTTGGACTATAAGAATAAACGTCCTGATTATATCGCCGCTTGGTGGAACGTAGTGAATTGGCCGGTTGTCGAAGAACGATTCGATACTTTAAAGTAATTTCTAAAAAGTGAAAACCCCGCTGGCTGCGGGGCTCACGTAGAGCGCTACACAGAGCGGGGTTAGGGTGACATATCCGTCAGTTAGTCGCCACCACCATGGCTACATGCCTTGTTTGAAAAAGTCCTTTGCCAGGCCGACGATGCCTTCAGCGGTGTCGGGTTCGATACCAAGGGCTCCGAACAAGAGTGGAAGATTGATGTTTCCCACCAGTGCCATGACTACCATCGGTAGCATTCCCTTGAGGCCTTCGATGTCGACCACGTCATTCAAGATGCTGGCTGTCTGCTCGGTAACTCGTCGCCGAATTGGTGCAATCACCATCGACGAGAAGTCCGTCAGACGCTCTTCTCCTGCTTCGGTGTAGTCGCGCAGCAACTCGATGCGCTTCTGGTTCAGAATGATGACCGCTTGGGTGTATTCATTGCGGACCTGCAACAGGTTCGCGAGTGACTCGCGCTGTTCCTCGGTAAGGCCCGCGTAGGAGCCTGAAATATCAGAAAGCATGTTTCCGCCTTATGGTCGTCGTCTCTCCGATTTGGAGATTTAAATATATTAACACATTTATCGCAAAAAAACAATATCATCCGTCGCTGTCTAAGTAATAAAAAAACTACCCCCAGTGGGGTGGTTAATCGTAATTTCTTGGCGGGCCATAGCGGAGCAGGTGTGGAACTATTTTACTCAAGAAATGTGAAATCCCCGCTGGCTGCGGGGCTCACTGGGAGCTCTCCGCGCCATGCGGGGACGGGTTTTTTCCTGGAGCGTCTACGTCCGAAGACTGAACAGCGAGTTGCTGCGGTAGGCGGGCCGCCAGGAATTCGTGATTGCTCCCATTGTGAAGATGATCATGTCGTACACGACGTGGGCGACGATCGCCGTGATTAGTCCGTAGTTGAACATTAGGTAAAACATGACCATGCCGATGAACCAGGCGTTGATTCTACTGAACCAGCCGTTCTGCTCATGTGCCTCTTGGAAATTTCCGTTAGCACTGATGATCGCAGCTCCTACTACCCAGCTTGCGGGATAGTAGAGGTAGTCTTCCAGGGCGCCGAAGGTTGTGAAGTTGGCCAGAGGAATCAGGAATGATTCGTAGGCCCATCGCAACAGTCCAGTCTGTCCAGGTACGAATCCGAAGAGGATCCAGTTCATGAACGGCAGCAGGATCATTGCGATCGAGAATCGAAGCCAGCGGTAGCTGAGCTCCTCGAAGATTCCAGCGTGAAGACTGACCCAGGCGCCAGTACCGAGGTACTCACTCGATGTGTACGTCTTTGGTTCGTTACGCATGATGATGCCCACGACTAGCGGTACTGCTATGGCCCAGGCGAAGATAAACCAGACGTTCGCGAGGCCTTCGCCGACGCTTTTGTCGATTGACCAGAGGTCGCTGAATGAGAAGAGAACATACTCTCCCCAGAACAGGTTGAGCGCGCCGAAGGCGAGCAGTGTGAGGCCGAAGCCGAACAGGTAGTAACCCGTGACTGCATACCATGGAATATCCATGACGTTGACTTCTTCATTACGTGACACAGGTACTCCTCTGTTGGAAGCGGATAGGGGGCGAAGAAGAGCTATCGTTGGTGAGTCGATGTATTAACCGAGGATATTATAACAAAAAACAGACTAAATGTCAATCTAGTCTGTTGATAATTTCTTGGCGGGCTCGACCGGATTTGAACCGGCGATCTCCTCCGTGACAGGGAGGCGTGATAACCACTTCACTACGAGCCCGTATGTGGTTCTTCAAAGAAGATACGGATTTGCTTTTACAGGCTGCGCCTATAAGCTCGTACAATAGTAGCATTCACGGGGGTTAAATACAAGTAAGCTGCTCAAAATAGTGTACCAAGCTATGTTTTTCTCTCAGCTCCTCGTGTTATACTTATTCAGTAAAGCGGGAGCACGCACGCCGTTATAGCTCAGCTGGTAGAGCGGCGCTTTCGTAAAGCGTAGGTCTCCGGTTCAATCCCGGATAACGGCTCCACAATTGTTATGCTAAAAGATACCATCACACACTCATTTAAAGAACTTATTACGAACCGTTACCTAACGGTTCTTGCAAGTGTGACAATTATTTTGGCGATTGCTTTTGCTATTTACATCGGCCTGGTTGTTCGCCCAAGCGAGTTGCAGCTCGTGACCCATTACACAGCCTATGGCGTGACGCACTTATACCGCGACCAGTGGTTCTACTTGTTGAGTTTTGGCGGTTTCGCTATTGTTATTGCCCTTATTAATATCGGTCTAGCGCTCAAGACGTTTCTTACTAAAGGACACCCGCTCGCAATTATGTTTGCGTGGTTCGGCATTGGTATTATGATATTTGCTTGGTTAATTAGCTTCTCAATTATCAACGTCTGGTCACCGTTGTAGCCCATGATTGATCTCGAACTCCCTCTGGGCAAACGTACAAAAATGTATCGATTCTTCGAAATGGTGCCGGCTATTATTAGTTACGGCGCTTTTGTTTTATTAATTGTCTTATCGATTGTTTCACCGCTGCTTGCTGCCATCTATTTAATGGCAGTTATTATTGTGCTATTGGTGCGGGCAACTGGTATTGTCTATCACACTGTTACAGGCCACCGTCGGTTGGTGAAAACCCAAGAATTAGACTGGGCGCACCGATTAAGTGAGCTTGAAGATCCAGCCGCCTCGTTTGAAAAACACCAACATGGGCACAGCCGGGGCTACGGCATGCTTTCTCATGTTGATAACCTTCGTTTGATCGCTGCCGACCCAGCTGCTTTCCCGAAACCATCTGAAATGTATAACATCGTTATCGTGGCGGCCTACAACGAAAGCTATGATGTCATCGAACCAACTATGTATTCACTGGTAAAGACAACCTACGACCCGTCTAAGCTTGTCGTTGTGTTAGCTTACGAAGAGCGTGGTGGTGAAGATATTGAAAAAACTGCTCACCGTTTGCAAAAAAAGTTTGCCAGTAAATTTAACGACTTTATTATTGTGAAGCACCCCCGTGACCTGCCGGACGAAGTAGTAGGGAAGGGTGGAAACATCACCTACGCAGGTAAGTTTATGCAGAAGTGGGTTGAAGACAAGGGGATTGAATTTAAGAATGTCCTTATGACTACCCTCGATTCGGACAACCGCCCACACCCAGGGTACTTCGACTACGCAACGTATGAATACATCGTCAATGAAGACCGTAAACACTTAGCGTTCCAGCCGATCGCACTCTTTTTGAACAATATCTGGGACGTACCAGCGCCAATGCGTGTGCTTGCGACCGGTAACACTTTTTGGAATATTATTAGTTCAATGCGCCCGCACTTGCTGCGCAACTTTGCCTCACACTCGCAACCAATGGAAGCGCTGGTAGAGATGGGCTTCTGGAGTAGCCGCACCGTAGTAGAGGATGGCCACCAATTCTGGCGCAGCTACTTCTACTTTAATGGTAATTATTCGGTACACCCTTTGTATATTCCTATTTACCAAGATGCCGTATTGGACAACACCTACGCGAAAACTTTCAAAGCACAGTTCGTTCAACTCCGCCGCTGGATGTATGGAGCCTCTGACGTTCCGTTCGTAGCATCACACCTGTTTACGAAAAAGCGCACCGTGCCATTTTGGCCGGGCTTTGTATGGTTCATGCGTAGCCTTGATGGATATGTAACTGCCGCTTCGGTTTCAATAATTGTTGCCGTTGGTGGTTGGGTTCCACTACTCATTAACAGTGGGGCATACCGCGACGTTGTAGCCCACCAGTTACCTGACACTATTAGTATTTTTCAGCGCGTTGCGCTGGTTGGAATTATCGTGATGGTGTTCCTGTCGTTTAAACTGTTACCACCTCGCCCAGAGCGTTACAAGCGTACTAGGACTATTGGAATGCTTCTGCAGTGGGTGTTGATGCCGTTCACAGCCATTGGTTTCTTGTCATTCGCCGCATTGAACGCCCAAGCCCGCTTGGCCTTTGGTAAATACCTCGTGAAGTTTGATGTAACGAATAAGGCGACAGTGGCTTCAAGAGCTGCTTTGAAAAATAGCGCTGAACCTAAAGAGCCTATCCGCGTGAGTGAACTCGACCGCGAAGAACCTGAAATTACTAAATAGAGTAGATGATTCTTCTTAAAAGAAGAGCCCGCACCAGTGACGGAGCGGGCTCGACGTCGGGTGCGGGTAGTTAGTTGGATTGAAGCGGTTCGAGTGCAAATGTCTGCACCCATTCCTTGAAGGCGTTTGCCTGGTGTTCGTCGCCGGTGATCTCGACGTGAACAACGGCAGTATGAAGGTTGTCCACGATGGTGAGGTTGATACGAATATCGGTGCTTGCCATCGTAGCGGCTTTACGCTTCACAAGCTTATCTGCGTCCCACCGCCGTATCTTTGCGGTAAAACGTATTGTGGTAGCGGTAGTCATAAATTTCCCCAACCTGTTGAGAACGTGTTGATTTTACGGTAGTGTACGACAATAATAACTATTTCGCGAGCATAAGCGGTGTCGAGATAAACAAAGAACTCCCCGAAGGGAGCTCTTTTAATTGGGTTCTGAAGCGACTAAATTGTACGCGAACGAACGCTACGTTTGATCTCTTGCAACGTCTTATCGTACTCGAACCCGAGTGAAAAGCGTTCTAATGAAGAGGTCTTGAGGGGATTAGTCATCTGTTGTTTCTTAACCATGTCTCTATACTAGCATAAACACAATGAATTGTCAATGGAACAGGCTTTCGCGTGAAATACCGGATATGATATATGGTGAGATAAAGTAAGCAGAAGGGGGACGTGGATAACTTTGGCGGCATTGGGGGAAAGTCAGCCCTGCCCCTGTTAATTCCGCTATTAAATGTGTAAAAAGAGCTTTAGGGCGAGGGCAATAATGCTCGAAAGGTGTCAAAATACAAAAAAATAGACCTCCGTAGGGGTCTATTTAATAATTTTGGTGGGTCCTAGAGGATTCGAACCTCTCACCTCCTCAACGTCAATGAGGCGCTCTAGCCAAATGAGCTAAGGACCCTTGGGTCGACGGCAATGCGCCGAAGGCTTTATTAGTCTAGCAAAATAGGGGTGGAGAGGCAAGTCGCGTGCTGTACTTAAGCTATGAAAAGCACTAACGTAATAAAGAAAAACGCACCAAATAGTAAATAAACTAAGGTAAGGAATTATCGATTTTGGCTGGTGTTGTTGTGTGGGTGCTCTGGCGCCTGTAAGTGACAACCTCTATCGGAGGTGATATACTATTTTTAAGCAATGAAGCGGCCTCACTACCCGCCGAGCTTCGTGGATGTTGCCTGTGCGATAACGGGTTTCACAAGTAAAACGTCCGGTGGAACCGTCTGCACCAGCACAACGCTACAGTAGACCCGAGACATGCAATTGAAGAGTTTAAGTATATTGAACCCGACATTGCATGTTTCTTTTTTATTAAAAATCAGCGGGTTTAGCCCGGCAGGAGAAGAAAATATGAGCGATTTAATCAACAGCGAACAACTACACGCCATGCGACACAGCCTGGCGCACATCACTGCTAGTGCAGTTAAAAAACTTTGGCCAGAAGCTAAGTTTGGTGTCGGTCCGGTCGTCGATAACGGGTTTTACTACGATATCGATTTAGGCGAATTAAAAATTTCCGAATCAGATTTCAAGCGTATCGAAAAAGAGATGCGCGGTATTGTAAACCGGGGCGAAGAGTTCGAGCACTTCGATATGCCTATCGACCAGGCAATTGATTGGGCGCGCCAAAATGGCCAACCGTACAAAGAAGAGCTTTTGAACGACTTGAAGCGATCTGGTACGACCATTGCTAAAGACCTTGATGTCAGCGAGCTTGGCTTGGCGACAGACGGGGACTCAGCTGTTGAAACCGTTTCTTTCTACAAGAACGGTGAATTCGTCGACCTGTGTCGTGGCCCTCACGTAGCGAATACTAAAGATGTTGGTGCCTTTAAGTTGCAACGCATAGCTGGTGCGTACTGGCGCGGTAAAGAAGGAAACCCTCAAATGCAACGCCTTTACGGTGTCGCATTCGAAACCAAAGAAGAGCTAAACGAATACTTGGTCCGTATGGAACAAGCGAAACTTCGTGATCACCGCAAGCTTGGTAAAGAACTCGACCTCTATACTGTTTCACCACTTGTTGGTCCCGGACTCCCGTTGTTTACGCCCCGCGGCACCGTCCTTCGCGACATCATGAGTACGTACTCTAACCAGTTACGTCAGCGGTATGGTTTTCAGAAAGTCTGGACTCCGCATATTACTAAAAAGGAACTATATGAAACTTCTGGCCACTGGGCTAAATTTGGCGATGAGCTTTTCCTCGTAACTAGCCAAGAGACAAGCGACAACTTCGCCCTTAAGCCAATGAACTGCCCGCACCACACCCAGATTTACGCCTCGTCACCACGAAGCTACAAAGACATGCCGGTCCGTTTCCTTGAAACAACAACCGACTACCGTGATGAAAAGACCGGTGAGCTTGGCGGCCTTAACCGTGTCCGTTCATTAACTCAAGACGACAGTCACGTATTTGCTCGCCCTGACCAAATTGAACAGGAAATTAATAACTTGCTGGCTTCAGCTCGTGAACTGTACTCAACCATCGATATGAAGCTACGAGTGCGACTTTCGTACCGTGATGGTGGCGAAGGCTACTTGGGTGATATCAGTCTCTGGGAGACCGCTCAGGCACAGTTAAAGCAAGCTGTACTAGCTAACGAACTTGATTACTTCGAACAAGACGGCGAAGCAGCTTTCTATGGTCCAAAAATCGACTTTATGGCAACTGATGCTATCGGTCGCGAACACCAAGTTGCCACCGTGCAACTTGACTTCGTGCAACCGGAACGCTTTGGCCTTACGTACACCGACGCCGAAGGTAACAACGTACAGCCAGTTATGATTCACTGTGCCTTGCTTGGTTCTATCGAGCGTTTCCTGAGCGTGTTTATTGAACACACTGCTGGCTGGTTCCCATTCTGGGCAGCTCCAGAACAAATCCGCATCCTTACTATCAACGACCAGGTTTTGGATTACGTGGATGAGATTAAGAACGTATTGAACGAGACTGTTCTTATGCAGCCGGTTCGCTTTAATGAAATTCGCTTTACTGTGGATGATCGTAACGAATCGCTTGGTAAGAAAATCCGCGAAGCTGCTAAGGGAAAGATACCTGTGCAACTGATCGTTGGTCAACAAGACAAAGACAATCGCGAAGTGAGTGTGCGTACTCAAAAGGGCGAAGAAAAAATCACCCTTGATGGCTTAGGTGAGTACCTAAAGGCTCTGTAATGCAGAAACCGCTTACTCGTATTGCAATCGATATTGATGAAGTCACAGCACAATTTACCGATGCCTTGCGATTGTGGGTGAATACCGCCACGGGCGCAGATTTGCAACCTCATCACTATCAAATGAAGCATGAATTTTGGTCGCACTTTCATAGTGTCTGGACTGAAAACGATATTCTTGATTTAGTCGATTACGATAAGTTCAACAATGAACTGTCTGTTAACCAATCGCACGTGAAGGTTGTGGCTGGCGCAAAAGAAGCGATCGCTTCTTTAAAGCAAAAGTACGACGTGGTCTTTATCACTTCGCGGCCCCCTGCGCAGCACGACGCAACCCGAACGTGGCTTGATGAGCATATCGACCCGACCATCCCGCTTTACTTAGCAAATAACCCAACGGTCCAAAGCAGCCCGCAATCGAAGGGCCAGCTTTGCGTCGAATTAGATGCTCAGCTGCTCATCGATGACAGCGCCGAAAATTGCCAGGACGCGTTGGACAATGGAGCAGACACGATTTTGTTTGGGAACTACGGAACTAATGCGCACGCTCCTGAATCGCTTCGTAGATGCAGTAATTGGCAGGAAGTTTTAGAATACATCGATGGTCTTAAATAGCGAGTTTAGAAAAAAGGTTGAAGACCTAATGGCGCAGGTGCCAGCTGGTAAAGTGACGACCTATGGTGACCTCGCTGCATTAGCTGGGCACCCGTACGCAGCCCGGATTGTAGGCGGTATGGCACACTATGGAAACGACGAGTTGCCCTGGCATAGGCTAGTGAACCGCTTCGGTGGTTTAGCGAGCGGCTATCCGGGTGGACGAGAGGTCCAACAGATACACTTAGAGGCTGAAGGGCACACCTGTATAAATTTTGTGCTCAATAATTTCGAGGAGATACGATGGCGACCCCTATAGAAAAGAGAAACGATTCCTTACGACAAGCAACGGGAAAAACCGATGCGCCTTTAGTAGTTATCGTTGGTCCAACAGCAAGCGGCAAGTCTGCGTTAGCCATGGAACTTGCTACGGTATTCAATGGTGAAATTATTTGCGCGGACTCACGTACTGTGTATAAAAACATGGATATAGGTACTGCAAAACCAAGCGCCGAGGACCAAGCGGCTGTGCCTCATTGGGGCCTTGATTTAGTGGAACCGGGCGAAACATTTAGCGCTGCCGACTTCAAAAAGTACGCGTTGTTAAAGACCCAACAGGTACGTCAAAGAGGCCATGTACCGTTCATGGTAGGGGGCACTGGACTGTACGTTGATGGGGTAATTTTCGACTACGAATTTGGCCAACCCCGTCCAGAACTGCGAAAACAGCTTGAATCGCTATCGCTAGAAGAATTAAAAACATATTGTGCTAACAACAACGTTTCTCTACCTGAGAACGAAAATAACCGTCGTTACGTCATTCGAGCGATTGAACAAGAAAGCATTAACAGTAAGAGGTTACGTAGTCCGATTGACAACATTGTCCTGGTAGGAATTACAACAGAACGTATTGAATTGCGCCGCCGCATCACCGCCCGTGCTGAGCAACTATTCGAAAATGGAATGCTTGAAGAGGCGATAAAATTGGGTGAAATGTATGGCTGGGATAGTGAAGCAATGACGGGAAATATTTATAAGTTAGTGAAGCGATATTTGGACGGCGAGCTTACATTTGACGAGCTCAAGCAGGAAAATGTTACAGCCGACTGGCGTCTTGCTAAACGCCAGCTTACTTATATGAAACGCAACCAATATATCAAATGGTTAACTTTAGATGACGCTCGTGAGTACATAAGGACTGCACTGAAAAGCTAACTGGCGGGGTGCGTAAATTTTTGAGTATTTGGCGAACCCAGGTTAAAAGAGGTTAGATTTTATAGGCCGTCGAGGACTGTCTGAGCACAGCGAGTTCCGCAGACGCCAAAATCTGAACTCTTTTAACCATGGAGTGAGACGACCAGCTCAAAAATTTACGCACCCCGCCAGTTAGCTTTTCCTCGGTCAACTATGGTATTATACGAGTATTAAAAGTGAACAAGGAAATAGGGGATATGATAGATAAGTTGTTCGGTTCGAAGACAAGAGTTAAGCTCCTGCATCTATTTATGAACCATCCCGGTCAGTCTTTCTACGTCCGTGAAATTACTCGCTTAATCGACGAACAAATTAACTCAGTACGTCGTGAACTTTCAAACATGTTGGAAGTTGGTATCATTACCAGCGAGACTGGCGATAACAAGCTTTTCTATCAAGCCAACCAACGCTACGAATTCTACAAGCCGTTGCGCGCTATCTTTGCCGGCGAGTCTATGGGCTCTGAAGAAAAGTCTGCCGAGCAGAAGGCAAGTGCTAACCAAAACGAAGTAGATATTATTGAAGCGATCCCTGCACTTCGCCTGGCTATCTTTGCTGGTGTGCTCGTCAAAGGCTCGACCGCATCAATTGATGTCATCTTGGTTGGTAACAT
>Ga0247817_10000489_pt1 | contig 21879 bp, 17 predicted proteins | sample UWRJL212509R1_FD_178010 | JGI IMG/M metagenome (GOLD analysis project Ga0247817, IMG submission 178010) | Plant litter microbial communities from Arlington Agricultural Research Station in Wisconsin, United States - UWRJ-L212-509R-1 | ecosystem: Environmental > Terrestrial > Plant litter >...
GTACGGGGGCTGGGCCGCTGGCGGCTGTGCTGCGGGCGGAGTCGTCGCGGCGGGAGTAAACGGCGGCAGCGGTGCCGACGGGGTGAACGGCGGAACGTAGGGCTGCTGGGCGGGCGGCGTGTACGCCTGGGTGGGGGCATCGCCCGACGCGCTCTCGGTCGGCGCGACGTAGCCCTCCTCCCACGGGAACTTCGGGAGGGGCTTGCGTTCGCCCGGGAGGCCGTTCGGGGTGTCGTCGCTCACGCAGTAATCCTACGAGTTCTCGCTGCGGGTAACAGCACTGGATCTCAGCGATCCACAGCCTTCACTATCGCCTCCGCCAACTCGCGCGGCTTCGTGAACTGCGGCCAGTGGCCCGTGGGGAGGTCGATGAACTCGCGGTCGGTGATGAGGGCGAGCTCGGCGACGTAAGGGTGACCGCCATCCATCATCTCGATGAGCATCGCGGAGGGGAACTCGCACGCGATCACCGTTACCGGTACGCCGTAGCGCGCCGGGTTGGTCAGCACCTGCTTGTCGTAGGCGGCGCCCTTCGGTGAGGGGATAGCCACTGAGCGGAAGTGCGCGCGGATCTCTTCGGTCATATCGACCAGGTCTTCGTCGTCGAAGATGCCGAAGTCGGGGAGGGGAATCTCGCCGTCCACGACCGGAAGCCCATCGTTGACGCTGCCCCCATCGGCGAGAGGGCCGCTGTCGACGTAGACGACGCGAGCGATGCGGTCTGGTCGAGCATCCACGACGCCGTGCGCGACAGCGCCGCCACCGCTGTGGCCGACGAGAACGACAGGCTCGTCAAACGAATCGACGAGGGCGATGACCGCATCGATCTGATCGCGCAGGCTGATGCCCGAGCGGTCGGCGTCGAGCGACTCAAGGCCGGGGAGTGTGACGGGATGAACAGTGTGGCCCGCGGCCTCGAGGCCGGGAGTCACCTCGCTCCACGACGAGCCGTCGAGCCAGAGACCGGGGATGAGAAGAAGGTTCATGAAAACTAGGGTAAGGCGGAGTACCGACAGAGGCTAGAGCGCGAACCCCGCCACCACCGGGCCAACCGCCGCCTGAAGGTAGGGCTCCAGCGGGCCGCGCCCGACTCCGGCCGACGCCCAGTCCTGCGCCGCTGCCACGGCTGCCCCGAGCGTCGCGTACGACGCAGAACGTGCCACCGACGCCGAAACCCCGCGACCGGTAAGAAAGTCAGTGAGTACGCGAGCCTGGGCGGCCAGCCGGGACATCGCGGACGCCTGCAACTCGCTCACCCCGCCGATGAGGCTGTACTGCGTGAGAGCCCAGGGCACCCGCGTCGGGCCGAAGTCGCGGGCTACATCGAGTAGCGCATCCATCACCGCTTGCATGGGCGCACTCTGCGAGGGCATGTCGCGAAGGCACAAAGACAGGCGCCCGAGACTGTCGTCGAGGTCTACCCAGAACACGTCACTCTTGGCGGCAAAGTAGTTGAAGAAGGTATTGCGACTGACCCCAGCACGCTGGGCGATCTGATCGACCGTGGTGCGGGCGTAGGTCTGCTCGAGAAAGAGTTCGAAGGCGGCCTCTTGCAACATTTCGCGCGATGAAACAGTCGGGCGACCGCGAACAGATGACGACAACTTGCAACCTTCGGGAATGTTTATTGGACTCAGTCTATTTATGTAGAGTAGTGCACGCACCCACCATCACTTTTCCGAGAGAAGCCATGTCTAAAAGATTGAGCCTCACCGTCGCGCTCGTTGCGACAACAGCCCTCCTCGCCGGTTGCGCTACCCCCGCGACCCCCGCAGAGCAGAACGTGACCTTCGCCATCGAGGGCGCCAACCTCAGCGCAGGCCACATGGACCCGCACTCGAGCCAGCTCGACGTGAGCGCGCTCGTCGGCCGCCAGGTGCTCGACTCGCTCGTCGCCCAGGACCTCGACGGGTCATTCGTTCCGTGGCTCGCCAAGTCGTGGACCATCAGCGACGACCAGCTGCATTACACCTTCGAGCTACGCGACGACGTGACCTTCACCGACGGCGAAAAGTTCAACGCCGAGGCGGTCAAAGCCAACTTCGACCACATCACCGCTGAAGAAACGGCATCCGCCCACGCTGCGGCAATGCTGGGCTCCGGTTCGGCCTACGTCGACACAACTGTCGACGATGAGTACACGGTCTCGGTCAACTTCTCGACGCCCTACGCGCCGTTCCTGCAGGCGGCGAGCACGTCGCTCCTCGGCTTCTACTCGCCGAAGGTGCTCGCAACGAGTGCCGACAAGCTCAAAACGGGCGGCCCGGATGTCACGGTCGGCACCGGTCCCTTCATCCTCGAGTCGTACACACCCGACCAAGAGCTCGACTACGTGGCCAACCCCGACTACAACTGGGGCCCGGAAAACGCCGAGCACACCGGCGCCTCCGACATCGAGAACCTCACGATTCGCATCCTGCCGGAGCCGAGCGTGCGCACCGGCGCACTCACGAGCGGCGAAGTGAACGTTGCCACCAACCTCACCCCTAACACCATCGACCAGGTCGGTGACGGATTCACCGTGAAGGCCGCCGAGTACCCCGGCATCCCGTACTCGCTGCACATCAACGAGTCGTACGGTGTTTTCGCAGACCCGAAGGTGCGCGAGGCGTTCTCGATCGGCTTCGACGTGGACTCGGCTGTCGACAGCATCTTCTTCGGCCAGTTCAAGCGCGCGTGGAGCGTGCTCGGCCCGACGACGCCGAACTCCTATGACGCGTCGCTCGAAGGCTCGTGGCCCTACGACCCGGACAAGGCCAACGCGCTCCTCGATGAGGCCGGCTGGACCGAGCGCGATGCCGAGGGCTACCGCGTCAAAGACGGCAAGCGCCTCAGCGCACGCTGGATCGCCTACACGCCGATTCCCGACGACCGCGCGGCCCTGGCCGACGTCATCCAGTCGGATCTCAAGAAGATCGGTTTCGAGATCAAGCGCGAGGCCCTCGAGCCTGCGGCCTACAACGAGCAGTACGGACCGCGCACCTACGACATCACCGACTGGAGCTTTGCGAACGTCGACGCCGATGGCCTGCGCTCGCACTTCCACACCGGCGGCTTCCAGAACGCGTCGACGGTCTCCGACCCGGCCCTCGACACGCTGCTGGATGACGCTGTCGCAACGAGCGACGAGGCAGAGCGCACGACGCTCTACCAGGAGGTGCAGCAGTACAACGCTGCGGAGCACCTCATGGTGCCGCTCTACGTTCCGTCGCTGCTTACCGGCTACAGCGACTCGGTGAAGGGCCTCGAGTGGGACCTCTACGGGCGTCCGCTGTTCTACGGTGCATCCATTAGCGTCGACTAGATGACAGATGTCGAGCGTCCCGCCGTGGGTCGCAGGGTGGGCGTACGCCTGCTCGGCTACCTCGGCGGGATGCTCCTCGTCATCTGGGGAGCTGCGACAGCCGGGTTTCTCGCGCTCAAGCTCGTGCCCGGCGACCCGGTCGAGGTCATGCTCGGTGTCAACGCCCAGGTGAGCGATGAGACCAAGGCCGCGATCCGTGAGGACTGGGGTCTCAACGACCCGCCCCTCGTGCAGTACCTTGGCTACCTCGGGCGCCTCGTGCGCGGCGACCTCGGGGAGTCGTACCAGTTGAGGCAACCGGTCGCTGAGGTGATCGGTGCGCAATTGCCCGCGACACTCGCCCTCACCGGCCTCGCGATCCTGCTCGCGCTGCTCATCTCTCTGACGACGGCTTTTCTCGTGCGGGGGCGCTGGGCGACCCGCATCGTCTCGACTATCGAACTGGTTCTTGTCTCGAGCCCCACCTTCTGGATCGGCCTTGTTCTCATCGCGTTCTTCGCGTTCCGGCTGCACTGGTTTCCGGTGACGACCAACGCGAGCTTTGCCTCGCTGGTTCTGCCCGCCATCACTCTCGCGCTGCCGATCTCCGGCATCCTCAGCCAGGTGCTTCGACAGGGCCTCGTGGATGCCGCGAGCCAGCCCTTCGCGCTCACCGCTCGGGCCCGTGGCCTCGGTTATCCCGCGCTCGTCGCCCGCCACACGCTGCGGCACGCTGCGGCTGACGGCCTGACGCTCAGCGCCTACATTCTCGGAACTCTCCTCGGCGGGGCCGTGCTCGTCGAGACGGTGTTCGGGCGAGCCGGTCTCGGCCGGGTCACACTCCGTGCTGTGATCGACCGTGACCTGCCCGTGGTTCTCGGCATCATCGTCGTGATCGCCGTCGCGTTCGCTGTCATCAACCTGCTCGTTGACCTCGCCTACGAGCGGCTGGATCCGCGGCTCCGCGTTCAGGGGAAGGCGGCATGAGCCTGCTCGAACTGCGACGCATTGCGCGCACACGCAAACCGCCGGCGATCGAAGTCGTCGTGGCATCCACTTTTCTGGTGGCGCTACTCGCGGCGGCGCTCGTGCCGACACTGTTCACGCAACTCGACCCGCTCGATGCGCAGATCAGTGACTCGCTGCAGGGGCCGAGCGCCGAGCACTGGTTCGGAACCGACCAGTCGGGCCGCGACGTCTTTGCTCGCGTCGTCTACGGGGCGCGGTACTCGCTGCTCGTCGGATTCGGGGCTTCCGCGATCGCCCTCGTGGTGGGGCTCGTGATCGGTCTGGTGTCGGGTCTGTCACCGAAGCCGGTGGATGCCGTGATCGGGCGCCTCATCGTGATCGGCATGGCTTTTCCGGAGTTTCTGCTCGCACTGCTCGTGATCGCGATCATCGGTGCAGGGGAGGGGAGCCTCGTGATCGCCATCGCGCTCGCGGCGATCCCGGCCTACGCGCGGGTCGCACGGTCACAGACCCTCGTGGTCCGGTCGAGCAGTTACGTGCGCTCTGCAACGGCGCTCGGTGTGCCGCGGTTCGCGAACATCGTGCGGCACGTGATCCCGAACACGCTCGGCCCACTCCTCGTGATGGCGACGATCGGTGTCGGCACGGCTGTCGTGACTGCTGCCGGGCTGTCTTTTCTCGGACTCGGCCCCGACGCGCCGACGCCCGAGTGGGGTGTGATCCTTTCCGAGGGGCGCAACCTGCTCGACCGTGCGCCGTGGGTGGCAGTGTTCCCCGGTCTTATTGTCACACTCACAGTGATCTGCACCTCGGTCGTCGGTCGTGCGCTTCAGGGGAGGCGCAATGCTTAGCGTCAGCAACCTCAGTGTCACTATCGCGGGCATGACAGTCGTCGACGGGGTCTCCTTCGACCTCGCCCCCGGCGAGTGTCTCGCGATCGTGGGGGAGTCCGCCTCGGGAAAGACCATGACCGCCAATGCCCTGCTCGGGCTCTCGCCCGGGCGCGTGCGGGCAGACGAACTCGTTGTCGCGGGTCACGACGTGCGCGCGTTCTCCGACCGACGCTGGCGCACCCTGCGCGGCAACGAGATCGCACTCGTCAGCCAGGACGCCCTGGTCTCGCTTGATCCGCTGCGGCGCGTTGGCCGGGAGGTCGCCGAAGCCATCGAGGTGCACGAGGGCGGCCTGTCGCGCGGTGAGGTGGGGGAGCGGGTCATCCACGCGCTCGAATCTGTCGCGATGCCCGATGCGGCGGCCCGCGCCCAGCAGTATCCGCACGAGCTCTCCGGTGGCCTGCGCCAGCGAGCCCTCATCGCCTCGGCGCTCGCCGCGGCGCCTCAGGTGCTTATCGCCGACGAGCCGACAACGGCGCTGGATGTCACGGTGCAGGCGCACATTCTCGACCTGCTGGCCGAGCTCAAGCAGCGTGGGCTGGGCGTGCTCCTCATCAGTCACGATCTCGCTGTCGTGTCGCGGCTCGCCGATCGTGTTGCCGTGATGAAAGACGGGCGCTTCGTCGAAACCGGACCGACCTCCGACGTGCTGGCCAACCCGCAGCACGAGTACACGCGGGCGTTGCTGGCCGCGGTGCCGGTGCCCAAGAAGACTTCTCCGACGCGTGGGGAGGTCGTCATGAGCGCGACCGGCCTCACCAGGTTGTACGGCTCCCGCGTCGCCGTGGATGACGTCACGCTCGAGGTGCGCCACGGGCAGACGCTCGGCATCGTGGGGGAGTCTGGTTCTGGCAAGAGCACTCTCGCGCGCCTTCTGCTTGGGCTCGAGCGGCCCGATGCCGGGGCAGTGATTCTCGGCGGCGAGGAGTGGTCAGCCCTGAGCGAGCGGGACCGCCGCTCACGCCGGCAGCGCATCCAGCTCGTCGACCAGAACCCGTTCGGAGCCTTCGATCCGCGCTGGAGCGTCGAGCGGATAATCGGTGAGGCTGTCGCGCTCGGAGAGAAGTCGACTCGGGGGCGCATTCTCGAGCTGCTCCACCAGGTCGGACTGGGCGAGCAGCACCTCCGCCGTAAACCGCGCGAGCTCTCTGGCGGACAGAGGCAGCGCGTCGCGATTGCGCGGGCGCTCGCGCGGCGGCCAGAGATTCTGATCTGCGACGAACCGGTCTCGGCCCTCGACCTGACGATTCAGGCCCAGGTGCTCGCGCTCCTGACGCAGCTGCAGCAGGACCTCGGCCTCGCCATGGTCTTCATCTCGCACGACCTCGCGGTGATCGCCGCGGTGAGTGACGAGATCCTCGTCATGCGCAACGGCGTCGTTGTGGAGCGCGGCCCGGCACGCCGCGTGCTGGTCGAGCCGGAGCATCCATTCACGAAATCTTTGGTTAACTTGATCTAGTCCAACTAGAACAATAGAATCGGTGCATGCTGATTCGAGTCGACCCCGCGTCGAGCATCCCGCTGTTCGAGCAACTCGCTGCCGCCGTGCGATCGGAGGTGCTGCGCGAGTCCGTCAGGGCGGGCGAGCGATTGCCCGCCGGTCGCGACCTCGCCGAGTCGCTCGACATCAACGTGCACACGGTTCTTCGTGCCTACCAACTGCTGCGCGATGAGGGGCTCATCGAGCTCCGCCGCGGCAGGGGAGCCGTCGTCACCGACCGCGCCCGCGAGTACGCCGCGCTGTCCGCGCTGTTGCCCCAGCTTGTCGCCGAGGCAAAGCGCCTCGACCTGTCACCCACCGCGCTCGCCGCACTGATTAGAGAGGCCTACTGATGATCCCCGCCTACACACGAAGCCAGCGCATTCGAGTTGTCGTCATCGCCGGTGTCGTCCCCGTCGTCATCGCAGCCGCAGGGATCATCACGATGCTCAGCTTTACCGACCTTCCCGACCCCATCGCCGTGCACTGGGGTGCGACCGGTGTCGCCGACGGATTCGGAACCCTGCCCGGCATCGCCGCAGTGTTCGGCGTGAGCGTTCTCCTGTTCGCGGCCCTCGTCACCGTGTCGATGGTGCGGTTGCGGGCCACGGCACACGGCTCTGCGCAGCCCCGCTTTCTCGTCGGCATGAGCGTGTGGTTCGCCGCACTGCTCACCGGAGTTCTGGTCGGATCCGTCGCGATCCAACGCGGTCTCGAGGATGCCGCAGACAGCCCCTCGGTACTGCCCGTGCTGGGCGTGGCGTTCGGCGTCGCGACCGGGTTGGCTCTCATCGCCGGGCTCCTGGCCCCGAAGCCTCTCGCACTCGGGGAGTCCGACGCGCACGAGCCCAGCCTCGACCTCGCCCCCGACGAGCGCGCGGTCTTCACCCGCACGATTCCGCCCACGCGCGCTGCTGTCGTGGCCTTCGGTGTGGCCGCCGTTCTCGTGGTCGCCGCGGTCGTGATCGTGGCTGTCGTCGGGCGACCCGCGCTGTTTCTCGCTATCGCGATACCCGCCTTCATCTGCGTACTCGCATTCGCGAGCCTCAACTGGCGGATGCGAATCGGCCGGAGCGGGCTGTTTCTGCGCGCGGCCGGTGGCTTTCCGAGGTTCACCGTGCCGATCGAGGAGATCACCGGGGCGTCGGTCGTCGATGTGCAGGCGCTCGCGGAGTTCGGCGGCTGGGGCGTGCGCTTCGGAAAGGGCGGCCGCACGGGCGTGATCCTGCGCTCTGGTGAGGCCCTCGAGGTCGCTCGAACGTCCGGCCGGGCGCTCGTGGTTACGGTGGACGACGCGGCGACCGCGGCGGCGCTCGTCAACGGACTCGTGCAGCGTCACCGGGCGGCGCGCTAAACTACTCACACAGGCACTGATCCGTTATCAGCGGGGAGCCTTCGGAAGAACGGTGCACACAGCACTCATTAGAACCGAGAGCAGTTTGAGTGGCGGGTGTCGAAGCCCGCAAGCGGGGTGGTACCGCGGCCGAGAGGTCGTCCTCGTGCTGAGAGTCCCAAGCACTGGAGCCGCACATGCCGTACCCCCTCAACTCTGACGCCGCCGGCGTTCCCGCATCCCCGAACTTTCCGGCGATCGAGACCGGCATCCTCGCATTCTGGAAGGGCGACGGCACCTTTCAGGCATCCATCGACCAGCGCGAGGGATGCGACGAGTGGGTCTTCTACGACGGCCCGCCGTTCGCCAACGGCCTCCCGCACTACGGTCACCTGCTGACCGGGTACGCGAAGGACCTCTTCCCGCGCTACCAGACCATGCGCGGCAAGCAGGTGCACCGCCGCTTCGGCTGGGACACCCACGGACTCCCTGCCGAACTCGAGGCGATGCGCCAGCTCGGCATCACCGAGAAGAGCGAGATCGAGCAGATGGGTATCGCTGCCTTCAACGCGAAGGCGCGCGAGTCGGTGCTCGAGTACACGAAGGAGTGGGAGGACTACGTCACCCGCCAAGCCCGCTGGGTCGACTTCGAGAACGACTACAAGACTCTCGACGTCTCGTTCATGGAGAGCGTGCTGTGGGCGTTCAAGCAGCTGCACACCAAGGGGCTCGCCTACGAGGGCTTTCGGGTGCTGCCGTATTGCTGGCACGACGAGACCCCCCTGTCGAACCACGAACTGCGCATGGATGACGACGTCTACAAGATGCGCCAGGACCAGTCGGTCACGGTGACGTTCCCGCTGGTCGGGCCGAAGGCGGAATCCCTCGGTCTCACTGCCGTGCGAGCCCTGGCCTGGACAACTACGCCGTGGACACTGCCCACGAACTTCGCGCTCGCCGTCGGGCCCGCGATCGACTACGCGGTCGTGCCATCCGGCCCTCTCGGTGCGGGCGACACTGCCGAAGAGGGCGTCGCCGACTACCTGCTCGCCGCTGACACCGTGGGCGCGTACGCGAAGGATCTCGGTTATGCCACGCCCGCTGAGGCTCTCGAAGCGGTCTCCCGCACGGTGAAGGGATCCGAGCTCGAGGGCGTGCACTACGACCGCCTCTGGGACTACTACGCCGACACCGAGAAGTGGGGCACCGAGAACGCCTGGCAGATCCTCGTCGCCGAGTACGTCGCGACGGGTGAGGGCACCGGAATCGTGCACCAGGCACCCGCCTACGGTGAGGACGACCAGATCGTCACGGGCAAGGCAGGCATCCCGGTCATCATCTCGGTCGACGACGGCGCGAAGTTCCTGCCGATGTTCGGCGAGATCGCCGGCCTCCAGGTCTTCGAAGCCAACAAGCCCCTCACGCAGAAGCTGCGCGCCGAGGGGCGCCTGCTGCAGGTCAAGAGCTACGAGCACAGCTACCCGCACTGCTGGCGCTGCCGCAACCCCCTGATCTACAAGGCTGTTTCGAGCTGGTTCGTGAAGGTGCCGGAGTTCCGTGACCGCATGGGCGAGCTCAACCAGGAGATCAACTGGGTTCCCGACAACGTGAAGGATGGCCAGTTCGGCAAGTGGGTGGGCAACGCCCGCGACTGGTCGATCTCGCGCAACCGCTACTGGGGCAGCCCGATCCCGGTGTGGAAGAGCGACAACCCCGCCTACCCGCGCGTGGATGTCTACGGATCCCTCGCCGAGCTCGAGGCCGACTTCGGCACCCTGCCTCTCAACGAGGCGGGGGAGCCCGACCTGCACCGCCCGTTCATCGACGACCTGACGCGCCCGAACCCCGACGACCCGACCGGGCAGTCGACCATGAAGCGCATCGAGGATGTCTTCGACGTCTGGTTCGACTCCGGCTCGATGCCCTACGCCCAGGTGCACTACCCGTTCGAGAACCAGGAGTTCTTCGAGGCGCACAACCCGGCGGACTTCATCGTCGAGTACATCGGCCAGACCCGTGGCTGGTTCTACGTCATGCACGTGCTCTCGACCGCGCTCTTCGACCGTCCGGCGTTCAAGAACGTCATCAGTCACGGCATCGTGCTCGGCTCCGACGGCCAGAAGATGTCCAAGTCACTGCGCAACTACCCGAACGTCTCCGAGGTCTTCGACCGCGACGGTGCCGACGCGATGCGCTGGTTCCTCATGTCGAGCTCGGTGATCCGCGGTGGCAACCTCATCGTCACCGAGGAGGGCATTCGCGAGGGAGTGCGGCAGTTGCTCCTGCCGCTGTGGAGCACGTACTACTTCTTCACGCTCTATGCGAACAGTGCGGCGCCCGGAGTGGCCCCTGAGGCTCTCGAAGGGCTCGAAGGGCTCGAAGGGGGCGCTTCGAGTGCCTCAGCGACCGGCTACCAGGCAACCTGGCGCACCGACTCCACCCACGTGCTCGACCGCTACCTGCTCGCCAAGACGCGCCAGCTCGTCGAGGAGGTCACCTCGGAGCTCGACGCGCTCGACAGCCCGCTCGCAGCCCAGGCGCTGCGCGACTTCGCCGACGTGCTCACGAACTGGTACGTGCGTCGCAGCCGTGACCGCTTCTGGGTCGGCGACGACCACGACGCGTTCGACACCCTCTACACCGTGCTCGAGACGGTCTCCCGTGTCGCAGCCCCGCTCATCCCGCTCGTCTCCGAGGAGATCTGGCAGGGACTCACCGGCGGCCGCAGCGTGCACCTCGAGAACTGGCCGGATGCCGAGCAGTTCCCGGCCGATGACGAGCTCGTCGCGACGATGGACCGTGTGCGTGAGATCGCGTCGAGCGGACTCGCGCTCCGCAAGATCCGCAAGCTGCGCGTGCGACTCCCGCTCGCGAAGCTCACCGTCGTGTCCTCTTCCACCGAGGGGCTGAGCGAGTTCGCGAGCATCCTCGAGGAGGAGCTCAACGTGAAGTCCGTGAGCTTCGAGGCACTCGAGGAGGGCAGTCTCGACGCGTTCGGCATCACCAAGAAGCTCACCGTCAACGCGCGCGCCCTCGGCCCGCGCCTCGGCAAGCAGGTGCAGCAGGTCATCCAGTCGGCGAAGGCGGGGGACTGGGCGGTGACGGGTGACACGGTGGCCGTCGGCGGCACCAAGCTGTTTGCCGGCGAGTTCGACCTCGAGCTGCAGTCGGCCAGTGAAGCGAGCGCCATCGCGTTCCTCGCCGACGGAGGCTTCGTCATTCTCGATACCGAGACGACACCCGAGCTCGAGGCTGAGGGCTTCGCGCGCGACGTGATCCGGGCCATCCAGGACACGCGTAAGGCGGCCGGTCTCAACGTGAGCGACCGCATCACCCTCTCGATCGTCGGCGACAGCGCTGCCGACCTCGACGCCCTCACGGCTTTCGAGACTACGATCGCAGGCGAGACTTTGGCGACCGAGGCACGATTCGTCGTGGCCGACAGCCCGGAGACGGCGGCGGCGGTTGATTCAGCAGCAGGCTCGCAGCGCACAACGCTGGCGAGTGGACAATATGCGAACGCGGGAACCCTCGTGATCGATGTGTGGAAGGCGGCACCCCTCGATGTCTAACAGCTCCAATGGCGGCGACGACAACGATTACGACGACTCGGGCTTCGACGAGAACGCTGACCAGCCCAACCCGCTGGCCGACCTGAGCCCGTTCGCTAGTGGCGACGAGGGCACCAACCTCGACGAAGACAGCGACTGGGAGCTCGAAGACACCGAGTACCAGGACGACGCCGACGCCGTCTACGAGCAGCTCCTCGCGCGCATCGGCGAGGCAGCTCCCCAGCCGCGCCTCGAGCCGACCCGTCGCGCCGTCGAACTTCTCGGCGACCCGCACCGGGCGTACCCGATCATCCACATCACCGGAACGAACGGCAAGACGTCGACGAGCCGCATGATCGAGAGCATCCTGCGGGCGTACGGGCTGCGCACGGGCCTCATGACGAGTCCGCATCTCGTGCGTGTCAATGAGCGCATCGTCATCGACGGCCAGCCGATCTCCAACCGCTCGCTCGCGACCAACTGGGCTGACATCCGTCCGTTCCTCAACCTCGTCGACAGCGAGCTCGCGGCGAAGAACGAGCCCGAGCTCACCTTCTTCGAGGCCCTCACTGTGCTCGCCTACGCGAGCTTCGCAGACGCCCCGGTGGATGTCGCGATCATCGAGGTCGGCATGGGCGGCGAGTGGGACTCCACCAACGTCGGCGATGGGGCCGTTGCGGTGTTCACGCCGATCGCGCTGGACCACACGCAGCGCCTCGGCTCCACCGTGGCCGAGATCGCCCGCACCAAGTCGGGGATCATCAAGCCCGCCGCCAACGTCGTCTCTGCCCAGCAGTCGCCCGAGGCTCTCGCCGAGCTCACGCGCGCGGCCGAGCTCACCGAGTCGTCGTTCGCGCTCGAAGCCGACCAGTTCGCGCTCGAGAGCACGACAGTCGCGGTCGGTGGACAGCAGATCACAGTGCGCGGCCTCGCTGAGACCTACTCCGACCTGTTCCTGCCGCTGTTCGGCGACCACCAGGCGCACAACGCTGCCGTGGCGATCGCCGCTGTCGAGTCCTTTCTCGGTGGTGGCTCACAGCCGCTCGTCGGCGACGTGCTCGCAGAGGGACTCGCGACAGCGACATCCCCCGGCCGCCTGCAGATCATCGGCACAGAGCCGACTGTGCTCGTGGATGCAGCCCACAACCCGCACGGCGCGGCAGCCCTTGCCGCGGCGCTCACGTCGTTCTTCACGTTCGATGAGATCACCGTGGTGATCGGTGTGCTCGACGACAAGGACGCCCGTGGCATCATCACGGCTCTCGCGCCGGTGACCGAGCGCTTCCACGTGACGCAGTCGCAGTCGGACCGCGCTGTGCCCTACGAGGAACTCGCGGAGCTCGTCCTCGAGATCACCCACGAAGACGCGACCTACCAGTTCGCGTCGTTCCAGCACGCTGTCGAAGACGCTCGCGCGTGGGCAGCGCAAGCTCCGCGCCGCGCTGTCGTGGTCACCGGGTCGATCACCCTCGTCGGCGAGGCGATCGCCCTGGCCAAAGAAGAGGGCTGGAAGCCGTGAAGCGCCGCGAACGCAGCGCCACCGAGTCGCTCCTGACGATCGTGCTCGGGCTCGAGGGGCTCCTCGTGTTCTTCGCTGCCCTCTCGATTTACGGCACCCGCGCGGCGACTCCCGGCTTCGCGTTCGGTTCCGCTTTCGCGATGATCGTCGTCATCCTCATTGCGACACGATTTTTGCGATACCGCGGCGGGCACGCCCTCGGATGGGTCGTGCAGGCCGCGCTCATCGCGGCGGGCCTCCTCATCCCACTGATGTACCTGATCGGTGCGGGATTCACCGCACTGTGGATCTTCTGCTTCGTTCGCGGACGACAGCTCGACACCCAAAAAGCCGCATTCCTCGCGGCACTACCCAAGGAGAACAACGCATGAGCGTCGAAGAAACCCTCGTACTCGTCAAGCCTGACGGCGTGGCCCGCAACCTGACCGGTGAGATCCTCGCCCGCATCGAGGCGAAGGGCTACCAGATCGTCGACCTGAAGATGCTGGAGGCGCCCCGCGAGCTGCTCGCCGCGCACTACGAGGAGCACGAGGGCAAGCCGTTCTACGAGCCGCTCGTCGAGTTCATGGAGTCCGGCCCGATCGTCGCCGTGCGCGTCGCCGGCAACCGCGTCATCGAGGGCTTCCGCTCGCTCGCCGGCACGACCGACCCGACGACCGCAGCCCCCGGAACCATCCGCGGCGACCTCGGTCGCGACTGGGGCCTCAAGGTCCAGCAGAACCTCGTGCACGGCTCGGATTCGCCCGAATCGGCAGCTCGCGAGCTCGCTCTCTGGTTCAACTAGAGCGACAGATCTCGACTAGCTCGATCACCGGTGGTCGAGCTTGTCGAGACCTCGTGTGCTTGTCGAGACGTTAGTCGCGCGGGCCGTTGTTAGTTCCGCGCAGATTCAGACACCCGCGCAACTAACAAACGCCCGCGCATCCGGTCTCCAGTGTGGTTCACTCACACCATGAGCATCAATCGGGCGCGCGAAGGGCTCGTTGCCGTGCGCGGTGCGATGCCTGCGTCCACGTTTGCCGCATTCCTCGCGACGATCACTCTCGGACTTCTCGTCATAGCCCGATTACTGGTGATCGTCGTTGAGATGGCGGGGCACGGGTCGATCGTGTCGTTACTGATCATCGCGGGACTGCTCGTGCACGTTGCCGCCCTTCACTTTCTGGCCGCGCTCCTTCTGCGCGCTCGGTGGCGATGGTCCCGCGGCCTCGTCACAGTTCTCGGTGTGTGGGCTCTCGCCACCGATCTCGCCGTGCTCGAGCCGGGTTCTGTGGTGGATGCCGCGGTGGCGATCCTTGCGATAGTCGCTGTCTGGCTTCCCTCCGCGCGCAGGTACATGCCCACCGGGCCGCTGTTGTCCTCCAGCCAGCCGGTCAATCAGGGTCCCCGACGTGCTCGCGATGGTTTCGCGAGATGGTCCCAAATCAACCGTCGCTCGGGAGCATAGAACCCAAGCACGGGTGTAACCGGCGCAACCTGTCAACGTGTGGCACTCCCGGTGTCGACCCTTCAGTCGCGCTGTGCACTGTTAGTTGCGCGCCGGTTCAGTGGCCCGCGCAACTAACAATCCGCGGCGCGACCGGCCGCGGCGCGACCGCCTGCCGCGACCGTCGCCTAACCCTCCGGCGTCACACCCGCAGCAGTCTGGGCCACACCCGTCACGAACGCGAGGAACTCGGCCGGGTCGGTGATTCCGCCCTGGTACTGCTGGCCGTTGACGAGCACGGTCGGGGTCGCCGCGAGCCCGTCGAGTGTGGAGTTCGGCAGCGGCTCACGCGTGCGCTGCGTGGCCTCCGTCACCCAGGTCTTGAACGTCTCTGCGCCGATGCAATCAGCGACGTCGGAGCTTGAGGCACCGGCATCCGCCACGACTGTTTTGAGCTGTGCGGTGGTGAGACCGGTCGTGCCCTCGGCTGGCTGGTTCTCGAACAGCGCGGTGTTGACGTCGAAGAACTTCTCGGGCTCGAAGTTGGCGACGCACGCTGCAGCGTTGGTCGCGCGGCTCGAGTAGCGCGCCCCGAGCGACTGCGAGTCGAGCACAGCGGCGGGGTGGATCTCGAGGGTCGCCATTCCGCTCTTCACCCACTCGCCGAGCTGGGCGCCGTTGGTCGCCTCGAACTGCTGGCAGAAGGGGCACTGGTAGTCGACGTAGATGACGATCGACACGACCTCGGGGTCGGCAGAGGGGGTGGATGCCACCGGCTCACCGCCCGCCTTGATCGCCTTCGTCTCGACGAAGCCCATGTCGGTGCCGTCGCCGGTGAGGACGATGCCATCGCTGAGCATGTTGAGCGGCCCCGGCGACGGGGGCTTGTTGATGTTGGTGAGCACGAGCACGATGACCGCCGCAACGGCGAGAGCGCCGAGGAGCACGCCGCCCTGGGCGAGGAGCTTGTTGCGCTTGCGCTTCTTGGCGGCCACGGCGCGCTGTTCACGCGCGTGCTCGCGGGCGGCGTCGCGGCGTACCTTCTTGGATTCGGATTCAGCGTTGGTCATGTCGAGCTCTCTCAGATGTGGTTGATGACGTCGAGTCGCAGTTGCGCGAGCAGGGCGACGAGGAGGTAGGAGACGAAGATGAAGGTCGGGAGCCAGCCGAACAGGCGCTCACCGATGCGCACAGCGCGGGCGCCGAAACGGCCGTGCTTGGCGTTGTAGAAGGTCAGCACCCAGAACAGCGGGATGGTGACGGTCCAGGTGACCATGCACCACGGGCAGAGGGTGCCGAGCACGAAGATGCTCTGGCTGATGAGCCATCCGACGAAGACGATGGCGCCGAGAACGCCGACGTTGAAGGCGATCCAGAACCAGCGGTCGAAGCGCGCTCCGGCCAGCAGGGCTGCGCCGACGACGATCGGGGCGATCCAGGCGCCGAGTCCGATGATCGGGTTGGGGAACCCGAAGAGCGACCCCTGCCACGATTCGAGGTTTGCACGGCACTGCACGAGAAGGCTGAAGTCGCAGCCGAGGGCTTCCTGTGGATTGATGAGGAGTTCGAACTTCTCGACGGTCAGCGCGAAGGCGGCGATCCATCCGATCACGCCCGCGATGATGAGGAATATCGCGAGCCCGACGGGGCGTTTCAACTCTGCAGTCTCAGGCACCCCCGGATTATTGCACGCGTTGAATCACGCGTAACTGGGAATGCGTGCGATAATCGGCTGTAGTCGATCGGGCGCCGCGCCCGCAGACGCCAAAGAAGGCTTTACCGGGCATGAAACCGGGCCACAGAGCAGCGACCGCGTTGCAGTGTCGGATAGCAAGTTCCGAAGCACTCGAAGTGACAGCCGAGCGCAGCAGTAGTCAGAGCATCCGTGCCAGCTACTCAAACCAGGATTAGTTGCGAACCACTCCAGGAGTGGTTACGCACGAGAGAGTACCCCGGTGGGGCGCGGTTCCCGCCGAGGCTAGGAGTACACGCCCATGGCGAATGAAAACGGAACAAACGAACCGAAAAAGCGTAAGGGACTGTTCGGCAGCCGCAAGTCGGCAGCAGCACACGTCAACGCAGCACCGGTCGAGTCCACCCCTGTTGTCCCGCCCACCGTCGATGAGCCGGTAGCCCAGCCCACGGTCGACTCGGTCGTCGAAGAGACCAAGGCTCCCGCCCGTCGCCGCTCCAGTGCAGCGGCAGCGGCTCCCGTTGCGAGCGAGTCAGTGGATGCGCCTGCCGAGGCGCCCAACCGCAACTCCCGCTCACGCGCCACTGCAGCTCCCGCGGCGACCGAAGAGACGCCCGCCGCAGAGGCGAAGAGCGCACCCCGCTCGCGCTCGCGCAAGCCCGCAACCGCGACAGAGGCCCCGACTGCACCCGCAGCTCCCGTTGCAGCGTTCTCCGCGACATCCATTCTGTTCCAGGCTCCCGACATCGAGCCGCTGCCTCCCGTTCGCGCACCGCGCGGGGGAGCGCCCAAGGCGGATGCAGCGAACGACGAGTCCGGCACCGTGCGACGTCGTTCGCGCCGCCGTCCGGGTGAAGAGGCGCGCGACGGTGACGACGCCCCCAACACTGTGGTGCGCGTGCGTCAGCCGCGCCCTGAGCCGGTCGTCAGCAACGAGCCGACCCGCGTCAAGGGTTCGACTCGTCTCGAGGCCAAGAAGCAGCGTCGTCGTGACGGTCGCGATGCAGGTCGTCGTCGACCGGTCATCACCGAGAGCGAATTCCTTGCCCGCCGCGAGAGCGTCGACCGGGTGATGGTTGTGCGTTCCAAGTTCAACCGCATCCAGATCGCCGTGCTCGAAGACGGCGTGCTCGTCGAGCACTACGTGGCCAAGAGCCAGGACATGTCGCTCATCGGCAACGTCTACCTCGGTCGCGTGCAGAACGTGCTCCCGAGCATGGAGGCGGCCTTCGTCGACATCGGACGCGGACGCAACGCGGTGCTGTACTCCGGTGAGGTCGACTGGGATGCCGCAGCCGAGAACTCCACCGAGGGCAAGCAGCAGGCCCGTCGCATCGAGCTCGCACTCAAGCCGGGCGACAAGGTTCTCGTGCAGGTCACGAAGGACCCGGTCGGTCACAAGGGTGCACGCCTGACGAGCCAGGTGAGCCTTCCGGGCCGCTACCTGGTCTACGTGCCGAACGGCTCGATGAACGGCATCAGCCGCAAGCTTCCCGACACCGAGCGCGCTCGTCTCAAGAAGATCCTCAAGGAGGTTCTGCCCGAGAACACCGGCGTCATCGTGCGCACGGCAGCCGAGGGTGCGACCGAGGAGCAGCTCACGCTCGACGTGAGCCGTCTCACCAACCAGTGGGCAGAGATCAGCCGGCTCGTTGAGACCGCGAACGCTCCCGTGCTGCTGCACTCGGAGCCCGACCTGCTCATCAAGATCATCCGCGATGTCTTCAACGAGGACTTCCACAAGCTCGTCATCGAGGGTGACGACGCGAAGGAGACCATCGAGTCCTACCTCCGCGGCGTAGCCCCCGACCTGCTCGACCGCGTGCAGTCGTACGACGGCGGCACAGTCGACTCCTTCGACCAGTACCGCGTGAGCGAGCAGATCGAGAAGGCCCTTGACCGCAAGGTCTGGCTGCCGTCCGGTGGATCCCTCGTGATCGACCGCACAGAGGCCATGACCGTCGTCGACGTCAACACCGGCAAGTTCGTCGGCTCCGGTGGCAACCTCGAAGAGACTGTCACGAAGAACAACCTCGAGGCCGCCGAGGAGATCGTTCGCCAGCTGCGCCTGCGCGACATCGGTGGAATCATCGTCGTCGACTTCATCGACATGGTGCTCGAGTCGAACCGCGACCTCGTTCTGCGTCGCCTCGTGGAGTGCCTCTCGCGTGACCGCACCAAGCACCAGGTCGCAGAGGTCACGAGCCTCGGCCTCGTGCAGATGACCCGCAAGAAGCTGGGTCTCGGCCTGCTCGAGACCTTCTCGGAGCCGTGCGAGCACTGCGCCGGCCGCGGCATCATCGTGCACCACGACCCCGTGACCAAGCACCGCCCGCAGGTGCAGACGGAGCAGCCCTCGACGGGCGGCCGCCGTGGCCGCGGCAAGGGCGGAGCGTCATCCAATGGCTCCAACCAGGGTGGAAACGCCCAGACCGCGCCGCGCAACGGCAACGGCAACGCGCCGACCCAGCAGCCGCACGCGATCACGGAGGACGTGCGCTCAGCACTCGCCCAGATCGCGGCGAGCACTGTGCCGCACACCGACGCTCCCGCAGAGGCAGCGCCCGAGGCAGTGACGGCTCCTGAGGTTGCCGTCGCGGCCGCCGAGACAGCCGTCGCGATCCTCGACATCCCGGTGCAGAAGCAGGCGCGCAACCCGCGTCGCATCAGCACGAAAGACGCGGAGTCGATTCTCGACTCTGTGCTCGAGGCTCTTCCCGAGCCCAAGCAGCCCGGACAGGGCCGTCGCACCTCGCGTCGTGCCGGCAGTGCCGGAGCCGTCGTGAGCGCGCCGATCACCGAGGACTAAAACCTGCTTTAGAGTGGTGCGAGTGGACACCCTTGTTGAGAACGATCATCAACAGGGCCACTCGCATCGCTCATTAAAGACACGGCTCATCTGGCTCGCGGTCGGAGTCGCCGGAATCATCGGACTCTTCGCGATCCGCTCGATCACCGCCGAGACCGTCGACGCTGGATTCCCCAACCAGCTGCAGGATCTCCTGACCTGTCGACGAGCGTCATCATCGAGTCGATGCCGTTCGTGATTCTCGGCATCCTGCTCTCGATCGCCGTGCAGGAGTGGGTTCCCGACACCTGGATCGTGCGGATCCTCCCGCGCAACCCGTTCGCGCGCCGCGCCGTCATCTCGTTCCTCGGGGTGTTCCTCCCGGTCTGCGAGTGCGGCAACGTGCCGCTCGCCCGCGGACTCATGGTCAAGGGCTTCACCGTCTCCGAGTCGATGACCTTTCTCCTCGCCGCGCCCATCATCAATCCGATCACCATCGCGACCACTCACGCTGCCTTCGGGTGGGACGGCTGGATACTCGTCGCCCGCATCGTCGGCGGCTTCGTGATCGCCAACCTCATCGGCTGGCTGTTCAGCCTCCAACACGACCAGGACGCCCTTCTCACGCGCCGGTTCTCTGCCGAATGCGCGATGCCCCACCCGCACCAGCACGGGGGAGCGCGGGTGCACCGCAGCCTCGAACTGTTCATTCGTGAAACGAGTGTCATCATGCCGGCGCTCTTCATCGGGTCGGTCGTCGCGGGAGCCATCCAGGTGCTCGTACCGAGATCGGTACTCGTGACGCTCGGAAGCAACCCGCTGTGGTCGATCCTCGCGATGCTCCTGCTCGCCTTCGTCATCTCGGTCTGCTCCAACGTCGACGCCTTCTTCATCCTGCCGTTCGCGTCGACGTTCATGCCGGGGTCGATCGTCACCTTTCTCGTCTTCGGCCCGATCATCGACATCAAGATGCTCGCCCTGCTGCGCACGACCTTCACGACGCGCGTACTCGTGCAACTCACCGTCGTCGTCGGGCTCCTCAGCGCCCTCATCGGACTCGTGGTGAACTATGTCGCCTAGGCTCTCGGGGGTTGTTCTCGCCCTCACCGTCGTCGTGGCCACGCTCTGGCTTGCAGCGACGAATCAACTGATCCTGTACATCCACCCGCGTTATGTGGTGTTCACCGTGATCATGGCTGTGCTCGCCCTCGCGGTTGCCGTCGCGAGTTTCGCCACGCACCCCGACGACCATGATGAGCCGGCACCGCGCGGGTGGCGGCGCATCCTGTCGTTCAGCGCTCTCGCCCTCACTCTCGTGATCGCCGTCGGCCTCGTGGTGGTTCCGCCGGCGACACTCACGAGCGCCACGGTGAGCTCACGTGACCTCAACAGCACGGGTGCGGGCGCCGAGGTGCAGTCGATCGACGAGGCGGCATCCGGTGATGACGCGTCGTTCGCGCGGTTCACTGTGCGCGACTGGGCGTCGCTGCTCGGCCAGACGAGCGACCCGGCGTTCTATGCGAGCAAACCGGTGGATGTCACGGGCTTCATCACTAGCGCGGGCGACGACGACATCTTCTACGTGTCGCGTTTCGTCATCACCTGTTGTGCCGTCGATGCCCAGCCGGTCGGGGTGCCGGTCTACCTGCCGAACTGGAGCGACGAACACGAGGTCGACGACTGGGTGCACCTGACGGGGGAGTTCACGAGCAACCCGAGCAGCGGCAGCGCCGAACCACTGGCCGTCGTTCCCGCGACCGTGGAGAGGATCGGCACGCCCGATGAGCCGTATCTCTTCTGAGCCGCGCTTTCAGCGTGCCTTCACGATCACCGTCGTCGCGCTGGCCAGCCTGTGCGCCATTTTTCTCGGCCTCGCCTACCTGCAGGGCCCCAAGCTCGAGTCAGCGCAGGTGGACACCGATCGGGTCGTGACCGAATCTGCACTGTCGCTGCGCGTGTTCGCCAACCAGTCGGTGAGGGAGGTCGCTGCCTCGCAGGTGTCGGTCGAACCACGCGTTCCGGTCACCGTCGACACCTCGGGGGAGTTGATCGCCATCACCTTCGGCGAGCGACTGCACTACGCCTCCGAGTACACGGTGACGATCGCGGACGTCACCGGCGTCTCGACCCAGCGTGCCTCGACGCTGCACTACTCGTTCACCACCGGGGCACCCGACCTCTACTATCTCGACCGCGGCGAGCCCGACGATGAGATCATCCGCACCGGGCTCAGCGGTGCCGAGCGCACAGTCGTCTACGCGGCGCCGCGCATCCAGGACTTCGGTGTCGTCACGCCCACGGTGTTCGCCGTGGTCACGGTCGACGACGCAGCGAACAGTGCGCTCTCGCTCGTCGACACCGAGTCGGGACTCGTCGAACGTGTCGTACTCCCGGTCGAGGGTTCGATCGACAATTTTCACGTGGATGACGCCGGCACCACCCTCGGCTTCGAGTTCACGAGCGCCGACCGGGCCTCGCGCGACGAGTACAGCCGCACCCTCGTGACGATCAACCTCGATGCAGGCCGCGACCTCGTTCCCGTCGCCGGCGTCGACGGTGCGCCGCTCCACGTGCTCGACTGGTTCTTCTCGCCCGGCACCGCGTCGGTCATCGCGCTATCGATGGAGTCCAGTGCTCTCCTCGTCACGCCAGCCGGCGACGTGGCTCCGCTCGGCCAGTACACGCGAATCGACTCGATCTCACCCGACGGCCGCACCCTCACCGCGGTCGACACCTTCGGTGCTATCCGGGTGGATGTCGCGACCCTCGACAAGGAGCGCCTCGAGCCGTCCCCGCTCGACGGCGAGGTTCCGAGCGGGGCTCAGGTCACCGTGCTCCCCGATGGATCCCGGGTGCAACTCGTCTTCGTCTACGACCCGGCGGTGGCGGCGTTCCGCTCTGCTGTCGTGCTCGATGACGGTATCGCCTCCCGACTGCTCTATGC
>Ga0247817_10000492_pt1 | contig 21800 bp, 19 predicted proteins | sample UWRJL212509R1_FD_178010 | JGI IMG/M metagenome (GOLD analysis project Ga0247817, IMG submission 178010) | Plant litter microbial communities from Arlington Agricultural Research Station in Wisconsin, United States - UWRJ-L212-509R-1 | ecosystem: Environmental > Terrestrial > Plant litter >...
ACCAGTAGCAGGGCTTTTTTAGTTTTATAGATTGAATGACGAGGACAATAAAGTTTTGCTAAGCTCGGGAAAATAAAAATTAAAAACAGATTTTTAACAACCCAACCATCGTGTACCTGAAAGACTTGAATTTAACCACATAAAGATAAGTACAACAGATAAAACAAATGCTGCTATTGCAATGTGTTTCGCGTACTTGATACCTCGTTGTTCCAGAATAGCTTGTGTAAACTTTGCTATTCCAAACGATATCCCACCGATAATTGAAAGCGTAATTAATAAAATGACAAAAAAGAAAATTTCCATATATAACGTTTTGATTTTTACTTCAACAATTTTTTATAATCACTCATTTTGATCCAATAGCTCACCCATAAATACAATCCAAAGCATAATAAAATCAATCCAATGAACGGAGCTGAACTAAGAAGCATAAGAATACAATAAGCAATACCAATGGAACGTCCCGGATGCTCTTCTTTTATAGTCATGCCTCTCTTTTGTAATTCAAGTGTGATCGATTGCGAAACCTTAATAACGATGTAGATTTGCAAAAGCCAACCGATCATAGGTATTAGCGAAATCCATAATATTACGGGATCGATCTGACGGTTTTCTTCACCGATCATTTTTAAAAGCTGCTGAAGATTTAGAACAAAAAATATCATCACAACAGTTTCCAGCGCCCATAAGAAGAGGAGTTCCATGCCGCTAAGATTAGCTATAAAAAGTATAATGGAAGAAAGTGCCGTCATACGTATTTGCTTATTTTATTAATTCAATTAATGGAATTTGGAAAGTTAATCGAATTCAAATATAGAAATTTTTGATTGAATGCAGAAGTTGGTGAGAATGCTAGATCCTTCAATCCTTTGTGCTATAGGTGTTCTGTTATAAGGCAAGTACACATCTGCGGGAAAGATTGCAAAAGGATGTTCAATTGTCGAAACCCTTATTTTTTAGTACTTTAGAAGAAGTAACAGTTTTTCTATATGTTTCGATATTTTGCTTATTTCAAGTTCGTTTCGATACTTGTCTTTTCGTGTTGTTCACAGCAGCTTGTATTTGGTCAAGGTTGTAGCGATGCAGGTTTCTGTACGATGGGAGCTATGCGCCCCAATCAAAATTTTGGCAAAAAGTCAACAATTAAATTACGTTCGGTTGAATTTTTACAATATGTAGGTGTAACAAAATTTCACGATGTGATACTTACTTCTTTGGCAGATATCAATATCGGCATTGGGAAGCGGGGTTCTTTTCAACTTAAATTACCATATACCGTTGTGTCCGGCTCTCTAGCCAACACCAATGGAACAGCCGACATATCTCTCGCGTATACACATGCTTTATTGGTGAAAGAGAAATACCAATTGCTCGGTACTTTGGGAAGTAAACTCCCTACCAACAATGCAGATAAATTAAGCGATGATGGCCGTCCGTTGCCGATGTATTATCAGACAAGTTTAGGCACCTATGACATGGTGGTTGGTTTGTCATTCATCACACGGAATTGGCTGTTTGCAACGGGGTATCAGCATGCCTTCAATCAGATCGGAAATGATTTCAGATGGTCGGAATGGAACAGCAGCGAACAAAAGACAGAAGCGTTAGAGTATCCGCCCTCATGGAATTTAAAGCGGGGGGCGGATGTGATGTTTCGTATTGAACGTAATTTCCGTTCGACAAAATGGAACGCCTATTTGGGTTTGCTAACGATATATAGAATTACACACGATGAAATTTCAAAAGGTACTGCTGCAAATCGAGTTGAGGTGCCCAATACTGTTGGACCTGCAATTACAGCATTGAGCGGAGCCGGATATCGTTTTTCAACTACTGTTGCACTAAAGGCAATGGTCGGAGTGAAACTGATCAACAGAGAAACAAATCCAGACGGACTCTCACGGGAATTTGTTTCGAGCCTAAGTGTTGAAATAAAATTGTAAGCATTGGTAGTTGTTATCGTATATGAAAAAGTTTTTACTCATAGCCTTCTTTTTATTTTCAACCGGTCATTTGTTTGCGCAAGCACATTCGACTTCTATAGCATATGCCGATAGCTTATTTGAGGCTGGAGATTATGCATCTAGTGTTACGCATTATCAGCTTCAATTAAAAATCGAAAAACATCTTTCATTAAATGAAATTTTGCATTGTCAGATCCAGTATGCTTTATCTGAAATTCGATTAAATAATATAGAAATCGCTCAACGAATCATTGATCAAGGTATCGCGAATTGTCCCGAAAATTTAATTCGTGAAAAGGCATTGTTATTAGATGCTCAAGCGCAGGTATATTATCAGAAGGGGCAGTTAGAGCAAGCAAATACTACGATTGCTTCAGCTATTGAATTGTTGCTGCGTAATGGACAAAAGAATAGTGCTGAGCTTGCAGAATGCTATAATACGCGGGGGTTAATTGAATGGATCAATGGTAACAATGAAAAGGCGTTGGAATATTTATCCGAGGCTTTAGAGCTCAGAAAAAATATTTTTGGTCAGAAATCCACGCAGGTGGCAGCGATGTATAATAACATTGGGCTGGTGTATTCGGGAATAGATGTACGTGAAGCTGTTTCCTTTTATGAAGATGCATTGCAATTATACAAAGCAACGTATCCTGCAAATCATCCCACACTGGCTGTTGCGTATAGCAATCTTGGGCAGATGTATAGAAAACAGGGAGTGTATAATACTTCGCTAACCGAGTATGGCAAAGCGCTTGATATCTGGAATGTCATTTATCCAGACTTGGATCATCCCAATAAAGCATTTGTATACTCAAGTATTGCCCAGGTGTACGAAGATAAAAAAGAATATGATTTGGCGATGGACAATGCAATGAGCGCACTTGATGTATATAAACACGCGTATGGAGAAAAGCATCCGAATACTGCCGCTTGTTATACATTGATCGGTTCCATTTGTTCTGACCAGGGGAATTATACAAATGCACTAACGTATTTTCAGCAATCATTGATCTCAAATTGTACAGGCTTTTCGAATACTCATTACACAGTCAATCCAAATGTAAAAGAATACTTCGACGGACAATTGCTGTTGTCTACCTTAAGTCATAAGGCAATTACATTACATAAACGAGAAGTTGAAAAGACGCTTCGTATCAAAGACCTTACACTCGCCTTATCTACCTATCAGTCTTGCGATACATTGATTGATCGCTTGCGGCAAACCCGCACCGGTAAAAATGATAAAATAGCTTTAGGTGCATACAGTTATCAGGTATATGACGGAAGCGTAGAGATTTGTTTGGTGCTTTCGCAAAACACAACATATAAAAGGAAATACCTGGAACAGGCATATTATTTTATTGAACGTAGTAAAGCTACTGTTTTGCAAGAATCAATTGCTGAAGCAAAGGCGAAAACATTTGCAGGTATTCCTTATACTGAAACGATAAAAGAAGATGATTTCAAAACAACCATTGCTTATTTAGAACAGAAAATGGCTAAAGGTATTAGTGATGAGACCATGATGAAAAGTGTATCATCTCAATTGTTTGAAACGAAGCGGAACTATGAGGCCTTTGTTCTCTCGCTTGAAAAAAACTATCCTGCTTATTACAATTTGAAATACAATATTCAGTCTGTAACGATCGCATCTATTCAAAAGAAATTACAAGCTGCAGATTGTTTACTTGAATACATGGTTTCAGAACAAATGAATTCGATTCATGTAGTATGCATAACAAAAAAAGTGTTTAAGATATATTCAATGCCTATTGACGAAACGTATGAGAAATACATTGCGGGTATGCGTAATGCAATTAAGTTTAATAATAAACCAATGTTTATTAAAACTTCTGCAAGTTTATATGCTCAATTGATTCCAGCTATCCCTAAAGACGTAGATCATCTTATAGTAATACCGGATGGTAAAATGAGTGCTATACCTTTTGAAGCCTTATTGACTAAAGTTCCTCAGGATGATACAGCAAACTATGCGCAAATGAGTTTTTTGATACAAAAGTATGCTGTAAGTTATAACTATGCAGGTTCGTTGTATGAACAGTCAATATCAAGTACATCGGCGCATAAGGATGTATTGCTTTTTGCACCGGTAGATTTCAGTCGTTCAAGTGATTTAAATTCGTTGCCGGGCACATTTACAGAAGTGCAGTCTTTACATTCGATCTGTAAAAGTTATTCAAGTGCGGATGTATATACCTATGGTGCGGCATCTAAAAATGTATTGATAAGTGATTCGATTAGTAAGTACAACATTATTCATTTGGCCACGCATGGTGTGGTAGATGAAGAGCAGCCGGAGTTGTCGTGTATATATACATCGGGAACTTCTGAAGAAAATGATCGTATCTATTCCGGAGATATGTACAACATGCATTTAAATGCAGATTTGGTAGCGCTTTCTGCCTGCCAAACAGGATTGGGAAAAATCGCTAAAGGTGAAGGCATGATTGGTTTGTCCAGAGCATTGTTTTATGCAGGAGCAGACAATATCATGGTATCGTTGTGGAAAGTATCGGATCAATCGACACAAATGTTTATGCAATATTTCTATACAGATTTTCAGAATAAACAAATGAGTTCCTTTGCCTTTGCATCCCGAACAGCAAAATTGCAATTGTTGCAAAGTGCAGAATTTAATCATCCATATCATTGGTCGGCATTTATCTTAATTGGTAAATAACAAAATGAAAGGTCTATTCTATAAAAAGATGTTTGTTTTTAAAATGATACCCGTTCTGTTGTGCATGGCACTTCAGTCAGGTATCATAATGGCACAGGTATCTTTTAATTGGCCGCATAAAAAGGAACTGTTTGGTTTGTTGCAAGCTCCCGGAGATTCCATTTACATTCAGGATAGGGGAGCATTGGAAGAATTGTTTGGCAGCACGTGTACAAAATCCGGGGTGCGATATTATTCTGCGGCAAAGTCTTCAGAATTATTTCAAATATCGATCAAAACAAAAGTGTTTTCGCCTTCTGTACATGTTATGCAGCTGACAGATACTGTTTATACGATCAGTCATGGTAAAAAGAAAATAGATAGTATTCAGCATAAAAACTGGATCGATAGTACTTTTGCGTATGGAATTCATGGAGGTATTCCGAAAGAAGAATTTTCAACGTTTATTATTTTAAGAGGCTTTGTTAAAGTTCAAATACCAAAGTCTGCATATGCGGATTTGTACAACATACATTTATGTGAAAACAATAAAGCTCCTGAAGCATACATTACTTCAGATAATAAGTATCTCTATATCTACATGCATGGAGGGGAAGGTAAAAATGCCTATGCTGTAAAATTTATTTTTGATAATGAAAAATACCTGACACGGATTATTAATACACATCACTGCTTAAAAGACTTCGATTTTATCGATGGTTTTGGTGAATGTGAGTAGATATGATTTTTGTTTACTGTTTTATTCCTTTCTTATACATATTCAGTATTTGTCGGGATAGTGCACTAGAATATAAAATGTATCTTTGTCAAAACAATACATAACTTATGAACTGGATCGTATTAATTGTCGCAGGATTATTTGAAGTGATATTTGCTTTTTGCTTGGGAAAAGCAAAAGAAACAACAGGGACAACTTCTTACTTGTGGTTATTTGCATTTGCTGTTACATCAACCATAAGCATGTATTTATTGTATCGTGCCATACAAACATTGCCGATAGGCACATCCTATGCAGTATGGACTGGAATAGGAGCTGTAGGTACAGTGATTGTAGGAATTTTATTTTTTAAAGAGCCGGCAGAGTTTTGGCGTTTGTTCTTTTTAATAACATTGATCGCATCCATTGTGGGATTGAAATTTGTGAGCCACTAGTTTGAAAACGTATATTTTATTTTCTATAAATGACAAAAGCCTTCCGCTGATGCAGGAGGCTTTGTCATTTGATAGAAGTTGTATTAGTTGAAACTATTTTACTTTTTTAAATAAGTAACGTGTAATGAAAATGCCATTGTTGTTGCTTTCTGTGCCTGAATATACACCAGATGTAACATTCTCCAACGACCATCCTGCATTTACTAATTGAGATATTTTATCAGTGGTTGCTTTGTCGTTCGCACGTACATTTGAAAAATTTATGCCGCTGATGGAAAAGAAGTTTTTCATTTCTGATTCTTCCAATGTTCCTGATGGCGATGTAGCGATCATGCGCGAGCGACCAGCACCCATAGGTACTACAGACTCAATGGTAGTTACTTGCTGAAAATCATATTCAACTTCTATCTTATTCGTGAAAGAAGATAATAACACGCCTGTTAAAAGTGCGCACAATAAGCTTAAGGTTAGGATCGATTTGTTCATATTTAAAATTAGTTGAGTTGAAAATTAATTGGGTTGATTGTGTCCATAATAAACAGTTCTTAAAAAGGTTGTTTGGATGGATGTGAAATTATTTTTATCTATTAACAAATATTCGCCGGAAGTATTAACAAATTTTCCTGGCATACTTATATTAATAAATTGAGCTTGTTTTTTTTGTTTTCCTGATTTTACAATTGAATTATTTTTGTCTGTAATGAAGTTTTTTTCAGTAATCTGGATTCTATTCTTTGAACGTTGCATGCGAATGAAGGTATAATATCGATACATTCCATTATCATATAAAAGTATTGTATTGTCCTGATCTAAATATATTTTTTTAGAAATAAGTGTGTCGTTTTTTATTTCTTTCCCACAATCATTGACAATAATATCCTTTATTTCTAAGGTATATTCGTTCATGTTTTGTGCATATGAAAAGCTAATTCCGCAATTCATGCATATCAATAGAAGAAGTGTTTTCATAAGAGAGATTGTATGTTTGAGGATTTAATTATTAATATTTATACTGTATGTATTTTAATTTAACTGTAGGGTCAATGTGTGATATATTCGTAAAATTCTTCTTCAGTTACCATACCTCTTTCTTCCACGCAACGAATTATTTTCTTATGTCCTTTATATATATCTTTTGATTTTGTATCCCTAATTTCTTTTGATGTATAAACAAAATAAGGGTATTGCGTTTTACAGGTAGCTATAAATGGCCCCTGGTAGATGTACTGATATGTTTTTATGTACGAATATAAAACCGGTTTTTTAAAAAATGTCGTATAGTAATAATTTTTTAAATCAATATTTTTTTGTGCTACATAGCTATTTGAATTAAAAGTAGACCTAGTTTGGATTATTCTTTTTCTGGAAAAATATCTATATTTTTTCCACTGGTATGGTGCATTATTTTTTGTATGTCGTCTTTTATAATGCGAATAATAATATTTTTCAAATGAATATGTATGATCAGTAGAATACTCAAAATAACCATTCAATTTTCCCTTTACATAGCGCCGTGTGGTTTTATGATCTTTTTTGTTAGTAATATATGAAATAGATTTTTTTGAAAAAGGATTTACAAAAAATGGGTTTTTATAAGCAGTTTCATTAGTCCATGAACCGGTCGATATTTTTTCTATACCATTTATGTAGGAAGTTATTTTTGAGCTATGCGACTCACGTATGATTCTATTATTTAAATCATAGATATACTTAAAAGTGTCAACATGCACGGAAGGTACAACAGAATCTTCCCTTTCGTTTGTGTAATATTCTGCCAGTAAACCATGTTCATTAATAACTGTGGTTTTGGTTAAAACTTTCTGTCCCGTACTGTCAAGCTTATATGTCAGTATTTTCGATACATGATACTTTACTAATGTATCGGGATTTAATGTTTGAGCATACGTGTTCGCGTAATTAAAAAATAAACAGATAAAAATGAAGATATATATAGCGTTTCTATTCATACACTGCCAATGTTGGTGAGAGCTTTCTTAAAACATAAAAATTAAAATGTATAATTTACAAGATCATCAATTCAACAACACAATACTCACCAACGAAATATAACCAACACCTAGTCCTACACTGAGTTTTCTGATGTCGATATTTTTTACTTCCTCTGGTTCGTAGATCGCATTCACCAAAATAACAACCATAAAGTTGAGCAATACAACGATAAAGGTGAGCCAGAATAGATAATCTGCTTTTGTTAGATTGTCTGACGATGGTGTAGAAGCAGAGAATGAAATTGAGAAAGCAACGATAGACATAAATACCCCAATACTTACTTCGCCAAGATTTTCAAAGCTGATATCTTTGATGAATAATAAGCTGATCGAGATCAAGCCGATCAATACCAGCGGTAAAACGATTTCTAATAATGGAGTGGTTTGTTTGCGTTCAACATTTAAACGAAAAAATATGTTTTTAAATTCGTATAATTTTTCTTCTTCCATATCCGGGTCGCCATACATGCCTAAGTTTATTTCATTATCTACCGTTACATAATATTTCAATTTGTTCCATTCGGTAATTTTAAATTTGTCGATTTTGCTTGAATCCAGGTCAAAGCTTTTCTGGTCAAAGGAAACTTTTAATTTGTTAGAAGGGCTTAAGATTTCTGCACGAATAAATATTTCCTGGCGATCAAATGGATATTTTTCTAATTCATAATTCACATAAAAAATCCCCGACACTTTATAGAGTTTGTAAATAGTACTTCCATCCGTTTTTTCAAAAATCAGTTCTTTCGAACTTTCATTTTGTTTCATATTCTGAAAGATGATGTATTTTTCTGCACCTCTGTTGTTTGAATCTAATTTGATCCAGTAATAAAAGTCAGATGTGAAGGAGTTTTCATCCATATTGATATCATAGATGTCGGATATTTCCATTCCGAAAAACAAGTTTGGGATCACTTCTCTATACTCATTCAATTGTAACGGGCAAGAGTGAAAACGGCCATCTTCATATTGAGTAAAAAATATTTCCGGAACTAGATTTAAGGTACTATCAAACTGATAGATTTCATCTTCTTCACGAACAATTTGATTGTGAAGTGTTTTGAAATAAGAAACAAAATCAGCTTTTGATAAGTTGGTTGTGTCAGGCACATGATCAAACTTATTACGGATCATTTCAACGGCATCATAACATCGCTCAACAAAGAACGGATGATTTGAATTTTTAAAATAATCCGGATGGGCACGTTTTAAATATTCAATATCGTTGTAGAGTGTTTTTGTTAACGCATCAGTAGGGTTGCTAACAATGATCAAGTCATTATTATTACCCATGCCAAAGTTTTTCAAATACGAAGTATTCACAATGTATGCATGTCCTAATAAATGTAATTTTGAAAAACGTTTGTTGATGTAATTGATCAGGTCGTTTCCAATGTCTGCATGTACACTCAATACCATGAGTGTGTTTTCCTCAGCTGGATTTTTTTTGAAATAAGAATCTATATCGCTATACAATTGAATGGAATCATTTTTAGAAAATGACTTCCCATTTACAGTGAATGATTTATTGATTGTAATGCCCCCTTCAGAAAAGGCTTTGATGTAGGTACTATGCAAGCCATAATCTATTTCACTGATAAAATTAATTTTATCTTTATGGAGAACCTTGGAGATGTAAGCAACTAAATCATGTGGAATGTTGTCCTGGCTGCCTGTAAAAATTGCACTTGTTCCAAAATCATATTCATTACGATCTGCGTTGATGGCAATGATGGGAATATTATTTTCTTTGATCGTATTTGCACACTTACTGATATGCTGCCCCCATGTATTGTCAATGACAGCGAGTATGTCAGGATCTTTTGCGATCTCTTTATAAATGGAGTCACTTACGGTACCATCCTTTCTGCAATCAAAGCTTTTTAATTGCAGATCGGTATAGGGAAGATCAAGCTCTTGCAGGTATTTTTTTAATGTGACCTCGTGCATGAGGTCAAATTTATTTAAGGGCTGTTTGCTGCAGGGTATGCTGTCTGCCTGATTGGTGTAGCGGCCTATGTAAGCAATGTATTTTGTTTTCTTAAATTCCTTTTGAAAAAGCGCACTTTTAAAAGTGTATAGTAAGCTTGCTGCTACAATGAATAACAGCACAAGACCAGGAATTAAAAATTTCTTTTGAGTGAAAAAAGCATTCATCAATGTAATTGCTTAAGGGGGAACAATTCAATAACAATTCAATCTTTTCTCAATCGTATTAAATGAATTTAAGAAAAGAATTTGGGTACTTTGATTTTAATATTCTATACTTTTTAGAAATCGGGTAAAGCAGGATTAAAATGGCAATCCAGATGCAATATACTACAGGTAACGGAAAACCATATGCTGAGGTTATCTCATACACATCTACAGCCTTCCAATCAAACGTAAAACCATTTACAATAAAGATTGAAATTATTGATAATGTATGAATGATAAACAGGTGAATAATGTAAAAGAACATGGAAACTTTGCCAAATAAAGCAATTGGGCGATACAATGCCAGTGTTTTTGATTCAATTTGAACATATGCATAAAACAGTATGGATAGCATAATGAGCATGTAATCGAGTGACATAGGGTACTTCGTTACATCTAAAAAGCTGAATATCGTTCTGTATAAATGTTGATTGTGAACCCATGTAGTTGGGTCGCCATAATCATTCAATGTGCGAATTGAAATGAATAATAAGAGAAGTGCCAGTGATACTCGTTTTAATAGCGCTTTGCGGGTCTCAATGCTCTCTTCTGTGAATATACTTCCCATTCCGAAGCCCAGGCAAATCAATCCAAACATGGGAAGAATAGGATATAGTATTTTTATCGTAACACCATCAATGATGTTTGAAGAACCTGTCTGATGCAGAATATGCCATACGAATGAAAGTGCCTCATTTTGAAATGTTATTCCGTCGAACAAATTGTGGCAAGCAATAATCACTATACCTATTATAAATACAGCCTGTTGCTTCAGCCAGCATGTTGCCGCAAGTAAAACCATACTTGCTCCGATGGCCCATATTACCAATAGGACAAAAGTTGAATGATCAAATGTGAAATGCCAGGCAAATTTTATGACTGTAAATTCAAGAAGAATCAGAATAAGTCCTCTGCTGAATAAATACCCTGAGGTTTTCTTTACACCATTTTTTGAATAGTATATATAGGCAGAGACTCCTGTAAGCCAGATAAAGCCTGGTGCACATAAATGCGTGATCCAGCGCGTGGTGAATAAACCAACGCTTGTTAGTTGAGGATCTGTTGGCGAAAATGCAAATGCATTGAGCATGAAGTAATCACGTACATGATCAAGTGCCATTAAAATGATTAAGAAACCACGAAGGATATCTATAGATTGGATTCGATTGTCTGAATGGGAAGTATTCGAAAGCGAGTTGTTATTCACTGTCTGGAGTTGAATTAGGAGCAGTATATGCTTTGGTAGGTATATAGAAATACATGTGCAGCAGTTTTTGTTTGTTTTTAGCCAAATCAAATTCTATTAAACCTGTATCTGTTTTTCTGTCGTTGATTGGAGAGAAGCCTTTGAATGCGATGAAATCCAGAGCATCGTTGGTCGTATTACAATTAAAGCGAAGAAGTGCGCTGCCGTTGCCGCTGGTTTTAATAACATTGCATAAAAGAATGTAACGCTTTTGATGATAGGCTTCAAGATCTGTTTTGCCAAGTCGTGCACAGGCAAAAGCTTTTTCAAAATGTGCAACAACACTTACTGGATTAACAAGTAAAATACTGTCGGCAAGCTCCAGTACTTGATTGTATTGTCCGGATCTGTTTAATGGCTTAATCAAATTTTCTTTAAACTCATTTTCTTTTGAATAATACGAAGCGCTAAGTTGGTAGCCATAATAAATGAGTTTGAAGTCTTCAATGGTAAGGGTAGAATCTGAATTTGTAAAACGTTCAATAAGTTTTGAGTATCCTCCTTCTTCTTTCAATTGCTGAGCAATACGAATAGAATCAATTTGCGCAGATAGGGCAAATGAAAGGAATGCGAAACCAATACTTAAAAATTGTTTTAACATTATTTGGTATTTTTTTCAATTTCTACTCCAACAGATGAAACCCCTTGAAGCGTATCTATACGCATGTTTTGTTCGATACGTAAGGTGTATTTTCCATTTTTAGGAAAATGCTGAATGCTGTCTGAAAGGATTTTATAATCAAAGAAATTTCCAAAGCCAGCGCCATAAGGCTCGCCCGTACCAGCATTGAATAAATCCATGCCTTGTAGTTTTTTAGAGATCATGTTTCCATTTTCATCCAACAGAATTCTGTTTACCCAAAGGTTGTAGTATGGGTAATCGTTGTTGTAACGGATCTGATAAAACATTTTATACGAAGCTTTCGAATCTGTAATCTCAAACGGAAAATCGATTTGAGATTTTTGTACCCAATATACATCGGGCATATCTATTTTTTCTTCGGTTACAAGTGCCGGGTTAGAGCACGAGATCATTGTAGATACAGAAAACAGAAGTGTTATATAAACCACTAGTTTCATATTAATTCGCAGAGTCGTTTTGTGAAGGACCTTCTTTAGGGCGTTGTTCGCTATTTTGTCTTGGCGGAAAATTGCCGGATGGTTTTGTCTCAAATGGTTTTCCGTCACCTTCATTTGTATTCGCAGAAGGTTTCTTTGTTATTTGATGCTTGTTGCCACCTTGGTTTTTATTTTCCTGAGGCTTTCTATTTTCCTGATTGCGTTGTTGAACTTGAGGTTTCGGCTCATTCGTATTGCCTTGATTCCCTTGTCTAGGCGGACGCGAATTCTGATTTCTGTTCTGTTGGTTTGAATTGTTGTTCGGCTGATTGCTGCGTTGCGGACGATTCCCCTGTGCAGGTTTGTTCGCATTCTCTTCCCTTCTCTGATTGTCGTTACGCGGTGTGTCGTTCGTCTTTTCAGGACTAGGAGAAACGCGTTGAGGACGATTGGAAGAATTATCTACAGGACGAGGAGCGGGGCTGTTTTGTCTTTCTGTACGCTCAGGTCTATCCGGTCTTTCAGTTCTCTCCTGACGTGGTTGCTGCTGTTGATTTTGATTGTTTGCAACTTTCTGAATAGTTACCGCGGGACGTTGTGTACGATCAGACGCATCATCAGAAGGCGAACGTTTCTTTTTGTTGCGTTTTTTATTTTTTGATTTGAATTTATCATCAAATCTTGAAAGTTCTTCTTTTTCACGAATCATTACGCGATCGTCTTTAATGACAACTTCGTTCGATTCAAGTGTTGCAGGTGTTTTACCCGCTTTGTTCATTTCAATAATTTCAACTACACGTTCTACAGGAAGAGGGAACCAGGTTGTTTCGTCCTGGAAGCCAAACCACATAATGCGTTTGAATATATCTGTTTTCTGAAGCGTTGCGTTGCCCATTGCAGTCTTAAGAGGCGTTTCCACTTCTGGAATTCCTTTTAATGCATCAAGGTATGTATCCAGTTCATAGTTCAGACAGCATTTTAATCTGCCGCACTGACCTGAAAGTTTGGATGGGTTTAAAGATAAATTCTGGTAGCGGGCCGCAGATGTATTTACGTTTTTAAAATCAGTAAGCCAGGTAGAACAGCAAAGCTCTCTGCCACAAGAACCGATACCGCCAAGGCGCGCAGCTTCGTGGCGTAAGCTAATCTGCTTCATTTCAATACGAACTTTGAATTCGCTTGCAAGCATTTTGATCAGTTCACGAAAATCAACTCTATCTTCTGCAGAATAGTAAAAAGTAACTTTTGTATTGTCAGCCTGAAACTCAACATCAGACAATTTCATGCCCAATTGCTGATCAACGATGATTTCGCGAGTACGGTATAGAGAACTTGCTTCGCGGTTTTTGGCCTGCTCAAATTTCTCAATATCTTTTTGCGTTGCCTTACGATAGATCGCTTTGATATCATCGTTATCAAGCACCGCTTTCTTTTTCATCTGCAGACGAACAATTTCACCCTGCATTGAAACATAACCAATGTGATGTCCGGATTGAACTTCAACCACGATCGGATCACCGGCAAACAACTCTAACGATTTCGTATTTCTGAAAAATTCTTTACGGCCGTTTTTAAAACGCACTTCAATGATATCAAACGTGGGTAAAACGTCTAATTCCATATTACCCAACCAATCAAAAGAATTTAATTTGTTGCAACCACCGGAAGAACAGCCGCCTGAGCTGCATCCTCCAGATGATTTTGTTGTGCTGCAACCACCACCGGTACTGCAACCACCTGAACTACAAGACATATATATCGAAGTTATTCCGAATTTCTAACTAAAACTGTGCACGGTCTGCCCCATTCGGGTGGGGCACAACTATTCATCCTAAAGATACATAAACAATAGGGATTTTGGGAATATTATTGACGTTAACCTGAAAAAGTATTGTTTTACCAATATTAGCTCAAAAAGTACTTGTTTTTAAGCAGGTTAGGTATTTTAGTTCAACTCAATTAACAGCATTTGTCAGCCCATGTCGCTTAAAGCGGGAAGTTTTTTGCAGTCCGACAAATTGTACATTATTCTCCTCAGGCTGTTTTTTTGGTGTTTCAGCCTGAGAAAATGTGGTGTTAATGAAAGCGCGTTGCGCAGAGCACCAACAACCATGAATGCTGATAATTAAGAGAAGTGGGGTGTCGGTGACTCAGCGTTGTCCTCCGTATATTAAATTTAAAGCAGAGCCGGAGGGAACATCCAACAACAGCATGACTGAGGGGAATTTGATTAAAACGAGAAAGGCTCAGCTGGTTTTGCCAGCGAGCCTTTCTTAAAACGTAAAACCTATTACCTGGAATTTATTTCATCAGGTCCAAACCAATATCTCTTCTGTAATTTTTGCCTTCCCACTGAATGGTAGCGGCTGCTTTATTTGATTTCTCTAAGGCCTCAGGAATGGAATTGCCAAAACCTGTTACAGCGATCACGCGACCGCCATTGGTAACCGTTTTTCCATTCACATTTTTTGTGCCCGCATGAAATGTAAGCACATCCGTTACATCTTCAAGCTTTGTTATTTCCTGTCCTTTTGAGTAATCTCCCGGATAACCGCCCGCAACCAACATTACTGTTGTAGCTGTTCTTGGGTCAATGGATAATTTTATCTGGTCCAGTTTATTTTCTGCAGTAGCTACAAACAGATCAACAATATCATTTTGAATACGCGGGAATACAACTTCTGTTTCAGGATCACCCATACGCGCGTTGTATTCAATTACAAATGGCTCACCATTATCGCTCATTAAGCCAATAAAAATAAAGCCTTTATAAAGAATACCTTCTTTTTTCAACCCATTAATAGTAGGAATGATAACGCGATCTTCCACTTTTTTAATGAATGTTGCATCTGCAAAAGGAACCGGTGATACAGCGCCCATGCCGCCTGTATTAGGTCCGGTATCGTTATCGCCAATACGTTTGTAATCTTTTGCTTCAGGAAGGATTACATAATGTTCGCCATCTGTCAAAACAAATACCGATGCTTCTATTCCTTTTAAGAATTGTTCTATAACTACCTTAGCACTTGCTTCACCAAACAATTTGTCGGCAAGCATTTCTTTTAATGTTTTTTTTGCAGTAGCTAAGTCTTCAGCAATGATTACTCCTTTGCCCGCAGCTAAACCATCTGCTTTTAATACAATAGGTAGTGATTGTGTTTCTAAATATTTCAACCCTTCCTCTAACTGAGCTTCAGTGAATGTTCGGGATGCCGCAGTAGGCACACCGTATTTCTGCATGAAGTTTTTAGAAAAGTCTTTACTTCCTTCCAATTGAGCACCAACTTTATCCGGGCCAATAACAGGAATGTGTTTTATGGAAACAGTAGCTTGAAAATAATTTACAATGCCAGCAACTAAAGGTGCCTCAGGACCAACAATAACAAGATTGATTGCATGTTGAATACAAGCAGCTTCGATGCCTTTAAAATCAGTAACGTCTATGGCTAAATTGGTTGCCAGTTGTTCTGTTCCGGCATTACCCGGTGCAACAAACAAATTTTTACACTTTGGAGATTGTTTTAGCTTCCAGGCAAACGTATGCTCTCTTCCGCCAGAACCAATGATTAAAATATTCATGTATTCAATAAAGGAAATTATAGTTCAGCAAATATAGGTATAAATGTGGAGGGTGAAAAATGGGATTGCATTTGCCTTCTTTGTCTGTGGAGCACCATTTCTCTGGCTCCAGTCTGAGCGCAGCGGGGACTGGTGCCGTTTATTGTGTAGTCTTCAACTACATTTTATATGGTGTGCGTAATATGCAAATGCAGTCAAAGACTATCAAACAGCAGGTACGAGTTCAGCTTCGCTAAAAACCCGAGCAAAGAAAGCCAGAAGGTTTTAAAAGCAAAAAGCGCTGAAGATAGTCTTCAGCGCTTTTGTAAAATGATTTATAGATTGATTAATTTGCTATTTCAGATAAAAATTTTAAACGCATCAATCGAACTTCTTCTTCTGAAAAGTCTGAACCTAACACTTCCAATGCCTGATGCAAGTTGTCATTTTCAGCATTCATAAAGTAATCGTAAATTTCGTCTTGTTTATCCTCATCAATACATTCATTGATATAATAATCCAGGTTTAATTTTGTTCCGGAATAACAGATATGCTCCATTTCCTGAATGAGTTCAGTCATAGAAATTTTCTTGGCATGTGCTATTTCTTCTAACTCAACTTTGCGATCGACCTGTTGAATGACATAGATCTTGATCTTAGATTTATCTACGGAAGATTTAACAATTACATCTTTAGCAGATACAATGTCATGTTCATTCACATATTTTAAGATCTGATCAATAAATGGCTTTCCAAACTTAATTGCTTTTCCTTTTCCTACGCCTATGATGTTGCTTAACTCTTCAGTATCTACAGGATATACAGTAGCCATTTCCTGAAGAGAGGGATCTTGAAAGACTACATACGGAGGTACGTTTTTTTCTTTTGCAACCTTTTTGCGCAATGCTTTTAAGATATCGAATAACTGTTCGTCGAAGGAATTTTTATTTGTTATAATTTCTTCTTCTTCTTTTGATTCTTCTTTTTCAAAATTGTGATCTTTCGAAAAAATAATTGAAAAAGGTGTCTTTAAGAAATCTTGTCCGGTTGGAGATAATGCTACAATACTATAGTTGTCAATATCTTTTGTCAATAGTTGATCCAATAAGGCCTGGCGGAATATGGAATTCCAGAAAGACATACTTTCGTAATTTCCTTTTCCATAGACCTCAAGTTCTGTATGCTTGTAACTTAATGAATATTCGTTTTCAATTCCGCACAAAATAGAGCAGAGGTGCGTAATTCCAAAACGAGCATCCGTTTGTTCAACTGCTTTTAAAGCAAGAGTCAAGTGCTCCTGTGCTTCGAAACTTTCTTTTTTGCCTTTGCAATTGTCGCAATAGCCACAATCTTTTTCAAGCATTTCTCCAAAGTAAAATAGCAGTTGTCTTCTTCTGCATACAGACGATTCTGCATACGAAGACATTTCATTTAATAACTGACGTGCATTATCACGTTCGGTTACAGTTTTATCTTTATTGAATTTTTCGAGTTTAATAATATCATTGATGCTATAAAACATCAAACAATGACCTTCGTTACCATCACGGCCGGCGCGACCTGTTTCCTGATAGTAGCCTTCCAATGATTTCGGTGTATCGTAATGCACAACGAAACGAACGTCTGGTTTGTCGATACCCATGCCGAATGCAATGGTAGCAACAATTACGTCTGCATCCTCATTTAAAAAGGCATCCTGATTACCCATACGGATTGCAGGATCAAGACCAGCGTGGTACGGCAAAGCCTTTACATCATTTACACGAAGCAATTCAGCAATCTCTTCAACTTTTTTACGGCTAAGACAATAGATAATTCCTGATTGCCCTTTACGTGCTTTGATGAATTTGATTAATTTTTTCTTTGTGTCGCCTTTTGGTTTTACTTCATAGAATAAGTTCTCACGATTAAATGAGGACTTAAACAATACAGCATCATCCATCTGTAAGTTCTTCTGTATATCAATCTGAACTTTAGGAGTAGCTGTAGCAGTAAGAGCGATGATCGGTATTGAGTTGTCAATACTATCAATGATGCTGTGAATTCTTCTGTACTCCGGTCTGAAGTCATGTCCCCATTCAGAGATACAATGTGCTTCGTCGATCGCTACAAAAGAAATCTTGGCTTTTTTTAGAAATAAAATATTGTCTTCTTTCGTAAGAGATTCCGGAGCAACATAGAGAAGTTTAATTTCTCCGTTCAATGTCTCTTTTTTTACTCTATTGATTTCAGACTTCGTTAATGTAGAATTTAAAAATTGCGCATTTACACCAAAAGCATTTAATTGATCAACTTGATTCTTCATCAAGGCAATTAATGGTGATATTACAATGGCAACCCCCGGTAAGCTAATGGCAGGTAATTGATAACAAAGCGATTTACCTGCTCCAGTTGGCATAATTACGAACGTATCTTTACCAGCAAGTACGTTGCTAATTATTTCCTCCTGTTCCCCTCTGAATCGGTCGTATCCAAACACCGATTTGAGCTTGTTAATTACATCTGATTCTGCTTCCACTAACATATTTGTTCAAGGAATATCTATGTACAAAGAGAAATTCTTATATTTGAGTTTCTACAGGAGCGAAAATTTCGCATAAAATATTCATTAAATTGAAGTTAACAAAAAATATCATATCCATTGCTACGGATGTAATAATAAATGAATCTGAAGCAATAAAAAATCTGGTCAATCATATCAATGATGATTTTCAGCATATTGTTGAAGCAATCCTTGCATGTAAGGGACGTGTAGTAATTACTGGAATTGGTAAAAGCGCGATTATTGGCAACAAGATTGTCGCTACTATGAACTCCACGGGTACACCAGCTTTATTTATGCATGCAGCAGATGCAATACATGGTGATTTGGGCATGATTCAACAAGACGATGTTGTTATCTGTTTATCAAAAAGCGGAAATACACCAGAAATTAAAGTTTTAGTACCATTAATTAAAAACAGGGGTTCGATTTTAATTGGCATGGTTGGTAAAATGGATTCATATCTCGCTTTACAATCAGATTACATCTTGAATGTAACAGTTGAACGTGAAGCATGTACCAATAACCTGGCACCAACAACAAGTACAACAGCTGCATTGGTTATGGGCGATGCCCTGGCAGTAGCATTACTTGAATGTAGAAATTTCAGCAGTGAAGACTTTGCTCAAAATCATCCGGGTGGTGCGTTGGGAAAGCAACTGTATTTACGCGTAAATGATATTTACACTTCGAATGCAAAACCAATGGTATTGCTTGATACTTCAGTAAAAGATGTTATATTAGAGATATCTTCTAAGAGGTTAGGTGCTACAGCTGTAATAGCTGCAGATGGTTCTCTTGCAGGAATAATAACAGATGGTGATTTAAGAAGAATGCTGAATTCTTATGATTCATTTAGTAACTTAACAGCAAAAGATATTATGACAAAATCTCCTAAGACAATTGATGTGGAAGATTTTGCTGCTTCGGCGATGGCTCTTATGCAATCAAAGAATATTACACAATTGGTTGTGATGAAAGATAATTCCTTTGTTGGATTTATTCATATTCATGATTTATTAACTGAAGGAATTGTATAAAAATAGTCAAGTAATATAAATTTGAATTTATTATGAAAACGTTGTTTACTTTTATTATGTGGTTAAGCATTTGCTCTGTAGGTTTTTCACAACTTTCAGATGCACAATTAAAGAGATTAGAATATCAGGTTGATAGTTCAGCGTCTGTACTTCATGAAAAGCTTATTGCTAAATCTGAATCATTATTGAATACTCAATTTACTGTCGATACATTTAAGGTTGAAACATTGTTGGAGAAAAAATTGAAAGCTGATACTTCACAAGCTGAGCGTATTGCTGCTATTAATGAAGCGGAAATTGAATATACTTTTTTAATGGATAAGTATTATTCATTGCTTTTGAATATACATGACGCAGAAGGTAAAAAATCAATAACTTTGGCTCAAAAGAAATGGCTTAAGTATAGAGACGATGAAATAATAATGACTGAAAAGTTATATGATGAACAAAAGAAAGGTGATTTAAAATCAAAAGAAATTGCAAAAGCAACAGAAAATCTTGAATTGACAAAAGAACGTGTTGTGGAGTTATACAAACATATTGTTGGAGGTGGTCCTGTAAAATAATTTACTAAGGATCAACTTTAAATAATTTAATTAATAGAATCAATTTTAATTTTAAAAGGCTCCATTTTTTTATGGAGTATGTGCAAGATGGATATAAATAATTATGCTGTAATCATGGCTGGGGGAATTGGGAGTAGATTTTGGCCTTTTAGTCGCACAAAATATCCAAAACAATTTCATGATGTGTTAGGAACGGGTACAACTTTAATACAGCAAACAGTAAATAGATTTAAAAATGTTTGTCCTACAGAAAATATCATCATTGTAACAAATAAAGATTATGTTGATTTAGTAAAAGAGCAGCTTCCTTTTTTACAGGATCATCAAATACTTGCAGAGCCTATTGGAAGAAATACCGCCCCTTGTCTTGCTTATGCTGCGTATAAAATTTTGCAAAAAGACCGTAATGCAAATATTGTTGTAGCTCCATCGGATCATATTATTCTTCAGGAAAAAGAATTTGAAAATATTATTTTAGAAGCTCTTCAGGCAACAGAACAAGCTGATATTTTGATTACGCTAGGAATGAAACCAACAAGACCAGATACTGGTTACGGTTACATTCAATATATTGATGAAAATAAAAATCGCATTAAAAAGGTTAAAACCTTTACAGAGAAACCAGCTTTAGATTTAGCGATTAAATTTATTGAAAGTGGCGAATTTGTTTGGAATGCGGGAATCTTTATTTTTAATGCGCAAACGATTGTAGATTCTATCAAAGCACATTTGCCAGAGATGGATGAAGTGTTTACCGAAGGCATTGGTTTGTATTGGACAGATAAGGAAAAAGAATTTATAACAAAAGCATATTCACTTTGTCAGAATGTATCTATTGATTATGGTATTATGGAAAAGTCTGAAAATGTATATGTAATGCTGGCTGATTTTGGCTGGTCTGATTTGGGTACATGGAAGTCATTATTTGAAAATATGCCTAAAAACGATGAAGGCAATGTGATTGATGGAAATGTATTGACCTATGATTCTAAAGATAGCATTATTAAAACACCGAAAGATAAACTAGTAGTAGTAGAAGGTTTGGAAGGTTATATTGTTGCAGAGTTTGACGGGGTGTTGATGATATGTCGTAAAGAAAACGAACAACGTGTGAAAGATTTTGTGTCGGATGTTAAAGCAACGAAAGACAAGAAATTTGTTTAAAACATAAAAAATATTTCCATAAAAAAAGACTCCCCCCGATAGCTATCGGGGGGAGTCTTTTTTTATGGAAAAGAATGAATTCTTTTCTACTAGAAAATAAAATCTGTAGATAAGAATGTAGAAGATCTTTCTTTTATGATATCAGTAAGCATTTCTTTGTTTACATCAATTTCTTTTGCTGCAACCATAGAACGGATACTGAATGTACGTAAGGCATCAGAAACCGACAATGTACCTTCTCCTGAATCTTTTCTTCCTGTGAATGGATATACATCCGGGCCACGTTGACACTGGCTGTTGATGTTTAATCTGCAAACCTGATTTACCAGGTTGTCAATCAACTTCGCCATTTCAACATTGTCTGTTCCGAAGATACTTGCTTGCTGTCCGTAATTTGACTCAACCATATATTGAATTACTTCGTCGATTTTATCATAAGCAACAATAGGAACTACTGGTCCGAATTGCTCTTCGTAATACAATTTCATCTTGTTGTTTACAGGGTATACAACAGCAGGAGCAAAGAATGTTTGTTCAATAGTACCACCGCCAGCATTGATTACCTGAGCACCATGTGCTTCAGCATCTTCAATTAGTTCT
>Ga0247817_10000494_pt1 | contig 21782 bp, 17 predicted proteins | sample UWRJL212509R1_FD_178010 | JGI IMG/M metagenome (GOLD analysis project Ga0247817, IMG submission 178010) | Plant litter microbial communities from Arlington Agricultural Research Station in Wisconsin, United States - UWRJ-L212-509R-1 | ecosystem: Environmental > Terrestrial > Plant litter >...
CGGCGGCGGCTACGGCGTCCGCTGCGAGGGCTTGACCTTGGGATCCGGCTCGGCGATCGACCCGATGATGAGCGCGGACTGCAGGATCAGGGCTTCACGCGCGCCGGTGGCATCCCAGCCGATGACCTCGCTGATGCGCTTGAGGCGGTACCGCACGGTGTTGGGGTGCACGAAGAGCTCGCGTGCCGTCGCCTCGAGCGAGCGGCCGTTGTCGAGGTAGCACCACAGCGTGCCGAGCAGTTCGGTCGAGTGCTGCTGCAGCGGCTTGTAGATGCGGTTGATGAGGGTGCTGCGGGCGAGCGGGTCGCCGGCGAAGGCACGCTCGGGCAGTAGGTCGTCGGCGAGTGTCGGGCGCGGCGCGTTGCGCCAGGCGCGGGCGACGGCGAACCCGGCAAGTGCTGCCTTCGCGCTCTTGACGGCTTCGACGAGGGTCGGAACCTCGTGTCCAAGCACGAGGTGTCCGGGCCCGAAACCCGGCTCGAGCTGCTTGGCGATGTCGAGGAAGGGCATGAGTGCCGTCTCATCCGCCGTCGGAGTGGCCCGTCCGATGACGAGGACGAGGCGTGAGCCTTGCACGCCGATGAGCACGTCGGCGTCGAGGTGGCGCGCCGTGCGGCGTAACTGGTCGACGTCGAGCATTCGCGGAGCGGTGCCGACGAGCACGCAGACCTCGCCGTGGCCGTTCCAGCCGAGGGCTGCGATGCGGCTGGGAAGCTCGGTGTCGTACTCGCCGGAGAGGATCGAGTCGACGACGAGTGCTTCGAGGCGAGCATCCCACAGGCCGCGCTGTTCTGCGGCTCGCGCGTAGACGTCGGCCGCGGCGAACGCGATCTCGCGCGAGTAGAGCAGGATCGCCTCGCGCAGCACCTCGTCGCCGTCGCCGATGCGTGCCTCGACGACCTCGACGGTGAGCCGGATCAGCTGGAGCGTCTGCGTGAGCGAGACCGACCGGAGCAGCTCACGCGGGGCCGCGCCGAACACGTCGGCCGCGATCCACGCCGTGGAGTTGGGGTCGTTGAACCACGAGATGAACGACGTGATGCCGTTCTGGGCGACCATCCCGACCGCGGACCGCCGCCCTGGTGGCATATCGCCATACCAGGGCAGCGTGTCCTCGAGTCGCTTCAGCGTCGCCGTCGACAGCTCACCGGAGATGGTGCGCAGCCAGGCGAGCGTCTGCTCCTTGGTCTTGGGTGTCGTCGCCACCGCTAGCTTTCGCCGCCGGTGGATCCCGTCGTTCCGGCGTTGATATCGTGGAGTCGGTACTTCTCGATCGCCTGGGCGGGCACGGAGGGGTCGACCTGTCCGCGCTTCGCCAGGGCCTCGAGGGTGCGAACCACGAGCGACGGTCCGTCGATCTTGAAGAAGCGACGGGCAGCTGCACGCGTGTCGGAGAATCCGAAGTCGTCAGCACCGAGCGTTGCGTAGTCGCGCGGCACGAACTGGCGGATCTGGTCAGGCACAGCGTGCATGAAGTCGGTCACGGCGACGAAGGGACCTTCGGTCGCTGCGAGCTTCTTCGTCACGTAGGGGATGACCGGGTCGGCGTCGGGGTTGAGGAAGTTGTGCTCCTCAGCCGCGAGGCCGTCACGACGAAGCTCGGACCACGAGGTGACCGACCAGACGTCAGCCGCAACGTTCCAGTCGTCGGCGAGCAGCTGCTGGGCCTCGAGCGCCCACGGCACTGCAACACCCGAAGCGAGGAGCTGCGCGCGCGGCCCGAGGTTGTCGGCGACCGAGAGACGGTAGATGCCCTTGAGGGCGCCTTCGCGGTCGAAGTCCGCAGGCTCCTCGGGCTGGACGATCGGCTCGTTGTACAGCGTCAGGTAGTACATGACGTTGGGGTCTTCGTGCGCCCCGCCGTACATGCGCTCGATGCCGTCCTTGACGATAGCGCCGAGCTCGTAGCCGTACGCGGCGTCGTACGAGACAACAGCCGGGTTCGTGGATGCGAGCAGCAGCGAGTGTCCGTCAGCGTGCTGCAGACCCTCACCCGTCAGGGTTGTGCGCCCAGCCGTTGCTCCCATGATGAACCCGCGGGCCATCTGGTCGCCGGCCGCCCACATGGCGTCGCCCGTGCGCTGGAACCCGAACATCGAGTAGAAGACGTACACCGGAATGAGCGGCGCGCCGTTGGTGGCGTACTGCGTTCCGGCAGCGGTGAAGGCAGCGAATGCGCCGGCCTCGTTGATGCCGACGTGCACGATCTGGCCCTGGGGGCTCTCCTTGTAGGCGAGCAGGAGCTCGCGGTCCACGGAGGTGTAGGTCTGCCCGTTCGGGTTGTAGATCTTCGCCGTCGGGAAGTACGCGTCCATACCGAACGTGCGCGCCTCGTCGGGAATGATCGGCACGATGCGCTGACCGATGTTCTTGTCGCGGAGGAGGTCCTTGAGCAGGCGAGCGAACGCCATGGTCGTGGCGATCTCCTGCTTTCCGGAGCCCTTGCGGGCGATCTCGTAGGTCTTATCCTCTGGCACGTCGATCTGCGTGTACTTCGACCGACGCTCCGGAACATAGCCACCAAGCTCGCGGCGGCGCTCGTGCATGTACTGGATCGCCTCGTCGTTCTCACCGGGGTGGTAGAACGGCGGCTGATACGGGTTCTCCTCGAGCGCTGCATCCGTAATCGGGATGTGCATGACGTCGCGGAACGTCTTGAGGTTGTCGAGCGTGAGCTTCTTCATCTGGTGGGTCGCGTTGCGGCCCTCGAAGCTCGGGCCGAGGCCGTAGCCCTTGACGGTCTTCGCGAGGATGACCGTCGGCTGTCCCTTGTGCTCACTCGCTGCCTTGAAGGCCGCGTAGACCTTGCGGTAGTCGTGGCCACCGCGCTTGAGGCCCCAGACCTGGTCGTCGGTGAGGTGTTCAACCATCTTGAGCGTGCGCGGGTCGCGTCCGAAGAAGTTCTCGCGAACGTAAGCGCCCGACTCGGCCTTGTAGGTCTGGTAGTCACCGTCGGGCGTGCGGTTCATGAGGTCGCGCAGGGCGCCCTCGTGGTCGTTCTTGAGCAGTTCGTCCCACTCGCGACCCCAGACGACCTTGATGACGTTCCAGCCGGCGCCGCGGAAGAAGCTCTCGAGCTCCTGGATGATCTTGCCGTTTCCGCGAACCGGGCCGTCGAGGCGCTGGAGGTTGCAGTTGATGACGAAGTTGAGGTTGTCGAGACCGTCGTTGGCCGCCCACTGCAGGGCTCCACGGCTCTCGACCTCGTCCATCTCACCGTCACCGAGGAACGCCCAGACCTGCTGGTCGGAGGCATCCTTGAGGCCGCGGTTCGTCAGGTAGCGGTTCGACTGCGCCTGGTAGATCGCGTTGATCGGACCGAGACCCATCGACACCGTCGGGAACTGCCAGAAGTCCGGCATGAGACGCGGGTGAGGGTAGCTCGAGAGGCCACCGCTCGGGTGCGACTTCTCCTGGCGGAATCCTTCGAGCTGGTCCGTCGTGAGACGGCCCTCGAGAAACGCGCGGGCGTACATGCCGGGGGAGGCGTGGCCCTGGTAGAAGATCTGGTCTCCGCCGCCGGCGTGGTTCTGGCCGCGGAAGAAGTGATTGTGGCCGACCTCATAGAGGGCGGCGGATGACGCGTACGTCGAGATGTGGCCACCGACACCGATACCGGGGCGCTGCGCGCGGTGCACGGTGATCGCGGCGTTCCAACGGATCCACGCCCGGTACTTGCGTTCGAGGTCTTCGTTGCCCGGAAACGACGGCTCGTCTTCGACGGCGATCGTGTTGAGGTAGTCCGTGGTCGGAACCATCGGAACACCGAGGTGCAGTTCTTTCGAGCGCTTCAGCAGGCTGAGCATGATCTCGCGACCACGTTCGTGCCCCTGCGCAGCGACGAGAGCGTCAAGCGACTCCTGCCACTCTGCGGTCTCTTCTGGATCCGTGTCGATGTTGTTCACCGAGTACGGGTCCTGATCGTTTACCGTCACCCTTGACCTCTTCCTTGTCCAGACAGATCCGGCGCAGCGCTCCACGGTTGGGTTACAACACGGTGGGGGATGGGCTGTGCCTCCACGATTCTAGTTCGCTGTCATGGGGTGCGCGTTCACCCACGTGTTGCTATCCGGCAATGTGGCGTGCACAGGCGTAACATTGCCAATCGTGCTCACCCGATACCCGGACGAGAGCACGAAAGGACGCACGACATGGCTCTGGAAAACGACACCCAGGCACCAGACTTCGAACTCCCGAATCAGTTCGGTGAGCACATTCGACTCGGCGAATTCAAGGGCAAGAAGCCGGTAGCCCTCGTCTTCTTCCCGCTCGCGTTCTCGAGCACCTGCACCTCTGAGCTGTGCACGCTGCGCGACAACCTCGCACTCTTCAAGACCAACGGCATCGAGCTCATCGGTGTCTCGGTCGACTCGAAGGCCACCCTCCGCGGTTTTGCAGAGGCCGAAGGCTACGACTTCCATCTCCTGGCTGACTTCTGGCCGCACGGCGAGGTCGCCAAGGAGTATGGCGTGTTCCTCGAGGAGAAGGGCTTCGCGAACCGTGCGACCTTCCTCATCGACATCAACGGCGTCATCCGCGCCTCCTTCATCACCGCTCCCGGCGAGGCCCGTTCCATCGCCGAGTACCAGGCCGCCGTAGAAGAGCTGCTCCCCGCGCACGTCTAGCAGCACCCCGCTGGTCGAGCCTCTCGAGACCGGGCCCCCGGTGGTCGAGCCTGTCGAGACCGGGCCCCCGGTGGTCGAGCCTGTCGAGACCGGGCCGAGCGAAGCCGAGGCTCCCCGCTCAGCCCATGAGCCGAATGGATGCCGCGAGGCGCCGTTGTACTTCGCGAGCGGTACATCCACTCGCCGCACCTCACGAGTGAGAAACCCCTCAGCCCAGCAGCGACACCGCCCGCGCGATGACGAGCGCGAGCATCACGAACCCGGCGAACGACTCGACGAGCATGAGTGCCTTCGCCCGGTGCGAGAGCGGCATAGTGTCGGTCGGGCTGAACGCCATCGAATTGGATGACGAGAAGTACAGGTAGTCGACGAAGCTCGGCGTCCAGTCATTCTTGACCGATGAGCGCGCGGCAACCTCGTCGACGGCGTCGTGGTCTTCGTCTTGCGGAAACCGAAAGTCCGCCCATGGGAGCGACTTGCGCGTGGCGCGGGTGCGGGTGACCGGTCCGCCGCGGTCCAGCTCCCAGTAGAGCAGTGCGAAGACAATGACGTTGGTGATCCAGACCTGCAGCGCCGCGAGCAAGAGAGAGGGGCCATCCGCCTTCTGTGCGCTTACGAGCTCGATGATGAGTTGCACGAGTGCGATCTGATTGGCGACGAGCAGTATTCCCGCTTGTCCGAGCGACAGGATGCGAGTGAGCCGGGTTTGCTTCGTGAAATGTGTGGGGTTGACGATGATGAGTGGCACGAGCAGCACCAGTCCGAGCCCGACGACGACGTATCGCAGCGGCGGAAAGAACATGCTCGGCAGGGTCGCGTAGAGCGCGAGCGCGATGACGAGGGCGACGACTGCGGGCCAGCGGTGTTCGGCGCGGGCCTTGCGTGCTGCTTCGGTGGGCATGAGCAACACTGTATGCCTGTAATATAGGCAGTCGCGCCTTTCCTGTGAGAGGTCGCGGGCCTTTAGCTCAGCTGGTAGAGCGCCACGTTTACACCGTGGATGTCATCGGTTCGATCCCGGTAGGGCCCACAGATAAGCCCCGATCCGCGTCGCGTGAGTCGCCGGGGTGGCACCGAGTGCTACGTGGGATTCCTATTCACGTACCCTCTCGGAGTTTCCGTGCCTTCTGTCACCCTCGCTGCCCTCAAGAGCCCCCGAATTCTGCTTCGTGAGGTGCTCGCCGGCCTCGTGGTTGCTCTCGCGCTGATCCCCGAGGCGATCTCGTTCTCGATCATCGCGGGAGTGGATCCGCGGGTCGGGCTGTTTTCCTCGTTCAGCATGGCGGTGTCGATCTCCATCCTCGGCGGGCGCCGCGCCATGATCTCCGCAGCGACCGGCGCTGTCGCCCTGGTGATCGCCCCGGTCATGCGCGACTACGGCATCGAGTACTTCATGGCGACGGTGATCCTGGCCGGGGTCTTTCAGGTGCTGCTCGCCGTGCTGGGCGTGGCCAAGCTCATGCGGTTCATCCCGCGCAGCGTCATGGTCGGCTTCGTGAACGCTCTTGCGATCCTGATCTTTCTCGCCCAGATTCCCCACCTGGTGGATGTCCCGTGGCTCGTCTACCCGCTCGTCGTTGCGGGTCTGGCGATCCTGGTGTTGCTGCCGAGGCTGACCCGGGTCATCCCGGCGCCTCTCGTCGCAATCGTCGTGCTCACTGTCGTGACTGCGGTGGCGGCAATGAATGTTCCGACGGTGGGTGACCAGGGTGAGCTGCCGCGCAGCCTGCCGGAACTGTTCTTTCCGTCGGTGCCCCTGACCTGGGAGACGTTCGGGATCATCGCCCCGTTCGCACTCGCCATGGCTCTCGTCGGCCTGCTCGAGTCGCTCATGACGGCAAAGCTCGTCGACGAGATCACCGATTCAGGTTCATCCAAGACGCGTGAATCGTGGGCCCAGGGCGCGTCGAACATCATTTCTGGCTTCTTCGGCGGCATGGGCGGCTGCGCGATGATCGGCCAGACCATGATCAATGTCAAAGTTTCCGGCGCCCGAACTCGTATCTCGACCTTTCTGGCCGGCGTCTTTCTGCTGATCCTGGTTGTGGTGTTCGGCGATGTCGTGGCGATGATCCCGATGGCGGCTCTCGTCGCGGTCATGATCATGGTCTGTGTCGGCACCTTCGACTGGCACAGCGTCCGTCTGTCGACGCTGCGCCGCATGCCCAAAAGCGAGACAACCGTCATGGTGGCGACAGTTGTTGTCGTCGTGGCGACCCACAACCTGGCGATCGGCGTCGGTGTCGGTGTTCTCGTCGCAATGGTGCTGTTCGCGCGCCGGGTCGCGCATTTTGTCACAGTGACGCGAACCGAGCTCGACGGAGTCGCGCACTATGCGGTGCACGGCGAGTTGTTCTTCGCCTCCAGCAACGACCTCACCACCCAGTTCGACTACGCCAACGACCGCGGTCGCGTCGTGATTGACCTCGGCGCTTCTCACATCTGGGATGCCTCGAGCGTCGCAGCCCTCGACGCCATCACCGCCAAATATGAGAGGCTCGACGTGGATGTCACGGTCATCGGCCTCAACGAGGCGAGCACGTCGATCCGCGAACGGCTGGGTGGCACGCTGGCTGGTGGCTAACAACCTGAGAGCCCGCTGAACCACCCAGCATGCGCGCCCATAATCGGGTCATGTCCTCCACCGTGCGCGCCATGAACTGCACCCCCGACGACGTCTTCGCCGTGCTCGGCGACGGCTGGCTGTTTCCCGGCTGGGTGGTCGGTGCATCCAGAATGCGTGATGTCGACGAGCACTGGCCCGAGGCGGGCACGAAGCTCCGGCACTCGTTCGGCGTGTGGCCCGCGCTCATCAACGATGAGACGGAGGTCAAGGTGTGGGATCCGCCGCGGCAGTTCGTCATTCAGCCCCACGGCTGGCCGATCGGTGAGGCGCTCGTCACGATCGACGTGAAGCCGCGTCCGACCGGGTGTGTCGTGCGCATCCAGGAGAAGGCGGTCAAGGGGCCGGGAGCTCTCATCCCCTCGCCGATTCTTGATGTCTACCTGAACTCGCGCAACGTCGAAACCCTGCGCCGCCTCGCCTACCTGGCCGAGGGTCGCGCGGCCAACGGCGAGCGGACGGTGCAGTCATGACCCGCGGCATCGCCGTGGTCACGGGTGGGTCGGCTGGTCTGGGCCGTGCGATCTCGCGCGAATTGGCCAAGCGCGGCTGGGATGTCGCGATCCTCGCCCGCGGAGAGGACGGCCTCGCGGCTACCGCCTCCGAGGTCGAGGCTCTCGGACACCGCGCCTTCACGCTCTCGACCGATGTCGCCGACCGTGCCGCCGTGGAGGCAGCCGCCGACCGGATCGAGGCGGAGTTCGGCCCGATCGACCTGTGGGTCAACAACGCGATGGCGGGAGTGTTTGGCGAGTTCCTGAGCACCGATCCCGATGATTTCGAGCGCGCGACGGCCGTCAACTATTTCGGATTCGTGAACGGCACGCGTGCGGCGCTCAGCAGGATGGTTCCGCGCGACAGTGGGCAGGTCATCCAGGTGGGGTCTGCGCTCGCGCACCGCGGCATCCCGCTGCAGGCCGCCTACTGCGGCGCGAAGCACGCCATCACCGGATTCACCGAGTCGGTCACGACCGAGCTGCTGCACAACAAGAGCCGTGTGCGGGTATCGCAGGTCGACATGCCGGCGCTCAACACGATCCAGTTCAACTGGGTGAAGTCGCAACTGCCCCACCATCCGATGCCGGTCGCTCCGATCTTCCAGCCGGAGGTGGGCGCTCGTGCAGTAGCCGACGTCGCCGAGAAGCCGCGTTCCCGCACCTGGGTGGGGGAGTCGACGTTCGCGACGATTCTCGGCAACCGGTTCGGCGCCCGCATCCTCGACCGTTATCTCGCAAAAACCGCCTACGACGGCCAGCAGGATGCCTCGAAAACCGAGCCGATGCTCGCCACCAACCTGTACGAGCCGACCGCCGGCGATCACGGTGCGCACGGCATCTTCGACGCGGAGGCACGCAGCACCTCGCCCGCCGTCTGGGCGATCGAGAACCGGCCGCTCGCGACCGGGTTGGCGGCCCTCGCCGGGGTCGCGGCCGCGTCACTCGTCGTCGGCCTGCTGCGCCGCCGCTAGCCTCGAACCATGACCGATGTCGACGCAGTAGTGGTCGGTGCGGGTCCGAACGGACTCGCCGCCGCCGTCACCCTCGCACGCGCGGGACTGAAGGTGCAGGTGTTCGAGCAGGCCGCGACGATCGGCGGCGGAGCGCGCACGGCCGAGCTCACCCTCCCGGGCTTTCACCACGACATCTGCTCCGCGGTGCATCCGATGGCGCTCGCATCGGAGTTCTTTCGCGAGTTTCAGCTCGAGCGTCGCATCGAACTCGTGCTGCCCGAGGTGCAATACGGGCATCCACTGGATGACGGTCGCGCAGGAATCGCCTGGCTCGACATCGAACGCACCGCCGACGGGCTCGGGCGCGACGGCACGGCGTGGCTGCGGCTCATGGGTCCGCTCGCGCGTCACGCCGACGATGTGGCGCAGTTCACCGGCAACACGCTGCTGCGCGTGCCGCGGCATCCCATCACCTTCGCGCGTTTCGGACTCGGCGTGCTCGAGCAGGGCCTGCCGACCTGGAACCTGCGCTGGCGCGGAGACCAGGCACCCGCGATGCTCGCCGGGATTGCGGCCCACTCGATTCGCCCGATGCCGTCGCCGTCGACGGCCGCTGTAGCTCTCGCGCTGGGAACCTACGCGCACGCCCGCGGCTGGCCCATCCCGGTCGGAGGCAGCCAGTCGATCATCGATGCCCTGGCTACCGACCTGCGGCAGCACGGCGGAGAGATCGTCACCGGCGCGTCCATTGGCTCGCTCGCTGATCTCCCAAAGAGCCGGGCGACTGTTCTCACGGTGAGCGCGCGCGCTCTCGGTCGCATCGCGGGAGACGTGCTGCCAGCGGGGTACCGGAGAACCCTCGAACGCTTTAAGTACGGCAACGCCGTGGCCAAGGTCGACTTCGCGCTGTCCGGGCCGGTGCCGTGGACCAACGAGGACCTCCGTAAGGCGGGAACCCTGCACGTGGGCGGCAACCGCGCCGAGATCGCGCAGGGGGAGCGGGACGTCGCCGACGGCAAGCACCCGTCGAGCCCCTACGTGCTCGTGGCCCAGCCCTCCATCGTTGACCCGTCGAGAGCGCCGCAGGGCAGGCACGTGCTCTGGGCATACACGCACGTGCCGCGCAACTCGACAGTCGACATGACCGAAGCGATCACGGCCCAGATCGAGCGCTTCGCTCCAGGGTTTCGCGACCTCGTGCTCGCCTCGTCAAGCCAGACCGCGCGCGACATGGAGAACTACAACCCCAATTACGTTGGTGGCGACATCGCCGCGGGCTCAGCGAGTGTCAAGCAGTTGCTCGCCCGGCCCACGCTCTCCAACGATCCGTGGCGCACACCAGCCAAGGGCATCTACCTCGGGTCGTCCTCGGCGAGCCCCGGGCCGGGAGTCACCGGTCTCGTTGGCTGGCGCGCCGCACGCAGCGCGCTCACCCACGAGTTCGGGTTGCCTGCGCCCGACCTCGGCGTTTAGGGAGCCGTCGCCGTCGCGTACACGGTGTCCTCGTTGCCGCCGAAGTCGACGATCGTGAGCTCGATGTACAGCTCGGTTCCCGAGGCGACTGTGGGGAAGTCGTAGCTCAGGTTCGGCAGGTCGGCGTAGAGACCGTAGTCGCTCGTCGCTAGCCACTCCTCGGAGCCGTCATCGTGCACGGTGAGCAACTCGGGCGAGATGATTCCCTCGGCATCGGCACTGAGCTCGCCGTAGCCGCCCGTCGACTCCTGGTAGGCGTAGTAGGTCTCGGTGACGAGTTCCCACGATTCCTGGTCGACCACGAGGCTGAGGAGGGCGTTCTGGTAGGTCTCGCCCTCCACATCGGCCGCGGAGTAGTAGCCCATCGGCACGTCGATGGTCACGATGTTCTTGTCATCGTCGATGGCCAGGTCGACGAAGGCTGCCGTGGCATCCTCACCGTCACTGATCTCGAGAGTCGTGAGGTCCCAACTGCCGCTCGCCGTGTCGCCGTCGATGTCGGCGGGCTCCTTGCCCAGAAAAACCGTGTCTCCGTTGTCGTCGAGCGTTCCGTAGCGAATGTAGGCCTCGGCCACACTCGACGTGTCGCCGATCGTCGCCGAGAGTGTCAGTCCGTCGCCGTCGACGCTGTACTCCGCACTGTCAGCATCGAGCGATGCGCTCTCAGCCGCGGGGATGCCGGTGCCGGCGGCGTAGTACGCCGCAAGAAAGTCGACCCAGCCGCCGTCGACGCCGAGCGCGTCGTAGTCGGCGTTGTAGAACTCCTGCGTGGGTGGAAAGTAGATCGACAGCCCGGTGGCGCCCGTCGTGGCCTGACCGTCCACCTTGTCGACGACAGCGTCGTTGACGGCCCGCACGACGTCGTCAGCCTCGTCGGAGACGTCGAGCGCATCGACACCGATCTCACCGGCGAGGATCGCGAGGTCGGTCAGGTAGAGGTCCTGCTCTGGATCGGGGCTGCGGCCGAAGCCGAGGGTCTGGGCGAGGGTGCGTCCGACCGTGGGAGCCACGCCCGCGGCACGCTCGGTGAGGGCTGTGCTGAAACTCGCGAGCGCGGCATCCACTGCGGGCATTGCGGTGAGATCAATGAGTGAGAGCGTGATCTCGGCTGACGTCTCTTCGCTCTTCGCCTGCGCCTCGAAGCCGTCAATGAGCGCGGAGCCGAGTTCGTCGACCGTCGCACCGCCCTGATCGGAGACCAGCTGGAGCGCTGTGTAGTCCCAACCATGGCCGGGTTCGAGTTCCTGCGATGCGAGCATGCGGTCGGCGAGCGGAGCCATCGCACTCGCCACTTCGAACGTCGCCATGAGGCACGCGTCGAAGCCGAGCAGGTCGAGCTTGTCGATACCCGCAGCGGCTATGCCGTCGGCGAGTCCCGACTGCAATTCGTCGAGCGTGAGCGAGTCGCTCTCGCTCGACTCGTCGCCGCCGACGCCGGGCCAGGATGCCCCGTGGTCGGAGATGATGAGCGCGTAGTTGTCGGCGGGGTACTCTGCGATGCCGCGCGCGATGAAGTCGGTGAGCACGGCAGGGTCGCCGGTGTTGACGTCGCCGAGGTCATCGAGCTCCGTCGCGCCGCCACCGGAGATCTCGAGGAGCTTGGCGCCCTCCCAGTCGCCGAGCCCAAGAACGTCTTCGTCGGTGTAGTCAGACGCACGGTCGACGAAGGAGAGGATCGAGATCGACTCGTCGGTCGTGACCTCCGCCATTTCGGCGACGTCGACCATCATGTACGGCTCGAGGTCGGTGTCGGCGATCTCGTACGTCAGGACCGTCCAGCTCCCGCTCGCGGCGGGAGCCGGCTCGGCCGCACACGCGCCAAGGCCCGTGGTGACTGTCGCTACGAGAAGGACTGCGGCGAGTCGGCGCACCCGCTTAGAGCGAGACGAACGGCACGAGTGCCGTCATGATCGCGGCGATGATGAAGATGACCGTTCCGGTGCCCGCGAGGATCACCTGAATGCGCAGCTGGCGCACGACGGCAGAAATACCGAGGAGGAACAGCGAGATCGACATGAGCACCGTGTACAGCGTGAGCTGGTCGCTGTAGCTGTTAAAGGAGTCGCCCTCCTTGATGACAGCCTCCGACTTCTCCTTGGTGTCTGCGTAGCCGGAGAATAGCGAGTCCTGGTAGTCCTCGTTGTCGAGCGGGCTGTAGTAGAACTCCTCGTCAGCGGCGTTCTGCTCGTCCGACCAGGCGATGGCTGCCGCGAAGTCTTCGGAGACCGCCTGGAACTCAAGCGTCTCGTACTTGCTCTGGGCGTCCTGCGCGACGATCGGGTCAGCGCTCTCTGCATCGATCTTGAGTTCGGTGAGCCGGTTCCAGACCTGGGTGTCCTGCACGAACTGCTGGTTGCCCTCGAGGTAGAGCGACTCTGCCTCGGTCGAGAGGTTGCTGCCCTGCTGGTAGGCACCGGCCATCTGGCTGTCGTAGAGCGCGGCTTGGAACGAAGCGTATGCGGTCGCGATCGAGACGATACCGAGCAGAATCGCGACAACGAGCTCGAAGTTGCCGAAGACGAAAGTGAAACGGCCCTTGGGCTCGGTCGTGGTGGTTTCAGACACGGGTGTGCTCCAGCTAGAACAGGGTTGGTGGGGTGGTGCCCAGCCTAGGTCCGCGATAGCCGTCGAATTCGGCGGTTTCCCGCGGTGCAGCACCCCAATTCGGGGCTAGTCCGACTCGACTAGGTTGGGTAGGTGCCCGTCATTGCCCTCCTGCTCGCATCGATCCTGTGGGGGACTACCGGCACGGCCGCGAGCTTCCTGCCCGACAACGTGAGCCCTCTCGCGATCGGCGCGTCGACCATGACCGTCGGCGGCATCCTTCTCTTCGTCGTCTCGGCGCGCGGCGCGATAGCCGCGATGCGCGTTGCAGCGACCCGCAAGTGGCTGTTCATCGGTGCCATCGGTGTCTTCATCTACCCGCTCGCCTTCTATTCGGCGATGGATGAAGCGGGCGTCGCCATCGGAAACGTCGTCGCCCTCGGCTCAGGGCCGGTGTTCGCCGCACTGTTCGAGTGGATCTGGGAGCGCCGCGGTCTTTCGCTCCGCTGGCTCAGCTCCACCCTCATCGCTGTCGCGGGCATCATCCTCTTGAGCGCCGGAAAGCACGTGGACGCCGACGACACCGGCAACGTGCCTCTCGGCGTCGTGCTCGGTCTTCTCGCGGGTGCGTCGTACGCGCTCTACACCTACGCCTCAACCCGCGCGATCAGGACGGGCCAGTCGGGACGAGCGGTCATGGGTGGCATGTTCGGCATCGGAGCTGTCGCCCTCACTCCCGTGCTCCTCATCACCGGAGCGCCCCTTCTACAGTCGGCGGAGAGTATCGGTATCGCCTCGTATCTGGCAATGGGTCCGATGTTCGTCGCTTATTTGCTTTTTGGTTTTGGCCTGATTCACCTGCGCTCGAGCGTTGCCACCACGATCACGCTCGTCGAGCCGGTTGTCGCTACTTTGCTGGCAGTTCTGGTGGTCGGAGAGGTTCTGGGCTGGGTCGGATGGCTCGGATTGGCACTCATCTTCATCGGTATCACTGTGCTCGTATCGGCAGGGCAGCCACGCAAACTGCCTCAACCGTCTTAGTATTTTCACCATGAGCACCACCGACGACGCACGAGACGAAGAGAATCGTGAGGGGGAGTCGTTCGATGAGACTTTCATCGAACCACCCGTTCACCGCTCGACGTACACGCCGCCGACGCCGCAATCGAGCCAGCCGTCCGCACCGGTAGAACCCGAGCTGCACGACGACGACGAACTGGCCAGCGCCCTTGCTAGCTCATTCCCGCTGACCGGCAGCATCCCCGTCGTCTTCGACCTCGACTCCGCCCCGGTTCCCGACGACGACCCGTTCGCGGCACTCTTCACCCCGCGCACCCAGAAGCCCGAGCCGACCGCGTGGTCACTTGACGAGCCGAATGATGGAACGCCGGCCCCCTTTGATCCTCCCGTCTTCGAGCCGCCGACCTTCGCCAAGGCCCCGCCGGCCGAACAGCCGCCCGTGTATGAAGCGCCCGCTTTCGAGGCGCCTGCCTTTGAGCAGCCCGCTTTTGAGCAGCCCACTTTTGAGCAGCCTGCCGCTGAGCAGCCTCCCGTCTACGAGGCTCCGGCCTGGCAGGCGCCGGAGTACACGGCCCCCGAGGTTCCCACCTTCGAGACTCCTGCGTACGAGGCTCCGGCCTATGAAGCCCCGGCTTACGAGGCTCCCGCGTATGAGGCGCCTCCGGTCGATTCGCCGTCGTACGAGGCTCCTGCCTTCGACGATCGCTCCTTCGAGACTGCTCCGCCTCCGCCTGCCTTCGACGATCGCTCCTTCGACACCGCTCCGCCGCCCGCGGCCGGCGCCTTCGACGGCTCGTCCTTCCCATCGCCGACCGCCAACTGGGCTCCGGCCGACCCGTTCGCAGCAGCGGCGCCTTCGGCACCAGCGACGTCGGCACAGGCGCCGTCGGCACCCGAGCCCCAGGTCTTCGTGATGCCTGAGTCCGCTGACGAGGCGCCCGAGGCGCCCGAGGCGGCACCGATGTCGCCGGAGCAGCAGGCTGCTGCTCTTGCCAACCTCGCCGGACCCGCGGGTCGCCCGTGGGTTCCGCAGCGTCGCTCGATGCCCGACGACGAGCTCATGACAGTCCTCGAGGCTGCCAACGGCCCGGGTGGCACGCTCGACGCCATGCACGAGCTCGAAGAGCAGCTCGCACTCCGCGCAGAAGAAGCCCGCGAGTACCAGGACTGGGAGCAGTCGATGCTCGCCGTCGGCACACCGGAGGCGCTGGCATCCGTCGAGCAGGTGCGCACGCAGTTCTCCGGCATCGTTCCGACGGCCCCGGCCACCGGCGCGATCCCGACGCAGGATGCCGCGGCTGCACCAGCCGCAGAGTCTCCCGCCGAGTCCTACCCACCGGAGACCTTCGCCGCTCCGGAGACTCCGACAGCGATTCCGACTCCCGCAGAGCCCGAGCCCTTTGACATACCGGTTCCGCCGGTCGCTGAGGCTCCCGCGTGGGAGGCACCCGCAGCTCCGATCAGCGAGGTTCCGAGCTGGACGCCGCCCGCGGCCCCCGTGCAGGAGCCCGCGCCGGTCGAGGACGCGGCGCCCGCTGCCGAGACTCCGGTCGAGTCAGCGCCGGCCGCCGAAGCTCCCGTCGACGAAGACCCATTCGCCTCGTTCTTCGCGTCGCGCGAGGCAGCGACGATTCCGGGACCGGCAACGCCGGCACCCGTGTTCCCGTTCGCGAAGCCCGCCGAGCCGGCAGAAGAGCCCGTTGCGCGCTTCCCATGGGAGACGCCGGTCGCTGAAGCGCCCGCGGAGCCAGAAGCGCCCGCAGAACCCGAAGCACCCCCGGCACCGGTCGAGACCGAAGCAGCCGCGGATTCCGCTCCCGCAGCGCAGTTCCCGTGGGAGACCCCGGCAGCCGAGTCGCCGGAGCCCGCGCTGGCCTGGGAGCCGGAAGCCACCCCCGCCGCGCCCGCCTGGGAACCGCAGGCGGAGGCATCCTCGTGGGAGCCCGAGCCGTGGGAGCCGAGCGCACCACTGGCCGAAGCCCCCGCAGAGCCCGCCGCCGAGCCCGAACCGATCGATGTCTTCGCCGACCTGTTCGCGCCCACGACGGACGCGACTCCCGAGCAGACAGGCGCCGAACCGTCAGCGGCCGAGCCCGCAGCAGCGGAGCCGACCGAGGCACCCGTCCCACCCGCGCCCTGGTACATCCCGGCGGAGACTCCCGAAGAGGCGGCTGCTGCAGCAGCGCGCGAGCCTGCCGTGCCGAGCTACGAGGCAGCGCCGGCTCCCGAGTACGAGGCACCGTTCGCCGAGACTCCCGTCTACGAGGCGCCGTCTGCTGAAGCTCCCGCGTACGAAGCACCGGTCTTCGAGACCCCCGCCTACGAGCCCGCAGCTTATGAGGCGCCCGCAGCCTACGAACCGCCGCCCGCCTACGAGCCGCCGTCGTTCGAACAGACGGCGCCGCCCGCGAGCACGCCGCAGCCCGAGCTGATCCCGGAGGCGCAGCAGTCGCACCTCGATGAGGCACTCATCGACACGGCTCCGCCGCCCCTCGTCGAGCCCAACATCTTCGACTACAAGCAGCTCCCTCCGGAGTCGCTCCAGCCTGCTGAGCCGCTCGGCTTCGAGTCGCTCTTCGGCGACGCAGCCGCCGAGCCTCAGGCACCGCAGGCCGCGGAACAGCCCGCAGCACCAGAGCCCGCTCCGGGCGCCGCTCCACCGCCACCCGAGCCGGGAACCCCGGCGCCGGCAGCGGAGACAGCGTTCAGCTTCGACGACCTTCTGACCGGCGCAGGCGAACCTGCTGATCCGGTCTTCCTGGAGCCGCGCCCTTTCGCGGATTCGGCGGATTCGGAGCAGCCCGAGCCCGTCGTGATGGTAAGTCCGACTGACACTGAAGAACCCGCTGTACTCGCCGAGCTTGTCGACGAGAACGACATCAACACCGACGACGAAAACGACGGCATCGACGACGAATCTGTCGCCGCGGTCGTTCCCGTCGCGGCGACCGGCTCGATCGCCGTAGCACCCCAGCCCGCACCGGTGTTCGCCGTCGAGCCCGCAGCTCTCGAACCCACACCCCTGGAACGCCGTGTCGGCCGTGCAGCGCGCATGTTCTGGCTCTGGTTCGCCGCCAACTCCTCAGTCGTGAGCATCGCGTTCGGCGCCGTAATTTTCAGCCTCGGGATGAGCCTGCGCCAGGCCGTTATCGCCGCGTTCGCCGGTATCGTGCTGTCGTTCCTGCCCCTCGGGCTGGGAACTCTCGCGGGCAAGCGCAGCGGACAGCCGACGATGGTCGTCTCCCGCGCCGCGTTCGGGGTGCACGGTAACGTCGTGCCCGCCCTCGTCTCGGTGCTGACCCGCGTGTTCTGGGGTGCCGCGCTGCTGTGGGTGCTCGCCGCATCCGTCGCCTCGATTCTGGTCGGCGCGCAGCTCAACGGCGGACTTGACCAGACTGCGCTGACCTTCATCGGCATCGCTATCGGTTTCGTCGTCGCGGTGGTCATCGCATTCTTCGGCTACGCACTCATCGCCAAGGTGCAGCTCATCGTCACGATCATCTCTGCAATCCTCATCGTCGGGCTCGTAGCGCTGACCTGGCAGTGGGTCGACATTCCGGCCGCGCTCGAGACGAACGACGGCTCGTGGACCCTCGTGCTCACCGGTGCCGTGCTCGTCTTCAGCTTCGTCGGACTCGTCTGGGCCAACAGCAGCTCCGACCTCGCGCGCTACCAGAACCCCGGTTCTTCGGCTCCCGGCGCGATGCTCGCCTCAGGCTTCGGATCGACCCTGCCGACCTTCGCACTCATCGCCTACGGATCGGTGCTCGCTGCATCCGACCCGCGAATTCTTGCCGGGCTGCTCGAGAACCCGCTCGACATGATCGGCCTGCTGTTGCCGGTCTGGTACCCGGTTCCCCTCATCGCCGCGACTGCCCTCGGTCTCATCTCGGGCATCGTCGTCACGATCTACTCGGGCGGTTTCGCCCTGCAGGCTGCGGGAATCCGGATGCCACGGCAGTGGTCGGTCGTGACCCTCGGGGTGCTCGTGGTGATCGTGGCCCTCCTCATCGCTGCGGTCGGCACGGACCTCACGACGCTGTTCAGGGACCTCGCGACAACGCTCGCCGTTCCTGTCGCGGCGTGGTCGGGAATCTTCGCTGCCGACGTCATGATCCGCAACCGTCGGTACGACACACGCTCGCTCCTTGCGCCCGGCGGGGTCTACCCGACGGTGCACTGGGTCAACCTGCCCGCGATGCTCGTCATCACGGTCATCGGCTTCGGTTTCACGAGTGCGACCCTGGGCGGGCTCACCTGGCAGGGCTTCGCGTTCCCCCTGCTCGGTGTCGCTGCGAGCGACCCCCTCGCCTCGAGCGACGTCGGCGTGCTCATTGCCCTGGTGCTCGGACTCCTCGTTCCGATCGTGGCGGGCGTGCCCGGCATCCGTCGGCAGGAATCGGCACCCGGCTCGCCAAACTAGAATCGAGACATGCCCCACACCGTCGCCGAGGTCAACTCCGTCATCGAGACGCTCTGGCCACTCGCGGGTGTGGAGGCGTGGGATGCCCCGGGCTTTCTGGCCGGTGACCCGATCGCTACCGTCGAACACGTTCACCTCGCCGTGGACGCCGTGATCGACACGGTCGATGAGGCCGTATCGCTCGGCGCCGACGTGCTGCTCGTGCACCACCCGCTGCTGCTGCGCGGGGTCACCACGGTTGCGGGATCCACCTACAAGGGCGCTGTGCTCTCGAAGCTCATCAAGGGCGACTGCGCCCTCATCGCCGCGCACACCAACGCAGACGTCGTTGCGCGCGGCACCTCTGGCGTCTTCGCCGAGCTGCTGGGTCTCGACGATGTCACTTCGCTCGACGGCGGGCCGGAGGGAATCGGCCGCGTCGGAACCCTTGCCGCGCCCACCACGCTCGGCGCCCTCGCCACTCGCCTCGGTGAACTGCTGCCCGCGACTGCCGGTGGCATCCGTGTCTCCGGGGACTTCGACGCCCCCATCTCCCGCGTAGCACTGTGTGGGGGAGCCGGTGACAGCCTGCTCGGCCACCCCGCGGTGCTCGCCGCCGACGTGTACATCACCTCGGACCTGCGTCACCACCCCGCCTCGGAGGCCCGCGAGAACGCGCGCGTCGCCGGTGGCCCCGCACTTATCGATGTCGCCCACTGGGCGAGTGAATGGCTGTGGCTCGACGTCGCAGCCGACCAGTTGCGGGAGGCCCTCCCGGGCGTCACCGTGACGGTAAGCGACCTGCGGACGGACCCCTGGGATTTCGTCGTCGTGCAGAACAACAGAGTGGAGAAAACATGGCACTGAAGGCCAGCCCCGACGACCAGAAGATCCTTCTCGATCTTCAAGCGCTCGACACGAAGCTCACCCAGCTCGACCACAAGGCCAAAGGCCTCCCGCAGCTCGCCCTCATCGCGAAGCTCACGAGCGAGATCGACGCGCTCCGCATCGTGGAGCTCGAACGCCGTGGAGCCCACGAGGATGTCACGCTCGAGCTGACGCGGCTCGAGTCGGACGTGCAGGTGGTGCAGGCTCGCATCCAGCGCGATACCGACCGCGCCCAGGCCTCGACTTCGGCCAAGGATGCCCAGGCCTTCGAGAGCGAGCTCGTCGCGCTGCGCAAGCGCCAGTTCGACCTCGAGGAGATCGAGCTCACGGTCATGGAGCGCCTCGAGGAGCGCGACGCGGAGCTCGCCGAGACCACGAACGCCATCGAGGAGCTGCGCGGCCAGTTGCGCGACGTTGAAGACGAGAAGAACGCCGACCTCTCGACGATCACCAACGAGCGCACCCACGCTGCGGCGAACCGGTCGACGATCGCGGGCAAGGTTCCCGCCGACCTTCTCGCCCTCTACGAGAAGCAGCGCCAGCGCTACGGCACCGGAGCGTCGTGGCTGCGCGGGGGAGTCTCGAGCGCGAGCGGCGTGAAGCTGCTCGAGAACGAGATGAAAATCATCCGCGCTGCGGCCCCCGATGACGTCATCCTGTGCCCGTCGAGTGACGCAATTCTGGTGCGCACGGCCGAGTCCGGCCTGTAGCCGCTCGCTGGTTGAGTGGCGCGCTCTGGCGCGGGCGTGCGGTCACTCGCTGGTTGAGTAGTGCGCTCTGGCGCGCGTATCGAAACCGAGCGCTAGTCTGACCCTATGGCAACCCCCGAGCGACCCGGTTGGTATCCCGCACCCAACGGTGGCGGTGAGCAGTGGTGGAACGGCGTCGCCTGGAGCGAATCCCGTCGCGACGGCACGGTTGCTCGCCAAGCGGTGACCCACTCCGACCCGGCCCTCGAGCAGGGTCCGGCCGCCCGCACCAACATCACGCCGCAGGCCGCGCGACCGCCGGCGCCCCTGACGAACGTCACACCTCCGGCCTACCGCTCGTCGGCACCCGCGGTGTCGAACGTGACGCCTCCCTCGTACGGCACACCTGCTGTGCCGCCGCCCTACCGCGGCCCGAGTAGCCCGGCCGTGCCGCCGACGTACCAGGGCGCTGGCTACCAGCCCCTGCACGCGGGAGGGGCGACCCAGCCGACCTCCAATCTCGCCACCGCCGCCCTGATCACCGGCATCATCTCGCCGTTCTTTCAGATCCTGGGGATCGTCGCGATCATCCTCGGCGCCGTCGCTCTCCGTCGCGCCAACGCTGGTGATGCACTGGCAGCCAGAGGCAAGACGACGGCCGTGATCGGCATCGTGCTCGGTGTCGTCGGTCTACTCATCGGAGCCTTCAACATTCTCATCTGGGTGCTCGCGACGTCGTCGATCGAGTACACCAACTCGTAAATGCATCGCGTTCGACCCGACGACCCCGAGCTGCTCGACTTTCTGCGGGTCGCCGATCTCACCCTCCCGGTCGAGAGCCCTCGCATCCACCTCTGGGTCGAGCGCGACGAGTCGGGGCAGATCGTCGGTTCAACCGGCTATGAGACGGTGGATGACCCGACTCACGCCCTCATTCGCAGTGTCGCGGTGCACCCGTCGGCTCGAGGGCAGGGCAACGGACTCCGCCTTGCCGCCTTCGCGCTCGACGCCGCGCGCGCGGCCGGATCCCGGCGGGCCTGGCTCTTCTCCCGCCGCTCCGGACCCTTCTGGCAACGCCTCGGATTCGCACCCGCCGATCGAGCGGAGATGGCCGAGCTGCTGGCATCCACCCAGCAGGTGTCGCTGTTTCGCGAGTCAGGGCAGCTCGAGCGCGAAGTGGCGTGGGCGCGGGATCTGTAGAACGGGCCATGTCGTCCTCGCAGAATCGTGAGTTTGGCACCGCGGGCCACGCCGTGACGGTGCGGAAGGCACAATTGCTGCAGCAGAATGAGTGGATGACCGAGACCCGCCCTCTGACCGCGCACGAGCGTGCCGTGCTCGAGTATCTCCTTGCGGGTGACTTTCCTGGGCTGCCACAACTTCGCGCGCAACTTCCACACGCGAAGTACAACGGAACGTGGGTGCCCGGCTCGGCCGAGTTTTTTGTCCACGTCGATCGTACGAAGTGTGAACCCTACGTGCCTACTGCTCCGGTGCGCGGCGGACCGTACGTTGAGGCGAGTGTCGGCGAGATCGGAGAACTCGGAATCTGGCTCGAGGATGACGGTTACCTGAACAGTCTCGAGTACAGCTGGTACACCGAAGAGATGCCAATCGAGCTTCCGACGTTGGATCAGATCGGAACGGTAAGCGGCGGCTGGGAGCCATGGGATCAGAAGTTAATTGTGAATTTGCCCCACAACCGGCCTCGCCTGCGTGATCGACTGATGGGGCGCTCGATGAGGGGCACTGGGTGGGCGTGGGGCTGGCCCAAGCGTCGCCGGTAGACTCCCATACGCGAATGGGTCGGCAAGACGGTCGCGTTGCTGGCAACAGCACCGAGGAACGTCCGGGCTCCGCAGAGCATGGCGGTGGGTAACACCCACCCGGGGCAACCCGCGAGAACAGTGCAACAGAAAACAGACCGCCACGTGCATGCACGGGGTAAGGGTGAAACGGTGGTGTAAGAGACCACCAGCGGCCGGGGTGACCCGATCGGCTATGTAAACCTCGCCAGGAGCAAGGTCAGACAGAATGCGTTACGGGCTGCTCGTCCAGCATTCGGGTA
>Ga0247817_10000495_pt1 | contig 21770 bp, 22 predicted proteins | sample UWRJL212509R1_FD_178010 | JGI IMG/M metagenome (GOLD analysis project Ga0247817, IMG submission 178010) | Plant litter microbial communities from Arlington Agricultural Research Station in Wisconsin, United States - UWRJ-L212-509R-1 | ecosystem: Environmental > Terrestrial > Plant litter >...
GCGCGTGAGGTGTCATCCTGAGTTATAAAATCCGTGGCCTCTGAGGGTGAAATGACAATATCTTTGCAGGGCCGTGCAGCGTGGCCGACCAAGTTATAGTGCATTTTGCCTGTCCCTGAGTATGGTTCTGAAGTAATGAGTCTAAGGGTATGGTACGATACTAAATGTATTTGTCCGATGGGTAGCCTGTCTTTTCTTTATACTCCTTCAGGCACGGCTTATTAATACTAAGTCTTCAGGATGGAAAAGATGCATCATCATGCAGCCGGCATAGATATCGGCTCGCGTAAAGTATTTGTAGGACTGGAGAACAGTCCTGTCCGCTGGTTTGAGACCTTTACCAGCGATTTAGAAACACTTAAGGATTTATTTACTGGAGCACAAAGTAACTACTGTTGCTATGGAGGCAACGGGAGTTTATTGGTATGTGCTTTATGATATCCTTCTGGATGCCGGTTTAGATGTTTGGCTGGTCGATGGCCGTCAGACGCGTCAGTTGCCCGGCAGAAAGACGGATGTTAAGGATTGCCAGTGGATACAGCAGTTGCATAGTTACGGCTTATTGAACCGCTGTTATGTATCGGATGGTCTGGTTAAGGAACTGCGCAGCTATCAGCGCTTGCGGGAAGATCACCTTCGAAGCGCAGCGATGCATATACAACATATGCAAAAGGCGTTGATAGAGATGAATATCCGCTTGCCAGAAGCATTAAGCCAGGTGCATGGCGTAAGTGGTATGGCGCTGATTGGCGCCATTTTGGAGGGAGAGCGGGATACGGAGAAGTTAGTCTCCCTATGCCATTCAAAAGTTCGGGAAAACAAAGGCGAAGCGTTGCGCAAAGCTTTAGAGGGGCATTACACTCCGCAAGGACTTTTTGCGCTGGGCCAGGCGGTAAAAGCTTATCAGTTTTATCAGGAGCAAATATTTGAGTGCGACCGGCAGATAGATGCTACTCTTCAAAAGATCAACAAGGACAAAAGCCTCCCACCTGGTGCAGGGGCAGGAAAAAGAAAACCTATCCGCCATAATAAGCCGGATATTGATGGCTTGGGCGATCACCTGTTAAAGATATTTGATGGGCGGGATGCAACCAAACTTCCCGGCTTTACTGATTACAACTGGCTGCAGCTCTATGCTGAAGTAGGATCAGACCTGAGCAAATGGCCAAGTGAAAAGCACTTTACCAGTTGGCTTGGCTTGTCTCCGGGTCAGCATAATACGGGCAAAACCAAAAAAAGTAAAAGTAAGGGCAAGCCTACCGTTGGCCAGATCTTTAAACAAATGGCCCATGGCTTGCTGAACAGCAAATATATCGGCTGGGGCGAGTTTGCCAGGCGGTTGAGGGGCAGGAAAGGGCCAGCTATCGCCATAAAGGCTACTGCAAGGAAACTTACCGCCCAGTATTGGCGATTGATTGTTAAAGGAGCTCATTTTGTTGAACAAGGTATGGAAGCATATAAAAATATCCTTATCCAACAGAAAAAGAGGCGATTAGAAAAATTAGCGCTTGAACTGAACATGGAACTTGTACCTGCTTAAACAAACATGTCATGGGTAGCTTGTCGAAGGATGCGCGGGGAAAGGCCTTACCGAACGTCATGGTTCGACAGGCTCACCATGACACCCCAGCCCCTTTCTACCCCAACAAATTCTTCCAGCTCACCAAATCCCCGATGATCTTTTCTAACTGATCTGCCGGAACACGCTCCTGAGCCATGGTATCGCGGTGGCGGATGGTTACGGTATTGTCTTCTAAAGTTTGGTGATCTACCGTGATACAGAAAGGCGTACCAATAGCATCCTGGCGACGATAGCGTTTACCAATAGCATCTTTCTCCTCATATTGAAGGTTAAAGTCCAGCTTCAACTTATCCATTATCTCGCGGGCCTTGTCCGGCAAACCATCTTTTTTCGTCAGCGGGAATATGGCAGCTTTAACCGGTGCTAAGCAAGGGTGCAGGCGTAATACGGTGCGGCTGTCTTGTTTTTCTTCGGTGCTCAGATCCTCTTCCTCGTAAGCGTTGATCATTGTCAACAAGAACATACGGTCCAGGCCTATTGAAGTTTCTATCACATAAGGCACATAGTTACCATAAGGCTTGCCGCTTTCGTCCAGTTCCGGATCAAAGTACTGCATTTTTTTGCCCGAAAATTGTTGATGCTGGCTCAGGTCAAAATCTGTACGGCTGTGTATACCCTCAACCTCTTTAAAGCCAAACGGAAACTCAAATTCTATATCATAAGCGGCATCTGCATAGTGTGCCAGCTTGGTATGTTCGTGGTAGCGGTATTTGGCAGCATCAGTACCTAAAGCCAGGTGCCATTTTAAACGGGTTGTTTTCCATTTATCAAACCAGTCTTTCTGCGTGCCGGGGCGTACAAAAAATTGCATTTCCATTTGCTCAAACTCGCGCATGCGGATAATGAACTGGCGGGCAATCACCTCGTTACGGAAAGCCTTACCTATTTGTGCAATACCGAAAGGAATTTTCATCCTGCCAGATTTCTGCACGTTCAGATAATTTACAAATATACCTTGAGCCGTTTCTGGACGTAAATAAACCACGTCAGCCTCATCAGCCACAGCACCCATTTGTGTGCTGAACATCAGGTTAAACTGGCGTACATCTGTCCAGTTGGCGGTTTTGCTAATAGGGCAGGTTATGTTATGCTCAATAATCAGTTCACGCAGGCGTGGCAGGTTTTCGGCCTTTAGGGCTTCGTCCATTTCTTTTTGCAGTTCCTCAGCAAGGTCGGTTTTGCCTTCCGCGTCGTAACCGGCAATCTTATCCTCCAACAACTGATCGGCACGGTAGCGTTTTTTTGAATCCTTATTATCGATCATCGGATCGCTGAAACCATCAACGTGGCCACTGGCTTTCCATATTTTGGGATGCATAAATATGGCCGAGTCAATACCCACAATGTTGTCATTCAACTGCACCATGGCTTTCCACCAATAAGCCTTGATGTTGTTTTTCAGTTCGGCACCGTTTTGTCCGTAGTCGTACACGGCGCTAAGGCCATCATATATTTCGCTACTCTGGAAAACAAAGCCATACTCTTTGGCATGCGCTATAACGTTTTTAAAGATCTCGTCGGTATTGTTACTCATAATGCCGCAAATATATATTTTTTGGGGTTTAGTTGATTAGTGATTGGTTGATTAGAGATTAGTTTAGATGATTGACTTCAATCACACGTACTGACCAAGCTTTTTATTTAGCTTATATTACTAATCAACTAATCTCTGCTCACTAATCAACTACAATGGCGTTACCTGCGGCCCGGGCTGTACGCTCATACTGCACAGGCCTTAGCCACAAGGCCGGTATCCGCTGCCATCCCTAACGCAATGTCTGAACTGGGATTAACAGGATTTAAAGATTGTAGGATTTTAATGGGTATTTTAATCTTATCCTATTATCCTAAAATCCTACTAATCTTAGTTCAGACAACCTACCGCTTACTCTTAAAAAAATTCCTCACCAGCTCCGCGCACTCATTTTCTCGGATTCCGCCCTCAATAATGGTTTTTGGGTGGGTGATCTTTTGGTTAAGCCTACCGAAGCCCATCCGTGTATCGTAAGCGCCAAAAACTATTCTGCCCACCTGGAACCAGTACGATGCACCTGCGCACATTACACAGGGCTCAAGGGTTACGTATAACGTACATTCTTTTAAATACTTGCCGCCCATAAAATTAGCCGCTGCCGTTAGCGCTTGCATTTCGGCATGGGCAGATACATCGTTTAAGCGCTCTGTTAAGTTATGTCCACGGCCTATGATCTGGCCTTTGCACACTACTACCGCGCCAATGGGTATCTCGTCTTCGGCTAAAGCTATTTTGGCCTCTTTAAGGGCCTCGTTCATAAAAAAATCGTCGGGTTTAACGGCAGGCTCATCACCAAAGCTCACGTATCTCATGCTATTGTTTAAAAGTTTTATCCAAATGTTTTTCGGTGGCAACAATTAGTAGTGGCCCCATAAAAATTCCGCTGCCCATAAATAAAATAATATCCAGCATTTGCCTTGTTTTGTGTGGCATCAGCATATTACTAACCAAAAAGTTGATGAGTAAGCCGCCCACCACCATTATCAGTCCCACCTTTATGCAAAAAACAGATGCAAAACGATTAGCGACATCCCAGGTTTGCTGGTTATTGCGCGATGACGGTGTTTTAAAGCCGTACCAGGTATTGATTGTTTTAGGTGGAAAAAGATAAATCACAAGGCCTATCATTAAAAAGAATAGCCCTATTGTTTGTGATCCGAAGATCCAGTCTTTTGTTGTCATCATAGCTAGCTATATTAATTTACTACCATTCGGCACCAGCTTATCAACTGCTGCAAGTACAATATCTCCATTCTCGTCAGCAAAGCCCGTGACCAAAAACTCAGACATAAACTTGCCTATCTGCTTTTTTGGGAAGTTGATCACACCTACAATTTGCCTTCCCGGTAGCTCCTCTTTGGTATAATGCTTAGTTATTTGCGCACTTGACCATTTAATGCCGAACTCGCCGAAATCAACCTGTAGTTTATAAGCGGGCTTACGCGCTTCGGGGAAATCCAGCACTTGCAGCACGGTACCCACACGTAATTCTACACGCTCAAAATCAGCCCAGTTAATGGTTTCCATCATCCATCAAAGATAAATAGCGAGGGGGCTTGTCCAACAAATAGCAAAAAAATTTGTTGGGGCTTATGGAAACGGGTACAATGCCGCATCTTATTAATAAAAACAAACGAATATGAAAAAGTTAAGTATAATAATAGCCCTAATTACAGTAAGTGTTGTATCAGGATTTGCGCAGGGAGTTGACCTGCGCCGCAGAATTGAAGTTAATGGCGTTGCAGAAAAAGAAGTTACCCCGGATATTATCAATGTAAGCATATCGCTTAAAGAGTACCTTGATGGTAAAACTAAAATAACCATTAGCCAGTTGGAGCAGCAGTTGCAAAAAGCGGTTTTAGGAGCAGGTATAGCTAAAGATGATTTCAGGATCAACAACCTGTCATCCTACAACTACATCGACCCTAAAAAGAAAACTACTGATTTTTTAGCCTCAAAACAATATATGATCCGTTTTAGAGATCTGAATAAGTTTAACCAAGTGCTGAGTCAGGTTGATCCAAAAGGTATCCTGTCAACCAATATTGATAGCTATGACTATTCAAAAATTGAGTATTTAAGGAACGACTTGAAACTACAGGCGCTTGTAGCCGCAAAAACCAAAGCGACGTTTATGTTGAACGGCATCGGCGAAAAAGTTGGTCAGCCGATAAGCATTACCGAGTTTGAGGATAACAATTTCCCTCAGCCGCGCAATGTTATGTACATGGCTAAAAGCAACATGGCTGCCGATGGAGTTGCCCCTGAATCTGACATTGATGCCAAACTGATAAAACTGACCTACAGGGTTAGCGCGGTATTTGAAATAGCCGGTAAATAACATTTTATTTCCAACAGTATATTACACAGCCGCCCCGATAATTCGGGGCGGCTGTGTTTTTTAATGCTATTTTTGTGTTGATGGACCAATTACCAGAATACACCCGATCTCAACTGGCATTACGCAACGGGCAGGATAAACCCGAAATTTGGATAGCCTACAAAGGTCTTATATACGACGTTAGCCGTAGCCGTCTATGGAAGAACGGCAAACACTACGAACACTGGGCCGGACAGGACCTAACCCCCGAACTAGCCGATGCCCCGCATGATGATTGGGTTTTTCAGAATCTGGATGTTATTGGGAAGTTGAAATAGTTGGCAGTGCGCAATTTGCAGTTTGCAGCAAAAGTTAACTACTGCTCACTGCAAACACAAAACTGCAAACTACAACTACAACCTACAACTCGATCTGAAAAGCAGAAAGGCTAACAAACTCCTGCACGCGGGCAGCAATCTCAACCTGCGATAGATCAATTGTGCGTTCAGTGCCAAATTTCTCCACACAGAATGAAGCCAGCGCCGAACCGAAGATAATAGCGTTCTTCATGTTATTAAAGTTAACTGTGCCTACTTTAGCCATATAGCCTACAAAGCCTCCGGCAAAGGTATCGCCGGCGCCGGTTGGGTCAAATACTTCAGCTAATGGTAACGCAGGGGCAGCAAAGATTTTATCCTCGCCAAACAGCAAAGCACCATGCTCACCTTTTTTAATAATGAGGTATTTTGGGCCCATGGTTAATATTTTACGTGCAGCCTTTACTAATGAATATTCGCCTGATAATTGGCGCGCCTCTCCGTCATTAATAGTTAGTACATCTACCAATTTGATGGTTTCCAACAAATCGTCCATGGCAATGTCCATCCAAAAGTTCATGGTGTCCATAACAATCAGTTTAGGGCGGTTTTTAAGGCGTTTTATAACGGTTTGCTGTACTTGTGGGGTAAGGTTACCCAGCATCAGGTATTCGCAGTCCTGGTAGCTTTCCGGAATGATTGGGTCAAAATCAGCTAACACGTTAAGCTCTGTAGCCAGGGTGTCACGGGTATTCATATCATTGTGATATTTACCGCTCCAAAAAAACGATTTCTCGCCTTCTTTTATTTGCAGGCCCTCGGTATCAATACCATGGTCGTTAAGCTCCTTAATCGTTTCCTTCGGGAAATCATCACCAACAACGGCAACAATTTTAACTTTATCATAAAAGTAAGAAGCCGCTAAACCTGCGTATGTAGCCGCGCCGCCAACAATTTTATCAGTTTTACCAAAGGGAGTTTCAAGTGCGTCAAACGCTACGGTACCTATTACTAATAAGCTCATGCTATAAATTTATCTATTGTGTTGCAAATATGAAGAAATTAAGGCAAAAGCCGCAATTGTAAGTCAGCATTAAATGGCAATATCATTTTATTATTGTTACCACTCCTGATATGGCTTTTCTGCCGTTTTTTGGATCAATAATATAATAATAAACACCCGGGTTTAAACTGCCATTACCGCTACGCCCATCCCAAGGAGTAGCATAACCTGTTGATGTAAAAACTTTTTGCCCGTACCTGTTAAATACATTAACCGTACTACCCGGGTAGGAGTCGAGATACTTAATTTCCCAGGTATCATTAATCCCATCGCCATTTGGTGTAAAGGCATTAGGCATAATTGGAGCTTTTAGCACTGTAACAACCACATCTGCAAATTGCTGGCAACCTTGCTGATTGGTAACGGTAACTGTATACGTAATATCTGCTATGCCCGTAACTGTGGGATTGGCTACTGTGCCGTTACTTAAACCCGTAACAGGCAACCAGGAATACGTTAGTCCGCTACCCGTGGCCTGCGTGTTTATTGTTATTGTTCCTCCTTCTAATACGGTAACCTTTGGCGGCACCTGTACTGTTGGTACCGGGTTAACAATTATTTCGCGACTTAGGGTATTGGTGCAACCCGTAGCGTTAAAAGTGTAAACATATTGAATAACAAATTTACCCGGACCAGATATGGCCGGATCAAAAACACCTATCGCGTTAACACCTGTTCCGGAATAAATGCCTGAGCCGGGAATTCCGCTGCCGCTTTCATCCCGTCCATCTAGCTGTATTGTACCATTATTGGCGCAAATTGCGGGCGGTTGCGTAAATTTAACCAAGGGCGTAGCCAGCAAATTAATTGTTTGGATTTTTTCTTGTGATACGCATACGCCGCCTGAATAGGCCAGCATGCGTACTTTATAGGCTTTGTTTGCGGAATGAATTTCGGGGTAAATATGTTTATAGATTTTGCCGGGCGTGGGACTATCATCAACATATTTCAATGCGGGATTGTTATCAAAATCATAATATAGCTCTATGCGGGTTACTTTTCCAAACTCAAGCACGGTAGATTTATTCTGAATTTGAACTTCAGCGTTGCTGCATAAACTGTTTTTATTTAAAACTTCAAAATCTGCCAGGGGTGTCGCGCCGTTAACTGTAAAAGGTTTTGAACGTGTTTCACTGCAACCCGACACAGTAATTACCGTTAAGGTGATGGTATAGTTGCCGGTACTTTGATATTTATGAACCGGATTTTGCGTGGTAGCTATTGTCGTACCATCGCCAAAGTTCCATTGATAAGTAAGGGCGCTGTTATCGGCAATGGTAGTGCGATTGGTAAACACCGTGTTATCGCTAATACAGGCCGCTGGTGTATCAAAGTCAACCACTGGCAATGGCTTTACAGTTATTTGTTTCACGCTTACTGATGTACAGCCGGTTGCCAAGGTAACAGTAAGCCTGACTACATAAGTACCGGCTGTTGCAAACGTAAAATTAAAAGGCTGATCATTCGGTCTGTTCACAACATTGCCGTCTATCGTCCATTCACGGGATGTAACCGCGGTGCCCGGTGGTATAAAAGATTCATCAGTAAAAACAACGGGCTTTCCTGCGCAGGCAATATTGGAAAAACTTAATGCTGCAACAGGTAAGGCGTTGATGTGTACAGATTTTGTTGCAGGTGCAGCACTGCAGCCGTTGCTGTTATTTACGGTAAGACTTACGGTGTAATCGCCGGCTACGTTATAAAGGTGCGAGGGGTTTTGCAGTGTAGAGCTTTGCCCGTCGCCAAAATCCCAAAACCACGACGCGATCGCACCTCCGTTAGCCGATGAATTATCCTGAAAATTCACCGCATCGCTCAGACATACGTTGGTTGGCGCAGTAATGGCCGGCACAGGTTGCGGCAATACGGTTAACACCAGCTCATTAGAAGCCACAACGCACTGCGAATTAGCAATATTTGCCGATAAGCCTGACACAACGCGGTAATTATAGGTACCGGCAGTAGTTGGAGATGTAAAGCTGTACTGCCCGCCGGTTACGGTGGCGGCCATATCTATCCATACTCCATTAACCTTTTGCTGAATTTTTTGAGAATAACCTTGCGCCGCAGTAGTGGTAGTAGCTATTTTTATTGTTTGTGGTATTCCGCCGCAGATCTGTGTAGCGGTAGATTGATCAAAAACTACCTGTACCGGGTCGCCATATGGCCTGAAGGTGATATCGTCTATAGCCAGATCATTGCCAAACCCACCCGGGCCATTGTTAATCATTTTTAACACAATTATGCCTGTGTTAGCGGGCGTTGTAAACTCCATGTTATGGCCATGCCATACGTTATCTGCAGCTATATCGCCTGTGTTATATTGTTGTATGATAACACCTGTTTCGGTTTCGATCTGAAATTTAACGTTTGGCGGATTACCGCCACCAACACTAAACATGTTTTTAATAAAAGCACCAAACTGATATTTTGTACCGGCACATAGCTCGGTAACCTGGCGGGTGTAAAAAATACCTGGTGTGTTAGCAGCGTTAACCAGCATAAAATATCCTCCGGGATCGCCTGTATTATCTGCTGTAGACACCCATGTAAGGTTTATTCCTGTAGTGGTATTCGTTATTGTATACTGCCCATCCAGCGGGAATTTTTGCCCCGGGTATAACGCATCGTCAAAATAAGTATAAGTTGTAGTGCCGGAGGCGGCAGGCAATTTACCACCAAATTTATTAGTACCTGCTCCAAATGTTATATTAACAATAGCATCTCCAAGGCTTTGGCAAAAGCAAACATTAGTGATAAGCAAAAACACCGAAGCGAAAAATGCAATCCTTGAAATGATATTCCCTAAAAAAATGCTTCGCATATTAATAACCGGCCGGTTGGCAAAAGGTACTAAAATATCACATTTAGCGCTAACAGCATATAAGTTTCCACAGAAAACAAATTATAGGTAAAGGTTTACCATTTTTTTCCAGCTACGCGGCGAATGGGCATAGCCCTGCCAGGTGTATAACTGGTGTTGAATACCTTTTTGCTCTAACAACTGACTAAACTCATAATTATCCTTTTTAAAGGGATCGGTCTCTCCTATCGCCACTACTATTTCTAAGCGACGCATCTGTTCCAGCAAAGGCTCGTGGTGCATATTGGCCATAAACTGGCGCGGCATATTGAAGTAGATGTTCTGGTCGTGAAATCCATCAAACAGATCATAAAAGTATTGAACAGGCACAGTCAGATCAAACCTGCCGCTCATACAAACTAGTCTGTTAAAAAGCTGCGGATGTTTAAATGCGAAATTTGCCGCATGATAAGCCCCCAAACTACAGCCTGCGCATTCAAAATCGTTGTCAGATTTTTTTAAACGCATCAACGGCACCACTTCATTAAGAATATAATCCTGGTATTGTAAATGCCGGTTAATTCTGTTTTGGGGATGGGTTTTAGAGTTGTATAAACCTTCGGTGTCTACACTATCTACGCAAAACAGTTGCAGCTCGCCGCGGTTCATACGGTCTGAAAGGGCCTCTATAACGCCCCAGTTCTCGTAGTCGTAAAAGCGGCCCATGCGGGTCGGAAAAAATAGAACTGCCCTGCCCGCGTGTCCATGAACAAGTAGTTCCATATCACGCCCAAGGCGTTCGCTATACCACTTATGGTATTCCCTGTTCATATAAACACAATGTTGCCTAATATCTATACGTTACATTAACTGCCTGTCAAAAAACAGTTAATTATGTGTTTAAAGCTTTTTTAATTATGTTTTTCCAAACCATGTAACCTTTTTCGCTCAGGTGCAGGCCGTCCCCTGTATAATACTCCGCATTGGGGTAACTATCGGCGTTAAGCATGGCATCAAAAATATCTATCCAGTGCCAGTTGGGCCGGTTGGTCTCTATTTCAGTGCGGATTATCTGATTGGTGAACTTAAACCTATCTACAATGCCCCAACGGTTGCTGCTTGGTTTTATAGAGATAAAGTAGCAAGGTATAGGTCCAAATTTTTTCATTACCCGCTCAGCAAGTTCCTGAAAAAACAGAAACACCTCTTCCGGATGCCTGCCGTCGCCCAGGTCATTGTCGCCGGCGTAAAGCACAAGGCGTTTCGGCTTGCGACCATCCATAACCTTATCAAAATACCAGGTGCATGCAGCCAGCGTTGAGCCGCCAAAACCAATATTAACAGCATCAAACTCCTTAAAATCTGATGAAAGATTTGTCCATAAACGAATGGAAGAGCTGCCGTAAAACAGCGTGGCCGGTTGGCGCTTCAAAGCCTTGCGTTCTTCTTCTAAACGCTTTATATCATCCTGATACCAAAACATTGTATGCGCTAATTAAATAATGCTGAATTTATTCCCAAATACCATTCTCTGCTGTGAATATAACAGGTTCGCCGCCGGTTACCATAATGGTATGTTCGTGTTGTGCAACATAACCGCCCCTGTTACCAATAAGCGTCCAACCATCGGCCTGGGTATCGGCAATTGACGACCGGGTAGAAATGAATGTCTCTATTGCTACTACTGAATTCTTTTTAAAACGGGTGGTATTATACCTGTCGCAGTAATTTGCAATCTCGTGTGGTTCTTCGTGCAGGCTGCGGCCAACGCCGTGGCCGGTCAGGTTTTTTATAACGGTATATCCCGCTTTTTTGGCTTCGGCTTCAATCAATCTGCCTATTTCAGAAATTTTTACGCCACCCCTAATATTGCTGATGGCTTTTTTAAGGATAGCTTTTGATGCCTCAACCAAACGGCCATGCCCATGAATATCTTCGCCTAAAATAAACGATCCTCCGTTGTCTGCCCAGTATCCGTTCAGCTCTGCCGATACATCAATGTTGATCAAATCGCCTTCATTCAATATTTTTTCTGCTGATGGGATGCCGTGCGCCACTTCTTCGTTAACGCTGATGCAAGTGTTGCCCGGGAAACTGTAAGTTAACAAAGGAGCAGATTTCGCTCCCATTTCTGTCAGCAATCGGCCACCGTAATCGTCAAGTTGCTTTGTTGACATGCCTGGCTTAGCATACTCGCGCATTTTTTTTAGCGTAATGGCCACGGCATCGCTCACCAATTGTATCCCTATTTTCTCGTCTTCTGTAGTTATAGACATATTGTACTATTATCTGCTACAAAAGTAACGATTTGTTACCTGATACTCGGTTTAGCGAACGTCAATTTGCTTAATCAATATCTCCCAACACTTCATCAACTATGCCGTGTTGCTGCGCCTCCGGACCGGTCATCCAGTAATCCCTGTCAGATGCTTTGTGCACCCAATCGTAAGTTTGGCCGCTGTGCTTGGCAACTATCTTATACAGATCCTGCCTTACTTTTACTATCTGCTGGGCAGTTATCTCAATATCTGCTGATACCCCCTGCACACCGCCCGATGGCTGGTGGATCATGATGCGCGAATGCGGCAGTGCCGACCGCTTGCCTTTTTTGCCTGCGCAAAGCAGTATGGCGCTCATGGAGCAAGCCATGCCTATACAAACGGTGCCTACATCGGGCGTTATTAACTGCATGGTATCATAAATGCCCATGCCCGAGTACACATCGCCGCCCGGCGAATTGATGTAAAGCTGAATATCCTTTTTTGCATCAACAGATTGCAGAAAAAGCAACTGCGCCTGAATAACATTGGCCATTCTATCGCCAACAGGTTCGCCTAAAAATATAATTCGGTCCATCATCAGGCGCGAAAAAACATCCATTTGGGCCACATTCAGCTGGCGTTCTTCCATAATATAAGGCGTCATGTTTTTGGGCAGGCTAACCGCCCGGACCAGATAGCTATCCACATGCTGACTACCTATGCGGTGGTGTTTTATGGCGTACTTTCTAAACTCGGTATTATAATTCATGGCTTTACTTTTTAAACAGGTTTACAATGCGTTGCATAAAATTGCTGTGTTGCGGCTCGGTGCTCAATTTTTTCTGTACCGCCAGAACTTCGGCTTTAATGCTTTGCCGACCATATTGCGTGATAACCGCATGTGTGTCTTTCTGCAGCTGCACATCATCATTTAGCGCTGTGCTTAAAAGTATTTTAGCTTCAAACAATAAGGAATCACCGGGAGCAATGTTCCCAAACAGATAATCATCTATTGCTTTAATGTTATTCAATGAAGTCCGCATAGCTTAGTGATTGTTGTTTAACAGTTTCCCTTACCTTCTCAAGGCATTTGTATTTTGCCACCGTTGCTGAATGCGTGCCGGAGTAATTAAAAAGACTCACCACATCACTCAAAGGCAAAGTATCATAGTAACATGCTTTAAGCAGTTCCATGCATTTTTTACCTGTGGTTGCAAGGTAATGCATCAATTTACCGCTGACAGGTTGCTGGTCAGTAGTCTCTTCGATATCCATGTTATCTAAAGACTGATTTTTGCTATCCATCTTATAATGCTGCAACCAAAGGTTTTTTGCAACGCCCAGCAAATAGGCCTTTTCATTTACCACAACATCTGCGTTCGCGGCAACCACTTTTTCATAATAAACAAGCAGCGCATCCTGAAAAATATCCTGCGCTTGCTCAAAGCTACCGCCCATTTTGGCTATATAGCGCGCTACCGCGGGGAATGCTTTTTTATAGAGTTCTATAAAAAATGCCTCACGCATTTCGGCTGTTGATAATGTTTTACTATTCATCGCTAACAGTGTGTTTATTACTATGTGTAATATAACGACAAAATATCACCCAAGGAATGGAAATATTTAGAGATGGAGAGTTGGGAGTTAATCCGGTTGAAGATTCAATGCTGGTTTTGAATGAGGCTGTATCATAAGTGAAAACACAGCCACGTCCTCAGAATTTAATTTGGCCGGCAATAAAAACCGCTTATTCTGATAAATAAAAAGGGTGATTTTCAATTCGAAAATCACCCTTTTTGGCTTAATTAAGAGTCTAACCAAAATTAAATTTTGCACCCTTCTTGAAAAATCGACTTATGATACAGCCTCTCCTTTTGTGTAGTTTTTCATATCATTTACAATTTTGCAAGCATTACTTGCGCAATTGATTGATACCACCAATCAAGACGCTTAATCTTACTGATAAATGAAGGAGATGGTTCCAGGCACTTTTAATCCATTGAGTTCGCTGCTATTGAAAGAAATGGTATACTTTCCTGGTTTTTCTAAAGCATAGCCTTTTAAAATGTCCACAACTGCAGTCAGACTATCATTAGGATTAACGCTGATATATGCGTCAGCAGGTGGTGGCATCATTCTCTTTGCCATGGCTCCTTTGTAATTAACTTCTTCGCCCTGCTGATCTTTTATGTCCAGGTACTTTGCCAGTAAAGGTTCAAAGGGAGTCTGCCATTTCAGGAATTTCGATACGCTGTCAGTTTGGTTGTAAACTTTAAAACTCAGTTCAACCGGCTCACCTTTTCGGATAGTGTCTTTAATTTTCATGACAGCAACGAATTCTTTTTTCACACTGGAAGGCGAAGTTATATTAGAATTTTCGTCTGCTGATTTTTGCCGGCTACTACAGGCAACCGCAAGTAAGGCGATCATTAAAATGGTGATCTTTTTCATATTCATTAGCTTTTTGAACACAACTAACAAAATTAAACCATTTAAGTTTAGTTTGACGACGGTGAATAAGAATAGAAAAAAAATTCCATATAAACAAAAAAGCCCCGCGGACATGAGGGGCTTTGCCCCCCAGACTGGACACAATTCGAACCATTTGGTGGAACAATTGAAGGTTTTGAATGATTTATAGGTTGCTTAAGATTCCTCCCAAACTTTTTTAATTTCTCTAAAAAAATTTGCGCAGGTAAATCCATGCATTTATATTTGCAGGCAAATACCTGCATTTTTTCCACGTAACACCAGTTTAATGTATACAAGACGAGACATATTCCAGGCGATCGCTGATCCCACAAGGAGAGAGATCATTCATTTGATATCAGTCAAACCGGAGAATCTCACCACAATTTCAGAACACTTTGACATGAAGCGACAATCAGTTACACTTCACGTAAAGATTCTTGAAGAATGCGGGCTTATTACTATAAAGCAACACGGACGCGAAAGGTATTGCGAACTTATACCCGAAAAATTAAAAGAAGTTGATGAATGGGTCTCCTACTACAGAACCTTCTGGTCGAAAAAGTTTAGATCCCTTAAAAACATCATTGACAACGAAAATAAAAGCAAACAGGTATGAAAAACATATGGAGTGAGAATGTCCCACCTGGCAAAACTGTTGCAATAACAGAAGTATTTGACACTACACCTGAAAGACTTTTTAAGGCATGGACAAATGAACAAGATTTTGCTGCATGGTTTGGCCCTGAAGGATTTGAAGCGTTATTCTGTGAACTTGATGTAAGGGTTGGGGGGAACTGGAGAACTGGTATATCTGGATGTTTCGGAGATATGTTACACCCTATTCCGTGGCAAACTGACCACCTTTTTTGCTGGCAAAGAAATCCAGCTCATGCTTTAATAGCATAAACAAAGACAATTATTTACTATTCCTATTTAGCCCACCGCCGCTCTGGCCGTAGCATCTTTATTTTTTTAGAAGCTTAATAATTGGGTGAGTTACCAGGTGTAGTCTTCTGGTGATTGCCGTTTATCGCTTTAATAGAAGGTTCCAGAGCGACTTCAAGTACATAACGAGGCTATCGGATCAATCTATTCATCAGGCAACTGTACAAGGCATTTAACCAAGGCAACCAGCATCAAAAGTACAAAAACAAAATAAGGATAGTCAGTTTGAGGCGGAATACCCTGGTCAGTTTGAACCAGGAACGAGTGGTCACTTTAAACCGGAATCAGGTGGTCAGTTTGAGCGAAATCTCCACTAATGCATTAGGGAGCATGTTGTCGATGGCGTTACTATCTGTATCCCATTGCTCCTCTAGGATTGATATCTTAGAAGACAGCACATATACTTTTTTGACATCTGTTAAGCGATAAATAATTGGGTAAGTTCCGTCTGATTTCTTTCTTCTTTTGTCTAGGACGGTTTTTAATTGAACCATAAATGGGTGAATTATGGTCTTCGTGTTGCGTAAGCATACTAAAATTTGCAAACTATTTGCAAACTAAACAGTGCATAATGGGGATAAAATCAGGATTTAAGAATAAGACGTTAAACCAAAAAAGCCTCTCAGCATACGCTGAAAGGCTTTTCTCCTGCTCCTGAGGCTGGGCTCGAACCAGCGACCCTCTGATTAACAGTCTATGGGAGGCACTTTTCGATGCTTTGTTTTTTTGATAATTACTTATATATCAATATTTTATAAAAATATCACTTTGCGCTATTTTGCTGTTTTTTGCCATTTTTTGCCCATTTGTGTGAGAAATGTGTGAGAGTAAAATAGACGATTTTGTGGGAAATTTGCGTAATTTCGCATGTTCTAAAAAAATTGTGTGAGAGAAATAGGCATTTTACTTAATTTTGATGAAAATGGCAGTAAAAGTTAACTTATATTTAGATGAACGGAAGGTTGAAACCGGTAAAAAGGCACCGGTAAAAATCAGGTTATATATATCCCGAACCGATATTAGGCACTACCCTACAGACATTCACCTGACAGCTCAACAGTTTCAACAATCCTATTTAACCGAAAAACCTAAAAAGGCTTTTCAGGAGATTAAAATATCGTTAGGTGCGATAGAGGCTCGGGCGAATAAGATCATTACAAAAATGGACGGCATATTTATCCTTGATAAATTTGAGCGGGAAATGTTTCGCTCTCAAGCCAGTACTACAGATGTTTGCGCGTACTATCAGGATTACATAGATGAATTGGCGAGATATGGCCGTGCAGGCACAGCTTCCAATTACCGTTTAAGCTTAAAGTCATTGCTTGAGTTTGCCGGCAAGGATAATCACCCCGCATCAAGCCTTTCATTTTCCCGTGTTACAGTTGATTTTTTAAACAGGTATGAGAACTGGATGATAGCTGCTGACAAATCCAAAACTACTGTAGGTATATACTTACGGCCGTTACGGGCTATCTTCAATAAAGCTATGGACGACGGCAGCATAGCTGCTGAACTCTATCCTTTCAAAAAATACAAAATACCTACAGGTCAAAACATAAAGAAGGCATTAAGTAAAGAAGAATTAAAAAAATTATATACTGCTCCAGTTGAACCAGGCAGCCCTAAAGAAAAAGCTAGGGACTTTTGGTTTTTTAGTTACCAGTGCAACGGAATGAATTTCCGGGACATTGCAGAATTGAAGTATAAAAACATTAACAAAAAGTCTATTTCATTTTTGCGACATAAAACGCTTCATACCACTAAAGACAAGCCTAAGCCCATTATTATTCCTTTAACAGAAACGATTAAAGCAGTAATAGAACGCTACGGTACTCGTCCTTTTTTGCCTGACAATTATGTATTTCCGATATTAACTAAAAAGATGGATGAAGCTGAGAAGCTAAGGGTAAACCAAAATTTTATTCGGTTTGTCAACCAGCATATTCAAAAACTGGCGAAGGATCTTGAATTGGATGCCGATATATCTACCTATTACGCAAGGCATTCTTTCACAACCGCCGCTATCCGTAATGGGGCGAAAATGGAATTGATACAGGAAAGTTTAGGCCATCGTAGTTTGAACACCACCCAAAACTATTGGGCCGGTTTCGAGGATAACGTAAAGCAAGAAATAGCTGATAAGCTGATGGATTTTGGATAGAAAAAGGTTTAAGATTTAACAATAGCGGTTTGCAAAGCCCTTTTTTAAGTTTGAAGGTCGGCCCGCGTAAATTCATTAGTAGGGAAATGAACACACCATGCCATATTTACCGCTTAAGCAACCAACAGCGCGAGCCGGGTAAATAGTCAAGGCCGGGCCACCGCTGAGAAGGAAAACACAATGGCCCGCTCTGCATGGCCTTTACTTTTTATCCCGGCGGTGGGCTATTTTTGCGGATGTGGTGAATATGGAGGTATTGCAGGTCTACAGAAAAGAGCGGAATTGTTGCTCGTTAGTAACTAATTCCTACTTGTTCAATAAATTCCAACCATAATTTCTCCGCTATTTGTTTTGCTGTTAGTACATCATTCGTTTGTGAGCCATACATGCTCTTGAACGACCAAAACAATTCATAATCACTTTGCTCAATAGTGTAGAGTTTATCTAATTGGATTACATTTGAGGCGGGTTTTTCTGCTAACGAATAAGAAAGATCCGATCTGCCAAAAGCGCTATTGGCGGAAGTTAAAACAGTTATGTAGCCTTTACTATTTGCTCTCGCCCGGTTTGAAATCAGGCACGTAAATGATTTCTTTTCATCATCGACAAAACGAGCTTGAATTTGTTCAACTCCATTTATTTCTTCCAATGACTCTTTAAAGTACTTTCTTATCGTCTCAAATGATTCATCTTTAAAGTTTAACCTGTCAACTTCAGTAAAATCACGTTTTACTTTATAATTTTTTGACGATGCCTGAGCAGCTACCTTAGCTACATTCAAAGATTTGCCTGGGAATTGTTTAGCATCTATTAATCGCCTCAATTCATCAATGACGTTTAAATATGCAACATTCTCATTAGTCCATTCGCTTATAGGCTTACCATCTTTTGGCACAGCCTTCATTTTACCGAAAGGAGAAGATTTCCAATCGCATGGTTCAGCAATGATGGGTACTATTATAATCTCACCGCGCTCTTGCATTTTTAATGCCTCCTGAAACTCCTTTTCGTAGCAATATTGAGAGTTCAAATAATCAGGACTTACTATCGCCAAAAATATATCTGAGTTACTTAATGCGCTGCTAATATTTGCATCAAGATTTCCCCCCGCCAAAATTTCTTTGTCAAACCATGATGCAATCTTACCATCCCGTTTTAGCACAGCCATATGCACATGCAAACGTTCAAGTATTCTTTCATCTATATGGCTATATGAAATAAAGGCTTTAGACATGGTTTATAATTTAAAAATGGAAGGGGAATTTATATAAACAACCCTTTTATTTGCAGTCTATTAAACATTGAATTACATAATTAGTTAGGCGATATTTGAACTTTGATTGAACCCATCAATTATACTGATGATTTTAACCGTGTCCTCATCTTTAAACACGCCTGAAACTCCTTGTTGGTTAATGTCGGTAAATGGCCTGTCAAACAGCATGCTCCTGTCTATAGTACCATTGTTAGTTAGGTAGTTGATCAGCGTGTCCATAAAGGTCATTTGCGGGGCTGTGATACCAGGTCGGTTTATAAACTCGGCAAATAGGGCTTTTGCAGCAACAGCATCTAATCCTATAATTGAACGGATAAAGGCTATAAAATCACGTCCTTTAAGTATTTCATCTAAATGCTCCGCAGCTTCAGGATCTTCTTCAAACAGCAGGGTTTTTATCTGCTCAAGCTCGTCGGTTGATATAGGCTGATTGGTTTTTATTTTCCTGATAGCAAGATAGTTTTCGTGCTTGCGGATAAACGAGGCTACCCTTTTATTATAAGTATCTAAACCAACGTAGGGTACTATGATATCCATCAGGGTAATTTCGCCTGTTAGCTCGTCGGTAATGTTGGTATATATTTTAGCCTGATTCTCTTTCTCTATAAACTTCATCAATTCACGGATCTCCTGACGGATATGTTCAACACGGGGAATAGTGATATTCTGCCAGTGCGTGTCGTTGGTAAGCAAGAGCAGCAGATCTTTTTTTGCCGCCACTTGCGGTATGGTGGTTTGCTTTAACAGCGATGTCGCAGTATCTTTTACTATGGTGATAAACTTATTTAGGTTTTTATCATCGTTTAAATAGGCGTTCATTAAGCGGTAAGCTATCGCGTCGAATTTGCGGGCATCAAAATCAGGATCGGAGTTGATGAGCAGCGGTACTATATTCTTTTTTAAATTCCGTAGTTTATCTTCCGTCAGGCTGTTCCATTGGTTTCTATCGGCAAAAGTAATAATCAAGCGTAAATGCTGGCGGTTAACAAAGCTGTCCTGATCCAACAGCAAAATTTCCTGGCGTAATTCGTTCAGCAGAGTTGTTCGGTACTCGTTTAGCTCGTCATCCTCCACAAATTTTTCGAGGGTGACGGCAAGTTCAACTTTTAACAGAAATACTCGCTGCGTTAATGAGATGGTTAAGCTTGGCTCAACCCCGGCGGGGTTATCGCCAAAAAATTCAATATTGCCGCAAAAATCAAAAATGTAAAAATCTTTTTTATCCGACCCAATTCCAAATACGTCAGGACAAAGGCGGGTGCCACGGCCAATCATTTGCCAGTACTTTGAGCTTGAACGCACCGGTTTAAAAAACACCAGGTTCAATATTTCGGGCACATCTATCCCGGTATCCAGCATATCAACCGATACTACTATTTGCGGCATTTTATCGGCCTGTTTAAACAGATCGATAGCTGCCTCAGGTTTATCGGATGAATGGGTAACCACCTGTAAGTAATGTCCCCTTAGTTGCGGGTATAAGTGATTGAAACAAGTAGCAATATAATTGGCATGTTTTTGATTTTTAGCGAAGATGATGGTTTTACCAATGGTATCACCATTGTTTACCTTGTGTCCTTTATCCATTAACAGCTGCAAAACTTTGTTAACGGTATCTTCATTAAACAGCCACTCGTTCAGCGCAGCTGAATCTATTTCGTCTGGGATATCATCTTCGCTGGTGGCGAAGGTTTCTTCATATTTAATTTTGTCTTCGGGACTTAACTCAGCATATTTAATACCCTGCCGCAAAAATTTCAATGGAACACTTAACGCTGCGGGAGGCCTTAAAAATTCATCCTCGACCGCCTTGTTTAATTCGTAGCTAAAGGTTGGCACACCGGCTTCCAGTTTAAAAAGATCGTAAGTGTCTTTTTCAGTTTCAGATTTTGGGGTGGCCGTTAAACCCAAGCGGATACCGTCGAAATAGTTGAATATGGCCCGGTATTTTTGGTAGATGGAGCGGTGTACTTCATCAAAAATAATCAAATCGAAATAACCAGTGGTGAATAAACGCTTTTCACCCTCAAACTCGTTATCTATTTGGTTGATCATTGTTTGATAGGTGGAGAACACCATACGCACCTGATCGGATGTTTTATCTTTTGTAAGGTTGACCGACGTTAACTGCGGCAGGTAATCGTTAAAAGCGTTTTTAGCCTGCGATACCAGCGGTGTCCTGTCTGCCAAAAAAAGGATGCGTTTTACTTTGTTGGTTTTAGTAAGTACATCAACCATGGCGGCGGCAGTGCGCGTTTTGCCGCTACCGGTGGCCATGATGAACAACAAGTCGCGTCTATGACCATCAAGTGCTTCTTTAGCGCGCTGTATGGCTTCTATTTGATAGTAGCGGCCTGCTATGGTGGTGTTGACGGGCTGGCCGCTCAATGGCTTTTCTATCAACCTGCGATTGACCAGTGTTTCCAGATCCTCTTTACTGTAAAACCCATAAACCTGGCGATAAGGGTAATGCAAATCATCCCAGATATCATGCTCGAACCCATTGCTGACAAAGATGATGGGGCGGCGGCCAAATTCTTTTTCAAGCGCGTCGGCATAGCGTTTTGCCTGGCCTAAACCTTTATCTCGGCCATCAACTGTTGTTTTTTTGGCTTCTACAACGGCCAGCGGTTTACCATCGTTACCGAATAAAACGTAATCGGCACGGTCGGCACCGGCTTCGCTGTGTTTAAGCGGATATTCGGCTACGGTATTGGTTTCGCCTACTATCCAGCCCGCTTCTTTCAGCAGGATATCGATATACAGCTCGCGGGTTAATTTTTCTGACGGGGAATGATATTCGATACCCGTACTGGTTTGGACTACTGCATCAGCCAGCGGCTCTTCTGCCAATACCTCAATCTCATTTTTAACGGCTGCAACAACTCCAACCGCATCTTCCTCCTGTATTTTCGATGCTTTAAATGGCTCGCGGTAAATGGTATCGCCATAATAACTTACCAGCCATTGCGCGAAGGCGTGCAGGTTGATAAGGCATGTATAAGCATCTTTAGTGGTGATTTTTTTTTCCTT
>Ga0247817_10000497_pt1 | contig 21753 bp, 21 predicted proteins | sample UWRJL212509R1_FD_178010 | JGI IMG/M metagenome (GOLD analysis project Ga0247817, IMG submission 178010) | Plant litter microbial communities from Arlington Agricultural Research Station in Wisconsin, United States - UWRJ-L212-509R-1 | ecosystem: Environmental > Terrestrial > Plant litter >...
GGCGTCGCGATTGGCGACGTGTAGGTTGACGTTTCGAAGACAGACTGCGACGGAACCGTGGGCTGCGACGAGGTCGCGAAGCCCGAGAACGCGCTCGGGGCAGCCTCGAAAAGCGGCGTGGGCTCGGCAGCAGGCGCAGGCGCAGGCTCAACGAGCGCGGCGGGCTCGGCAGCAGCAGGCTCAACCAGCGGCGCAGGTTCGGGCTCAGCAGCAGGCGCAGGCTCAGCAGCAGACACTGGCTCCACTAGCGGCACAGGCTCCACAAGCGGCGCGGGCTCAACGAGAGCCGGCGCAACAAACGCCGAGGCGGCTGCAGGTACGACAACCGGAGGAGTCTGGCTGTCGAGACGGTCGATGCGCGCACGCTCAGCGGCGGCCTGGTCGGCCTCTGACTGGGCGATTGCGGCGGCGGCCGCTTCCTCGCGGGCGAGTGTCTCGTCGGCCTCGGCCTGCTCGGCTGCGGCGCGCTCTGCGGACGCCTGCTCTGCTTCGGCCTGCTCGACTGCCCACCGCTGCTGCTTTTCGACGAGTTCGTCGTCGACGACTGTCTTGCTCTCGAACTTGAACTTCTCAAGGTCGATGGCAAAGAGGCGGCGTGCAGCCTTGGGCTTGTGCTGCCATTCGGCGAGGCGGTCGCGCAACTCGATGTAGTCCTGCTCGGCCTGCACCGTGAAGGTCGCCGAGTTCTCGCGAATCTTCGCGATCTGGTGCTCGCCCCATTCGGCTGCCGGAGCGGCGCCGTGGGTCGGCAGCAAACGAAGCCGCACGGATGCGGCGCTTGCCAGCGTCTCGAGGTTGTCCTGGTTTGCGGCAGGAAGAAGCGACCACTGGGTCGACTGACGAGCGACCTCGATGAAGGCGGCAACGGCCGCAGCGCGGTCATCCCGGTCTTCGCGAGCGAGGAGTCGGGTGATCGAGGCACGCGAAATCGCAGCCGCTATCACCGTCGCAACGATGATCGCCACGAGTGGCACTATCGCCGTCGAAACCACGCGCCACCCCTCGTCGGAGTAGAGCCAGGTTATAAATTCATTCCACCACTGCATGCTCGGAGGATACCCCGCGAATGAGGGTAATCTCGCGGGTGTATGCGCGTGTCACGGTGACTCTCAGGTGCGCGGCTTAATTGAAGCGAAAGCAGTCGAGCGCGTCATCCATTCGCCAAAAATCACCGATCGCCACAAAACGGTTCTGCCGCACGATGAGACGCTTGGCGCGATAGCGGAAGTCGCCACGCTCGACGAAGCGGTCAATGTATCCGAGTACGACCCCGGTCTCGCGCGTGATGCGCCAGAGGTCGTCGTTGAGCTGGATGACAGCAACCCCCGGCCACTGCGGTGTTGTTGTCGATGCAAAATCAAGGGTAGTCACGTATAACTCCTGAATCTCGGCCGGCCACTTTCGAATGTATGTTCGATTGTAGGGTGGGTCGCCGACATTCGGGGGAGTAAAGCGCGAGCAGCGAAACTAACGACTACGTGATCGTCGTGATGGGTCCGGTACGAAAGGCAAGGTCGGGGTCAAGCACCTTGCCCTCGCGGGCGGTCTGGGCGAGCACAATACCGACGAGCACCACAGCGGCACCGCCCAGCTGAACGAGGTTGAGGCCTTCGCCGAGCCAGATCCACGCGAAGAAGAAAGCGAAGATGACCTCAGACGAGGCGACGATGCCGGCCGCTGTCGCGCTCAGGTGCTTGAGCGCGAGGAACGACAAGAGGAATGGGGCAAACGATCCCATCACAACGCACCAGGCGAGCGGCGCCCAGAGCGGGAGTTCGAGCACCGACGGCGTGACAAGCAACGTCGGCGAGACATTCCACCAGCCGCTGAAGAATGCCCAGAACACGGCGGCGAACCCAGTCGACCAGAACGCGACGGCCATGGGCGAGGTCGCGCCGACCTGACGCTCTCCAACTATGAAGTACAGGGTGAGCGACACCGCGGCGACGAGCGCCATCACAACGCCAAAGACGTCGAGCGAACTCGCCCAGATCTCGGCGACGACAGCGAGCCCCACGAGCACGCAGCCGATCGCCACCCAGAGCCGTGGCTTTACCTTTTCCTTAAGGAAGAAGTACGCGATGACCGCAACGAAGAGCACCGCGAGGTATTCGAGCAGCAGCGCGATGCCCACCGGCAGCAGCTGGATGGCGTAGGCGTACGACGCCTGCAGCACCGCGACGCCGGCGATTCCGAGCACTGCCATCACAAGCACCTGGCGACGCGTGAGCCGGAAGGCGCTGCGATCCACGACGAGCAGAATGGCGCCGGCGATCAGGCAGGTTCCAAGCACACGAAACTGGGTCAACTGGGTCGGCGTGATGCCGGCCTCGATAACGACCTTAGAAATGCTTCCGTTCGCGCCAAAGAGCAGCGCCGCAAGCAGCGCGTATACGTAACCCAACTACCTGAGCTGCGTGCCGTCCACCGCGAGAGGATCGATCGCCGCGATCTCCTCGGCCGTGAGCGGAGCCGCAGAGAGCGCGCCAAAGTTGTCGTTGAGCTGGGCGACACTGGATGCGCCGATGAGTGCCGACGTCACCTGCGGGTGACGGAGCACCCAGGTGAGCGCGAGCTGCGCAAGAGATTGTCCGCGTGAGCGAGCGATCTCGTTGAGTGCGCGAACGCGCGCGAGGTAGGTGTCGCCGATGAGGCCGGGCTGCAGCCAGCGGCCCTCTGAAGCGCGAGAGCCCTCGGGCACCGTGCCATCCATGTATCGGTCGGTGAGTAGTCCCTGGGCGAGCGGCGAGAAGACGATGCTGCCAGCGCCGATCTCGTCGAGCACGGGGAAGAGCCCGTTCTCGATGTGCCGGTCGAACATGTTGTAGCGCGGCTGGTGAATCGTCAGCGGGATGTTGTGCACGGCGAGCGCCTTCTGCGCGGCGAGGGTCTGCTCTGGGCTGTAGTTCGACACACCGACGTAGAGCGCCTTGCCCGAGGTCACCGCGGTCGCAAGCGCGCCCATTGTCTCTTCGATCGGCGTCTCGGGGTCGGGTCGGTGGCTGTAGAAGATGTCGACGTAGTCGAGTCCGAGGCGGCCAAGCGAGCGGTCAAGCGAGGCGAGGATGTTCTTGCGCGATCCCCACTCGCCGTACGGGCCTTCCCACATGTAGTAGCCGGCCTTCGACGAGATGATCATCTCGTCGCGGTAGGGCACGAAGTCTTCCGCGAAGATGCGGCCGAAGTTCGACTCGGCGGATCCGTCGGGCGGCCCGTAGTTGTTGGCGAGGTCAAAGTGCGTGATGCCGAGGTCGAAAGCGCGGCGCAGAATCGCGCGCTGGTTCTCGAGCGGCTTGTCGTTGCCGAAGTTGTTCCAGAGGCCGAGCGAGACAGCCGGAAGTTTGAGCCCGCTGCGCCCCACTCTCTTGTACTCGATGGAGGAATAACGGTCTGCGTCGGCGTTGTACGGCATGGGTCAAGCCTAGGGGCTGTGGGTAGGGTGTGATTATGGAGAAATTTGTGATCGCGGGCGGCTGTTTCTGGTGTTTGGATGCCGTCTACCGAACCTTGAGCGGAGTCACCGACGTTGTCTCGGGCTACACCGGTGGCGTCACGGTTCACCCCTCCTACGAGTCGGTCTGCACGGGAGCGACGGGGCACGCTGAGGCGGTCGCGGTGACCTTCGACCCCGAGGTGATTCCCGCCGATGTGATTCTCGACGTGTTCTTCAGCCTTCACGACCCTCGCCAGCTCAACCGCCAGGGTGCCGACGTTGGCACGCAGTACCGCTCCGCAATGTTCTACACCGACGACGCGCAGAAGCAGCTCTTCGAAGCGGCACGCGATCGCGCGAGCGAGTATTGGGACGGCCCCGCTGTCACAACGATCGAACCCCTCGGCCACTACTGGGTCGCCGAGCAGTACCACCAGAACTTCTTCGCAAAGAATCCAGGGCAGGGCTACTGCATGGCCGTTGCGCTTCCGAAGGTCAACAAGATTCGCAAGTCGTTCGCACAGTACGTTCTCGCGACCTAGCGAACGACGTTAGCTAGCGCCTTAGCGAACGACGATGCGGCCGTCTTGCCACAACTGAACAGCTGCAACACGCGAATTGGATGCCGCGTCGCTACCCAAATCGAGTGCGAGGTAGAGACGCGCAAGCATTGTCTCTACGGCGCGAACTGTTGTGCCCCGGGTCTCGGCCAGCGCTTTGGTCGACGCTCCGCCCGCGAGAAGGCGCATCACCTCGGCTTGTGCTGTTGTGATCAGGTATGCGCCCTCTGGAACAACGCGGGTTCGCTCTTCCGGTGAACCGGAGATCGAGCTGCGCACGGCGTTTGCGAGGTCGTCGACGCTCTTGAGCTGCGACTTGACGAGGTAGACGAGGTTCGGCGGAAGCTCGATGGCATCCTCGACTGCGAGCTCCGGCGAGAGGTGCGAAGTGAGCACAACGAGGCCGATCCACGGGTACTCGCGCCGCACACGCTGCAAGAGGGTTGCACCGCTTGTGCCGGGCCCGAAGTTCAGGTCGCTCACGAGCACGTGCGGGTCACCGTCGACGAGCAGTCGCCAGGCGTCGCGGGCGGTTGTGGCCGTCGCGACGTCGAATCCCTGTGATCGCAGGCCGTCACCGACGAGCGAGATCGTGAAGGCATCGTCATCGGCAACTACAACGCGGAGAGCTGATTTGTCGGTACTCATATCAGTGCTGCGACCTTCCATCGAGTGCTGAGCGTACAACCCGCAAGAGTTCGCCCGTGGTAAACGGCTTGGCAAGAAAATTGTGAACACCGGAGTCGGCGGCCCGAACGATGCCGCCGTTGGTGTTGAGGCCGCTCATGGCGACGATAGGCATGGAAGGGTGCGCACTATGAAGGCGTGAGGCGAGAGCCGCGCCATCCATCAGGGGCATCATCATGTCGGTGACGACGAGGTCGACGCTTCCCGGTGATGAGTCGCAGAACTCGATTGCCTCGTTGCCGTTGCTCGCAACGACTGTGACGTAACCGAAGGCTTCGAGGGCAGTGCGCGTGATCTGCCTGATCGCCGACTCGTCATCGACGATGAGCACGAGTTCGCCGTTGCCGCGGGGGAGTTCCTCTGTGACGTCGGCGGAGTGGTCGATCTCTGACTCGCCGTCGGGCTCCGTGCTCGCGGGCAGGTGGATGCTGAAGCGCGTGCCCTTGCCCGGCTCGCTGTAGACCTGGATAAAGCCCTCGTGGCTGCGCAGAATTGCGGCACTCGTCGCGAGGCCGAGCCCGGTGCCCTGCCCGAGGTCTTTTGTCGTGAAGAAGGGTTCGAAGATCTTGTCCATGATGTCTGGCGTCATTCCAGAACCGGTGTCTTCTACGGTGAGCAGAATGTAGTCACCGGGTGACGCGAGGTGCGTGAGCGACGAAAAGCTCTGGTCGATTGTCACGTTGCGCGCAGCGACAACAAGGCCGCCGCCGTCGGGCATCGCGTCGCGTGCGTTGTAGACGAGGTTGATGAGCACCTGCAGAAGCTGGGTCGGATCACCGTTAGTGCGCCACAGCTTGTCGTCGGCCCTGAGCGTGAACTCGACGTTGTCGGCGAGAGCCTCGTTGCACTCAGACTCGAGCTCGACGAGGAGGGTGTTGAGATCGACCTCGATGCGGCGACCCTCGACGCCCCGCGCGAACGACAGAACCTGGCGAATCATTTCGGCACCGCGCTTGACGCTCGCCTCCATGACCCCGAGAAGCTCGCTGCGCCCTGGGTCGTCTTCGCCGAGGGCGAGCATCTGCACCGACATAAGAATGGGAGTCAGAACGTTGTTGAGGTCGTGTGCGACACCACCCGCGAGTGTGCCGAGGCTCTCCATGCGCTGGGCGCGCAAAACGCGTTCCTCTTGCGAACGCCTCGCCGTGATGTCGGTGTTGACCGCGAAGATCGAGTCGGGGTTGCCGGCGTCGTCGTTGACGAGCGTCCAACTGCAGTCGACGATGAGGCGTTCGCCAGAGCGCGTGATCTGCTCTGTCTCGCCGTTCCAGGCTCCGTCGCGCATCGTTGCGGCGGTTGCCGCGTCGAAGGTCTCGACGTCGAGGTAGACGAGTTCGCGAATCGACGAGCCGATGACTTCGTCGCTTGACCAGCCATACAACTCGGATGCCGCGCGGTTCCAGTAGCGGATCGTGTGATCGAGGCCGCGCACAACAATCGCGTCGCGTGCGACGTCGAGAAGTGCCGCCTGCGCTGCTATCCGTTTCTCGTCGGCGGCCGACTTTTCGCGAGCGAGTTCTTCTTCGCTGACATCGCGAAAGTAGATAGCGAGTCCGTTGCTGAGCGGGTAGACCCGCACGTCGAGCCAGAGCCCGAGCGGCTCGTAATAGTCGCGAACGGTGATCGTCGTTCGCTCGAGCTCTGCGCTCTTAAAGGCGATCGCGAACTCGGTGCCGCGCCAGTCGGGAAGCACATCCCACATAACCCGACCGAGCAGATGGTCTGCGGGCTGACCGAGAATCTCTTCTGCGCGCGGATTGACGTAGCTATAGGCCCACTCGGTATCGAGAATCGCGATGCCGTCGGTTATGGCATCGACCATCGATGACAGTCGTTCTTCGCTCTCGATCTTTTGAGCGATCGCATCGAACTGATCGGTGATGTCGTAAAGCGCGCCCTGCACGCGCACAATGTCGCCCGACCTGTCGCGAACCGCTTCGCCAAGCGCACGGATGCGCAGCAGCCGGCCGGTCGCCGTGTACATCGAGCGGCGTTCGTCGAAGGGCGTGCCGTCTACGGCGGCCCTGTCGACGGCGCGCTCGAATGCCAGACGGTCTTCGTCGGGATGCAGCGCGAATGCCTGCTCGAGGGTCGGGTGCTCGCCGGGGCCGAAATCGAGAATCTGGCACAGCTCGTCAGACCAGTGCAGGGTGTTTGTCGAGAGCTCGATCGTCCACGCGCCCATAAGGGCGAGTCGACCGGCCATTCGTTCGAGGGCCTTGCCGCGGGCGGCGATGACCTCGGTGACGTCTTGCGCCTCAATATCGTGCGCGAATCCGACAATCGCCGTCACAACACCGTCGAGCTCAACCGGAAAAAGAACGATAGCGGCGCGAAGCAACGAGCCATCGGCACGCAGAAGTTCTGCCGCGAACCGCGACGGCCCACGAGCGGCGAACTCGGCGCTCGCGGCCTCTGCCGTGCGCTCGCTGAAGAGCGACGAGATCGGCGAGCCGATGATCGAGCCAGACAGTGTGCCCAGTTCGGTGAGCAGCGCTTCGTTGCAGTCGATGATCGTGCCAGCGACATCCATCGCAAATGTCGGATCGGGGTAGCCGCTGAACAGGCTGTCAAACCCGAACCTGCTGAGCGACTCTCGAGCTGTGAGCGCGTCAGTCATGAGCCGGCGCACTATGGGTGGCGCCGGAGAGAAGACGGGTGATTGTGCTGAGAAGCTCGTTGATGTCGACGGGCTTGGTGAGGTAGGCGAGGCCCGGAGTCACTGTGCCCTTCGCGACGATCTCGTCGCCGCTCAGTACGAGAACGGGCACGCGGCTCAGTCGAAGGGTCGCGAGGGTCGTCGAGAGCCCGGGCCCAGGCATACGTGCGTCGAGAACGATGAGTGCGGGCGCATCGGCAGCGGTTGCGGCGATAACGCCGTCGCCCGAATCGGTGGCCGAAACCTCGTAGCCGGCGCCTTCGAGGGCGAACCGGAGAACCGTGCGGATGAGAGGGTCATCATCCGCAACCATAATGCGGGTCGCGTCACGACCCCGGGTTGACATGGGCTCATCTTACGGCTGATCTGTCTACGGTTTTTACGTTTCGGAAATTAATTCCAGATCGTGTGCGGCAAGGGCGAGATGGTCGATGACGTGTCCGGTTGTCACGGCGGTAGCTTCCGCGGTCGGTCGCACGGCGGCAGAGGCATGAAAGTTGAGCGCCATCACGCACGCCGACAAACGGCCGAGCACCGGCCCGTGAAGCACGATGCTCAAATTTTCGCGCACCCGGGTCTCGGTTTCGGTCGACGCGATTTCCAACCGGGCTGTCTCCGCACGCAGCTCGTTGGTCTGTGCAATGAGTTCGCGGTTCGCCGCCTCGAGCCCGATGGCCGCAGAAAACGACGCGGCGCTAAAGATGATGCCCAGCGGCAACGCGAGTCTCAGTGCCATTTCGTGTGGTCCGCTCATCGAGATGGGAAGAGCGACGAGAGTGGATGTCGCGGCGAGGCCCGCAACGAGGTAACTGCCGTAGACGAGAGCGTTGTTTCGGTATGGGGCGTCAGAGCGCCAACGCGCTGTCGCAGCGAGTCCGCACCAGAGCACGACCAGTGCGACGCCGAGAGCGATGGTTGTCTCGAGAGCGATCTTCGGGTGCCCGATAACGAGCGCATCGGGAATCGTGACCACCGCGATAGTGATAATCGTCAGCACGGAGACAACGAGTGGACGGGAGTGCGAGAAGCGGCTCGCCGCGAATAGTGACGGACGAGCGGCCTTGGTTCGCGCCACCGCGATGCTCACGAGCCGGTCGTCGACGAGTCGCGACACGTCGGTCGAGACGAGGGCGAGGCGCTCGCTGATCGTGCCAAACGAATCGGTGCCGATTCCCTGTGCCACTCGCAGCAGGCTCGCCTGGATCTCATTAATCACGGGGGCGACCGAGCGGCGAATTGCCTTGACGAGGCGCGAGTGAAGCTCGCCCGAAGTCTCGGCGGCGCGCACACGGGCATCTTCGAGTGACGCGGCAACGATGTCGAACTCCGAGAGCAGGTCGCGGCGGTGCTCGTATTGCGCGAGGGCGTAAGTGAAGAGCGGCGTCCAGACGAGAGAGACGCCGATCCACGAGAGCATGCGATAGCCGTATTGCGGGTCTATCGTTGCGAAATTCTGTGCGAAGAGCCCGCTCACGAGTCCGCGAACGACGCCCACCGCGACCCAGAGCGGGATCAGTACGTCGAGCGGTAATACGGGCCAGCGGCGTCGAAATAACTGTGCCGCGAGAAGCAGAAACGCTACGGCCAAGTGTTGCGCGAGAGCTGAGACGAGGGTGATCCACCAGGCGTCAAAGTTGGAGTTGCTCTCTTGAACGACAACGAGAAGTGCGGTCGGTGCGGCAAGGATTAGCCAGCTGCGGGCGCTCGAAGCGGACCTACCGCCCAGGGCCTGCCTGATGTTGAGTTGCTGCACGGGTTCACCCTATCCACGGCGGTAAACGGCCCCTCCAGCACTAACCCGAATAGGACTGGAGGGCCCGCCGGCACGAAGCTCTGATCGAGCGATTCGTGCACTTGTTACTACCCACGAGTAGTTTGTGCCCTACCCGCCGAAGTGGCAAACAAGTGTTGGTTTCTGTGTTCGGTATCCGAACGTTTATCCGGCTGTAGCGCTCGAAGCCCAACAGTTCTATGGTCTATAGGGCATGGGAAAGGAGCTCAACGATGAGCGACATAACACTGGCTGGACACACCTGGGTGGCATTCGGACCGGCGGGGGCCGTGGGTTCAATACATGGCTCTGACGAGGGATTTTCGGTAAGACTTCTCGCCGACTCAGAGTGGACGGCAACATATCCGAGTTTGGATGTCGCGAAAAGTGCCTTGCATTCGCGCTTGTTGCCCGGCTCAGCCTGGCCCGAGTTCACCGAACACTAGATCGTCTTCTCCTCACGAGAACGCTCAACGCCTCCCGCTTCCACAGATGGAAGCGGGAGGCGTTTTTGCGTGCCGAATCGGACGACACTCGTTCGCAGCGGGTCCGCGGCGGCTATCCCGGCACGAGTGTCGCCGCGGCTCCGTTGCCCCCACCCACCTGTCGAACCTCGGAGAATACGCAATGTCAGACATCATCACCATCACCGGAATCGTCGCGACAACCCCGCGGCACGTTATGACCGCAGAGAACCTGCCAATCACCTCGTTTCGGCTCGCGGCACCGCAGCGTCGATTCGATCGCGGCGAACAGCGCTGGATCGACACCGAAACGAACTGGTACACGGTGACAACCTTCCGTCGGGCCGCCGTGCATGCCGCCGGTTCCCTGCACAAGGGCGAGCGGGTGATCGTCACGGGCAAACAGCACATTCGCGAGTGGAAGAGCGGCGAGCGCACGGGAACAACCGTCGACATCGACGCTGACGCCCTCGGCCACGACCTGTCGTGGGGCACAACTGTCTTCACACGAAGCGTCTCGACGGTCGTCGAGACGGAAGGAAGCTCGACCGAGTCGGAGGTGCTCACCGACGAGACGCCCGAGAGCGAAGCGCCAGAAGACGACGCTTCTGATGATCGCGCTTCTGCTGACGACGCTTCTGATGATCGCGATGAGAGCGACGACCCCGACGCCACGCTCTCGCTCGTTCCGACCACCGGCGCGAACTCTCTCGCGCCGTTCTAGGTCGAGTTGGGGGAGCGCTGACCCTCACACACGGGCGCTCACGCATAGACTTTGACGCAGCACGCTGTGGACCGCGCCCACCCGGGGACGCCTCGGCACACCGTGCGGGAGGAGCACAATGCCACGCGCACGCGTTCTTCTCTCTGCATCTGCATCTGCATCTGCATCTGCATCTGCATCTGCATTTGTCGCTGTTGCGTTGCTCGCGGCGCTCGCCGGCTGCGCACCCGACGATCGCGCGTCACTGCTCGAACCGGAGCCGACGGCAAGCGTCGACGGCACCCCCGTACCAGAGCCGACTGTCGCGCCGAGCTTCGACCCAGCGCTGAGCGCCATCGAGAACCAGCCCTATTTCGATCAGGTCATGCGCACGCTTCTTCGCGCAGAGGGCAAACCTGGCGGTAAAACGGTCGTCAACGCACTTGTCGATGCAGGTTTCGACAAACGCGCGATCGAGGTGACCTTCGATAAGACGGCAATCGATCTCGACGCCGACAACCTGCAGTTCGCCGTGCAGGTCAATGGCGGATGCATCATCGGACAGTTCGGCAACGTCAAGTACTCGAGCACAATCGCGCCCGTTCTCGGATCAGGCGTGTGCTTCATCGGCAAGACTCGAACGATCGACTGGTAGCTCGTCCGCGACATCCATTCGCCGTTTGGCCCGTGTTGTGTTGGCGCCGCGAGAGGGCGCCCGGTCGCGTCCGTAGAATAGGCGCATGGCCGAATTTATTTACACGATGGTGCGCGCCCGCAAAGCGGTCGGCGACAAGCTCATTCTCGATGACGTGACGATGTCGTTCTTCCCAGGCGCGAAGATCGGAATTGTCGGCCCCAACGGTGCCGGTAAGTCCACAATCCTCAAGATCATGGCCGGACTCGACACTCCGAGCAACGGCGAGGCCCGGTTGAGCCCCGGCTTCAGCGTCGGAATCCTGATGCAGGAGCCCGAGCTCGACGAGACAAAGACTGTTCTCGAGAACGTGCAGGAGGGCGTTGGCCCGATCAAGGCGAAGGTTGACCGTCACGCGGCAATCGGCCTCGAGATGGCTGAACCCAACGCCGACTTCGACGCGCTTCTCGCCGAAATGGGAACCCTTCAGGAAGAAATCGACGCCGCCGACGCGTGGGACCTCGACTCCCAGCTCGAGCAGGCGATGAGTGCGCTGCGCACGCCGCCCGGCGACTACCCCGTGCACAGCCTCTCCGGTGGTGAGAAGCGTCGCGTTGCGCTGACGAAGCTGCTTCTGCAGAAGCCCGACCTGCTGCTTCTCGATGAGCCCACTAACCACCTCGACGCCGAGAGTGTTCTCTGGCTTGAGCAGCACCTCGCCAAGTACCCCGGCGCCGTGCTCGCCGTGACTCACGATAGGTACTTCCTCGACCACGTTGCCGAGTGGATCGCCGAAGTTGACCGCGGCAAGCTCTACCCCTACGAGGGCAACTACTCGACCTACCTCGAGAAGAAGCAGGAACGCCTCACGGTTCAGGGCAAAAAAGACGCGAAGCTTGCAAAGCGCCTCAGCTCGGAGCTCGAGTGGGTGCGCAGCAACGCCAAGGGCCGCCAGGTCAAGTCGAAGGCTCGTCTCGCTCGTTACGAGGAGATGGCAAACGAGGCGGAGAAGACGAGAAAGCTCGACTTCGAAGAGCTCGTGATTCCGATCGGTCCGCGCCTCGGTTCACAGGTGATCGACGCCAAGAACCTCAAGAAGAGCTTCGACGAGCGTGTGCTCATCGACGGCCTGTCGTTTACTCTTCCGCGTAACGGCATCGTCGGCGTCATCGGCCCGAACGGTGTCGGAAAGACGACGCTCTTCAAGACGATCGTTGGCCTCGAACCGCTTGACTCCGGTGACCTCAAGGTCGGCGAGACCGTCGACATCTCGTATGTCGACCAGAACCGTGGCGGCATCGACCCGAACAAGACCCTCTGGGAGGTCGTGTCTGACGGACAGGACTTCATCCAGGTCGGCAAGACCGAGATCCCGTCGCGCGGCTACGTCTCGCAGTTCGGCTTCAAGGGCCCCGACCAGCAGAAGAAGGCCGGTGTGCTCTCGGGTGGTGAGCGTAACCGTCTCAACCTCGCGCTCACGCTCAAGCAGGGTGGAAACCTTCTGCTGCTCGACGAACCGACTAACGACCTCGACGTCGAAACTCTTGGTTCGCTCGAGAACGCGCTTCTCGAGTTCCCCGGTTGTGCTGTGGTCATCACTCACGACCGGTGGTTCCTCGACCGCATCGCGACTCATATCCTCGCGTACGAGGGCACCGACGAGAACCCGTCGAACTGGTACTGGTTCGAGGGCAACTTCGAGTCGTACGAGGAGAACAAGATCGAGCGCCTCGGTGCGGACGCAGCGAAGCCCGGCCGTTCGACCTACCGCAAGCTCACACGCGACTAAGCACCGCGCACAAAAATGGCGACCACCCTCGGGTGGTCGCCATTTTTGTGGTTCAGATTAGTCAGCCGTGAGGGTGTCTACCCAGTCGCGGTTGTCGTCGATCCACTGCTCGACAAGGGGGCCGTAGTCGTCGGTGTCGTTGTCGACGAAAAGAACTTTTTCAAGCGAGTAGAGCTTGTCGAGATCCATCTCGAAGTTGCTCATCCAGCCGGCGGCCTCTGTGTGGTCGGTCGCGAAGTCTGAGCTACTGAAGGTGTGAAGGCTCTCGACGCTGTCGAGAATGCCCTCGGGGTCTTCGAGGTTGCGAATCGGGAACGCTCCGTAAGCCCAGTGCGGCTCCCAGAGCGTGACGACAACGTTCTCGCCCGCGTCGGTTGCTGCGGTGAGCTCAACGAGCATCGCGGCCGTCGACGAGGTGATGTAGTCCATGCCTTCGAGGCCGTAGGCGGGAATGACCTCGTTCGACGTGATCGTCGAGAGACCAGAGCCCGGCTCGATGCCGATGATCTTGTTGTTGAAGTCGTCGGCGTTGGCCGCGAGCTCGGAGAGCGAGGTGATGGGGGAGTCTTCGTTGACAGCGATTGTCAGCTTGGACTCTTCGTTCCACGCACCGAGGTCGACGATGTCGTCGCCGAATGACTCGATGTACTCCTTGTGAGTGTTGGGCAGCCAGACGTCGAGAGTGACGTCGTAGTCGCCGGTCGAGAGACCGGAGAACACGGGAACAACGTCGGCGTACTCGAGTTCGACGCTGTAGCCCTTCTCCTCGAGAACGGCCTTCCAGAGTTGCGACGCGGCGATGCCCTCGTCCCAGCCGTTGAAGACGGCGATAGTGATTTCCTTGTCGGCAGTGGCAGAGTCGCCACCGTCGGCTGAGCAGCCCGCGAGTGCGAGTGCCGCGATGGCGCCCGCTGCGATGACCGATGTGATGCGCTTGTTGTGCATGTGTCTTCCTTTCGGGACTGCTTACCGCGCCCGTGAGCACGGCAAGCAGACACGGTTGACGTTCGCGTGCGCCGTGACGCACGTGTGATCACGGACGGATGTCGCCCGCGAAGTTTTTAGAGAACGCTCGTTGAGCGCTTGTGGCCTTCGGCGAGGATGGCGATCTCCCGGTCCTGTTGCGCAGAGGCGCGGCCGGATGTGACGCGGGCGGCGATGCTCGAGAAGAAGCCGCGCTTTTGTCCGAACGCCGACGTGAGGCGGTCGAGGTAGATGGCGAGGATAACAACGCTCACTCCGGCCTCGACACCGAGTCCGACGTCAATGCGGTTGAGGCTTGCTACGACGTCGCCGCCGAGCCCGCCGGCCCCCACCATTCCGGCGATGACGACCATCGAGAGCGAGAGCATAATCACCTGGTTGACGCCAGCCATAATCGTGGGCAGCGCGAGCGGCAGCTGAATCTGACGCAGGATGCGCCACGGCGATGCCCCGAAGGCCTGTCCTGCCTCGACGACCTCAGAATCAACGCCGCGGATGCCGAGCTCGGTGAGCCGAACGCCGGGCGCGAGCGAGAAGATGACTGTCGCGATGATTCCGGGAACAACGCCGACCCTGAAGAGCAGGAGGGCCGGAATTAGGTAGACGAACGCGGGAGTCGTCTGCATAAAGTCGAGAACGGGCCGAACTATCGATGACACAACGTTTGATCGCGCGGCCGCGACACCGAGCGGGATGCTCAGAACAATTGCGATCGCCGACGCGACAAGAATCAGCGCGAGCGACTCCATGGCGTTTTCCCACTGGTCGACACCGACGATGAGCACAAGCGCGAGCGCCGAGCCCACCGCGAAGATCCAGCCGCGGGCGAGGAACGCGAAGACGACGGCAATAACGATGATGACCCAGAACGGTGGCGTGATGAGCACCCACTCGACGCCCTCGTAGATTCCGAGAAAGAAGTCACGCAGCGCGGAGAAGATAAAACCGAGGTTGTCGGTGACAAAGTCGAGCGCCTCTTTGGCGAGGTCACCGAGCGGAATGCGGAAGTCATTCATGACGCACTCCCTTCGGTCGCGAGGGCATCGGTGATGAGTACCTCCGGCACGGTCGGGGCCGGCTCGATGATCGGCAGCTCGCCGGTCTGGGTGAAGTTGCCGAGCGCCGCGAGCAGCGTCACGCGCGGAACGACCCCGAGCAGTCGACCGCGTTCGTCGACGACGGCGATCGGCAGGGTGCTGCCGATCGACGGTTCGACGAGGTCGAGAAGCGGGGCGTCGGGCGAAACGGTTGTGACCTCGGCATCGACGATGGCGATGAGGTCGGTGCGACCCGCACGAACGTGCTTGATCGCGTCGCGGTCGAGAACCGCTCCGGCGAGTACCCTGTCGCGGCCGACGACGAAGACCGCAGAGGTCTGAACGTCGCGCATCGTGCGCAGTGCGGCACGCGGGCCTGCCGAGAGCGTCACAACGGCGCGAGCGGGCTCCATAACGCTCGCGGCGGTGAGCACACGCGAGCGGTCGACGTCTTGCACGAACTGCGCGACATAGTCATTCGCGGGGTCGGTGAGGATGTCTTCCGGTGTGCCGATCTGCACGATGCGACCGTCGCGCATAACGGCGATGCGGTCGCCGAGAAACATTGCCTCGTTGAGGTCGTGGGTGATGAAGATTATGGTTTTGCCGAGTTCAGCCTGCAGCTCGAGAAGCTGCTCCTGCATCTCGCGGCGAATGAGCGGGTCGAGGGCGCTGAACGCCTCGTCCATCAGCAGCACATCGGTGTCGGCGGCGAGTGCACGGGCGAGGCCAACACGCTGCTGCATTCCGCCGGAGAGCTGCGAGGGCAGCTTGTCGGCCCAGCCGCTGAGGCCAACGAGTTCGACGATGCGCGCGGCCTTTTCGAGGCGCTGCGTACGCGACATCCCCTGAATTTCAAGTCCGTAGGCGACGTTGTCGATGACCGTGCGGTGGGGGAGAAGCGCGAAGTGCTGAAAAACCATCGAAATGCTCGAACGTCGAACGGCGCGCAACTTTGCGGCAGGCACGTTGCTGATGCCCTCGCCGCCCACGGTCACCGAACCCGATGTGGGCTCGAGCAGACCGTTGAGCATTCGAATGAGCGTCGACTTGCCAGAGCCGGAGAGACCCATAACGACGAAGATCTCGCCTGTGCGAACGTCAAAGCTCGCGTCGATCACTGCGGCGGTGCCCAGGTTCGCGATTGTGTCGCGCCCCGCACCGTTCGTGAGTTGTTGGACAGCTTCCTGCGGACGTCGGCCAAACACTTTATAAAGGTGCTCAGCGCGAACGGCAATTGTTTCGGTCACGTGCTCCTGATGACGCCAACATCCTCGAACTACCGAGGGTCGTCATTTCGGGTTACGGTCCGGGTTGGCGAGGCCTCGGGCTTCTCAACTCCCGCTGGGCGGGAGGAAAAGCTCTCGGGGTAGCCACTTTCGGAGTGGCTCCACAATCGCTCAACCGTACGTGTGTCACGCGTTCGAAAACGCGGGCACTCGCGGCCTAAATTTGGATCTGGATTTGCCCCTCGAGAGGTAAGTCTGGGAGCGCGTCGTTAATCACCCTAGCAATCGCTTTCGACTCTTGCTTGCGTCCGGTGCCCGTGCAAGCGACTCTTGAGAGGCGGTGAATCCCAATGATTTGTTGGGATGTCGCGGCCTCCGTCGTCGGCTAGGGTCGTTGTAAACCTGTTACCAACGTGAGGATTCTCGTGCGACTCCACATCCAGATTCCGCTGCGCTGGAGCGACTTCGACGCCTACGCGCACGTCAACAACGCCGAGATGCTGCGCCTTCTCGAAGAGGCTCGAATTCAGGCTTTCTGGCGACCAGACGAAGGCGTGGAAGCGGTCTCTGACATCGCAATTCTCGACGCGCGACCGGGCGCAGAGATGATCAGTCTCATCGCGCGCCAGGAGATCGAGTACCTCGCCCCGATTCCGTACATGAGGGCGCCGATCGACATCGAAATGTGGATCGGCCGCATCGGCGGAGCGAGCCTCGAGATTTGCTACGAGTTGTACTCGCCCGAGGGCGTCACGCCTCGTGTGCTCTTTACGAAGGCGGCGACAACCCTCGTGATGGTGACGGCAGCTACCGGCCGCCCGCAGCGGATCACCGACAACCTCCGCGAGGTCTGGGCACCGTATGTCGAAGAGCCCGTGAGCTTTACGAAGCGCGGCTAGAAGCCGCAGAGCCGCGCTTTCTCAGTGCGGCCAGGTAGTACCGCGACGGCCACTCACGCAGTCGCCGGGGAGCAACTCGCGCCACAAAACGGGCGACGCCCCACGCGGCTGCCGAGCGACGCGGATGATTCGGCAACCCGAACGCTTCACGCAGTTCTGCAGCGAGCAGCGTCGACGTCAGCGCCGAAACAAAGGGCAGCGCCGCCCGACCCCACAGTGGAATCGTCTCCGGGTGAAACAGGTCGCGAGCGATCTGGCGCGCCTCAGCGGTGACAACGAGCGTGGCGCTGTAGCTCGCGAAGTACTCGTCGAAAGCCGCACGTGTCGTCGGCCAGACCTGTGCGGGCACCTGCAGGGAGGTCGCGAGGGGTGAATAGGCGGCGAGGATGAGTTCGGCGAATTCGTCTTCGACCGGTCCGTAGAGCCGCTCGTGAACGCGAATCGCTGTGTCGTAGAGGGTTGCCGCGACCCAGAGTTGATGCGTCGCATCCATCGCCCCTGTAATGCCGGTGTGCGCGCGATTGACGTAGCCGGCGACGCGGGCGCCTTCTTCCGGTGTGCCAAGAATCACCGCGTAGACGAACGTGAGTGTGTTGCGCAGGCGATCGAGCGGGCGGTGTGTGAAGTCGCTGTGCTCTGCGACTCCCGCGCCGACAACGGGATCGGCGACCTGGAGCAAAATCGCGGCGGCTCCGCCGGAGATGAGAGCGCCGTTGCGGGCGAACCGCTCGACGGTCGGGGTGATCACGGCCCGACGGCGGGTGGCGCAGCGGGCACCCGCACCATTCCTTCTTGCGCGACTGAGGCGAGAAGCAGACCGTCGCGGGAGTAGATGCGGCCGAGCGAGAGTCCGCGGCCGCCGATCGCTGTCGGCGACTCCTGGGTGTAGAGCATCCACTCGTCGACGCGCCCGAAGCGGTGAAACCACATGGCGTGATCGAGCGAGGCGGCCTTGAGCCCGGGCGTCGCCCACGCGACCCCGTGCCCGCGCATGATCGGCTCGAGAATCGAGTAGTCGCTCGCGTAGGCGAGGGCGGCACGGTGCAGGTTGGGGTCGTCGGGCAGCGGGCTCTTCGCCTTCATCCAGACGGCCTGATGGGCAACCTGCGCTCCCTCGACCGTGAAATAAATCGACGAGGGCACGTGACGAATGTCGAAGGCGCGACCGTTTGCCCAGTTCGAGGCGATCGGGTGGTCAATGCCGGCGAGAACCTCAGCGGCGCTCGGCAGCGACTCCGGATCGGGCAGGTCACTCGGCATCTCGACCTGGTGGTCGAGGCCCTCGTCTTCGTCCTGGAACGAGGCGATGAGCGACAGGATCGGCACACCGTTTTGATAGGCCTGCGTGCGTCGCGTCGAAAAGGAACGGCCGTCATGGATGCGGTCTACCGAGAACGTAATCGGCAGGTTCACGTCACCCGGACGCAGGAAATACCCGTGCATCGAGTGGATAAAACGATCTTCGGCAATCGTTCGCATCGCGGCCGTGAGCGACTGGGCGAGTACCTGCCCGCCGAACACGCGACCCATCGGTTGCCACTGGCTCGGGCCGGTAAAGATGTCTTCGCTCGTTCGCGCACCCGTATCGGTCAGGTCAAGTGCGGCAAGGAGTCCGCTCACAGGGTCGGTCATGCACTGTAGTTTAGAACCCGTAATGAGCGACGTATTCACCCTTCAGGACTCCCTGGCCCTCAGCGACCTCACGACCTACCTCGGCCGTGCGGCTCGCGTTGAAGACGGCTCGGTGCGCCTGATTGCCAACGGCAACATCCTCGCGGTCTACGTCGCTGTGATCTACCCCGCCGGTCTTCTCGACGAGAGCCCGACGGTGCTCGGCCTGCGTACCTTCGCCCTGCCCAATGCCGACACCTTCGACGTGGTTGTGCCCGTTGCATCCATGCTGTCGAGGCTTGAGAGAGCCGGCAACGACACTCGGGATGTCGCGGAGACCGTTCGCGTCTCGATTCCCATGCAGGTCAACAGCGTCACGTGGGCAGCGATCTCGCCGCCCCGCGGTGGCTGGACGCCTCTGCCGACAACCGCCGCCGCCACGCTCGAGGGCGTCGCGCGCGCGGGCATCGATGAGGTTGCCACGGCGATCCCCACCGGCACGGGGGAGCAGATCGTGCACAAGGTGCGCTCCGAGGTGTGGGGTCGCCCGATCTCCGGGCTGGAACACGTTCCCGCCGGGGCCGCCTTCGCCGCCTTCAGCCTCGGGTTCATCGCTGGCGAAGAACCCGTCACGATCTTCGAGACCGGCCCGTGGACTCGCGTCACAACAAAGCGCGGCCACGTACTGATCAAGCGCCGCGCCTGGTCGATAGCCCGCTGAGCCGCGTGAAGTTGGGCAGGTCGTTCAACGGACTCTGGTTTGCCACGGGCGCTGCCAACCTCGGTGACGGGGTTGTGCTCTTTGCGCTGCCGCTTCTTGCGCTCGCGTCGGGCGCGCCAGACGGTCTTGTCGCCGTCGTCACGTTGCTTGCGACTCTCGCGTGGCCGATCTTTGGCATTCATGGTGGATGGTTCGTTGACAAGGTGAGCGCACGCCGCGTGTTGTTCTGGGCAAACCTGATCCGCGGTCTCTATCTCGTGTGTCTCGCAATAGCTGTGCTCATGGGCGCGCTGCCCTTCTGGGTCATCGCGGTCGCCGCAGTGCTCTACGGGGTCGCAGATGTGCTCGTTGACACCTCGCTCGTCTCTGCGGTGCCGAGCACCGTGCAGCCCAGCGAGCGCGGGGTCGCCAACTCGCGCATCGAGGCGACGATCACCGTGTCGAACGAGTTTGCCGGGGCTCCGCTCGCGGGCGCGCTGATGTCGATTGGTCACGTCTTCGCGGTGGCGGGTGGCGGGCTGCTCTACTTGCTCGCGCTCGTCGGTGTCGGCTTTGTGCGCCGCGTCTCTGAGCCGCCGCACGTCGACGACCCCGATCACCGCATTCGCGCGGGAATGAGCTTCGTCTGGGGCAACCCGGTCTTGCGCGGGTTGAGCCTGCTCAACGGTGGCATGAACCTCGTCTGGGGAATGTTCACGGCTGTGATTGTTCTCTACGTTGTGGCGCCGGGCCCGCTCGGCCAGAACGCCTTCACCTACGGCCTGCTCGCAACCGGGATGGCGCTCGGCGGCCTCACCGCATCACTGCTCTACGGAGTGCTGCGCGCCCGCGTGAGCGTTACGATCCTGCTGTTCGTTGACACGCTCGGCACCCTCGTTCTTGTGCTCGCGCCCGCGCTTGGCGGCAACTATTGGGTGCTGATGGCGAGCGGCTTCACGGCCGCCGCCGCGAGCAGCATTTGGCGCATCTCAATGTCGGGAATCAGGCAGCACCTCGTTCCCGAATACCTTCTCGGTCGCGCCTACTCTGCGTCGCGCGTCATCAGCTGGGGCGCGCTGCCGGTTGGCGCCGGACTCGCGGCAGTGCTCGTGGAGGTCGGCGGGTTGCCGACGGTGTTCTGGGTCGCAACCGGCATAGCGGCGGTCGCGGTCGTCGCGTTTGTGGGTGTTGCGCTGCGACATCCACTCGCGAATTCCGACGGTTTCAACTAACAATGCCCGCGCGCTCACTGAGCACGCGGGCATCGTTAGGTGATGACTACTTAGGTGATGACTAGTACAGGCCCGACGATGACAGGCTGCTGAAGATGATGACAAACAGCACGATGATCACGATGAAGACTGCAACGCAGTAGCCGATCGCGATCCACATCGTCGCGATGCCCTTGCCGGTGCGGCGGCGCATAACGACGCCGCGACCGATGAGATACACGAGCGCCGACAGGAAGGCCCATGCCCAGTGGAAGGGCTGCGGAACTCCCGCTGCCTTGAGCGCGCGGTGGTCGAAGAACGCAAGAAGAACCCAGGCAACGTAGGTCACAAAACCAAGCAGGTTCGAGATGACCTCGAGCGGGTTGATGCTCGTCGAACCGTAAATTGCGGAGTCGAGAGACGAGGGGTTGAACGCAAGGAAGATGCTGAGGAACGACACGACAAGCAGGCCGAGCTGCGCGATGACAAATGGGTTGTAGACCGCGACGCCCTCGGGTGCCTTGAGAGCGAGGCCTCCAACCTGAGCAGCGGCGAGCGGGTCGTGGTAGTTCTCGGTCCACTGCGTGCCATCCCACCACCGGCTGCGCGGGGTTCCGGCGGGGTCCGGGTACCAGCCTGCGGGCGTGGTGGGGGTGCTGGGGATGGTCATGGGCTCTCTTTCGTTTGTGGATGGGTGCTCTGACGAGCGTCGATATGTGCGGAGATCGGCTTAGCTGAACCCGACCTGGTCGTATCCGGCGCTAAATCCGATGACTCCCGCGACGATCGAGATGAGAATAACGAGGCCGCAATAGCCGATCGGAATCCAGATCGGGGCAATGGAAGTGCCCGTGCGCCGCGCGACGATGGCCGCGCGGCCGATCAGATAGATCGGGTAGGCGATCGCCACAATTCCGAAGAATGACCATGCCCAGTGGAAGGGCTTGGGCACCCCGCGATTCTTGAGCGCCCTGTAGTCGAGAAACGCGGAGACGATCATTCCGGCGATGAGCAGGAAGCTGAGAACGGCGGAAATCGCCTCGAACGGCGTGTAGGTCGGAACGATCGAGGTCGAGTCGCTCAGCGCGTTGTCGATCGTCGAGTTGAGGTTGTCAGGCAGAAGCGCGGAGAACTGGAGCAGAACGTTTGCGCCGAGCAGTGCGAGCAGCGCCCAGTAGCCGGGCGTGTACGTGTCAGTGTCCTCTGGCGCCGTGAGCGTACCGCCGCTGATCTGTGCCGCGCCGAGCGGGTCGTGGTAGTTCTCGGTCCACTGCACGCCATCCCACCAGCGACTGCGCGGGGTGCCCGAGGGGTCCGGGTACCAGCCCGCTGGGGTCGTAGGCGTTGTGGGGATCGTCATGTGCTCTCTTCCGCTGCGGCGA
>Ga0247817_10000498_pt1 | contig 21729 bp, 22 predicted proteins | sample UWRJL212509R1_FD_178010 | JGI IMG/M metagenome (GOLD analysis project Ga0247817, IMG submission 178010) | Plant litter microbial communities from Arlington Agricultural Research Station in Wisconsin, United States - UWRJ-L212-509R-1 | ecosystem: Environmental > Terrestrial > Plant litter >...
TAACCTTATTAAAATCTTGAGACCCGAATTAGAAACATACGAACAGATTGATTCATTTCTAAATGGGGAATTGAAGGGTGAAGCCTTAAATTCTTTTCAGGAGCGTATGCAAAAGGATCTAGATTTTGCAGAAGAAGTTCAGTTACAGAAATTTGCAAATGAAGTAGTAGCAGGTGCTTCTTTCCAGGATCTAAGAGATCAAATGTCAGCTGACATTTCAAAAATAGATGCGACGAATACATCCAGCAGATGGAAATACATCTCTGTGGGATTAGGTTTTATTGCGCTAAGCAGTACGATACTGTACTTTTCTCCTTTAACAGAAAAAACGAAGGCAGAACATACAAGCACTACAAAAGATCAAACTTCGGTTCAAAAAGTTGAAGGCGTGCGAGCGGCTGAAAAAATCAACATGAATAACATTCATTTAGATAAAAATGAGCCAAACAAAAAAAATGCAACAAAACAATTCAACCCGACAGACTCTGCATTGATTCACCAATCTGATGTTGCACAACGCATAAAAGATAGTATCTCTGCTCCTGCAAGCAAACAGATTGAAAGCAAACAATCGAAAGATTCATCAACGTCAGCCCTAAAAAAGGAAATTATAAATCCTGTAACAAACCCGTGTCTGAATGTAAGCATTGCCGCATCTATCAACACGACGGCTTCGTGCATCGATAAAAATACAGGCAGTATTACTATTCAGCAAAGTGATATCAAAGGAGGCAAAGCTCCTTATACAATTCGTTTAGATAAATCACGCATATTAACCAACAGCAACACATTCAGAAATCTGACAGCCAATACATATTCAATATCCATTACTGACCAATTGGGCTGTACAAAAACATACTCTGCAGAAGTTGCTGAAAAAGAATGTAACCCCGCATATTCTATCTTTGCCCCGGACAAAGGTGAAGTTTGGAAATTTACAGGCACAGCAGGTTTAAGCTATACACTTACCATCGTAAACATCGCAGGTCAGCAGGTATTTAAAACTTCGCAGCTAGAAGGACCTTTTGAATGGCAAGGCTATAGCCAAAAAGGCGAATATTTAGATGCAGGTTTGTATATTTATGTTGCCGAATATTCGGATGGTTCAAAAGAGAACGGACAAGTAACTATTGCCAGATAAGTTTTGAAAACACTAACAAACATATCGTTCAAAAAAAGCTTTTTAATAAGCAGTATTGTTATACTTCTGCTTTCCACAACAAGTTATGCGCAGACAACATTATTTACACTGCCTGATAATAACTTCAGAGATAAATTAAATTTATCTTACCCAATGGTGATGACAGGTGGTAAATTGAATGTGAATGCTGCAAAAACATTTACCAGCGATTTACTCCTGGCAGGTGCAAACATTTCTGACTTAACGGGTATTGAATATTTCACTTCAGTATTTAAAATCGATGCATCGTTCAATAACCTTACTACAATACCAAATATTTCGGCAAGCACTTCATTGCAGTATTTATTTTTGAATTCGAATCATATCACATCGTTGCCTGACCTATCAGCATTGACACATTTGATCCAGCTTCAGGTTATAAACAATCAGCTTGTAAGCCTCCCTTCACTAAATAAATTAACTTCATTGGATTATTTATTTTTAAATAATAACCAATTAACTGCATTACCTGATATTTCTGCATTAACAAACATCCGCTATGTAATTGCAGGAAACAATCCAATTACTACCTTCCCGGATTTTTCTCCGAACGTTAACTTAATTGAATTGCACGTTCACCAAACCGGAGCCACTGAAATAAAAGGGTTACAAGCGCTTACAAAACTTTCAAAATTATACTGCTGGGAAAATAAGATCACGGATCTTTCTGCACTTTCCAACAATAAGTCTCTTACAGGATTGTATGCTTCTAATAATTTACTGACAAGCTTACCTATACTTACGAATAAACCTAATTTAAAAACGATTGAAATTTCGAATAATAAGTTAACGTTTGAAGATTTGCTTCCGTTAACAACAATAATAGGTCTAACGGGTTTCTCTTACAGCCCGCAGGATAGTGTTGGTGTGTATACAAAACAAAATGTTCGCTTGAAACATGATATAGCATTAAGTACGACTGAAGATGCCGGTGTTACAGGCAGTACGTATACATGGTATAAAAATTCAGAAAAAATAACTTCCACAACTGCTGCACCATTCGTTATTCCTTCAGCAAAAGTATCGGATGCGGGCGACTATTACGCAACCAGTACGAACACGAGCTTACCGCTATTAACACTTACACATCGCATCTGGAATGTATCGATCATTAACTGCATTGACTTAGCTTCTTATTCAGTTACAATTCCCTACAACGATTGTAAGATCGGAGCTACTGTTGAATCAAACATTGTATTGGACGGAGGAATTGCTCCTTATACCTATACGTTAACACCAGCAGCATCAACGAACTCAACAGTTAGCACTACAGGCGACTTCACCCAAATGGCGCCTGGTGAATATTCGTATAGCATTCGTGATACAAACAACTGTGGCATTGACACTACGCTAACTATTAAAAAGCCTGCAAAGTGTGATCCTGTTATTATACCAACAGGTGATCCTCAAATGAACTCGTATTTTATTGAACAGCCAGGAACAGCTAAGATTGTAGACCTTTCTGGTAATACCATTGCGCAATTAACTACTCCTGCAGTATGGTATGGCTATAGATCCGATGGTTCGCTTGCAGATGCTGGTTATTATGTGATCCTGGTAAATAATTCTAAAGTGACGAATATTACTGTTATTCGATAAAAAATCTTTCAACAAGCTTTTTAAGAAAGGAGTCACGCTCAGCGTTTGACTCCTTTCTTATTTTATTATGTTATTTATGCTGTGCTGTTCGTAATTTATAATCGAAAACTCAGATAATTGAGATGTATATATTATTAAATATATGGATTGAAAATCCTTTTTATCGGGCTTCGGAATTGCAAAATTCAATGTCGTTTACTTAAGCGACTGATTTAATACTAGTATACATTTACATTTCAACAGACTACGGAGAAACGCTCCCTTCTCCTTCAGGAGAAGGGCTGGGGATGAGGTTTTAGAATGAACAATTTGACCTAGTCCTTAACTAAACAACATTGATTTATCGGGCTTCGGAATTGCAAATCCAATGTCGTTTACTTAAGCGACTGATTTAATACTAGTGTACATTTACATTTCAACAGACTACGGAGAAACGCTCCCTTCTCCTTCAGGAGAAGGGCCGGGGATGAGGTTTTAGAATGAATAATTTGACCTAGTCCTTAACTAAACAACATTGATTTACCTGGCTCCGGAATTGCAAATCCAATGTCGTTTACTTAAGCGACTGATTTAATACTAGTATACATTTACATTTCAACAGACTACGGAGAAACGCTCCCTTCTCCTTCAGGAGAAGGGCCGGGGATGAGGTTTTAGAATGAATAATTTGACCTAGTCCTTAACTAAACAACATTGATTTACCTGGCTCCGGAATTGCAAATCCAATGTCGTTTACTTAAGCGACTGATTTAATACTAGTATACATTTACATTTCAACAGACTACGGAGAAACGCTCCCTTCTCCTTCAGGAGAAGGGCCGGGGATGAGGTTTTAGAATGAACAATTTGACCTAGTCCTTAACTAAACAACATTGAATTTCAAATTCCGAAGAGCCGATAGTACATATCACTAGATAAGTTCTTTTATCACCTTACTTCCACCTGCAATCCATACAACATCTCCATTCTGAAAATCCAGTGTTGAGGGAGGGTTTAATATGCGTTCTCCCTTTCTCTCCACGCCAACAACAAGAGCATTTTTTTCTCGAATTCCTGAATCTTTAATTTTCTTATTCAGAAGTTGAGTATCCTTATTAATAACAATATTCTTTAGCACAAGATCATTTTTGATCAATGCATATGCTTCTATTTCATCGGGTGTCAGATTACATGCGATCAAACTCTTTAATCGAACCAATTGTTCATCATTCCCTACAACAGAAAGAATATCCCCAGAATAAATACGCTCATTTCTGGAAGGAAGAGGTATCGTAAGAAAACCTCGCTCAATCATAATAATATTTATTCCATACTCTTCCCTGATAGCCAGTTCTTCCAGCGATTTGCCAATCACAGGTGAAACAGGAGAAACTTTAAACTCAACTATATGTGCATCCCAGGGCGCGATCTTTATTTTATAATCTGTTATCTCATCCCGTTGATTAAAGTTTACTAAAAACCGTTTTTCAATACGATCATATAAAAACTGAAGCCGTTTTGAAAACAAGAGCAACATAACACCAGACACGAATAAAGATGCGATCAATGCAACGGTTGTATCTAAAAAGAAACTTAATAAAAAATCGATACACACAAGTCCGATCAACAATCGAACAATACCGAGCAAGACCAGCGGACTTCTGGAATATTTTTCATTATCCCACAAACGCTGATATACCTTGGGTGCTATCTGCTTCATTGTTAATGCCCACAAAAATGGCATCATCAATATAAAACTGATGATGATTCCTGTTACAGTTCCTTTAAATCCACTGAACACATGTTCAAGAATAAACGGGTATATATACATGGAAGCGAACAAACTTAAAGCTACTAAAACCACTACGTTTAGAAGTATATTTAATGCATAGGACTTTAAAAAAATTTTCCAATCGCTCAACACAACAATGGATTGAGTTTCGGAACCATAATTTTCAATAATGCGTAAAATTTTTCCGGGCGCTTTTCGCTCTATCAGATCGGCCATCGGACCCGAATATTTAATTAAATAAGGAGTAGTAAATGTTGTGATTGCAGACACGGCAACAATGATCGGATACAAAAACGGACTGATCACATTTAATGACAAACCTAACGTTGCAATAATAAATGAGAACTCTCCTATCTGAGCCAGACTCATGCCTGTCTGTACCGATTGTTTCAATGGCTGTCCGGAAATCAAAGCTCCGATTGTTGATGCTATTGCTTTTCCAAAGATGGTTACCACAGTGAGTACTGCAATCGGATAGGCATATTCAATCAATACACCAGGATCAATCATCATTCCTACAGAAACAAAGAAGACTGCCCCAAATAAATCTTTAATAGGTTTAATAAGATGCTCGAAATGTTCGGCTTCAGTGGTTTCTGCTAAAATTGACCCCATAATAAATGCACCCAATGCTGGCGAAAACCCTGCCTGGCCTGCTAAAACAACCATCGTTAAACATAAGCCAAGTGCAACCAACAGCATTGTTTCATCTGTCATGAGCTTTCTTGTTTTCTTAAGAAATGTGGGAATAAAATATATTCCACCGGCAAACCATAATATCAGAAAGAAAATTAATTTCAAGATGGAATAAAGCATATCCATACCCGCAAATTGCTGGCTTACCGCTATAGTCGTTAATAATACCATTAAAACAATAGCGACTAAATCTTCAACGATCAAAGCACCGAAAACAACACTGGCGTACTTCTTATTCTTCACATCTAATTCTTCGAATGCGCGGATAATGATCGTTGTTGAGGAGATGGAAAGCATTGCACCCAGGAAGAAACAATTTATTTGTGACCACCCCATTAGATAACCTGCAAAATAACCTGCAAACAGCATCACAACAATTTGAAAAACTGCTGTTATGGATGATGCCCCGCCAACTTTTATCAATTTCTTAAAACTAAATTCCAGGCCCAAAGAGAATAACAATATGATCACTCCCAGCTCTGCCCACACTGAAATATTTTTATATTCTGTTATAGATGGAAAAAGTTTTATGTTTGGACCAATAAGCAAGCCTGCTATAATGTATCCTAATACCAATGGTTGTTTTATTTTTTTAAAGATCAGCGTTGTTACTGCCGCTGTAACAAGAATTAAAGCTAGATCTATAATCAATTCAGGTAAATGGTGCATACAATTTTATATTTTAATTAAATTAAATTCAGACTACTCTCCTGTCAATGAAGTCAGGTGAATAGAAGGCAAACAATAATTAAAATAATGCTATATGCGCATCTGTTGAAAAAAAATCGTATGGTTACGACTGCAACAGATAAAACGATTAAAATTGTTCGTAGAAAAAAATGTAGAAAGCACCTTGGGCCAATATTTCGAATTTGAGTTCCCGGATAAATGAATATTCTTTATACAACTATTAGTAGTATTTCTGGCAATGCGCAGATTGCAACAATGCAATTTGAGCGTATGAACTAACTGCAAATGTTTATCTTCCTGTGTAAATGCAGATTTATTTGATTTTTTACTTGTCGCATGACAAGAGTGATTATAAAAAAGCTGTATGCAGATCACTAACAACATACTTATAACAATACTCCAGCTAAGAAGTATGATTAGTGAACGTATGGCTGATCTTTTATTCATTATACAGTGCAATAGTACAAAAATGCGTGCTTAATAGTTATTAAACGAAAATAGCTCAATAAAAGTATATATTACTCATAAAATATAATCATAGTATTTCATAAACCTTAATTTCTTTTATCTACACGGGCCATTAATGTTCTTTTACAACGCATTCTTTTTCTTAATGTGTTCGGTATTGATTTCATATACATATGTAGATATTTTATTTGCTACGAATTGCCCCTTGGGATTTGCTGTTTCGATTTCAATTGTCAGCGTTGAAATAGCATCTTTTTTACATCTATCCAATTCTTTATTGTAATAATATTCTGCAACATCTTCATAATCGCCGGGATCAACCCTTGAAAGGATTTTTAATTCCCGGGTCTTAATATCATAGCTCTCATAATCCCAGCCGCCGCCTTGTTCTGATCCTTCGAAAACATGAGAAATAGAAAATGCTGACATATTTCTCGTTGTATCGTAGATAATTTTTTCCGGCTTCTTTTTCAGATCAGCTTTGCTGAGATGTGTTATTATACTTTTTCTATTATTTCTGATTGTCAAGTAAAGACTATCAACCATTTTATTTTGAGAGAATGACCAAAAAAGATTCATCACATTATATATCATTGAATCCTGTTGAAAATCTAATTCCGATTCACTCATTCGTAATACACATGTTATGATTTTACAATCAACGTTAGTTGAATCATAATCACTGCATTTGCCGCAAAAATTTTTCGGATAAGTACTCCAACCCCAGATATGATATATCTTTTCTAAGGTATCGGTTAGTATCTCTGCAGATGATTCGCATGGAGATTGATGATACTCTTCGTTTTCCAATGTATAAATAGCAAAACCAAAAAATCCTGCAACGGATAGTAGTATAATAGATACTATTAGAATGAATGGTCTCTTCATGATTTGATCATAATTGGTTATCGTCCTGGTTCCAGCTTTCAAAGGAGAAGACATCTATGTAAACTGGATTGCAAATGTTTTTATATCCGGTATTGGTTCGCTGCAGTGAATACAAATTCCGAATAACATATAGCACCAGAAAAATCTAACGTTAGGCTTCGCTTGTTGTCAACAGTACTATATTTCTATAAATAATATAACTATATAAGATTGATCCTGCAATAAACAACCAAATTCCAATTCCGCCATCGCTTTGTTTTTCTAACACAATCGCAATAAGCATAACAGGTATTGGATAAATGATGTAAAAAACCAAATACAACATACACATCCAGACTTTTTCTGTATTATCAAGTATGCCCCCTTTTATATAAACAACACCGTTTATCAGCAATAAAATAATGAATTTAAATAAACAATAAATGGCAATAAAAATTTGAATAGCCCAAACAAAAAAAATAAAATCCTCCAAAGGAGTAGAATTGAACAGATTTTCCATTGTTATTGATTTATACTAAAAGTAACTCATTGCTAACGTCACCGACTTGAGATTATTATTTCCTCCCACGCTCACGTTCAATGTTATTTTTCAAATCAATGAGCCGCTGTTTTACATTAGCCTGCAAATTCTTTTTTATAAATACTGTTAATAGATTAAACGGAAACCGAAGCGAAAATGAATATAGAAAAACAACTTCTGTTTTATCATTTGATATCTCTTTAAATGTCCATGAACCTAAAAAGGATTTGAACATATAAGGCCCCTCTGTCATTTTAATTGCCGTCACTTTGGGTCTGTTATAGGTAACATATTCTGTCACCATACCAATTCCATTTTTTGCTACACAGTATGCTTTAACACCTTTATCTGCTACAGTTGCTCCTTCGATCAGATCTGCTCTTTTAAGAAAAGTATCCCATATCAAACGCTTCGTATAGTCTTGCGTAAAATCAAAAACCTGTTCTGGCTTTTCATCAATCAAAATCGTTTCTGTAAATTTTATTGCGTCCATGATCGACTTATTTGATATGCTGAGTTATGCTCTTTTTAATGTCCGCTTCAATATTTTCTCACTGGCGCTAGTGTTTAGCGAAGCGGCACTAGTGCCTGTAATTCGGCAGTCTTTGACTGCATTCTGTATTTATTAATATATAAATGTAGTCAAAGACTACAAAATAAACGACACCAGTTCCGCTTCGCTAAAGACTGGAGCCAGATCGTGTATAATTATTGAAATCATTTCATTTCAGTAATTATTACTTCCAATATGTTATTAATGCGCGAACACCTTTTTTGAGTCCTTTGAAATACCTGGCCTTTTTGAATTCCGGTAACATCATTTCATCTATTACCTTTTTACAAATGCTATCGGTTAAAATTTTCTTTGTGCCTATTCCTGTGCCGACTCTGACGTTACGCATTGTCCTGCTAATAACTATTGCCAAACCATTGTCCTTATCTTTCTTCCCGATACCCCACGCATTTCCAAGATCATTTGTGTAATCAGCAATATTATCGTATGGTTTAATTGAATCAATTGTCACAATACAAATCTCATTCGAAGTTTTCTTTTCAAACCTTTCAATGATTAAACGCAGTTTCTTCTCTTCTTTAACAGTCAAAATATTTTCAAAATCGCTAACACATCCCAATGACTGTGGGAATTTAAATTTATTTAACGTGTTGGCAGAATCTTTATTATTTACTTGAGCATTTATGGAATTGTTTATGCAAATCCATAGTACGACAAATAAAAAAGTGTATTTAAGTTTTCTCATATATCAATCCACATACACCCCAACAAATAGTAACATGCTTTGCTTTATATCCCAAACATGATCTTCTTTAACAAGAACATAGTAATTAGTAACTACTCCAAAATCTACATGTGTAAATGTGATAGATAAAAGTGCTATGTCTTTATTCGTATTAATACCTGGCCTTGAAATCTGGACAACAGTTTTAGCACCGTACTTCTTTCTTAATGCTTCATTACTCTTTTTTTCCGCCTTTTTAAATTCGCTGGTAGATGTAGTCTGTGCTATTTCACCCTTAAAAATAATTGAGTCAAAATCAATCGACTTTTTATTTTTTTCAAAATAATCATTATGGATGATAGAATCTATTAATGACAATCCATTTTCTTTAAGATTACTTAATGAATCTGTGGAATACTCAAACAATTGTTTTTCACTTTTTTCAAATAGAACAATACCAGACTTTTCAATTTCCAAACAATATTGTCTAGTAAATGAATCAGGATCTACAATACTATCTATAGAACATTGATCCAAAAAACTTGTGAAGAATCCTTCAATAATTGCTTTCTCGATCTTTGTCTGACTATATGCTTTCGAAATCGAAAGGAAAAGCAACGCACATAATAACAGTTGTTTCATTGTTTTTATTTTTTATGTTGGCAATCACCGTCACTGGCGCTAGTGTTCAGCGAAGCGGCACTAGTGCCCATAATTTGGCAGTCTTTGACTGCATTCTGTATTTTTACTCTACGTTGGCACCCTACCCACCACTCAACCCCCTGTTGCGCCTTTTCTGGCCAACAGCCCACTGCTCTATCCATATAAGATAATATTCGCTGAGTAAATTCACTGGCGCTAGTGTTCAGCAAAGCGGCACTAGTGCCCATAATTTGGCAGTCTTTGAATGCATTCTGTATTTTTTACTCTGCGTTGGCACCCTACCCACCACTCACCCCCTGTTGCGCCGTTTCTGGCCAACAGCCCACTGCTCTATCCATATAAGATAATATTCGCTGAGTAAATTAATTACGAATAAAAACTTAACATCATAAAGCATTTGGTGGTTGGTCGAAAAGACACAACCACGGAGGGCATGAACATTAGGAAAAAAGATAGTTGCCAACATCAGTGGAAGATAGAGAACTGACGTTGGAAAATAGGTCAGTTCTCTTTGATACTAATTTGTCCGTCTCCTAACTGCACAAGATCCCTAAGGAAATTTTCAAATGACATATACATTTCCTGAAAAATCCCTTGCAATTCAAGATCCTCTTTTTCCATGTCTTCTGCTGTCTTTGGAATAGGGTCAAATAACCATCTGTTATGAGGATTACCCATTTCAAAGTTTTCAGGAAAAGGTTGAGTAGTTTTTGTCAACGAAAGATAAAATTTTATATCTTTTTCAAGTCTTATACGATCAATCTGAAATTCTATTTTCAAATCCCTATTTCTGTTAATATAACCTTTCAGCCTTTCGTCAAATTCTGCAACGCAGTCTTTTTTATAGTCAACGAGTTTTAGTTTCTGAAGAATAAACATCTTCAAAGATTCAATGTTTCTATGACCGTTTATTTTTATTGCTTTAATATTCATTGACGTGTTACTCAAGCTTATTATTGCAGATAGTAGCAATTGTTTTTTTACTCTACGTTGTCACCCTAACCACCACTCAACCCGCTGTTGCGCCTTTTCTGGCCAACAGCCCACTGCTCTATCCATATAAGATAATATTCGCTGAGCAAATCAATTACGAATAAAAACTTAACATCATAAAGCATTTGGTGGTTGGTCGAAAAGACACAACCACGGCGGGCTTGAATATCAGGAAAAAGAGATAGTTACCAGCATCAGTGGAAAAGCCTTATTTGTTATAGCCCGTTATACTTTTATCCGTTCGATTGTTCCGTTGGAAATTTAGTAACATCCATAAAGAAAACTTCCCAGTTATGTCCATCAAGATCTTCTATGGTACGTTGCTGCATAAATCCATAATCCCGCATTTCGTTTGGTTCAATTCCACCTGCCTTAAGACCATTCGCCATGATGCTGTTTACTTCGTCTGTACTATCAACCGACAATGAAAAAATTCCTGCTACTTTGGTTTTGGTATCTGCAATGGGTTTCGTTATAAAACCCGAAAACTTTTCGTGGTTCATGATCATGACAAAAATATTTTCACTCCAAACCATACATTTTCCTGATTCGTCTGAAAATTGAGGATTGTTTGTAAATCCTAGTGCAGTATAAAAATCCATAGATTTCTGAAGGTCTTTTACTGCTAAATTGATAAATACCTGCTTCGCCATTTTGTGTTATGTTAGATTATTTAAGTTCTTAAGTTAAAAATAATTTTTGAAATACATATAGCTACGACACGTTCGAGCTTGACGAAAGAGATCGTTCCACCTTGAAGACGTGTTTAAACTCGATCAGCTCGGCTCATACGGGCCTCCTGTTTCGCCCCATCCCCACTTAGGCATGGGCTCGTTACTATCCAACGGATTTTCTGTTAATTGAGAATTGATCACAGCAAGCCGTGTGCCCCATTCGATATAGCCGACAAAAGCGGAGCGAAACTCCGGATCACTTTTAAGCCCGACCTCATCTGCAGTTTGTAACAACAATTGCACCCAACGCTGACGCTTTTCTTCGGTCAGCATTTTCCCGATATGCATGCCGATCATGTGTGCATGACTGCCGCCATCCTGAGTGGTATACAACTTATCTCCGCCAAAAACTTCCGCTACGAAATGAGCAACATGTTTGACATGCTCAGGCGACATAGCTGCAAAGACCTCCCCCAAAAGATCGTCCTTCAATACTTTATCATAGAAGGATGAAAACAACGCTTCAAACGTCTGCATATCTCCTGCCCATTCGTACAATGTTGGAATATTCTTCATCTGAATATTTTTTTAATGAAATCAATTACTAAAGTCCGAAGAGCTTTTCTTATTAAACGTATTACAGATCCATTTGATCCCGCTTCAGTCCGCGCTACACATGCGAATTACGAACAGCAGAACGAATGAACGTTACACAACGCACAACACGTTAAATGTACAAAAAAACGATCATATGAAGCACTCAATCGCAACTTTTACCGCCTTAGGGGAAGGCCTTTATCGTTAAGCAAATTTCTTAATAGCTTCAGGACTTACCGGTGTGAAGAAGTTAATTAAATTACCGTCCGGATCACGAAACAGTAACGAACGATTCCCCCAGGGCATTGTCGTTGGCTTCTGAACAATATCAGTGGTGAACTCTTTAATCCGTTCGTATTCTTCGTCTACATGCTCAACCAGGAATTCGATGATCACACTTTTGTTCGCAGCTGCCTGAGCTACGTCTTCACCAAAAAATGTCAATGTACGGGTGCTTGCAATTGCCAGGGTAATAGAGCTTGTAACAATCTCTGCAAAGTCGCCTGTGAACCACGCAGCAGTTGCACCGGTTACTTTTTCAAAAAATGGAACCGAAGCTTTGATATCTGCGCTGATAATTCTTAAGGATACTGGATGAATGCTTTTCATTTTCTTTTGTTTTAATTGTCTCTGAATGAATGGATGACACAAAAGTAAAAGGGCGCTATGACAAGGGTGTGTCAGGGGTGCTTAAAGTTTTTCTCTTTACTGTCTAAATATTCTTTCAGGGTCAGTTTATGAGGCGTAAAACTCAAATCCAGCGGTTCGATGTTTAAAATTCTTTCTAATCGAAACATTCTGTAATCTTTTCGTAGTCTGCAATACGCAATAAGGGTCCAGCTCTCTTGTTGGTTGTAATACAAAGCAAATGGCTCAATGTTCCTTTTTGTTTTTTCTTCTTTACCTTCTGAATGATATGTGATATTCAAAACGTTAAAAGCTGTCAATGCATTTTGAATGAAGGTCAGCGTATCACTCGTATTGGTATTCGGCATGGCCGGACTAACAGCAATCCGTTGGGAAAGTAAATCTGCTTTCTCTTTTATTGAATACAACAATACAGATCGTATTTTATTTACAGCTTCCGTATATTCTTTGATCAGAGAACTATCTCTATTTTTCAGTACCAATTGTTCAACAGTGATCAAAGCATTTGCCTCGCTTTCGGTAAACATAACGGGCGGAACCCGATATCCTTCCATCAGTGAATAGCCCTTTCCGTCTTCTGCCAATACAGGAACACCTGCCTGTTCCAATGCTTTTATATCTCTATAAATTGTCCGGACACTCACGCTGAATTTTTCAGCAAGAGCTGTTGATGTTACGATTCTTTTTGTTTGCAGTTGGGTTAAAATTGCAGTCAGCCGGGAAAGTCTTTTTATGTCTTTATCATTCATTTGTTGTCTGACTGTTTGTTAGGGGAGATACCTTGCTAGGATTACCACTTTACTCTTTGTTTCAATATTCTCTCCGTGGTCTGTGGCACACAGAACACCAACCACACTCACTAGTTACACTCTCACCGTGGTCTGTGGCACACAGAACACCAACCGTGCTAACTAGTTACACTTGACCTTAAACCCCTCTCCGTGGTCTGTGGCACACAGAACACTAACCGTGCCCACTAGTTACACTTGACCTCTCTCCGTGGTCTGTGGCACACAGAACACCAACCGTGCTAACTAGTTACACTTGACCTTAAACCCAATCCTAATAATTATGTATTCATAAATGAATTATGATTGTTTGCTTCATACGTTGTCTAACTCTTTTATTAGGATAGATGCCTTTGCAGGCTTGCCAGTACAGGTTTTAGGCTTGTTGGTGATTTAAATACTTGACGTGGTTGTGTTCGGATTCGTATGAGTTAAATGCGCCGACAGCAGTAGATATGAATTAATCCTGGTCTGGTTCTGTTCCCCAACCGTCAAAATCACAATCAAACTGATAGCCAAGTTCGCACATTTGTTTTGTCCATTGTTTTACTGTTTCGTCTGCCATTTTAATTTTGGTAGTCCAGCCTGTCACGATAAATAACTTCTTATCTCCGGGAAAAGGTCCGTATTCAACCGTGTAATTCAATTTCCCGATTTCATTCGCTAATTGCTGTGATTTATCTGAAGTATTTGTATAAAAGAAATATTCAAGTTTCAATTCTTTGTCAGCCGTAACGTTTAATTTTCTTAACTGATCAAGTGTTTGCGGTGTCATATGCATTTGCTCCTCTAGGTTAGTCTTGAAATCATCTTCACGAACAAACGCTTCGTTGTTGGATTTGGATTTAAAGAAGCTGAATAGTTCCATTGGTATGATTATAAATGTTATTAAAGTTATTCCTGCGATTCGGATTTTTTTATTTGCTGTCATTGTGATTTAATACGGAGACTCTATAATGTCGGCTATTTAATTCTATTCTCGCCGTGGTTGTGTCTTTTCGACCAACCACAAGTTAGTTGGTTGAAAAGACACAACCACGGCAAACGTTGGAGGTTAGGCAATAGAGATAGTTACCAACCTAGGCAGAAAAGTATCGGCTGTTAGCGGTAGCCTTAATTGTGTTTGCCTAAAATTGGATTCAATTCTTTCGCCAACTTTGTTTCTAAGACAGTCATATAATCAGCCATTTCATCTTCAAATTCCAATACATTCATTTTCAATTTTACATTCGTGCCCTGAGTCCAATAAAAAAGTTGAAGGCCTTGAGTTCTTGAAACTTTATAATAACCTAAATGTTGAACCAATCTTCCCCATAATCCCTTTTTTACTTTCCCTACATATAAAACTTTGGTTTGGGGAAATTTCTTTTTGATAGCTGGTACGGATTTAGCCCCAGGTGTCAATTTATAATTTTGTATGCGCGAGACAATATCATCAGCTGTATGATCTGATTCAATTTCAAAATAATACAAGCATGGTCCAGATATTTTTACTACCTCCTCAAAAATATGTATAAAGTCTCCTTCTTTCAAAACATTTATAAAATTGTAATCTTTCATTTCGAAGCAGTTAATTTCAAATTGATAAAATTGTTTTGCTCCAGTTTTGGAAACTCGAGATAAAGGACCGATTGCAGACGAGCTGAATTCTTTAATTTTTTCGTTCATTATTCTAGCTTTACAAGTTACCTATAATGTGCTGTATGTTGCCGCAGTTAACACCATGGACAGTTTTTTTGACCAACTACCAAATCACTATTGGCCTTATGTTTTAACTTATGCTTCATAATATTCATATTTGTCAGAACTGGCCACCATTAAATCTCAAAGAGCACTGTTAGTCGAAAAGATACAACCACGACACGCTTCTGAGTTTAGTAAACATGGATAGTTGCCAACCTTGGCGCAAAAAATAGTTGTCAATCTAAGCGAAAAATATAATAAAAACGTTGAGTCTAAATTATACCTTTTGCTATCATCCAATTTTCTACCTGTGTAATATTTACAGGCTCAGGAATTTTTAAAGTCGAAAGCATTCTATGTATTCGTTGTTCGCGTTTTAAGCGATCAGTGGGCAAATTTTGCCATTTAATATTACTTGTTACTAAACTGCTTAAGCGGCTAGCCAAAAGTGATTCACAATTTATTGACACGCATAATGCTGCATCAAATGTTGCTATAAGTGCCTTAATTATTTTAGTAAATAGAATAATATCTTTGATCTCCAACTGAATTTTTTCTCCTATAGAATTACTAGGGAGCACAAATGAACCTCTTAATAAATTCGGATTCATGATTAATACTTGCTTAAAATTTGTATGAGCGTTTAGAATATCAATTGTAATTTTCCCATCTGAATGAATATAAGAATTTCTACATTCTTTAAAGTATCTATATCCTATTAACAGTTCTTGTACTTGATGCCATTTATTAAATTTACCATTACTTAAAGATCCAAAAAATTGAGTTACAACAAAGTTTGACTTGTTTTGATTTGCAAGTTGAATTGCTAGATTAAATCCGTTGGCCCTCCCTCTAGTATCAAACCCATTTGGAAATTGAATATGTTTTGCACATTTATTTGCTTGATTAGTATTGAAAACTAATGAGCATACTTTTTCTGCCCATGTTTCGTATATGGTACAAGAATCAAAAAGTAACCATTTAGAAAATTCAAGTTCATGAGCTGTCCAATCTGTATCTATACAGATATTTTTCAAATCAATACCTCCAGGCAAAGGCAAACCAGAAAAAAACTTCTTCTCAATGTCGGAAATATGCAGATGTGGAAAATTTTCTTTGAATCCCCTAACTTGCCACCATAATTCTCTTAATCCTGCGTAACTAGCCCATATAAAACTTGATGTTTTACCAAGATGATCATCAACACTTTGACTAGCAAAAAAAAAGAAAGATGGTTTTTGAGTTGGCATAATATGATGTCTTGAATTTTATATTAATCTCCCATAAGCTTTTATTGATTGCTGGCAATTAAATTCATATAAAGAAAACAATACAATTGTCTATCTAGCGCTGTATTATAAGCTAATTATATAAGTCCCTTGTCACTGAAAGCAATTTTTATTTGATTTATTTGTACCATTAAGAACATTTCTTAATAAAATCAAAATGATTTATCCTGAAATATATTCTAGTAATTCAGAGTTAGCTGCGTTCATCATAATTCTAGCTCTTATCGGTCCTACACTGTATATTTTTTCAATAAGATCATTTTCATTAAGTCCATATAAATCTCTAATTGTAAATATTTGAGCACTTTTCAATCTATTCTTTTGCCATTCAGTTAATGAAAGTACATCTATTGATTTAGTAAGCATACTTTCTAAAGACTCTTTGTATTTTTCGTCTTCTAATATTGAAGCAGATAGATTTTGAATTTTATCATATTCACTTAAATTTTTACCAAAAGCTGTAAATTGTTTTAAAGATCTTATTTTAGACAATTCCATTGAATATGTGTGAGGGTTTGAAACTAATGCAATTATACATCCGTACTTGACTTCATATCTTACACCCAATTCACCGTGAGAACGAACTCCTGCATCTATTTTTTTTATTATACCTGTATATGTAAGAAGTCGTAGTGATTCTTTTATTGCTTCAGGTATATCTTTATTAATCCAGAAATAAATACTTGATTTTTCATTATTAAGCATTTGAGGAATCACAGTCTTTTCTAAAAAATCTCTACCCCAATCTATAAGTATTTGATGTCCTTTGTATTTTTCCCCAAGCTCTGTATGTTCTGACCATATTTTTACTCTATAAAAATCTTTTATAATTTTATTAACTTCTTGAGTATTTAACTTAGGCATTTCTTGAATTGTCTTTAAAAGAATCCTTGGATTTCCACCGCATGATAATACTAAAGTGTTAAATAATTCTCGTTGTCTATCTATTTCATTTTTCAAGCCTTCATCAGCTTGTTTAAAAACTATTGTTTTGAAATACTCCAAATAATCATCATCTGCAATATTTCTATCAAGTACTTCGTAGATACAATCATGAATTGGTTCAAAAGAATCGCCAAAATGCGTTACACCAGGGTAAATTGCTGCATTACATGTTATATATGGAGATCTCAAATCTTTAAATAAATTAAAAAATTGTCTCTGCTGTTCTGGTCTGAAAACATGAGCTGCTTCATCAAAGAAAAAATATATTCTGTCTAACGAATTCTCTTTACAAATTTCTTTAATAGCTTCTTTTACATCCTCAATATCAGGCAAAGAATTTACATCAATAGTACTTGGCCTTTGATTATATGAATCTTCAAAAAGTTTTACAATCGTTTTTAAATTATTTTCAATTGTTTCTTGATTTTCAGAAGTATCATTACTAATCAGGGATTTTGTATAATCAGAAATCGACAAACCACTTTTTCTCAACTTGTTAATTAATGCCCTTAAAGTCTTTGCTAACATCCAATGATAAAATTGAAGTGAATCTCCAGTATTAATCAAAGAACTAATATTAAATGAAATAAATATTGATAAAGAGTTAGTATCGCTTTTTTCAATATTTAATTGAGCAATTTTCATTAAAAATGATTTTCCAGTTCCTCTAGATCCTTCTAATAAACATGGTTCTGATGAAATAAGAGATCTTATGATTCTCTCATCATTTTCGTTTTTAACAGCAAGGCTAATAATATCATCATCCTTAATACTTTCTGTTCTTAATTTAAATTCTGACATAATTTTATAGTTCTTTTGCGCCTCCTAATAACTCTCTAATTGGTGAAATATGGTGAATTTCCTCAAGAAGAAATCCTGATAATGTTTCAATTTGATCTTTTTTAAAAGATTTTAAATAACGACAACACATTACAAAAATTAAGGTCTCAGAAACTACTTTGAAAAGTTCAAAATATTCATTTTTTAGATTTTCGTTATATTGAATTGTCAAACCACTTTTAGTCCACGTTTCATTATTTCCATGAACGAATTCTGACATTTTTCTATATGCAACTTTAGATTTACCATTGAATCGATTCATAAATTCTTTTAATTCTGGAAAGAAAGCTTTACTAAAGCGTTCTGATAAAATCCCATTTTCTTCGTCTATTAATTTTGACCATTTGATATCACTTTCTCCTTGTATCCATTCATTATGTTCAAGTTTATGTACAGAAAAATGAATAGTACCTAAACCTAATTCAAATGCCAATCTTAATGAAGAATAAGCTTGTCTATACATTCCATAAAGTAAATTCAATGTTGCTGATTCTAATTGGATTGCCACTGTTTGAAACATTTTCTTTTCATTTTCATCAAAAATATTTTCTGAAAACTCCGCAATAAATGAAGCAAAATGATGGGCTTTCCCTAAATTTTCAGTATCCAAAATTGACAATGTATAAATCTGCTGTGATTTTTTATTTAATTCTTCTAAGTATTCTTCAATCTTCATAAATTCCTTTTAAAATGTATTACCGTTGAATATTTTGAATTGCTAAAAGTATTTATCCATTCAAAAAATTAGCTAGCGATTCAATATCAATCCTTTTGTCGTAAAAACCTATCGCGGAATAGTTTTATTTTAGAAAATTGTCTGAACTATGTTTGTTTGATTTATGTGATGAAAAATGATTAAGATCATAAATCAATAAAATCACCTAAATCAAAAGAATCATAGTTCAGACAAAAAAATCGTCGACCCGTAACGTGAGCCGACGATTTATATTCATTCATTCCAGGTTGTTGGTGCTCCGCGTTGTTTTTTACTCATTATATCTACATACGTTCAGGCGGAAACACCAACAACGGCGAAGAGGTTGTGATCGCAAACTGCTGGTAAAATTAAAAAAGCTCAATCCTTTTTTGTCCTTTAATCCTGTAAATCCTGATTCAGACAAAAAAGTGATGAGGTAATTCCGTTCGTTGTTGGTGCTCCGCGTTGTTTTTACTCACTAATCAGTATTCGTTCAGGCGGAAACACCAACAACGGCAAGAGGTTGTTCGGTTGGCTGATGTTCGGTGGCGGTACTATGTAAACATCAGTTTAAAACTTGCAACGGTTAGCACCATTGCTAAAACGTATTTCACTGTGGGCACATTAAACTTTTGACTTCCGCAGTAAGAGCCTAAAAGTCCGCCTACAATGGTTGCTAACACTGCATATTGTAAATTGTCTGTGAGATGAATTCCACCTTTATTCATTTGTCCAAATAGTCCCGACAATGAATTTACAGAAATAAAAAGTGCAGATACTGCTGCAGTTTCTTTAAAAGTAGCCCAACGCATCAACAACATCAGCGGACTTAAAATAACTCCACCGCCCAGGCCAATTGCTCCGGAGAGAAGTCCGATCAACCCACCTGCCACCAAAGCTGTCCCGATTGGAATTTCTTTCGTTTCTTCGTTCGATTGTCTGAACTGATACAGCAATCGTACAATGGAGATCAATAAACACACGGCTAAAATTTTCTTGTAAATGCTGTCTGGCAAAGTCATCATTCCCCCCAAATAGGATAAAGGAATACTCGTAATTGCAAAAGGCCAGAACAATTTCAGTTTAAAATGCCCTCCCCTATAAAATCCAATAAAGGATGTGACTGCAACGGCTAAATTCATAATTAAAGCTGACGTTTTCATCATCACAGGTGCAACTCCAAACAAAGCCATAACCGCTAAATACCCAATGGCTCCACCGTATCCGATGGAAGAATATAAAAAAGCTAAAACTGCCAGCGAAGAAATTAAAAGAATTAACGTGTAGTCCATTAGTTAAATGTTAACATACATCTTATCAAAGATGATTTTCCGTTAAAAGTAGTTTAAAAGCTACCTTATCTATTGAACTCAAATAGTTTTTCTGATAGTATACCTAATAGAACAAAGTGATTTTAGAATTGCAGTCAAAGACTGCTAAACCGTAGGCACCAATCCCCGCTGCGCTCAGACTGGCACCAGACACGCTTCACATTACAAGCAGTGGACTGTCGGTCTTCGACGCGGCGAACAGAGGGCAGCAAGCAGCACAGCAAGAGGTAAGCAAACAGTAAGCAATACCGGGTATATACTACGCTTATCCCATAGTTAACTCACACTTATCTCATAGTTATCTCATAGTTGTCCCACCTCTTTCCCACGTATGTCCCACCTCTTTCCCACGTATGTCCCATATATGTCCCACCTCTATTCCATATCAAAAGGCAGACAAAAGTCAGGAACTGACATAAAAAAGCCTATGGTTTTATCTCCAGGATCTGTGGCACACCATAACCTTGAACCGAAGGAAATGTAAACTTCGTTAGCGGATTGCAACGTGCGACCCCGCTGGGGTCGTAATTCTTGCGTATGATTTTTCTATAAACATTTGACTCCGCTGGAGTCACCAATCCTCATCCATGAGTCTTTATTATTTTTAACATATCCATTCGAGAGAATACATTCAAAATTATATTCGTTTGCTTATTAGAAATGACCCCGGAGGGGTCACATGTTTATAGAATAGAAAGTTGAATATTACAATCGACCCCGGCGGGGTCGCACAATTGCTTAAGTTGACGGCTATGGTGTGCCAATGACGATCGTCTAAACTACTTCATTCATATCTCAAAAATGCTCACATCCATGCTTAATAATAAGAGCAGGTTTCGTTCTGTGTGCCACAGACCGAGGTGAGAGAACGAGGTGAGAAATCCTCTTCATTACCGCGGTCCAATTCCATCTCTAAAAATAATCGACAAACTGATATAATAAAATATGCATGATAGTATTAATGCTAACACTATTCCAACAAATATCTTAGTAATTTTATTAGCATCCGATACCCGCCAAACCAATGGAATTGTTACGAAAGGCGTTACAAACACAGCAAGCCATAATATATTTCCAATTATATTCATTCCATGATTCTTTAAATTCTAATTCTCTGCTGCACGCATATTTGGATTAAACAAAATACAACATTGAGCATATTAATAAAATCGCCGGCCCACAACGTAAACCGACGATTTTATATTCATAATTTATTTCCCTGCGACGAAGAGCAATAATTGCAAAGAAGACCTTTATTTTACTTAAATGATTTATATGTTCCCCAGTTTTCATCACTTTGTTTATAGCAAGTGAATTCATATTGATGGTATTTTTCTTTCAGTTTATTTAACCGTACATAAAATTCTTCGACGTCTTTTGTATATAAAACAAATTCTCTAAATCCAGAAGTAGTAATTATTATGGATACAATAGAATTCAAATCTGTTTCATATATTTCAAAAATATTATCTTCTAAGTCATCTAACTCTGGTTCGTTTTCAATATCAGGAAGCCCATTTTCATCAGGAAA
>Ga0247817_10000499_pt1 | contig 21673 bp, 18 predicted proteins | sample UWRJL212509R1_FD_178010 | JGI IMG/M metagenome (GOLD analysis project Ga0247817, IMG submission 178010) | Plant litter microbial communities from Arlington Agricultural Research Station in Wisconsin, United States - UWRJ-L212-509R-1 | ecosystem: Environmental > Terrestrial > Plant litter >...
ACGCGCATCACCGACGGTCCGTTTGGCCCAGAGGTCCTCGCTAAGATTCCCGTGACCGCACCCGGCCAGGAAGGCGCACTCCGCCTCGCCCGTTTTGTCGGTGTCGACGGTCCACGCTGGTTCCTCCGTGGCGTCATCGCCGGAGAAGGCGCCGTCAACCCGGAGGCCGCCGCGCAGATCGAAGACCTGTTCCGCAGCATCGTTGTGGTTCGCGGAACGACGCCAATGCCGCCACGTGACCTCATCCCGCTCCACATGCCGGCCACCGCGGCCGGTGCAGAACCGGGAACGGTTTCCCTTTAACAATGACTGACCGCACTCCGAGCACAGCGGGCGAGCCCGACGAGAACCGCACAGCCGAAAGCGTTCCGACCGAGGAGCCGCAGACCTTCACCGATGCGTTTTCGGCCGCGATGCGACAGTCGAATTTCAGCAAGGTCAACCCGGATGAGACACCCACCTTCTCGGGAATGCTCTCGGTCGTCGGCGGCGTTCGAGGTCTCATCGAGTCGTTCCTGCCCGGCCTCGTCTTCCTTGTACTGTTCTCGCTCACCAAAGAACTCCTGCTCTCGGTGCTCGTTCCGGTCGGCGTCGCGGTCGTTCTCATCGTCATCCGGGCAATCACCCGTGCCCCGCTGACCCCGGCTATCTCGGGGGCGATCGGCATCGCGCTCACCGCGCTTCTGTCGATCGTGACCAATCGCCCGGAGAACAACTTCCTTCCCGGCATCCTGATCAACAGTGGTGTTGTGCTCGTTCTGCTGATCAGCCTGATCGCGCGCTGGCCGTTCGTTGGTGTCGTGGTCGGATTCATCATGGGCGACCACCCGACCTGGCGCGATGATGCACTCAAACGCCGCGCGCTGACGTTTGCCACCGTGGTGTGGCTCATCCCGTCACTCATCCGCATCGCCATCCAGGTTCCGCTCTACCTGACCCAGCAGACCGAGTGGCTCGCCGGCACCAAGCTCATCACCGGTCTTCCGCTTTATGCGGCCGCACTGTGGATCACCTGGCTGCTCGTGCGCCGGGTCTACACAAAGCAGACGCAGACGCAGACGCAGACGCAGACGCAGGGCACGCCGTAACTACCGCTTCTGCCGCGCGCGGCAAAGTATCTTGATATCAAGATATATACTGGTGGATGCTCACTCGCTTTATCGCGACGGATCACCGGTCGAGGCTTAGGCTTACCTTGCTGGCACGCTGTCCGTCTGGCGGCGAGGATTGAGCCAGGTCAGCAAGGGAGACGGCACATGTCTGCAGTAAACAGCTTTGGTTCGAAAGACACACTCACGGTCGGTTCGTCCGACTATGAGGTATTCAGGGTCGACGCTGTCGCCGGCCACGAAAAACTTCCATTCAGCCTCAAGGTCCTGCTCGAGAACCTGTTGCGCACCGAAGACGGCGCCAACGTGACGAAGCAGCAGATCGAGGCCCTCGGTTCGTGGGTTCCCACCGCCGAGCCCGACACCGAGATCCAGTTCACTCCTGCTCGCGTCGTCATGCAGGACTTCACCGGTGTTCCGTGCATCGTCGACCTCGCCACCATGCGTGAGGCCGTTGTCGGCCTCGGTGGAGACCCGACCAAGATCAACCCGCTCTCGCCCGCCGAGATGGTTATCGACCACTCGGTCATCGCCGATCTCTTCGGCAGCGAAGACGCCCTCGAGCGCAACGTCGACATCGAGTACGAGCGCAACGGCGAGCGCTACCAGTTCCTCCGCTGGGGCCAGACCGCGTTCAACGACTTCAAGGTCGTCCCGCCCGGAACCGGAATCGTTCACCAGGTCAACATCGAGTACCTCGCGCGGGTCACGTACACGCGCGAAGTGGGCGGCGTCACCCGCGCATTCCCCGACACCTGTGTCGGCACCGACTCGCACACCACGATGGTCAACGGCCTCGGTGTGCTCGGCTGGGGTGTCGGCGGAATCGAAGCCGAGGCAGCAATGCTGGGCCAGCCGGTTTCCATGCTCATTCCGAAGGTTGTCGGCTTCAAGCTCAAGGGCTCGATCCCGACCGGCGTCACCGCGACCGACGTTGTGCTCACCATCACTCAGCAGCTGCGCAAGCACGGTGTTGTCGGCAAGTTCGTCGAGTTCTACGGCGAAGGTGTTGCCGAGGTTCCGCTGGCCAACCGCGCCACGATCGGAAACATGAGCCCCGAGTTCGGTTCGACCGCCGCGATGTTCCCCATCGACGACGTCACGCTCGACTACCTGCGCCTCACCGGCCGCAGCGACGAGCAGGTCGCCCTCGTCGAGGCCTACTCCAAGCTGCAGAAGCTCTGGCACGACCCCTCGGTCGAGCCCGCCTACAGCGAGTACCTCGAACTGGACCTCGCGACGGTGGTTCCCTCGATCGCCGGCCCGAAGCGTCCGCAGGACCGAGTCGAGCTCAGCCGCGCAAAAGACCAGTTCATCCTCGACCTCGACGCGTACGCGTCTGCCGACCACTCGCTCGTCGATGAGGCGCTCGAGGGAACCTTCCCGGCATCCGACCCGATCGGTCTGACCCCGCAGGACGAGGACACCGCGCACGCTCACGTGCACAAGAGCCACGCTCCGTCGACGGTCTCCCACCCCGCGCAGGTCACGCTCGACGACGGGTCAGGCTTCACGCTTGACCACGGCGCCGTGGCGATCGCGGCGATCACCTCGTGCACCAACACGTCGAACCCGTCTGTCATGCTCGCAGCCGGCCTCCTGGCACGCAACGCGAGCAAGAAGGGCCTCAAGGCGAAGCCGTGGGTCAAGACCACGCTCGCTCCCGGCTCGAAGGTCGTGACCGACTACTACGAGAAGGCCGGTCTGACCAGTTACCTCGAGGACCTCGGTTTTTACACCGTCGGTTACGGCTGCACGACCTGCATCGGTAACTCCGGTCCGCTTCTCGACGAGATCTCGGCCGCGGTGAACAAGAACGACCTCGCCGTGACCGCAGTGCTCTCGGGTAACCGCAACTTTGAGGGTCGCATCAACCCCGACGTGAAGATGAACTACCTCGCGAGCCCGCCGCTCGTGATCGCCTACGCCCTCGCCGGTTCGATGAACTTCGACTTCGACAAGGATGCGCTCGGCACCGACACCGACGGCAACGCCGTCTACCTCGCCGACATCTGGCCCGACGCCGCCGAAGTGCAGTCGACCATCGACTCCTCGATCGACACCGACATGTTCACCCACGAGTACGCGGGTGTCTTCGACGGTGACGAGCGCTGGCGCTCGCTTCCGACGCCGACCGGCGCCACCTTCGAGTGGGATGCCGAATCGACGTACGTGCGCAAGCCCCCGTACTTCGACGGCATGACGATGGAGATCACGCCCGTCGCCTCCATCTCGAACGCCCGCGTTCTCGCCAAGCTCGGTGACTCGGTCACGACCGACCACATCAGCCCGGCCGGAAACATCAAGGGCGACAGCCCTGCCGGCCAGTACCTCGACGCCCACGGCGTCGACCGCAAGGACTACAACTCCTACGGATCGCGCCGCGGAAACCACGAGGTCATGATCCGTGGAACGTTCGCGAACATCCGCCTGAAGAACCAGCTGCTCGATGGCGTCGAGGGTGGCTACACCCGCGACTTCACCAAGCCGGATGCGCCGCAGTCGTTCATCTACGACGCCAGCCAGAACTACCAGGCCGGCGGCACCCCGCTCGTCATCCTCGGTGGCAAGGAGTACGGCTCCGGATCATCCCGTGACTGGGCGGCAAAGGGCACCTCGCTGCTCGGCGTCAAGGCGGTCATCACCGAGAGCTTCGAGCGTATTCACCGCTCGAACCTCATCGGAATGGGCGTTCTGCCGCTGCAGTTCCCGGCCGGTGAGACCTGGGAGTCCCTCGGACTCGACGGCACCGAGATCATCAGCATCACCGGAGTCGAAGAACTCAACGAGGGCCGCACCCCGAAGACGCTCCACGTCGTCGCCGAGCCGAGCGAGCACTCCGCCGCTGGTAAGTCGACCGTCGAGTTCGACGCCGTGCTGCGCATCGACACCCCCGGTGAGGCCGACTACTACCGCAACGGCGGCATCCTGCAGTACGTGCTTCGTTCGCTGGTTTAGCGGTCAGGTTCGCCCTCCGAACCGGTGCCCTGAGCTAGGGTCGATTCATGGGTCTTTTGGAAAATATCGGTGATCCCCGCGATCTCGACGCGCTCTCCACTGAGCAGCTTGTTGAGCTCGCGGGGGAAATCCGCCGGTTCCTGGTAGCCGAGGTTTCCAAGACCGGAGGACACCTCGGACCGAACCTCGGCGTCGTCGAGCTGACGATCGCGATGCACCGAGTTTTCGACTCGCCGCGCGACGCCATCATCTTCGATACCGGCCACCAGAGCTACGTTCACAAGCTGCTGACCGGGCGGCAGGATTTCTCCACCCTTCGCCAGCAGGGCGGTCTCGCGGGCTACCCGCAGCGTTCTGAATCCCCGCACGACATCGTCGAGTCATCGCACGCGTCGAGTTCGCTGTCGTGGGCCGACGGCATCTCCCGCGCATTCACCATGACCGGGCAGGCCGACCGTCACGTCGTCGCGGTCGTCGGCGACGGCGCGCTGACCGGTGGAATGACCTGGGAAGCCCTCAACAACATCAGCGACGACAACAGTCGCAACCTCGTCATCATCGTCAACGACAACGGTCGCTCATACGCCCCGACGATCGGTGGAATGGCGCACTTCCTCAACGACGTGCGCACAAGGCGCTCGTACCGCAACCTTCACGCGTCGAGTGAGAAACTCTTCGCACGCTTCGGTGCACCAGGTCGTGCTTTTTACCGCGGTGTCCGCGGCGGAACCCACGGCTTCCTCTCGCGATTCACGAACAACGAAGCGCTCTACTCGAACCTCGACATCAAGTACATCGGACCGATCCACGGCCACGACGTCGAGGCGATGGAGCACGCGCTCACCCAGGCGAAGAACTACGGCGCACCCGTCATCGTCCACGCGATCACGCAGAAGGGTCGCGGCTACGAGCCAGCCCTCGCCGACGTCGCCGACCAGTTCCACGCCGTCGGACAGATCGACCCTGAGACGGGGGAGCCGACCGAGTCGTCGACCAAACCGTCGTGGACCTCGGTCTTCGCCGAAGAGATCGTCAGCCTTGCCGACCAAAATCCGAGGATCGTCGGGATCACGGCCGCCATGCTTCGACCGACGGGACTGCACAAGTTCGCGGAGAAGTACCCCGGCCGCGTACTCGACGTCGGTATCGCCGAGCAGCATGCGGTGACATCCGCAGCGGGTCTTGCGTTCGGTGGACTTCACCCGGTGGTTGCGCTTTACGCAACATTCATGAACCGTGCGTTCGACCAGGTGCTGATGGATGTCGCCCTGCACAAGGCCGGCGTTACCTTTGTTCTTGACCGTGCCGGCGTGACCGGCCCCGACGGCCCGAGCCACCACGGCATGTGGGATCTCGCCCTGTTGCAGGTCGTGCCGCACATTCGGCTCGCAGCGCCGCGCGATGCGTCGCGTTTGCGGGAGGAGCTCGCGGAGGCCGTTGCTGTTGAAGACGGCCCGACGGTCGTGCGGTTCTCGAAGGGCAGCGTCGGCACGGAGTACGACGCGATCCGCCGCACCGACGACGGTGTCGATGTTCTTCGCGAAGCCGCGCACAAAGACGTTCTGATCGTGACCGTCGGACCGATGGCGAAGCTGGGACTCGAGGTCGCGGAGCGACTGGCCGCCCAGGGTATTGGTGCCACCGTTATCGATCCGCGCTGGGTCGTGCCGGTGCCGAAGAGTGTCATCGAGTTCTCGAATTCGCACCGTATCGTCGTCACGATCGAAGACGGCATCCGGGTGGGCGGAATCGGAACCCGTATTCGCCAGGATCTGCGCGAAGCCGGTGTGGATACCGCACTCACCGAGCTCGGGCTGCCCGACGAGTTTCTCGACCAGGCATCACGCGAGCAGATCCTCGAGCGCGTTGGACTCACCCCGCAGCGCATCGCTCGTGACCTCGTTTCGCAGGTACTCGGCAATAAGATCCCGATCGCTCGACCTCTGCCGGGCGAGGAGCTCACCGATACCGGAAGCGTCGCGACGGCTCGACCGCAGGATTAGCTCGAGGCGGCGGTCTCGGCCTTTATGGCATCGCGTTCGTGTAGTCGAGCGGCAATGAGGGCGAATGACCACCCGCTGGCGGCGGTGACTCCGGAAATAGCGGCTGCGGTTGCCACGTAGGGTGCCGACGGCGCCTCGTGCAGCGAGAACAGCGAGTAGGCGATCAGCCCAAGCGCTCCCGCGACCGCGCCGGCCGCGAACTGTGCGATGAGGTTGATCCCGAGGTTTCGCGTTCGACGAGTGATCCTGGTCGCGAGGATTGCCAGCGGGATGCCCAGCACGACGATGAAGATGAGTCCGATCTGCGCGGACAGCATGACGCCGACGATGACGAGCATCCCACCGAGGTCAGCTGTTGTAGGCGATGGGTCTCTCGTTGACTGCCAGATTGCAGTCAGACAGATTCCCGTCAGTACCGGGAAAATAAACGCTGACCACCCGGCGCCGGTCAGCACGTTGCGCGCGGTGGCCGGCAACAGAGCCTCGCCGCCTCTTTCCCTATTTTTTCTCATCTTGCGCACAGAGTACGCCAGACGTCATGCCGAACGCGAGGGGTGGCGAGCGATAAGCAGGGCCAGCCACCATCCGATGGATGCGGCGACCCCGGCCGCGAGCACCACGAGCGCGATCGTGAGCCCACCAAAATTCACGCCCTCTATGCCGAAGGCGACGACGAGAAGAACAACGATGGCAGCCGCAAGCAGTCCGCCGCCGAATTGGCCGACAACATTGGCGCGGACACTGGGCATTCCTCGCAGCACGCGGGTGGACAGCAGCGACAGCGGCACGCCGAGAACGACGATTGCAACAGCCCCCACGACAGCCGATGAAACGGTAGCGATCGCATAGGCAAGTGACGCGAGCGATAGCCCGAGCTCCGGGCTCGTCGCGGTTACCGCGACCGAGATTCCGAAAATCAACCCGACCAACTGCGGAAAGAAGAGCGACGAGAAGCCGGCTCCGATCGCCAGGTTGCGAAGCGTGGGCGGCAGGACGGCCACGGGGAGAACTTCCTTAGCTTCACTCATGTTGTGACAAGCGTACGTTGTTCTCGGTCGCGAGCTCGCCAGCAGTCTGCGACTTTCGTTGGACACGTCGCGCTGTGGCAAGAGCGATCCTCCAGCCGAGCGCCGCGGAAATCCCGGCGGCTGCGATCGGCGGAACGGCGAACAGGAGGCCAGCTTCATCAGAGGGCACACCGGTCCACAACCGCGAGAACAGCGCGATCACGATGATTCCGCCGAGGGTGCCGGCGGTGAACTGCGCCGCGACGTTGATCGCAATACTCGAACGGCTTCTGACCAGCCTGCTCGCGATAAGCGAAAGTGGAACGCCAACGAAGATCGTCGCCAGGAGGCCGGGTACCGCCGACATGGTCGCGGCGAGCAGGGAGAAAACCGCCGCCGCCCCCATACCTTCCGCCGTGGACACCGACCCGTCGAACGGGCCGGACAAAGCGCCGTAACCGAGGCCGACGACCTGCGGGAAGATGAGGGCGGCCCAGCCAGCGCCGATGCTGACGTTGTGACTCGTGGCCGGTAGCACTCCGGCGCGAGGGGCCTGGGGGGTGACGCTCACGCCCGAGCTTCGTCCACGATGTCGAGCGCCTCGTCGATCGGTCCGCGTACGAAGGGCAGACGCGTGAGTGGAATCAGGGTGCCGAACAGTTTCGACGCCCTCGTCGCGAGGCGCCTCGTCTTCTTCTGGCCCGGCGAGTTGTCGTAGACCCAGTACAGCGCGAGACCCATGTACGCGAGCCACAGAATCTCCGGCAGGCGTCGTCGGATGTCGCCGGGAATCGTATTCGTCGACCCCTCGACCACATCCCGAAACACCTGGCGCGAGAGGTCGCGAGGACCAGCGGCTTCCGCGCCGAACGGACTCACCGCAGAACTGGGGGAGATGGCCGCCGACAGGAAGCCCGGAGCGGAGTCGTGGTAGTCGGCGATGGCATCCAGTCCAGCGAGAAGCGCGACCTCCAGGCGCCCCGCGATGTCTGTCGAGCTTGTGACGCGTTGTTCGAAGAGGTCGAGGTGGCTGGTCTGCACGCGCAGGTACAGTTCCTGCACGAGGTGATTTTTCGTGGGGAAGTAGTAGTAGGCGTTGCCGACCGATATGCCGGCCTCGCTGGCGATGAGCCGGATCGTCGTTTGGTCGTAACCGCGTTCCCGGAATGACGCGAGGGCGATCTCGGTGATCTTGCGGCGGGTGTCTTCGCTCTTGCTCATCCCCACATTATTGAACATGTTCGAAAACAAAGCAAACATGCGGCGGGCATCGAGTTCGTGCACAGCTTCGACGCCCGTCGGGAAGAAGTTCTAGCCTGAGCTCATGAAGACAATTGTTCTGGGAACAACCGGTCCGGAAATCGGACGCATCGGCCTCGGCCTCATGGGCATGAGCGCCTTCTACACGGGCGCCGGAACCGACGACGACCACTCCGTCGCGACTATTCACCGGGCCATCGACCTCGGTGTGACCCTGCTCGACACGGCAGAGATGTATGGCCCATATCTCAACGAGGAGCTGCTCGGGCGAGCGATCGTGGACCGTCGCGATGAGGTCACGATCGCGACGAAGTTCGGAACGATCAAGCACCGCGGTGACGGGACCCGCGGTCTGGACGGAAGCCCGGAGAACGTCCGGCTCTCGGTCGAAGGCTCACTGCGCCGCCTCGGTACAGACCACATCGACCTCTACTACCAGCACCGCATGGACCCGAACACGCCGATCGAAGACACCGTCGGCGAGCTGGCAGAACTCATCACCGAGGGCAAGATCCGCCAGTACGGCCTCTCGGAAGCCGCACCCGACACGATCCGCCGTGCACACGCCGTTCACCCGGTGGCTGCGCTGCAGACCGAGTACTCCCTGTGGTCGCGTGACCCCGAGGCAAAACTATTGCCGCTGACCCGCGAACTCGGCATCACCTTCGTGCCCTACTCGCCACTTGGCCGCGGCTTCCTGACCGGAACGATCCGCTCGCTCGATGCTCTGGATGCCGACGACTTCCGTCGCGCCAACCCGCGGTTTGAGGGTGCAAACCTCGAGGCGAACATCGCGATCGTCGAGCGGGTCGATGCCGTCGCATCCGAGCTCGCCGTCAAACCCGGCCAGGTAGCGCTCGCCTGGCTTCTCGCCCAGGGAGATAACATCGCGCCGATTCCCGGCACCAAGCGCATCAGCTACCTCGAAGAGAATGTCGCCGCGGATGCCGTGGAGCTCGAGGCACACCACCTCGCGGCCCTCGACAACATCGGCACCCCGCGCGGAGACCGTTACGCCGACATGACCCCACTCAACCGCTAACCCCAACCTCTTAAACCGCTAACCCGTCTCAAGGAGATTTTCGAGCTGACATCCGTTTTCCGCAGGAATCCGGCATCGGCTCTCAAAAAGTCCTTGAGACGGGTTAATTGCGCGCTGGGTGGGGTGCGCGGAAGGCGGCGGCTAGTTCACTCCGCGGATCGGCGGGGTGTGGAAGGTCGAGCCGAAGACACGCTCGGAAGCTCCGACGCGGTCGAGGTACGGCGTTGCGCCACCCATCTGGAACGGGTATCCGGCGCCGAGAATGAGGCACAGGTCGATGTCTTCCGCGGCCTCGACCACTCCGTCATCGAGCATGCGCTTGATCTCGTCGGCCAGGCCGTCTTCGATCCGGATGCGCAGCTGCTCAGCGGTCATCGGCGAGGTTCCGCCCTTGACGATCGCAAGCGCCTTTTTGTCGATGCCCTTGATCTTGCCCTTCGAATCGCGCTCAAAAACGTGACCGAGTTCGGCGAGTTTGTGCAGGTTCGCACTCTCGAAGAAGCGCTCCGGGAACGCGGCGTGGTGCGTGTCGAGTACGTGAGCTCCGACCTTGAGGCCAACGAGCTCAAGAAGCTCGAACGGAGTCATCGGTAGGCCGAACGGTTTCGTCGACTGCTCGACGACCTCGAACGGCGTTCCGGTGTCGACCGCGTGCATCGCTTCACCGAGCACCTTGGCGAGGATGCGGTTGACAACAAAACCGGGGGTGTCCTTCGTGATCACGGCGTTCTTACGCAGCTTCTTCGCGACCTCCATCGCGGTGGCGAGCGTTTCGGGGTTCGTCTTCGGAGCGTTGACAACCTCGACGAGCGGCATGACGGCAACCGGGTTGAAGAAGTGGAATCCGACGACACGTTCCGGATGCGCCAGCTTCGCGCCGATCTGGTCGACCGAGAGCGACGACGTGTTGGTCGCGAGCACGGTCTCGTCGGAGACGTACTTTTCGATCTCGGCGAAGACATCCTGCTTGGCCTCGAGCTGTTCGAAGATGGCCTCGATGACCCAGTCGCAGTCCGCGAAATCGGCCTTGTCGATAGTGCCGGTGACGAGAGCCTTGAGGCGGTTGCGCTCATCGGGCGAGATGCGCTTCTTCTCGAGAAGTGCGTCGATCTCACCGTGGATGGAAGCCACGCCCTTGTCGACGGCGGCCTGGTTGAGGTCGGTGATCACAACGGGAACCTGCAGGCGACGAACGAACAGCAGCGCGAACTGGCTGGCCATGAGACCGGCACCGATGACCCCGACCTTGGTCACCTTGCGCGCGAGCGCCTTGTCGGGAGCACCGGCCGGGCGCTTTGCGCGCTTCTGGACGAGGTTGAACGCGTAGATGCTCGCGCGGAACTGGTCACCGGAGATGAGGTCGGCGAGTTTCTCGTCTTCCGCGCGGAATCCGGTGTGCTTGTCGGTGTTCTTCGCGGCCTTGAGCAGCTCGAGCGCGGCGTAGGGGGAGTGAGCGACCTCGCCGATGCGGCTCTTGAGCATTTTCTCGGCGATGCCGATCGCGATGTCCCACTTGACCGCGCGCTCGATCTTGCCGGGCTCGTTGGGACGCTTGACCGTGATGCGTCCGGAGATGACTCCGTCGGCCCACTTGATCGAGTCTTCGAGGAACGACGCCGGCTCGAAGATCGCGTCAGCGATACCGAGGTCGAAGGCTTCCTGTCCCTTGAGCGTTCGGTTGTTCTTCAGCGGGTTCTCGATGACGACCTTGAGGGCGTTCTCGATGCCGATGAGGTTGGGCAGCAGCCAGGCGCCGCCCCAGCCGGGGATGATGCCGAGGAAGACCTCTGGCAGCGCGATCGCCGGAACAGCGCGGTCGATCGTGCGGTAGGTCGCGTTGAGCGGGATCTCGAGTCCGCCACCGAGCGCGAGCCCGTTGATGAACACGAACGACGGCACACCGAGCTCAGAGAGCTTGCCGAGCGCCCAGTGACCGAGCTGTGCCATCTGCTTAGCGGCTGCACGGCTCGGGATGTCGCTGACCTTCGAGAGGTCGGCACCGGCGGCGAGGATGAACGGCTTGCCGGTTACGGCGACTCCGGCGATCTCGCCGCGCGAGGCGCGAGCCTTCTGTTCGTCGAGAACTCCGGCGAGCTCGAGGGTCGTGACCGGTCCGAGTGTGTTCGGGCGGGTGTGGTCGCGACCGTTGTCGAGCGTGATCAGGGCGAGAGTCTTGCCACCGCTGATCGGGATGTCACGCACGTACGAGTGCGTGACTACCTCGTCTTCGGAAAGCGCGCTGAGGTCGGTGAAATCGGCGGCTGAAAATTCGTAGGCCATTACTTCTTGCCCTTCTTGCCGTCAAAGTGGGGGTTCTCCCAGATAACGCTTCCGCCCTGGCCGAGACCGACACACATTGCGGTGAGCCCGTACCGAACCTCGGGGTGTTCTTCGAACTGGCGAGCCAACTGGATCATGAGGCGAACACCGCTCGATGCGAGCGGGTGACCGATTGCGATAGCGCCGCCCCACATGTTGACACGTGGGTCTTCGTCGTCAATGCCAAAATGATCGAGAAGCGAGAGCACCTGAACGGCGAAGGCCTCGTTGAGTTCGAATAGCCCGATGTCGGCGATCGTCAGGCCAGCCTTGCGCAGCGCCTTCTCGGTCGAGGGAACCGGACCGATTCCCATGATTTCGGGCTCCACGCCGGCGAACGCGAAGCTCACCATGCGCATCTTCGGTGCAAGACCGAACTCTTTGGCGGCATCCGCACTCGCAATGATGCTTGCGGTGGCGCCGTCGTTGAGTCCCGACGCGTTGCCGGCGGTGACGCGACCGTGCGGACGGAACGGGGTCTTGAGGGCAGCGAGGCCCTCCATCGTCGTCTCCGGGCGCAGGGCCTCATCACGCGTTGCGAGCCCCCAGCCACTCTCGCTCCGAATGGCAACGGGAACGAGGTCTGGCTGGATCTTGTTGTTCTCGTAGGCCGCGAACGCCTTCTGCTGGCTACGCAGGGCGAACCGGTCGGAGCGCTCCTTGGTCAGCTGCGGGAAACGGTCGTGGATGCGCTCGGCCGTGTTGCCCATGTTGAGGGCGTCGGCGCTCACGAGGCGCTCCGAGAGGAAGCGCGGGTTCGGGTCAGCGTCAAAGCCCATCGGGTGGCGACCCATGTGCTCGACTCCACCGGCGATGCCGATGTCGTAGGCGCCGAAGGCAATCGCGCCAGCGATGGTCGTCACCGAGGTCATCGCTCCGGCACACATGCGGTCGATGGCGTAACCCGGAACCGACTTGGGAAGCCCGGCGAGCAATGCGGCGGTGCGACCGAGCGTGAGGCCCTGGTCACCGGTCTGGGTCGTCGCGGCGATCGCCACGTCGTCGATTCGATCACCCGGGATACTCGGATTGCGCTCGAGCAATCCGATCATCGCTTTGACGACCAGGTCGTCAGCGCGGGTCTGCCAGTACATTCCCTTTTCACCGGCTCGTCCGAACGGGGTTCTGACCCCATCGACGAATACGACTTCAGCTTTCTCGGCCACTATGCCTCCAGAATCTTGACTTCGGAATCGATCCTATAAGCGCTGATTTTGGGGGCGACATCCTTTGACTCTTCCTACGAAGCGTCTTCCTCAGGCTCGGAGGGCTTTTGGTGGGCTTCCACAAAGGCATCGAGGATTATCTGTGCAGTTGCGTCAATCTGCCACGGTCGCGCGGCGAGTGCTTCGAGAGCAAGACCGACGGACTCCACCGAGAGCGGCTCCGGCGGAGTCCACGCCACGCGGCGCAGGCTTTCCGGCGTCAAAAGGTTCTCGAGCGGAACGTTCAACTCTTCAGAGCGAGCGGTGAGAGCGGCACGCGCTTTCTTCAGTCGGCGGTCGGCCTCGGGGTTCTTGTCAGCCCACACGCGCGGGGGCGGAACGGATTCACCCGTCGGCCGGAGGACGGGAAGGTCGGGCGAAGCCAGGCCGGCCTCGATCGCAGCCCACCAGCGGTCGATCTGGCTGCGACTCGCGCGGCCGGTGAATTCCTTGAGGGCAGCGAGCTCGCGCTTGCTGGCCGGTAACACACGGGCGGCCGCGGTCAGCGCGGTGTCGGGAACGAGGCGACCGGGAGCCGTATCGATCTCACGCGCGTACGCATCCCGCGCCTGCCACAGTTCGCGCGCGACGGCGAGGTTGCGCAGTCCGCGGATGGAGTGCAAACCGCTGAGGCGACGCCACGGTTCGGCGCGCACGATCACGAAGTCGCGACCGAGCACCGATTCGAATTCTTCGTTCACAATCTGGGTCTTGCCGTCACGCTCGAGCATGTCGCCGAGCGCTTCGCGGAGGTCGACGAGAAGTTCGACGTCGAGCGCCGCGTAGACGAGCCAGGCCTGCGGTAGCGGACGGGTCGACCAGTCGGCCGCCGAGTGCTCCTTGGCGAGGTGGATGCCGAGCAGTTCTTCTACGACAGTGCCGAGACCGACGCGGGGGAGACCGGCGATCCGCGCGGCGAGCTCCGTGTCGAACAGACGGGTCGGGTCGAGGCCGACCTCGCGAAGGCAGGTGAGGTCCTGACTCGCGGCGTGCAGAATCCACTCTTCGTTCTTGATGACGTCGTTGAGCTCGCTGAATAATCCGATTGCCGGCGGGTCGAACAAGAACGTGCCGGCGCCACGACGGAAGATCTGGATGAGATACGCGCGCTGCGAGTACCGGTAACCGGATGCGCGCTCGGCGTCGATCGCGATCGGGCCGTTTCCGGCGGCGATCCGCTCGACGGCCGCGAGGTAACCCTCGCGCGTGTCGATGACGTCGACGTTTACGTGGGGAGCTTGCACCGCGGCCGTTTCCGGCACGTTCGGGGTCGATTCGGTGGCATCCACCGGTTCGCTACCCACGGACTCGCTACTCACGACCCACTCTGCGCGGTGACAACAGACTCACTCCCTCAACCGTTGGCGGCAAGCCAGCCAACATACATAGCAACTCACTCCAGCCTTCCACATGCGCCGTGACGTCGTGGTCGAGCGGAGTCCAGGAGGCGCGCAGTTCGATCTGTGCACCGTCACCTTGCTCGGCTAGTTCGCCAAAGCCGGTGGACAACGTTTTGGTAGCGGTTCCGGATGCCGCGATGTAGCGGGCCTCGCGGGAGTCGAGTGCGTCTACGAGCCAGGACCACGCGACATCCGTGAGGAACGGGTCGATGCCGATCTCGGGTTCGAGCGGTGCTTGCGCGAAGCAGACGATGCGGAACGTTCCGCCCCACGCCTCGGGCGACGACGGGTCGTACAGAAGTACGAAGCGGCCGGTGGCGATGTCGGAGTCGGTGTCGTGGCGTGCCGGCTTCACATCGGCCGCGAGTGCGATCGACCAGGGTGCGAGTCCGCTCGGGGGCGAGATCTCGTTGACGACCAGTTCAGAGCGCGTCGTTGCGCGGCGTACGGCAGCAAGGGCCGCGCCGAATTCTGCAGGTACTGGAGTTCCTGAAAGTGTGTCGGGCACAACTGAAGAGTACGGCTTTCTTGGTATTTTCTTGAGGGAGGCACGCCGCGTGGGTTTGCCTCAATTCGACCCGGGGGTTGCGAATGGTCCAGTACGACGAGCAGAAGCCGCACCCGGGCAGAACCGTCGCTCTCACCCTCGGCTGGGTGGCCGCCGGCCTCGGGATCGCCGCGGCCGCTGCATCCTTCGCCGCCTCCGCCGTTGCCGTGACGATGGCGAGGCGCATCGTGACGCCACCGCTCGACCGCGAAGAAGACGTGCGGATCCTGGCATCGAGCGAGGCGACCATCACCCTGTCGGTCACGAAAGACTCTTTCACGCCCGGTCAGTACAGCTTCTGGTTCAACCGCGAGACAGGGCACGCGCGGGTCGGCGAGATCCTCGACTACGACGATGTCAGCGTCACCCGCACTCTCCAGGCCGTCGACTTCGGCGACCTCTCCAACGCCAGGCGAGGCCGCTTGAGCGGCTGGTACTTCCTGCGACCGCGTGAACTCGGCTACCCCTACGACAACGTCGAAATTGCCTCTGAGCTCGGCATCAACCCGGCTTGGCTCATTCCCGCGGAACAGGACACCGGGCGATGGGTCATCCAGGTGCACGGGCGAGCTGTGCGCCGTTCCGAAACTCTCCGGGCTGTGACCGTATTCCGCGACGCGGGCTACCACTCGCTGCTCGTCTCGTACCGCAACGACGGCGATGCCCCGGCCACGCCCGACAACCGGTACGCGCTCGGGGCGTCGGAGTGGCTCGACGTTGATGCGGCGATCGAGTACGCGATAGCCAATGGTGCGACCGACATCGTCCTGATGGGCTGGTCGATGGGCGGAGCCACCGTGCTGCAGGCCGCAACCCGGTCGGCTCACTCCGACATCATCCGGGGTATCGTGCTCGAATCACCCGTGATCGACTGGGTGAGCGTGCTCGACTACCAGGGCGCCTCCGCTCACGTGCCCCGTGGCATCCGTCTCGCTGCTCTCGCTCTGATCGGCGAGAAGCGCGGCAGGTTCCTCACCGGACTCGGCCAGCCCATCGATTTGTCCAAGCTCGACTTCGTGACGCGGGCCGCCGACCTCCGCTGGCCGATCCTCCTGCTGCACAGCGATGACGACGGATACGTTCCCTCCGCGCCGTCGCGCGCACTCGCCCTTGCGCGACCCGACATCGTCACGTTCGTTCCGTTCGACACCGCCCGCCACGTCAAACTGTGGAACTACGATGCTGCGCGCTGGACCGACTCGATCACCGAGTGGCTGGAGTTGCGCGCGCAACCGACAGAATCGCAGTCGGCAGCTGCGAACAAAAAGATCAGCGGATGACGCCCCACCGCGCGTAGATTCCGCTCGCCTCATCGACCATCAGCTGGTCTATCCGCAGTGCCGTCTGGTCGGTGTCATCGGTTCCGAACACGGGCAGCGCCGAGCCGTTGATGACGGGACTGGTCGACAGGCACACCTCGTCGACTACACCGGCCTCGAGGAACTGGGCCGCGAGCCCCGGCCCGCCCTCGCAGACGATCGAGGTCAGCCCTCGGGCCGCGAGTGCTTCGATGATGTCGGCGATGGCAAGCCGACCGTCGGGGGCGTCGACCGTGAGAATCTCGATGCTCATGTCGCCTGATGTTTCGTGTACGCGATCAACGGCTGATGGCGGGCAGACGACGATGACGTTGCCGGTGGCGCCGGTGGGTCCGGTGCCGTGGCCGGCCAGGTTGCCGCTGCTGGTCACTACGGCCAGGGGGACCCGGCGGGGGAGAAGGTAACCCTCGGCCCTCAGGCTCTTGGCACCGATGACGACGACATCGCCGTGTTCCCGGATCACGCCGAGGATCGTGCGGTCGACGGCGTTGCTCAGGGTCTCGGACGTTCCGTCGGTACCACCGGCACTTCCGCTCACGCTCGAGATCAGGTTGATTCGAACGAAGGGCTCGCGCGGCGGTCGGTACAGTTCGACGATCTGTTCGCGAGCTCCCGTCTCTCCGAGGTCGACCGGGAGTGGTGAACCGGGAAAGACGCGAGTGACGATCACGCGGCTATCTTCTCGCGAATCTGGCGCTTGGTGCGGCCGAGAAGCGCCGTCATGCCTCGAATCCGCAGGGGACTGACGGCTTCGGTGAGTCCGAGGTCCGACGGGTAGTCGTCGGGAACGGCGAGTACTTCTTCGACCGTGAGCCCGGCGAGTCCCTGGACGAGAATCGAGGCGAAGCCGCGAGTCGTTGGTGCTTCCTTCGGCGCTGTCGCGTAGAGGTGCACCACGTTGCTGTCGTCGATGTCAACGAAGATGAACACCGGTGACTGGCATTCCTCAACGCGTTCGAGCAGGTCGGGGTGCTCGGCGTACTGCTCCGGCAGGGCGGGCAATTCGTTCGAGAACTCGAGCAGCAGCTGCAGGCGGTCGCGAATCTCGAGCGCGCGGAAGTCGGTCTTGATCTCTTCGAGAGCAGCCGGAAGCCGGTCAGTCATGGATACCGACCGGCTTCTCGAAGCTGAGGGCGCTCAGGAATCTAGAGCGCGGGTACAGAGCCGGCCTGCGTGCCCTTGACGATGGGTACGCGCACGGCGGAGCCCCATTCGGTCCATGAACCGTCATAGTTGCGAACCCCTTCGAAGCCGAGCAGGTGGGTGAGCACGAACCAGGTGTGGCTCGAGCGCTCACCGATCCGGCAGTACGCAATCACGCTATCACCGTCGGCGAGGCCAGCTCCGTCGCGGTACAGGGCGTTCAGCTCGTCGACCTTGCGGAAGGTGCCGTCTTCGGCTGCGGCCTTGCCCCACGGCACGCTCTTGGCGGTCGGGATGTGGCCAGCGCGCAGCGTGCCTTCCTCGGGGTAGGCGGGCGCGGTGGTGCGCTCGCCCGAGTACTCCTCGGGGGAGCGCACGTCGATGAGCGGGTTACCGAGGTGCGCGAGCACGTCTTCCTTGTAGGCACGGATCGGAGCATCGTTGCGCTCGACGACCGGGTAGTCGACGGTCTCGGCCGACTCGGCGTCGGTCGTGTAGGCGCGACCGTCGGACTCCCACTTGGCGCGTCCGCCATCGAGCAGGCGCACGTCTTCGTGGCCGAAGAGGGTGAAGACCCAGAGTGCGTATGCGGCCCACCAGTTGTTCTTGTCGCCGTAGATCACGACGGTCGTGTCGCGCGTGATGCCCTTCGAGCCGAGGAGCTTGGCGAATGCCTCGCCATCGATGTAGTCGCGCTCGACCGGGTCGTTGAGGTCGGTGTGCCAATCGATCTTGACAGCGCCCTCGATGTGGCCGGTCTCATAGAGCAGTACGTCTTCGTCGGACTCGACGACGACGAGGCCGGGCGTGTGGAGGTTGGCTTCGAGCCATTCCCCGCTGACGAGGCGTTCGGGGTGAGCGAAACCTGCGAATTCCGGTGACGAATCGACTGCGACGGCCATTGTTCCTCCTGTTGGTGCCCACGCTCGAACGAGTCGAGAGTGAAATTCGGGGTAGGTGATCGGGCTAGGCTTTTGAGCAGATCCCTTAGCTTCGAATGTACGCAGTCCCTCTGTGTCTCGCTGGGTATTCGTAAGACTTCGACACATAGGTACGTAACGGACAAGGGTGGCCATGAGCGCGGATGCAGCGGTGGTGCGCGAGCACCTCATCGAACGGATGCCGACCCTTTCCGGCGCGGAAATAGTCGACCAACTCGTCCCACCTCGACAGTTCTACACGGCAAGCCTCGAGACCTACCGTCCCGATCACGACTACCCATCGCAGGCCGAAGCGGTCGAGGCGATTCGAACCTTCATTGCCGCGTGGCGACCATCCGGTGGATTCTTCTTCCGTAAGAAGACGCCCGACGCCCTTCCCGGCCTGTACCTCGACGGTGGGTTCGGTGTGGGAAAGACCCACCTCCTCGCCTCGCTCTGGCACGAAGCTCCGGGCCGCAAGTACTTCGGCACGTTCATCGAGTACACCGCCCTTGTTGGTGCGCTTGGCTATGCCGACGCCTACCAGCTCCTCAAGGGCGCCTCGCTGCTGTGCATCGACGAGTTCGAGCTGGATGACCCGGGAGACACCCGGATCATGTCTCGCCTGCTGACCGAACTGGTCGCCACCGGCTCGCGAATCGCCGCGACCTCCAACACCCCGCCGAACGCTCTCGGCGAGGGCCGGTTCGCCGCCCAGGACTTCCTGCGCGAAATCGACGCGCTCAGCGCTCAGTTCCGCACCATCCGGATCGACGGGCTCGACTACCGTCGTCGCGATGTCGAGGGGCACGCCGACACTCACGATGCTGACGAGCTGGCATCCGCTGTCGCGAAGTACAGCGGAACGATCACGGTCGACCGGTTCGACGACATCCTGAATCATCTCGCCAAGGTCCACCCCTCGCGGTACTTCAAGCTCATTGCCGGGCTCGACGCGGTGGCGATCACCGACGTGCACGTTCTTACCGGACAGACGGATGCCCTGCGTCTCGTGGCCTTCATCGATCGCCTCTACGACGCGCAGGTTCCGATCATCGCAAGCGGTATCCCGCTCGACGAGGTCTTCGCGCCCGACATGCTCACGGGCGGATATCGCAAGAAGTACTTGCGCGCGACATCGCGCATGATTGCGCTGACCTCGGGCGAGGGTTTGTAGTCGCATCTCGCCAGAGGTGCCGGAAATCGGCGTAATTGCGGCTCTCACCGGGCACTTTCACTAGCGCCTCCCTGCCGTTCGCCAGCAGCGCGAAACACGATGTTTACACGACACCTGTCTGCGTAACACGACGGAAACACGCTGAGCCAGAGTGCGAAACCTCTCAGCGACAAGATGGGCGCGTACCCGAGGAACGCCCATGCGCTTGCGCGGCCGGTTTACCCAACGGTGCATCCTTTGCAAACATATGAGAGGTATGACATGGAACTGGATCAGGGCAACACAGCCTTCCTTCTGATCGCAGCTGCACTCGTCCTGCTGATGACCCCTGGTCTCGCGTTCTTCTACGGAGGACTCGTCAAGGCCAAGAGCGTAATCAGCATGATGATGATGAGCTTCGGAGCCCTTGGGCTCATCGGCGTTCTCTGGGTTCTGTATGGCTACGCCATCACGTTCTCGAACGCCGGAGTCGGAAACTTCGTCGGAGTCGACAGCATCATTGGTATCGACCTCGACCAGCTCGGCCTGACGGGCGCATACAACGAGGCCGTATCGGGCGAGTTCAGCACTCCGTTCCCGACGCTCGCGTTCGCCGCATTCCAGGCGACCTTCGCCATCATCACCGTCGCCCTGATCTCGGGTGCGATCGCTGACCGTGCCAAGTTCGGCGCGTGGATGGTCTTCGCCGGCGTCTGGGCAACCGTCGTCTACTTCCCCGTTGCGAGCTGGGTCTTCAACTTCACGCTCACCGACGGTGTCACGAGCGATGGTGGCTGGATCGCGTACACGGTCGGAGCGATTGACTTCGCCGGTGGTACCGCCGTTCACATCAACGCCGGTGCGGCAGCTCTCGCCCTGGCTCTGGTTCTCGGCAAGCGCGTTGGCTTCGCAAAGGGTGTCAGCGTTCCTCACAACCCGCCGTTCGTGCTCCTCGGTGCCGGACTCCTCTGGTTCGGCTGGTTCGGCTTCAACGCCGGCTCCGAGCTCGCAGCTGACGGCGTCGCCGCCATCGCCTTCCTCAACACCATTGCTGCTCCGGCAGCGGCCATCCTCGGTTGGCTCCTCGTTGAGAAGATCAAGGACGGCAAGCCGACCTCCGTCGGTGCCGCATCCGGTGCGGTCGCTGGTCTTGTCGCCATCACCCCGGCGTGTGCTGTACTGACTCCGGGCTGGGCCATCGTGCTCGGAATCGTCGCCGGTGTTGTGTGTGCACTCGCGATCGACCTCAAGTTCAAGCTCGGTTTTGACGACTCGCTCGACGTCGTGGGTATCCACCTCGTCGGTGGCCTCATCGGAACGCTCTACATCGGCTTCTTCGGAACCGGCGTTGGACTGTTCCTCGGTGGCGGACCGGAGCAGCTCGGCAAGCAGGCTCTCGCGGCCTTCGCAGTACTCGCGTACTCGTTCGTTCTCTCCTTCATCATCGGCTGGGTCATCCAGAAGACGATGGGCTTCCGTATCACCACGGAAGACGAGATCGCCGGCGTCGACACCGTTGTCCACGGTGAAGAGGGCTACGTGCTCTCCGACGCTCGCTAGTCGCTCGAACACAGCACTGCTCTAACCAGCACCGAAGGGGCGTCGTCCACGCGGACGGCGCCCCTTTTGCGCGCCCGCTCGCAGCCGACAAGGGCATACTGGCCAGATGACGGATGTCCCGGCCGAACCGGTCTCGCCCGAACCACCCGCACTACCCGGGCGGGCGTCGGCCACGCAGGGCTGGCGCGACCTCGCTTTCGTGCACTGGCGGGTCGACTCCGCGACCGTCGCACCGCTGTTGCCCGCGGGCCTTCGCCCCGACGAGTTCGATGGCTCGAGCTGGGTCGGACTGATCGGGTTCGTTCTCGAGGGCGCGACCATCTTCGGAAGCCCGCGCATCCCGTACTTCGGCGACTTTGTCGAGGTGAATGTGCGGCTCTACGCCCTCGACGAGCGCGGACGAAGGGGAGTGGTGTTCGTCTCGCTCGAAGCGGCTCGGCTTGCGGCGGTGCTCGCCGCACGCGCGGTGTTCTCGATCCCGTACTTCTGGTCGTCTACTCGCCTGGAGCGCACGGACGGCGCGCTGCACTACGGCAGCGACAGGCACACGAACCGCGGAGCGCGGACCGAGTTCTCGGTTCGACCGAGCACCCGCGTCGTGACGGATGACCCGCTCGCGGAGTTCCTCACGGCCCGCTGGGCGCTGTTTGTGACGCACCACGGGCATCCGACTCGCTTGCCGAATACGCACGAGCGGTGGGAGCTGTACGAAGCGCGCCTCGAAA
>Ga0247817_10000500_pt1 | contig 21668 bp, 19 predicted proteins | sample UWRJL212509R1_FD_178010 | JGI IMG/M metagenome (GOLD analysis project Ga0247817, IMG submission 178010) | Plant litter microbial communities from Arlington Agricultural Research Station in Wisconsin, United States - UWRJ-L212-509R-1 | ecosystem: Environmental > Terrestrial > Plant litter >...
GGAGCCGACGTACCCGAACTCGCCGAAGACCCGGGTCGCGGCGGCGAGCACGAGTTCGCGGCGGTCGCCGGGGCGCATGCGTTGCGCCGATCTCGCGGGGGAAGGCGGCGGCACCGGGATCGATTCGCCGCTCATCTCCCCAGCCTATCAGCGGCTAATTCGGTTAGCGCGGGCGGGTGCACATCTTCGAGCATCTAGTCTTTTCCCATGCGTATTGCGGTGATCGGGGCGGGTGCCGTCGGTGGTGCCATCGCGGCCCTTCTCGCCACGGGCGGCCACGACGTGGTGGTCACCGCCCGGGGAGAGAACCTCGCCGCGATACAACGCGACGGCATCCGGCTGCGCGGCGCATGGGGCGACCACGATGCCGCGGTCTCGGCCGTGGCCCGGCTGCGCTCCCCCGGCAAACGCGCCAGCGCCGTGCCCGCCTTCTCCCTCGTCTTCGTCGCGACCAAGGCTCAGGATGCCGCGGCGGCACTTTCCGCGAACCGGGCGGCCATCGGCGACGCCCCCGTCGTCGTCGTGCAGAACGGTCTCGGCGGTGTCGAGTCGGTGCGTTCCGTGCTCCCCGGCTCCCCCGTCGTCGGAGCGCTCGCGATGTTCGCCGCCAGCTACGTCGGCCCTGGCAAGGTGAAGATCACCACCGCGGAACCGACGTTCGTGGGCGGCGACGACGCCGACGCGACGGCGCTCGTCGTGCGCGTGCTCGGAGCGGTGATGCCCGTGAAGCGCGTCGACGACTTCGCCGGCGCGCAGTGGACCAAACTCGTGATCAACCAGGTCAACGCGCTGCCGGCGATCACCGGGCTGAGCGTGCAGGACGTGATCGCGCACCGCGGCCTCCGTCGTGTGCTCACCCGCAGCATGCTCGAGACCGTGCGGGTGGCCAAGGCCGCCGACATCGGCTTCGTGACGCTCGGCGGACTCAGCGCGCCGATACTCGGCGCGTTCGCACGGGCGCCGCTCTGGGCCGCCGAGGCGCTCCCCCGGCAGATCCGCCGACGTATGGGGTCGACGCCGAATCCCGGCTCCACGCTGCAGAGCATCAGGCGCGACCAGCCGACCGAGATCGACTACCTCAACGGCGCGGTCGTCGCCGAGGGAGAACGTGTCGGCGTCGCGACGCCGATCAACGCGCTCATCGTGCGGCTCGTGCACGAGGTCGAGTCGAGCAAGACGTTCATCGTGCCCGAGGTGGTCATCGCCCGGGTGGCGACGGCGACCCACGACGAGAAGACCGCCTAGGCCTCAGCAGCTGTCGGCGAACCGCCGGCGGGGGTGGTCGGAGTCGGAGTTGTCGACGATGGCCGTGGCCGCCGTGCGCGGCTTCGACTCGACGGCGTAGAGCGCCTGGGCGCCGCTGTACCGCAGGTGCCGTTCCGGCCGCGGGTTGGGCGCCGCGCTGTCGCGTTCCGCGCGCCGCAGGGTCGCCTCCTGCTCGGCGACCTCGAGCCAGACCGAGTAGTTCCACAAGCCGCGCAGCTCGGGGCGGTTGAGGAAGTTGCCGTCGACGATGAGCAAGGCGTCGGCCGGGCCGGTGAGCCAGACCGGCTCGACCTGGGCGTCGCGGGCGACGTCGAACGCCGCCGCGACGAAGCCGGTGCTCCCGCCCATACGGAACGGCTGCACGAGCGTGCGCTGGAAGGTGAGGTAGTCGTAGGAGTCGCGGTAGAAGCCCTCGGGGTCGTCACGCCCGCGCGCGTACCGTTCGGCCCGCGGCCGGTGGAAGTCTTCGATCGACGCCCGGAACACCGTGTGGCCCGTGAGCCGCATGGTCGCGGCGAGGTCGTCGGCGAACTGCGACGTTCCGGCGACGTCGATCCCGTCGACCGCGACGGTCGCCCGGCCCTTGCCGTAGTTGTGCAGGATCTCGTCGGCGAGAGCCGCGAGCACGTCCTTCTTCTGCGGTTGCCATGGCGTCATCCGGCCAGCCTACGCCGAGCCTAGAGTTGAGGTGTGAGCATCGCACCCGCCGTCAGTGACTGGTTCGACGGAAACGGCAGGGACCTGCCGTGGCGCCGCCCCGGCTTCACGGCGTGGGGCACCCTCGTCAGCGAATTCATGCTGCAGCAGACGCCCGTGGCGCGGGTGATCCCGCGCCTCGAGGAGTGGCTCGAGCGCTGGCCGACGCCGGCCGACCTCGCCGCGGCCTCCCCCGGCGACGCCGTGCGCGCGTGGGCGAGTCTCGGCTACCCGCGCCGGGCCCTCAACCTGCACGCGGCCGCCGTCGCCATCACCGAGCGCCACGGGGGCATCGTTCCCGAAGACGTGCCCTCGCTGTTGGCTCTGCCGGGCATCGGCGACTACACGGCCCGCGCCGTCGCGGTCTTCGCCTACGGACACCGGCATCCCGTCGTCGACGTGAACATCAGGCGTGTGCTGGCGCGCGCGGTGCACGGGGTCGGCGAACCCGGGCCCGCGGCCAAGCGCGACCTCGCGGAGATGGAAGCGATCCTGCCGGAGTCGATAGCGGATGCCCGCCGGGCCAACGCGGCCGTGATGGAACTCGGGGCCGTGGTCTGCACGGCGCGTTCGCCCAAGTGCGGGGTCTGCCCGATCGCCGACGCCTGCGCCTGGCGTCTCGCCGGCTACCCGGCGTTCGAGGGCAAGCGGGCGCCGACGCAGAAGAAGTTCGCCGGCAGCGACCGGCAGGTGCGCGGGCTCATCCTCGCCGAACTGCGCGCGAGCGACATCCCCGTGACCGCGGGCGAGATCGCCCTGGTCTGGGCGCTCGACGAGCAGCGCGAACGAGCACTCGCCGGCCTGCTCGTCGACGGGCTCGTGGTCGAGGTCGCCGGCGCGTATGAACTGCCCGGCTAGCACCTCAGACAAATGAGCCGGTTCCGGCCGGATGAGCCGGCCGCGGCCGGCTCATCCGGCCGGAACCGGCTCATCTACGGGCAGTTACGGGCAGTTACGGGCAGTTACGGGCGGGGGCCCGAGGAGAAGGTCGCCTCGTCGTCGTCGTCGTCGTCAGCTGCTGCTGCGGCGTTGGCGAGGTCTTCCTCGTCGCCGACGAACGCGCGCGGCTTGACGTACGGGTCTTCGTCGCCGGCGTACTGCGCGGTCTTCGCGAGCGTCTCCGACTCGGCGTCGCGCGAGCGTGCCTCGTTGAGCAGGCTCTCGATGAGCGCGGCGTTCTCGGGGATACCGTCGGCGATGAACTCGATGCTCGGGGTGAGCCGGGCGGTGATGTTCTTGCCGACCTCGCTGCGCAGCATGCCGGTGGCCGACTTGAGGGCCGCGGCGGTGTCGGCGCGCTCGTCGTCGGAACCGTAGACCGTGTAGAACACCGAGGCGTGCTGCAGGTCGCCGGTGACACGCACGTCGGTGATGGTGACGAAGCCGAGACGCGGGTCTTTGACGCCACGCTCGAGCGCCTTGGCGATGATTACCTTGATGCGGTCCGCCATCTTGGCGGCGCGAGCCTGGTCGGCCATGTCGTGCTCCTTGGTAGTTAAGGGCTGATTGGGCAGGCCGCAAGCGACCTGCCCAATCAACGTTTCTCACCGGGGGTGGTTAGACCCGCGGCTTTTCCTTCATTTCGATCGTCTCGATCTCGTCGCCGATCTGGATGTCGTTGAACTTGCCGAGACCGATACCGGCCTCGAAGTCCGTACGCACCTCGGTGACGTCGTCCTTGAAGCGACGCAGGCTCTCGATCGCCAGGTTGTCGCCGACGACGACTCCCTCGCGGATGACGCGGGCCTTGGCGTTGCGGGTGATCGTTCCGGAGCGGACGATGACACCTGCGACGTTGCCGAACTTGGAGGAGCGGAAGATCTCGCGGATTTCCGCGACACCAGACTGCACCTCTTCGAACTCCGGCTTGAGCATTCCCTTGAGCGAGTTCTCCACGTCTTCGAGCGCCGCGTAGATGACGCTGTAGAAGCGCACGTCGACACCCTCGCGAGACGCGCGGTCGCGCGCCTTCGGGTCGGGGCGAACGTTGAAGCCGATGATGATGGCGTTGTCGACGGTAGCGAGGTTGACGTCGCTCTCGGTGACAGCACCGACACCGCGGTGGATGATGCGCAGCTGCACCGACTCGTCGACCTCGATCTTGAGCAGCGACTCTTCGAGTGCTTCGACAGCACCGGAGACGTCACCCTTGATGATGAGGTTGAGCGATTCGACCTTGCCGTCTTCGAGGGCCTTGGTGAAGTCCTCGAGGCTGATGCGCTTGCGGCTGCGGGCGAGCAGGGCGTTGCGCTCTGCTGCTTCGCGCTTTTCGGCGATCTGGCGGGCGGTGCGGTCGTCGTCGGTCACGAGGAACGTGTCGCCGGCGCGGGGAACGGACGTGAGTCCGAGCACCTGCACGGGGCGGGCGGGCGTCGCGAACTCGACGGAGTCGCCGTTCTCGTCGAACATCGCACGCACACGGCCGTAGGCCGTTCCGGCGACGATCGGGTCTCCGACCTCGAGCGTTCCCGACTGGATGAGCACGGTCGCAACCGCACCACGGCCCTTGTCGAGCTTCGCCTCGATGGCGACACCACGGGCGTCCTTGTTCGGGTTCGCACGCATGTCGAGACCGGCGTCTGCGGTGAGCAGCACGGCGTCGAGCAGCTTGTCGATACCGACGTTGTTGAGCGCCGAGACGTCGACGAACATCGTGTCTCCGCCGTACTCTTCCGCGACGAGGCCGAACTCGGTGAGCTGCTGGCGCACCTTGGCCGGGTTCGCACCGACCTTGTCGACCTTGTTCACCGCGACGACGATCGGAACGCCGGCCGCCTGCGCGTGGTTGAGAGCCTCGACCGTCTGCGGCATGATTCCGTCGTCGGCCGCGACCACGAGGATCGCGATGTCGGTGACCTGGGCACCACGGGCGCGCATGGCGGTGAACGCCTCGTGGCCCGGGGTGTCGATGAAGGTGATCTTGCGCTCGACGCCCTCGTGCATGGCTTCGACCTGGTACGCACCGATGTGCTGCGTGATTCCGCCGGCTTCGCTCGCGACGACGTTCGCGTTGCGGATGGCGTCGAGGAGGCGCGTCTTACCGTGGTCGACGTGACCCATGACGGTGACGACGGGGGGCCTGATCTCCAGGTCTTCGTCGTCTTCGTCTTCGAGCTCCTGGTCGAGGTCGATCGAGAAGCCGCTCAGCAGCTCGCGGTCTTCGTCTTCCGGCGAGACCATGTCGATCTTGAAGCCGAGCTCGTCGCCGAGGATGCCGAAGGTCGCCTCGTCGAGGGACTCGGTCGCCGTCGCCATCTGTCCGAGGTGGAACAGCACGGTGACGAGGTTTCCGGGGCTGGTGTCGATCTTGTCGGCGAAGTCGGTGATCGACGCGCCGCGACGGAGACGGATGACCGTCGAGCCGTCGCCACGGGGAACACTGACGCCACCGAGCGACGGGGCTTCGCGGAGTTCGAACTCGGCGCGCTTCGTACGCTTCGACTTGCGGGCCTTGCTCTTGCCGCCACCGCGACCGAAGGCACCGGCGGTACCACCACCGGGACCGCGGCCACGACCGCCGCCGCCTGCGGGACGGTTGGGACCGAAGTTGGAACCGGGGGTTCCGGGGGCTCCACCGGGAGCGCCGCCGGGACGGAAGCCGCCACCTGCGGGACGCGCTCCACCGGCGCCGCCGGGACGACCGGCACCGGCCGGACGAGCACCGAATGCCGGCGGACGTGCGCCCTGGCCGGGGCCACCCGGACGGGGTGCGCCGGGGCGGGGAGCACCGGGGCGCGGGATGCCGGGAGCACTCGAGGTGCCACCCGCAGCCGGAGCGCCGGGGCGCTGCATGCCCTGGTTGGATGCGAAGGGGTTGTTTCCGGGACGCGCTGCGCCCGGACGCTGCATGCCCTGGTTGCTGCCGAACGGGTTGTTGCCCGGACGCGGCTGACCGGGGCGCGGGATGCTCGAGGCGCCCGGCTTGGCGCCGGGAGCGGCGGGAGCCGCGCCCTCGGCGGGAGCGGCGGGAGCCGACGCGGCGGCAGCGGCTGCTGCCTCCGCCTGGGCCTGGCGCTCGGCGACCGTGAGCGGAGCCGGCGTCGCGACGACGGGCTCGGCGGCTACGGGCTCTTCGACGACGGGAGCCTCGACCACGGGGGGCTTGGGCGCCGCCGGACGCGGAGCCGCGGCCTTGACGGGGGGCTTGGGGGCACTGGGAGCCGCCGCGGCGGGCTTGACGCCTGCCGCTTCGAGGGCCGCCTTGAGGCGACGTGCGACGGGGGGCTCAATGCTCGATGACGGGCCCTTGACGTATTCGCCCATTTCTTTGAGCTTGTCGAGGGCGATCTTGCTGTCGACGCCGAGTTCGGCGGCGATTTCGTGTACGCGTGGTTTGGCAGCCACAATTCTCCTGTCTGGGTCTGCACCCGGACAGGGGCAGACCATTAGTGGACGGAACTCATTTCGAGCCGCTCATTAGTTGTCCATAGGTCAATCAGCCTGTTCTTCATGGGATTCTTGGGGAATCCCGCCATCTGCGCAGATTCGCACGGTATCGACCGTGACACTCGAACGAAACGCTCGGCCGAAGGCTTTGCGTTTCACTGAGGCTTCTACGCACTGAACCGTGGGGTGTACCCACGCACCTCGACCGGGAAGCGTTGCCGACGGATCGGCGACGACGACGCCGTCACGAGCGACCACTCTCAACAAGGAGGAACGGTCGGCGCGCGCTCGGCAGCCGAGGCAAGTTCTAACGGAGTCCATACTACCCCCTGGAGGGACCGCTGGTTGAGTAGCGCGCCCTGGCGCGCGTATCGAAACCCCTGAATCGCAAGGTTTCGACACGGTCGCTGCGCGACCTACTCGACCAGCAGCATCCGCCTGCTAGTTGTCTTCGAGAATCGAATCCGGCTGGATGTCGATGCGCGCGCCGGTGAGCTTCGCGGCGAGGCGGGCGTTCTGGCCCTCCTTGCCGATCGCGAGCGACAGCTGGTAGTCGGGCACCAGGGCACGCACGGCCTTGGTCGCCTCGTCGATCACGAACGAGCTCGTGACGCGCGCCGGCGACAGGGCGTTGCCGACGAAGGTCGCGAGGTCTTCGGAGTAGTCGACGATGTCGATCTTCTCGTCGTTCAGCTCGGCCGAGACCGCGCGGACGCGTTGTCCGAGCTCGCCGATGCACGAGCCCTTGGCGTTGATGCCGGCCTCGGTCGCGCGCACGGCCATCTTGGTGCGGTGTCCGGCCTCGCGGGCGAGCGAGGTGATCTCGACGAGTCCGCTCGCGATCTCGGGCACCTCGAGGGCGAAGAGCTTGCGCACGAGCGCGGGGTGCGTGCGGCTCACGGTGATCTGCGGCCCCTTCGCCCCCTTGGCGACGCTCGTGACGTAGACGCGCAGGCGGCTGCCGTGCGCGTAGGTCTCGCTCGGCACCTGCTCTTCGGGCGGCAGGATCGCTTCGATCGTGCCGAGGTCGACGTGGATCATGCGCGGGTTCGGGCCCTGCTGGATCACGCCGGCGACGATGTCGCCCTCGCGGCCGCGGAACTCGCCGAGGATGTGCTCGTCGGCGATGTCGCGCAGTCGCTGGTTGATGACCTGCTTGGCGGCGAACGCGGCGATACGGCCGAAATCGCTCGGGCTGTCTTCTGCCTCGCCGATGACGATCCCGTCGTCGTCGGTCTCGGCCACGAACACGCTGACGTGTCCGGTCTTACGGTCCAGGTGAACGCGCGCCTTGACTGGCACACCCTCGCCCGGCTTCTGCTCGTTCTCTTCGGTGTGCTTGAGATAGGCCGTGAGAATGGCCTGCTCGATGATGCCCACGAGTTCCTCGAACGGAATCTCGCGCTCTCGTTCCATGAGACGCAGCACGCTCAGATCGATGTCCACTGAGGGCCTCCACTATTCAGGTTTTTGTTGGTCCGCGACCTCTGGGTCGCGAATACCTGAACACTAAGTTACCCGAGCCGCGCACCTCCCGCCTACCGGGGTCACCACGGTTTGACCGGATAGCCCCCGTCGCTGCCCTCTTCTCCGCGGTCGAGCGACTCGCCGTTCTGCAGGTCTTGCTCGCCCGCCTGCCCCTTCTGGCCCAGCTGTTCGAGCTGCTCGTCGAGCCCGCCCGATTCGGTCTCGCCGCGCGGATCGACGGCCTGGCTCTGCTGCTCGGCCTGGTCGATCTTGGCCTGCACGCGCGGCCCCGCTTCGGCGAGGTCGAGCCCGGCCGGCTCGGGCGGCACGCAGTCTTCGCCCTCGGCGATCACGGCGAGCGACGCCTCGTAGAGAAGTTTGGCGCCGTCGGGGTACCCGGCGGCGGAGTAGATGTCGCCGAGCCGTTCCCAGCTGAGGGCGAGGTTCACCCGCACGTCGCACTGCCGGTCGGCCGGCGCGAGCTCGAGCGCGCGCTCGAAGTCGTCGATGGCCTCGGTGTACTGCTCTTGCGCGGCCTTCGCGTCGCCGCGGTTGAAGTACGGCAGGTAGGGCTCGATGATGTCTTGGTCGAGCAGGCTCGTCGAGCGTTCCTCGCTCTGGGCGTACGCTCCCGAGTCGAACAGCTCGAGGGCCGTCTGGTTCACGACCGACAGCGAGATGAGCCGCACGGCCACGTAGACGAGCGCGACCACGACGGGCAGCGACCAGAGCAGGTATTTGGCGCGACGCCGCCGACGCGCCCGCGCCTGCAGCTGATGGGTGGTCGTCATCGGGCCGACACCCCCGGTGCGCGCCGGCGCGGCTTCAGCTCGGCCAGCGCCCCGGCGAGCATCACGATCTCGACGAGGGCGATGAGTCCGAGAGGGATCGCCGGTATCCAGTAGAGCTCGGTGCGCACACCGCGCGCGCCGTCGTTCACGGTGACCTCGCCCACGTCGAATCCGGCGAGCACCGGGTCGAGGCTCTGCGCGATCGTGCGGTGCGTGTAGGCGACGCCGAGTTCGCCGGCGATCGTCGCCAGCCGGGTCTCGTCGATGCGCGACACCGCGTCGACCGGCGCGCCTCCGCTGAAGTCCTGGATGTAGCCGGCCGCGTCGGAGGGGTCGACGAACCCGCCGTCGAATTCACGCATGACGCCGCCCTCGGTCGTGCCGTAGCCGAGCACGGCTCCCCCGGTGATCAGCGGCGCGAGCGAGGCGAAGCTGCCGGGGACGACGCCGGAGGTCTGCTCGCCGTCGCCGAGGTAGAACAGCACACGCTTCTGGCGGGGGTTCTCGGTGGCCGCCTCGCCGAGGATCTCCTCGAGCACCTCGACGGGGGCGTCGACGCTGCTGCCGAGCGAGTACGCCGTGACCTCCTGCGTGAGAACGTCGCCTGCGGAGACGAGAGCCGTGGCATCCGTCGACAAGGGCACCCGCTGCACCACAGCGCCGTCGAAGGTGACGAGCGAGAAACTCGCACCCTCGAGGCCGCGGGCGATCGCGCGGATGTCGGCCTTGACGCCCTCGAGCCGTGGCGCGCTGCCCGCCCAGTCTTCCGCGGCCATGCTGCTCGTGGTGTCGACGGCGATGTAGACCTCGAGCCCGCCCTCGGTCGTCGCCCGTTCGGCGGGCTCGGCCGGGATGACCGGCTGCGCCGCCACGAGCGCGAGAAGGGCGACGGCGACGAGACGCATCGCCCAGGCGCCGCGCGTACCCCACGCGGGCGCCAGCACGAGGCGCCAGACGGCGAACACGGCGAACGGGGCGGCGAGCAGGGCGAGCAGCCAGAACGGCACGAGCGGGTCGAAGGTCATCGTCGCAACCTCCAGGCGAACACGAAGAGTCCGGCGAGACCGAGGAGGGCCACGAGCACGGGGATCGCGGGCTGGTCGGTCAACACGATCTGCGGTTCCCCCACCATCTCTGCCGCCTGCTGCGCGGTGATCTCGTCGACGATCGACGGGATCGCGCGCGGGTCGTCGAGCGCGTAGTACGCGCCTCCCGTGGCCTCGACCACCGAGCGGAACTCGGTCGCGAGGTCGCTCAGGTAGGCCTTCGCCTCGGAGTCGCCCGGGTTGATTCCGTAGACCAGCACGTCGCGCTCTTCGGCGAGACGGCCGGCCTCGGGCAGGGTGAAGATCGGCTCGCCGGCGATGAGGTTGTCGGTGACGAGGATCACCGAGCGGCTGCGCTCGGCGTCGGGGGTGTCGAAGCGCACGGCGCACGACGCGAGGCCGTCGCCGACGAGCGAGGAGCCGTTGCCGAACAGGGTTCCGCGGTAGTAGTCGCTGTTCTCCGAGTCGAAGTCTTCGCGCAGCGCCGCGAACTGCTCGGCGATGTACTCGTAGTCGGTCGTCAGCGGGAAGCGCGTGACGGCCGACGCGTTGAACACGACGAGCGAGATGCGTTCGCCCGTGAACTGCTCGGCGAGTTCGCCGAACACGTCGAGCACCTGCTTGTCGTAGTCGACCATGGAGCCCGAGACGTCGAGGCAGAGCACGATGTCGCGGTTGCTCAGTTCGGGTTGGACGGATGACACGGAGGCCGGCCGCGCGGTGATGGCGGCGACCCCGATCAGCAGCACGAGCCCGCTCGCGACGAGTCCGACGAGCAGGAGCCGGTAGCGCCGCAGGGCACGCGCGTAGCCGGGCAGGGCGGTGAGCCGGTCGCGGTGCGCGATCGGGAGCGACGCCGCGGTGCGGGCGCGGCTGCGGCGGGCGAGAACGGCGGCGACGCCGACGGCCGCTGCGAGGGCCGCGAGCCAGACGAGCGGCGCCCACCAGGCGATCAGTTCCATGACCGCACCAACTCGCTCGCCCTGGCCACGGCGTCGTCGATGCGCCCTCCGGTGGTTCCGCTGAAGGCGCCGGGGTAGAGCCGTTCGACCGTCTCGGCGAGGGCGCGGTGCGGCGTGTGCCGCAGGTCGTCGAGCGTCATGTACTGCGCCCTGACACCCTGCGCGTCGGCCGCGAATCCGCGCACGAGGGCGCTGAGTTCGTGGTGGGCGTCGCTGAAGCTCACCGCTCCCCCGGCGTACCGCCGGCCGACGTCGTCGATGCGCCCGAGGTATTCGTCGCGCACGGTCTCGGTGAGCTGCGGGATCGTGTCGACGAACTCGTACGGCTCGGGTCGGCGGCGGGTGAGCACGAGCACGAAGACGATCCAGCCGATCACGAGCGCGATGAGCACCACGCCGATCACCAGCCAGAGCGGCGAGTACTGCACGGGCGGGAAGAAGCTGCCGCCGAAAGCCTCAACGGCGCGCATGACGGTGCACCTCCAGCAGGCGGAACAGCTCGGGCACGACCTGCGACTCGCGGCCGACCCTGCGGCTGCTCACCGCGAAGCTGTCGAAGACGTCTTCGGCGCGGGCCGCGCTCTCGGCGACGGCGGTCTGGAATTCGGCGCGCAGCGCAGGGTCGCCGCGCAGGAAGGCCGGGATCACGGCCGCGTCGTGTACGTCGTGCATGCCGCTGCGGCCCCACTCGGGTTTCATCAGGTCGGCGTCGCCGATGCGCAGCCAGAGCACCTCGTGTTGGACGCAGAGCCGGCGCACCAGCCGCTGCTCCTCGGCGCCGAGCTCGCGGTCGTCGGCGATCACGAACACGATCATGCGGCGGCGGAAGACCTTCGCCGCGTACTCGAGCAGCCGGGTCAGGTCGCTCGCACCGGCGTCGACACGCGTGGCGGTGTCGATGCGCTGCAGCATCCGCTCGAGGTGCGCCTCGGTCGACGCCGGCTCGACGAAGGCCGTGTGGTCGGCGTCGCCGGCGACCATCGCGACCCGGTCGCCGTGCCGGATCGCGAGGTAGCCGATCGTGCCCGCGGCGAGCACCGCGAGGTCGCGCTTCGACTCGCCGTGTTCGGCGAGGGCTGCCATGTTTCGCCCGGTGTCGGCGATCACGAGGACGGTGTGTTTGCGCGACGCGATGAACCGTTTGGTCATCGGCGTGCGCAGCCGCGCGGTCGCCTTCCAGTCGATGTCGCGCACCTCGTCGCCCGGCACGTAGGGGCGCAGGTCGTCGAACTCCATGCTGCGGCCGTGGAAGACCGAGGTGTACTCCCCCTCGAGCAGACCGCGCACCCTGCGGTGGGCGCGGATCGAGAGTGTCGTCTTGACGCGACGCAGCAGCGAAGTCACAGGGTCCTAGGGCGCCTGCACGGCGTCGAACACGGCGTCGATGATGGTCTCCGGCACGATGTTGTCGGCGATCGCCTCGAAGTTCAGGATGATGCGGTGCCGGAGCACCACGTGACGCAGGCTCTTCACGTCGTCGGGGATCACGTGGTCGCGCCCGTTCAACAGCGCGAGGGCGCGGGCGGCCTTGCTGAACGCGATGCTCGCGCGCGGGCTCGCCCCGTACTCGATGCTGTTCGCGAGGTCGGCTCCGATGTACTGGTCGGCGTGACGCGTGACGTAGACGGCCGACACGATGTAGTTGGTGATCGATTCGTCGAGGAACACGCGCTTGGTGACCGACTGCAGAAACAGCACGTCGTCGATCGACACGGTCGCGGGCTGCTCGACCGCGTACTCGCGGTCGGCCTCGTCGTCGTAGACGCCGGCCTCGAGCCGGGCGAGGATCTCGATCTCTTCGGCGAACTCGGGGTAGTCGAGCACCTCCTTGAGCAGGAACCGGTCGAGCTGGGCCTCGGGCAGGTGGTACGTGCCCTCCTGCTCGATGGGGTTCTGGGTCGCGAGCACGAGGAACGGATGCGGCAGGTGGAAGACCTCGCCGCCGATCGTCGTCTGGCGCTCCTGCATGGCCTCGAGCATGGCCGACTGCGTCTTGGCGCTCGACCGGTTGATCTCGTCGAGCAGCACGAAGTTCGCGTGCACCGGCCCGAGCTGGGTCGAGAACGTCGACGTGGCGTAGTCGAAGACCTGGCTGCCGATGATGTCGGAGGGCAACAGGTCGGGCGTGCACTGGATGCGCTTGAAGCTCGCGCTGACGGCGTCGGCGAGGGCCTTCGCCGCCGTGGTCTTGGCCAGCCCCGGCACGCTCTCGAGCAGGATGTGCCCGCCGGTCATCAGCGCGATCATCAGGCTCGAACGCAGTCCGTCCTGGCCGACGACCGTGTGCTCGTACGAGGCGGTGATCGTCTTCAGGATGGACTTCGCGCGCGCGAGCTCGTCGGCCGTCAGTCGGCTCACTTCGACAGCACCTCGACGAGTTCGGCGACCGTGTAGGGGGTGCGCTCGTTCGTGCGGCGGTCCCAGAGTTCGACGTTGCCGTCGACGGCCCCGCGGCCGACGATGACGATGAGCGGAACACCGAGCAGCTCGGCGTCGCCGAACTTCACACCGGGCGAGACCTTGGGGCGGTCGTCGAACAGCACGTCTTTGCCGCTCGCTTCGAGCGCGCCGACGAGCGACTCGGCGGTCTCCCAGACGATCGGCTCTTTGCCTGCCGCGACCACGTGCACGTCGAACGGGCTCACGTTGGCGGGCCAGACGAGGCCCTTGCCGTCGTTGGTGCTCTCGGCGATGACGGCCATGATGCGGGTGATGCCGACGCCGTACGAGCCCATGGTCACGGTGACGAGCTTGCCGTTCTCGTCGAGCACCTTGAGGCCGAGCGCCTCGGCGTACTTGCGGCCGAGCTGGAAGACGTGGCCGATCTCCATGCCGCGGGCGAGCTCGACCGGGCCGGAGCCGTCGGGCGCGGGGTCGCCGGCGACGACCTCGGCGACCTGGGCGAGGCCGTCGGCCGTGAAGTCGCGTCCCGCGACGAGGCCGAAGACGTGGTGGCCCTGCTCGTTGGCGCCGGTGATCCAGCCGGAGCCGTCGGCCACGCGCGGGTCGAGGAGGAACCGGATCTTGGTGGATGACTCGGTGCCCAGCACGGCGCCGTCGGCGCTCCACGGGCCGATGTAGCCCTTGACGAGCCCGGGGTTCTTGGCGAAGTCGGCGTCGGTGGCCGGTTCGACCTCTGCGGGGGCGAAGGCGACCTCGGCCCGCTTCATGTCGACACCGCGGTCGCCGGGAAGGCCGACGACGACGAGCTCGCGTGTTCCGTCGAGCGAGGTGAGGGCGAGCACGACGTTCTTCAGGGTGTCGGCGGCGGTCCACGCGCGGCCGTCCGGGCGCGGGTGCTTCGCGTTCGCGACCTCGACGAGCGTCGCGATCGTGGGGGTGTCGGGGGTGGCGAGCACTTCGGCCGGGGTGAGGCCGTCGAACGACCGCGGTTCGGCCGGCAGGGTCTCGAAAGCCTCCACGTTCGCGGCGTAGCCGCCATCGGTGCGCACGAAGGTGTCTTCGCCGACCGGCGTCGGGTGCAGGAATTCCTCGCTGCGGCTGCCGCCCATCGCTCCGGCGTCGGCTTTCACGATGACGTACTCGAGCCCGAGGCGCGTGAAGATGCGCTCGTAGGCATCGCGCTGGGCCTGGTAGCTGAGGTCGAGCCCGGCGTCGGTGTAGTCGAAGCTGTAGGCGTCCTTCATGGTGAACTCGCGGCCGCGAAGCAGGCCGCCGCGCGAGCGGGCCTCGTCGCGGTACTTGTCCTGGATCTGGTAGATCGACAGCGGCAGGTCTTTGTACGACGAGTAGAGGTCTTTGACGAGCAGCGTGAAGACTTCTTCGTGGGTGGGCGCGAGCAGGTAGTCGGCGCCCTTGCGGTCTTGCAGGCGGAAGAGGTTGTCGCCGTACTCTTTCCAGCGGCCGGTGGCCTCGTAGGGTTCACGCGGCAGCAGTCCGGGGAAGTGCACCTCTTGCGCGCCGGCGGCTTCCATCTCCTCGCGCACGATCGCCTCGATCTTGCGCTTGACCTTCAGGCCGAGCGGCAGCCAGGCGTAGATGCCGGGGGCCTGCCGGCGGATGTAGCCGGCGCGCACGAGCAGGCGATGGCTCGCCACCTCCGCATCGACGGGGTCTTCACGGAGGGTTCGGACAAAGAGCTGCGAAAGACGAGTAGACACCCGCCGATTCTAGTTGAGCTACCCCGGGGTTGTTGTCGGCGGGGCGGCGGCTAGGAGGTGACGACGACGGGCGAGCCGGTGGCGCCGACGGGCATCTCGGCGGCGAGACGGTTCGCCTCCTCGATGAGGGTGGCGACGATGTCGGCCTCCGGCACGGTCTTGATGACCTCGCCCTTGACGAAGATCTGGCCGCGGCCGTTTCCGCTCGCGACTCCGAGGTCGGCCTCGCGGGCCTCGCCCGGCCCGTTCACGACGCAGCCCATGACGGCGACGCGCAGCGGCACGGTCATCTTCTCGAGCCCCTCGGTCACGTCGTTGGCGAGCTTGTAGACGTCGACCTGGGCGCGCCCGCAGCTCGGGCAGGAGACGATCTCGAGCTTGCGCTCACGCAGGCCGAGGGACTGCAGGATCTGCAGGCCGACCTTGACCTCCTGCGCGGGCGGCGCGGAGAGCGAGACGCGGATGGTGTCGCCGATCCCCTCGCCGAGCAGCAGACCGAACGCCGTGGCGCTCTTGATGGTGCCCTGGAACTCGGGACCGGCCTCGGTCACACCGAGGTGCAGGGGCCAGTCGCCGCGCTCGGCGAGCAGGCGGTAGGCCTTGACCATGGTCACCGGGTCGTTGTGCTTGACCGAGATCTTGAAGTCGTGGAAGTCGTGCTCTTCGAACAGGCTCGCCTCCCAGACGGCGCTCTCGACGAGCGCCTCGGGGGTGGCCTTGCCGTACTTCTGCAGCAGGCTCGGTTCGAGCGACCCCGCGTTGACGCCGATGCGGATCGAGACGCCGGCGGCCTTCGCGGCCGCGGCGATCTTGCCGACCTGGTCGTCGAACTTGCGGATGTTGCCGGGGTTCACCCGAACCGCGCCGACACCGGCGTCGATGGCCGAGTAGACGTAGCGCGGCTGGAAGTGGATGTCGGCGATGATCGGCAGCTGGCTCTTGGCCGCGATGATGTGCAGCACGTCGGCGTCGTCCTGGTGCGGCACGGCCACACGCACGATGTCGCAGCCGGTGGCGGTGAGCTCGGCGATCTGCTGCAGGGTGGCGTTGATGTTGGTGGTCTGCGTCGTCGTCATCGACTGCACGCTGACCTGCGACTCGCTGCCGACGCCGACCTTGCCCACCTTGATCTGGCGGGTCTTGCGGCGCGGGGTGAGAACGTTGGGGGCTTTAGGGAGTCCGAGGTTTATTGCAGGCACGGTGTCGATTCTACTTTCGGGAGGGGCCGGTTCGCTGGTCGTGGCGACGAGCCGGCTAGAGGATGCTGATCGGTTTGACGAGGTCGGCGTAGATGAGCAGGGCGCTCATGCTGCCGAGGAGCACGACCACGACGAGCGTGAGCGGAACGAGTTTCGCGATGTCGACCGGGCCGGGGTCTTTGCGGCCGAAGAGTTTCGCGAAGAAGCGGCGGATGCCCTCCCAGAGGGCCCCCGCGACGTGGCCGCCGTCGAGCGGCATAAGCGGCACGAGGTTGAACACGAAGAGCGCGATGTTCAGCGACGCGAGCAGCCCGATGAGTCCGGAGACCTTGTCGACGATCGGGATGGTGTCGAGGCTCGAGATCTCGCCGGCGAGACGGCCGACACCGACGACGCTGATCGGCCCGTTGGGGTCGCGCTCCTCGGTGCCGAACGCGGCGTCGACCACGTCGACCAGGCGGGCGGGCAGGTTGAGGATCATGTGGCCGACCCGGCCGATGTTGTCGCCGACCGCGGGCAGCACGGCCGTGACGGGCTGGCGCACCATCTCCGAAGCGGGCCCGATGCCGAGGAAGCCGACGTTCTCGGTGACCGAGTTTCCGTCGGAGTCGGTCACGATCTCGCCGTCGGCGTCGTAGACGTAGCGCTCGGTGAGCAGCGGAACGGAGGTGAGGGCGACGTTCTCGCCGTCACGCTCGACGACCATGCCGAGGTCGTCTCCGGCGGAGTCGCGGATGATCGCGGTGGCCTGGTCCCAGTCGGTGATCGCCGTGCCGTCGAGACTGACCAGACGGTCGCCCGGAAGAAGGCCGGCCGCCGCTCCGGGGGCCTGCGTGTCGTCGGGCCCGCACTCGGCCGCGGCGGCGTCGGTCTGGCTGACGACGCACTCCGACACGCTGCCGACGGTCGTCGACACCTGCGGGGCTCCGAAGCCCATGAGCAGCACGGCGTAGAGCACGATGCCGATCAGCAGGTTCATCGCCGGGCCGCCGAGCATGATGACGATGCGCTTCCAGACCGCGAGCTTGTAGAAGACGCGCTCCTCTTGCCCGACGGTGACCGTCTGCGCACTGGCCGTTCTCGCATCCTGCACCAGGGTCTGGAAGAAGCCGGTGCTCGAGTACCGCTCGGGGACGCTGCCGTCTTTCGCCGGCGGGTACATGCCCGCCATGGAGATGTAGCCGCCCATGGGGATGGCCTTGAAGCCGTACTCCGTCTCGCCGTACCTGCGCGAGAACAGGGTGGGGCCGAAGCCGATCATGTACTGCCCGACCTTCACCCCGAAGAGTTTGGCCGGCAGCAGGTGCCCGACCTCGTGCAGGCCGATCGAGAGCGCGAGGCCCACGACGACGACGAGTATGCCGAGCACATAGAGAAGGACGGATTCCACTGGCTAAGAGTAGCCCCGCGAAACCATGGAACCGCTGTGCGCGCGCTGCACGCGGCTAGCGCGCGTCGATGAGCGCGTCGGCCGCCGCTCGGGCCCAGCGTTCGGCCTCGTAGACGCCCTCGAGCGACCGCTCCCCCGCCTCGTGCTGCTCGACGACGCGCGTGACCGTGTCGAGGATGTCGAGGAACCCGATGCGGCCGGCGTGGAAGGCGAGCACGGCCTGTTCGTTCGCCGCGTTGAACACGGCGGGGAAGGTCGCGCCGAGGCGTCCGACGGTCTTCGCGAGTTCGACGGCCGGGAAGACGCTGTCGTCGAGCGGCTCGAAGGTCCACGTGCTCGCCACGGTCCAGTCGAGCGGGGTGCCGACACCGGCGATGCGGTTCGGCCAGTCGAGTCCGAGCGAGATCGGCAGTTTCATGTTCGGCGGGCTGGCCTGCGCGATGGTCGACCCGTCGACGAACTCGACCATGGAATGCACGATCGACTGCGGGTGCACCGTGACGTCGATGCGGTCGTACGGCACATCGAAGAGCAGGTGGGCCTCGATGACCTCGAGCCCCTTGTTCACGAGGGTGGCCGAGTTGGTCGTGATGACGAGCCCCATGTCCCAGGTCGGATGCGCGAGGGCCTCGCGCGGGGTGACGTTTGCGAGCGACTCACGGGAGCGTCCGCGGAACGGACCGCCCGAGGCCGTCACGACGAGCCGGCGCACCTCGGCCGCCGTGCCCGAGCGGAGGGCTTGAGCGATCGCGGAGTGCTCGGAGTCGACGGGCACGATCTGCCCGGGCCGCGCGAGGGCTTTGACGAGCTCGCCGCCGACGATGAGCGACTCTTTGTTGGCCAGTGCCAACGTGGCATCCGTCTCGAGGGTCGCCAGGGTCGGCCCGAGTCCGACCGATCCGGTGATGCCGTTGAGCACGACGTCGGCGCTCACCCCTCGCACGAGGTCGCTCGCCGCGTCGGCGCCGAGCGCGGTGTGCTCGACCCCGAAGGCCGTGGCCTGCTCGGCGAGCTTCTCGCGGTTGCTGCCGGCGGCGAGGCCGACGAGTTCGAACTGTTCCGGGTTCTCGGCGATGACCTCGAGGGCCTGGACGCCGATGGAACCGGTTGACCCCAAGACTATGACTTTGCGCACGCCGCCCAGCTTAAAGCGAAAAGGGACCGCGCCTGTCGGCACGGTCCCTTTCGTGTGGTGGCGTGTTACTTGAGGCCCACGATGTCGATGATAAACACCAGCGTCTGGTCGGCCAGTTCGTGGGTCGAACCCTCGGAGGAGAGGCCGTAGGCGTCCTTCGGCGGGATCACCGCGAGCACCTGCGATCCGACGGTCTGACCCTCGAGCGCCTGGGTGAAGCCGGGGATGACGCCCGCCGTGTTGAACGTCGCCGCGGATCCGCGCTCCCAGCTGCTGTCGAACACCTCGCTGGTCGCCCAGTTCATACCGGTGTAGTTGACGACGACGTCGGCGCCGGCTCCGACCTCTTCACCGTCGCCCTTCTTCAGGACGGCGATCTGCGTCTCGGTGGGCGCGTCGCCACCCGGGAGGGTGAGCGTCGGTGTTCCGGCCTCGTCGTCGGCGATGCTGACCTCGATCGCCGGGAAGCCGTCGGGGAGCGGCTGGTCTTCACCGTCGGCCTTGGGCAGCACGGCGGCGGGAGTGTCGACCGAGATCAGGTCGGCGACGACGACCATCGAGTCGTCGGCGGCGAGGCCGAGGCTCTCGAGGCTGGCTTCGGCGACGCCGTCTTCCGGCGAGAGCACGCCGACGACGCGGGTGCCGACGGTGCTGCACTCGAACGTCTTGGTGAATCCGACGATCAGGTTGTCGTCGAGGGGAAGCTCGCCGGGCTGGTCGGCGTAGCCGGTGCCGCCACCCTCGATCTCTTCGCCGGTTGTGCCGTTGAAGATCGTGAACTCGAGCGTGACGGTGTCGCCGGCCTTGGCGACGTCGCCGTCACCCTCGATCACGACGGTGCGCTCGGTGGTGGTCGTGGTCAGCGGGTCGTCGATCGTGACGGTCGGCGCGGCGCCGAACTCGCCCGAGACCTTCACGCTGTCCGACGCCTTGCCGGACTTGGTGGGTGTGCAGTCCGCACTCGAATCGGGGGCGGCCGTCGAACAGGCCGCGAGAGATCCGGCGAGGCCGACGACGACCAGGAGTGACAATGCTTTTGTGCGCAATTCCGCACCCTTCTATAGCTGTGCTGCGGTGTTCCCCGTTGCGAGGAGCAGCCCCCATTGTGGCCCATGAAACTGAGGGCGACGTGAGCCTGAGCCGCGCAGCGGGTAACGGGTTCGTGTGAATCAGCGCAGGCGGCTGCGCGCGATGGTCACCGCGGCGATGCCGAGGAGGCCGAGCCCGCCCCAGACGGCGAGCACGGTTCCGAGCGGGAAACCGAGCAATTCGATCGGCCGGACGACGACGACCGCCGGGTCGACCACGTCGTCGTTGGCCGCGGGGACCATTCCGATCTCGGTCGAGATCTGCGCCGCCGGCGCATCGAACCTCACGTCGACCACGGTGAGGTACGGGCCGAGCGCGACGAGGGCGTCGTCGGAGACCGGCCCCGCCCACACCGTGCGGACGGCGGCGTTCAGGGGCTCGTCGGTCGTGCCCGCCCGCACGAGTTCGACACGGGTGTCGGAGAACACGTTGAGGCGCAGCGACTGCTCGGACTCGGCCGATTTCACCATGCCGATCGGGTAGATGAGCGATTCGCTCGGGAAGGAGATCTGGATGGGCGCGAGCGTGCCGTCGAGAAGTGCGCCGTCGGCGGTGTCCGACGCCGAGAGCTTCACCGCGACGAACTGCCACTTCTTGTCGACGTACTCCTGCAGCTGACCCGTCGAGGCGGCGGGCACCTCGAATCCGTTGGCGGACAACCAGCCGGAGAGACCGGCGGTGTCGGTGGCCTCGAGGGTGGTCGCTTCGAGCGCACCGACGGCGACGCGCGAGACGACGGTGGGTGCGGTGGCGTGATCGATGGTGACCAGGTTGCCCCACCAGTCGTCGACGACGCGTTCGCGCGGCAGTGTCTGGTCGGAGAGGGCGTCGAACAGGGCCGGATCGCCCCCGGTGATCGTGGCGGGACGCGGTGTCGGCACGATGAGACCGGCGTTGGCGACCGCGGAATCGACGCCGAGCGACAGCACGATCGTCTCGACACCGTCGTTCAGGCTGACGATCGCCGACTCCGACGTGACCTCGACGACGGCACCGGGCTCAGGGGCGATGGCGCCGCAGCCGCAGGCGTTGGCCGGCCCCGCGGCGGCCGTGACGGTGAGAAGAACGCTCGCGACCGCCACTGCCCACAAACGCCTCATTTTCCCATCGTGTCACACCGCGGCGGCGCGTTTCCCCACAATGCCCCGGTTACGCCGGAACGACTACGATCTCCGGCTCGTGAAGCACGGGAAAGTTCACCGACGCGGCGATGAAGCACTTGGTGCTGGCCTCGTGGTGCAGGGCGAGCGCCAGCTCGGCGTCGCCGGTCGAGATGGTGACGCGGGGGCGCAGCGTGACGGTCGTGAAGTGTCCGCCGCCGTCGGCGGTCTGCACCATCGTGCCGGTCGCGGCGTCGGAATAGTCGGTGACGACCACCCCGTTGCTCGCGGCGACGTGCAGGTAGCTGAGCAGATGGCACTCGGCCAGGGCCGCGAGCAGCAGCTCCTCCGGGTTCCAGCGGTCGGGGTTTCCGTGGAACACCCGGTCGCTCGACCCGTCGATGGATTCCTTGCCGGAGGCGGTGATGACGGTCTCGCGGCCGTAGGCCTTGTAGCCGCTCGTTCCGGTTCCGCGGTTGCCGACCCATTCGATGTTCGTGGCGTAGTGGTGTTCGAGGTTCATCTGGTCATCTCCCGAGTAATCTGTACTCCATCATGACTGACTTGCTGGCACCTTCCGCGACCCCGTTCGTTTCCACCGTCGTCGAGGAGCGCCGCGTCGTCACGGCGGTCCCCGGTCCGAAGTCGCTCGAGCTGCACGAGCGCCGCCTCGCGGTGGTGCCTCCCGGCGTGTCATCCGCCCTCCCCGTCTACATCGAGAAGGCGCACGGAGCGATCGTCGTCGACGTCGACGGCAACCAGTTCATCGACCTCGGTGCCGGCATCGGCGTGACCACGATCGGCCACACCAACGACGCCGTCGTCGCCGCGGCCACCGAACAGCTGAAGAACTTCACCCACACGCTGTTCACGATCACGCCCTACGAGAGCTACGTGCGGGTCGCCGAACTGCTCGCCGAGCACACGCCGGGCGATCACGCCAAGCGCACCGTGCTCGTCAACTCGGGCGCCGAGGCCGTCGAGAACGGCGTGAAGATCGCCCGCAAGCACACCGGCCGC
>Ga0247817_10000501_pt1 | contig 21650 bp, 23 predicted proteins | sample UWRJL212509R1_FD_178010 | JGI IMG/M metagenome (GOLD analysis project Ga0247817, IMG submission 178010) | Plant litter microbial communities from Arlington Agricultural Research Station in Wisconsin, United States - UWRJ-L212-509R-1 | ecosystem: Environmental > Terrestrial > Plant litter >...
GATCCCCGGCACCTGGACGTGCGGCCCCTGATCGCCCGCCAGGTTTCCCTCACGCGCCAACGTGCTAGAGCGCTGGCGTGGCAACTTCGATTAGAAATCCTGTAGACGTATCCACCGCGGCGATTTGCGATCCCGCATCGTTCGCGATGGAGGCGCAGGGGCATCAACTCGCCTTCTATCCCGGCGGGCCGGAACGGCTGACGGCGCTGCTCAAACTGATCGAGAGCGCGCAAGCGACCCTGAAGGTCGCGTTCTACATTTTCGCCTGCGACTCCAGCGGCGCGAAGGTGCGCGATGCTTTGACTGCTGCCGCTAGGCGCAAGGTGCAGGTCAACCTGATTGTCGACGGGTTCGGAGCGGACGCGGACGAGGAGTGGTTCGCGGATATGATCGCGGCGGGCGGCACGTTCGAGGTGTTCCTCGCCAAGTGGTCGCGCCGGGCGCTTATCCGCAACCATCAGAAGCTGGTGATCGCGGACGACACAACCGCCATGATGGGCGGGTTCAACGTGGCGGATGGCTATTTCGCTCGCGCTGGCGCTGACGGCTGGAATGACATTGGCCTGACCGTGGAAGGGCCGATCGTCGCGCGCATGGTAGACTGGTTCGGGCAACTGCACGAATGGACGAGCAATGACGATGCCCAGCTGCGCGATATCCGCCGCCGGTTGAAGGATTGGGACAGCGGCACCGGCCCGGTGCGCTTGCTGCTGGGCGGCCCCACCACCGGCCTTGCGCAATGGGGCCGCTGCGCCGTGCTCGACATGGAACAGGGCAAGCGGCTGGACATGCTCATGGCTTATTTCGCGCCCGGCCCGCAGGTACGCAAAGCCATGCGCAAGATCGCCCGGCGCGGCAGCACGCGGCTCGTTCTGGCGGGCAAGACCGACAACGGCGCGACCATCGGCGCCGCTCGCGCACTGTATAAGCGGCTGCTGCGGGCCGGGGCGTGGATCTATGAATTTCAGCCGTGCAAGCTCCACAGCAAGCTGATCGTGATCGACGATGCGGTGTATATCGGCAGCGCCAATTTCGACATGCGCAGCTTCCATGTGAACCTGGAAATCATGCTGCGGATCGAGGATGCCGCGCTGGCGGAACGAATGCGGCGGCACATTGATCAGCATGTAGCGGCATCGGTGGAAGTTACGCCCGCTGTGCACGCGGCGCGGGCAACCTTGCTTACTCGGATGCGTTGGTGGGCGAGCTGGTTTCTGGTGTCGGTGGTGGACTACAACGTGGCCCGCAGGCTCAATCTAGGCCTGTAGAGCGGCGCTATTCGTAGCCGAAATCCTTGTAGTCCTTCATATTGGGCGAGGTGAACTTAGTGATTTCGGCCTGGAAATGGAGCGGCACGTTGCCGGTGCTGCCGTGGCGCTGCTTGGCCACGATCAGCGTCGCCTTGTTGCGCAGTTCGAGATAAGTCTCCTCCCATGCGCGGTATTTTTCCGAAGCATCGGCGGAGCTGGTTTCGCTCGGCATGTCGGGGCGGCTGGATTCGTGGTAATAATCGGCGCGGAAAATGAACCACACCATATCCGCGTCCTGCTCGATCGAACCCGATTCGCGCAGATCGGACAGCATCGGCCGCTTATCCTCGCGGCTTTCCACCGCACGGCTGAGCTGCGACAGCGCGATTACCGGCAGACTGAGTTCTTTGGCGAGCGTTTTCAGCCCGCGGCTGATTTCTGAAATCTCGTTCACCCGGTTGTCGCTGGAGCGGCCCGAGCCGGACAGCAATTGCAGGTAATCGACGACGATCAGCCCGATGTCGTGCCGCCGCTTCAGCCGCCGCGCGCGATTGCGCAGCGCGGAAATGGTGAGCGCGGGGGTATCGTCGATATATAGCGGTAATTGCGCGAGCCGCTGGCTGGCATAGCTCAGCTTGTGAAATTCATCGCGGGTCAGCTTGCCGCTGCGCAGGTTCTCGGAGCTGATTTCCGCCTGTTCGGCCAGAATACGGGTGGCGAGCTGGTCGGCGCTCATTTCCAGGCTGAAGAAAGCTACCGGTGCGCCGTAATTGAACTCGCCGCCTTCGTTCTGCCATTTCAGGTGCTGTTCGGCGCAGTTGAAGGCGATGTTGGTGGCGAGCGAGGTTTTGCCCATGCCCGGCCGCCCGGCCAAGATGATCAGATCGGATTCGTGCAGGCCCGCAGTCTTGTGGTCGATGGAATCCAGCCCGGTGGTCTTGCCCGAAAGCCCGCCGCCCGAATTCATCGCGGCTTCGGCCATCTTGATCGCGGCCATCGCTGCCTCGCGGAACCCGACCGCTTCGCTGGAGCTGGTCGCGCCTTCGGCCACGCGGAACAGGTCCGCTTCCGCCTGAGCGATCCGTTCGAGCGGGGCGACATCTTCGCTGGTATCCAGCGCCCCTTCCACCAGTCCGCGCCCGACGCTCACCAATTCGCGCAGCAATGCCAGATCATAGATCTGCTGCGCCAGTTCGCGCGGGGCGAGCAGGCCCTGGCCATCCGCAGTAAGCCGCGCGAGGTAGGCGGTGCCGCCCAGCTCCGCCAGCGCCTCGTCCGCCTCGAAATACGGTTTGAGCGTGACCGGGGTGACGACCATCTGCCGGTCGATCAGTGCCAACACCCGTTCGAACACTCGGGCGTGTACCGGCGCGAAGAAGTGCTCGGGCCGCACTGGCACGGTCAGTTCTTCCAGCAGCCGGTTGTCGATCAGCACCGCGCCCAGAAATGCCGCCTCCGCCTCAAGGTTGGAGGGCAAGCTGCGCCCCGCAGGCAGGCCGTCGGTGGTTGCCCCTTGGGCGGTGCGAATGAGCAAGTCTTGGTCGGCCATGCGGCTCTCATGCGGCCACTACCTGGCCTGAGCAATAGCGGACGCGCGATCAATGCGGGCGCGGCCTGTGGATAGCGGGGATGGATTTGCCATACCTCTTTTCGCATTTGCAATAACCCGGCCGGCTCGCCACAAGCCGCCCAACATGGATCAGCCCGCCCTTCCCGTAACCGCGCACCGGATCGCGCAGATCACGCTCGATGAAGCGACCGTGATTTCGCGCGGCGAGAATGTGGAGCGTGAGCGTGAGGTGGCCTTGCGCGATCTGGTGGACGATAATTTCTTCCGCCCGTTACGTGCCAGCGATGCCGGGCAGGAAGGCCCGTGGCAGGTGCATCTGGCGGTGATCGACGGGATGCTGGCTTGGCATTTGACGGATAGTGCAGGCGGGGCGGCGGGCACAATCGGGCTCGGCCTCGCCCGGCTGAAGCGCCATGTGCGCGATTATTTCGCGATTTGTGACAGCTATTACAAGGCGTTGCGCCGTGCCAGTGCGCAGGAGATCGAGACGATCGACATGGCCCGCCGCGCTATCCACGACCGCGGCACACGCCACTTGCTCGAAGCGCTCGAAGGCAAAGTAGAAACCGATTTCGCCACCGCACGGCGGCTGTTCACGCTGATCTGCGTGCTGCACATCCGCGCCTGATCAGATCATGGCCTAATCAAATCATGGGACGCAAAGCATCAAGCAAGTGGAAAGCGCGAGCAGCGTTGGCGGTGTTGCTGCTGGTGGTGGCCGGCGGCGCGTGGGGCTGGTGGGAATCGCGCGACTGGCGTCCGTCTGGCGCAGAATATCCCGTGCAAGGCGTGTTGCTGGGCGAAGCTGACGGGCCGATCACCGCGGCGATGTTGCAAGGCGCGGGCGCGGGTTTCGCCTATCTCGAAGCGAGCGCGGGGGCAGGCGGGCGCGATGCGCAATTCGCGCATACGATGGAGGCACTGGCGGGCAGCGGGCTGCCGATTGGCGCGGTTCACGCCTATGATCCGTGCGTTCCGGCAGACCGGCAGGCGGCCAATTTTGTCACCATCGTGCCGCGCGATCCCAAGCAATTGCCGCCCGCCATCGCGCTCGACACACTCGCCACCACCTGCGGCGATCCGGTGATCGAGGCGGGGGTGGAAAGCGAATTGATGACCTTCATCAATCAGGTGGAAAATCACACTGGCCAACCAGTGGTGCTGCGCATCTCGCCCGAGTTCGAGGCGCGTTACGGCATCGCCGCGCGGATCGAGCGCAACCTGTGGCTGAGCCGCGATTTTCTCGAACCCGAATATGCCGGGCGGCCGTGGACTTTGTGGACTGCCAACACGCATTTGCAGGCCGGGGTGGGCGAGGGGCCGCTGCGCTGGGTGGTACTGCAACCATGATGGATCGGGCGGATTTGTTGGCAGCGGCGCGGACGGCGGCATTATCCGCCTATGCGCCTTATTCCGATTTTGCGGTGGGTGCGGCGCTGTTGTTTGAGGACGGCGCGGTGATCACGGGCAGCAATGTCGAGAACGCCAGCTACGGGTTGTCGCTCTGCGCGGAAACGAATGCGGCGGTTCGCGCAATGAACGAAGGGCGGCGCGGCGGGCTGGTGGCGGTGGCGGTGGCCGGGCCCGGCGACGCAACGATCACGCCATGCGGGCGGTGCCGGCAGGTGCTACACGAATTGGCTGCGCTCGGCGGGACCGATCCGCTGGTTTGGTGCGGCGAGGGGGACGGGGCGCGCGAGTACACCATGTCTCAGCTCTTGCCCGAGGCTTTCGGTCCAGCCGAGCTTTCCCCGCGCTAGCGTAATCTTTGGGCAGCTTGGACAAATTCGGCAGCTGAAGACTGTCCGCTTCAAGGAGCGACTGTGGTATATTGGTTGGCTGCATCGGGATGGTTAGCTGCCGTAAAGGTTCGGCATCTATAACGAGACGATGCATTTTAATTCTTCCCTCGGCCGAGCCGCGATCTGTCTTGCGCTCCTGTTGAGTCCGGTCGGTGCTCCTCTGATCGGAGCTCTCATAATGTCCTGCGCGCCAGACGGGGTTGAACCAACCGGACCCTTTGCGATGGGGTTTTCATACTGCGGTGTAAGCCGTCCAATCGAGCACCTTTATCAACAAGCATTTATCCTTTCGTTGCTGCCGATGGCAATCGTCGGTCCACTTGTCGGGGGGGTTCTGACTTTAGCTTGGTGGACTGGGGCAATTGGAACTGCGGCAGGTTGCGCGGTGTATCTGCGCGGTGCCATGGCATCAGCACCGATTGACTAGCTATAGTAGAAAGGCCCGCTAGGGGTCGGGACGAGAATTTCCGCTTTCGGCAATGAACTCGCTGAAGCAGTCATTCCGGTTTAGGGATCGTGCCAAACGGTCCGGCGTGGCTGCATCTGGGTGGTTAGCTGTCGTTCCCAGCGACGCTCATTGGCGGGTGACCGACATTGAGAAGCCGTAAAATCTGTTCGCCTTTGTCGGTTAGGTCGATCATGGTGTTCACCATGATTGTGGGATCAGGAGCATCAACGCCGAACGCTTTGCGCAATAAATGCGACGATTCCTCTTGCGGAACCGGCAGGTGATTTTCTCGCCCGATCGACATCTCGACTAACCCGCGATCCGAGAGGAGCAGCAGGCTTTCCAAGAAGAGGTCTCGTTCATAGTGGGGGGCCATGTAGCTCAGTTCGAGAAACGAATGGGTTCCATCGCTTAGCTCATCCAAAACATGGATTACCGGGTTCCAGTCGATGTTCACTCGCTCTTGATAGCGAGGGCGTCCCGAACTTCAATAAACGTCAGCACTGCGGCCTCGAACCGACATCCGACACGCCCTCGAGCCCTACCCCTCCAGCCACTCCGCCAGCGACGCCAGGCAATCGCGCGCCAGCAGTTTCGTCCGCTCCGGGCTCCAGCCCTGCGCCGGGTCGGGCAGGTCGTCATTGTCCTTGAACGGCATTTCTAGCGTCATCGCGCAGGCACCGTAACGCTCGGCTACCTGGTTGGTGCTGATCGTGAGATTAGCCTTGCCGGGCCGCGCTTTGGGGTAGCCCAGTTTGGTTTGGAAATCGGGTGTGCGCCGTTCGAGGATGCGTTGGTAGCGGTACATTGCCTCGCCCTGTTCGTCGGTCCACGAAGGGATGCCTTCGAACCCGGCGAGGAACACCGCCGGAATCGCTTCGTCCCCGTGCACATCCATCGCGAAATCCACCCCGCTGGCGTCCATCGCGTTGCGGATGCACAGCACTTCGGGGGAGCGTTCGGCTGATGGATCGGCCCATTCGCGGTTGAGGTTTACCCCGAGCGCGTTGGTGCGCAGGTGCCCGCGATAGCTGCCATCGGGATTGCAATTGGGCACGATGTGGAAACGGCATTTGCTCCGCAGCAACCGCGCAATCGGATCGGCGGGATCGGTCAGCGCTTGCAGCGCGCCTTCCATCCACCATTCGGCCATGCTCTCCCCCGGATGCTGGCGCGCGTAGAGCCACACGTGCAAGCCGCCGGTGCCGAGTTCGAGGCAATCGATCGGCCGCCCGTCCAGCGTCGTTCCCAGCCGCACATGGCTCACCCCTTCGGATGCCGCCGCCTCGGCCACCAGGTCATGGTGGCGTTCCATCGAGTAGGGCGCGAAATAGGCAAAATACGCCATGTTGCTGGTGGGGGTGTAGCGGACGGTCAGCGTGCCGCCACCTGCGGATTTGTCGTAGGTGCTCGGCGTGCGGCCCCAATATTGGCGATCTTCGGAAACGCAGGCGTCATAACCGGGCCACCCTTGCGGATAGGCGCTGGCTTCCAGCCCTTCGATTCGCAGCACCACCTCGCGGCCAGCCGCACCGGAAACGCGAAAATGGAACCACTGTGCAAATTCGCTCAAGTGGTCACGCGGGATGGAGAGGCGGACGGTGGCTCCGCTTACTTCCAGCACTTCAATGTTGCCGCTGTCAAAACCGGCGTCGATCAGGATGTCGTTGTTGTTCATTCGACTGAGATAGTCTCGCCCGAGGTTCCGGGAAACCCCTGTAACAGCGCAGCGGCCATACGCGCGGCGGTTGCATCTGCGGTGCTGTACTCGCTGTTGGCGCTGGCGCTCATGTTGGCGCGGCCTTCCCACAGGTTGCTGCCGCCAGCGGCTGGCCGGATGAACAGCGCGATCCGTGTCTCAACGGCCTCGCCGCGACCGGGGTTCAGGTTGAGTCCGATACCAAGCCCCACGCCCGAACCATAAGTGCCGACCGACCCGCCGCCGCCCACGCTGACCGGGCTGCGCCTTTCGGGCGGGCTAACGCTTTGGGTAAGCGACAATTGCGCCACCTGCGCGCCGCCTGTCGCCACTACGCTATAGCCGAGCGCGGTTAGCTCACGCTGCACGGCACCGGCGAAGGCCGCATATTCGGGGGTGGCCGAATCGGTCCCCTGCGCCGGGGTGACGGATATGGTGCCGCTGGCGAGGCGGGCTTGCGGGGCGGCAAAGCGCGTCACCTCCACCGGCGATACAAACGACGGAGTGGCGCAACCCGCCAGCAGCAGGCCTGCCAGGAACGGAGCGGCAAGGAACGGGGCGCGCAGGGCAAGTGGAGCAATTTTCATCATATTCGTCCAACGTATGAGAGCGGGCTTGGTTGCCCCGTGCTGTTTGGGCCCAAAGAACCGGGCAGAATCGCTTGACTCGAACGATAGGCGCAACTAGGCGCTGGCCCAAGATTTTGCGGCACCGGGCTTGGGTTCTGGTGCCTTTTCATTTGAGAAGATGTGCCATGAAGATTCGCAACAGCCTCAAGTCGCTTAAGACCCGTCACCGGGACAATCAGGTGATCCGTCGCCGTGGGCGCACCTATATCATCAACAAGACCAACCGCCGGTTCAAGGCCCGCCAGGGCTGAATTAGCGTTTTGGCGCGATTTTTTCGCTGCCAGTTGATTTCAAAAGGCCTCCGCGAAATCGGGGGCCTTTTGCATGTCTGATGCGCCTGTTGCAGTCGTGTGGGACATTGGCCGGGTGCTGTATCAGTGGAACCTGCGTTTCCTGTTCGCCAAGCTGATCGCCGACCCGGCTGAACTGGAATGGTTCGTCGGCCATGTCGTGACCGAGGAATGGCATTTCCAGAGCGACGCAGGCCGCCCGCTGGCAGAAATGCTGCCCGAACTGAAGGCGCGCTTCCCCGCGTATATCGCGCTGATCGATGCTTATCGGGAGCGCTTTGCCGAAACTCTGCCTGCCCCCGTCGAAGGCACCCACGCACTGGTCGAACGGCTGACCGCGCGCGGAGTGCAGCAATTCGCGCTCTCCAATTTCGGCGTCGAATTCTGGGCGATGTTCCGCCCCACTGCGCCGATCTTCGCCCACTTCATCGATTGTGTGATGTCGGGCGAGGAGCGATGCGCCAAGCCGCACGCGGCGATCTATGCCGTGCTCGAACAGCGCAGCGGGCTGGCGGGGCGTGATCTGTTCTTCGTGGATGACCGAGCGGACAATATTGGCGCGGCACAGGCGCGCGGCTGGCGGGGGCATGTGTTCACCACTGCCCCTGCGCTGGAACGCGAACTTGCCGCGTTGGGCCTGCTCTAAAGCGCCTTAGCCGTTGCAGCGGGCGAGATCTTCCGCCGCGAACGCTTCGCCATTGGCCGTGAACGTCACCAGCGCGCCGGTTTCGCGGCGCAAGGCGGTGCAGATGCGCAGGGACCGCGCGGTGCTTTGCGGCGCGCGGCACTGCGTGCCCTCGCAATGCCACACCACACCGCCTGCTGCGAATTGCTTCTCGCTGGCGGGGGCGGCCAGTTCTGCGGTGAAATACGCGCCGCCGCCCTGTGCAAACGAAGGGGCGGCTACTGCGCCCAATGCCAGCGCGGCGAATAACGGGGCTGAGCGGACGAGCAGTGGGCGAAACATCAGGCAGGCTCCTTTAATCAGTTGCAGTTGACAACTAGTTGTGAATCGCCACTTACTTAAGTGGGTTGCACAATGCAACCCGGTTGATCAACGGTTGCAGAATGCTTTTGGATTTATGACAGTTACCGCTAGGCCAATCCCGCGCGGCAGGGGTGGCTGCGCAAGCTGGTCGGCTGGGCCAGCGGAAAGGTACGCATGGGCAAGTTACGCGAACCCTTGAGGGAATTGAGCGATTGCGGCCTGCCGCGCGCGCTCGAAGTGATGGGCGAACGCTGGTCGTTCCTGATCCTGCGCGCCGCGTTCAACGGCCTGATCCATTTCGAGGAATTTTCGAGCGAGCTGGGTATCGCCCGCAATATCCTGTCGAACCGATTGGCGCGGCTGGTGGAACACGGGGTGCTGGCACGCGAACGGTGCGAGGAAGACCGGCGCAAGGTGGAATACCGGCTCACCCCCAAAGGCATCGACCTGCTGCCCGCGATGCTGGCGCTGCGCCAATGGGGCGAATGCTACGGCGAAAACGTAGTGCCGCACCTGGTGCTGGTGGATGCGCGCGACGGCCAGCCCGTCGCCCCGATCACGATCCGCGCCGCCGATGGCCGCGAACTCGGCTGGCACGATCTCGCGTGGCAGGCCGTGGGGCAGGCGGCTGGCGAGAGCGGCGGGGGTTGCTGCTAAAGCAGGCGGTACATCACCAGCGCGTCGACATATTCGCCCGAAGGCAGTCGGAATGCCTGCGCCAACCGCCCGACCTCGGCCATGCCCACATTGCGCCACAGGGCAATCGCGGCGATGTTGCTCGCTATCACCAGATTGAACTGCATCGCCCTGAACCCGCCTGCTTTTGCGCGCGCAAAACTGTCCAGCGCAAGCGCTCGCGCCACACCTTGCCGCCGTGCATCGGGGTGGACCATGTATCCGGCGTTGGCGACATGCGCGGCGGGGCCGGTGGAATTGGGCTTGATGTAATAGCTGCCGACAATCCGGCCTTCACGCTCTGCCACGAACACCTGCTTGTCGGGTGCGAACCAATAGTCGAATACCTCGGCCCGAGTGGCGGCGGGATCGACCGGATAGGTGGTCCCATCGCGGATCACCGGTTCGAGCACTGCCCACAGCGCATCGCCGTCGGCGCCCATAGCTGCGCGGATAGTCAAATCAGCCACGCGGTGCCTGCCTGCGGTAACTCAGCGCCTCGGCAATATGGATGCGGCGCACGGTTTCCGAACCGGCCAGATCGGCCACAGTTCGGGCCACACGCAGCATCCGGGTGTAGCCGCGTGCGGACATCCGCATCGCTTCCGCCGCTTGCAGCAGCAGACGCCGCCCATCCTCATCGGGTGTCGCGTGCAGTTCCAGCAAATCGCCCTCCAGTTCCGCATTCGAGCGAACCCCGCGCGCAACCTGCACCGCGCGCGCTGCTGCGACCCGCGCGGCTACCTGCGCGCTGCCTTCGGCGGGCGGGGGCAAGGCAAGATCGGCGGCGCGCACCGGATCAACCTCCACATGCAGATCGATTCGGTCAAGCATCGGGCCGGACACCTTGCTCTGGTAATCAGCCGCGCATTTGGGCGCGCGCGAACATGCAAGCGAGGGATCACCCAGATGCCCGCAGCGGCACGGATTCATCGCCGCGATCAGCTGGACCCGCGCGGGATAGCTGACATGGGCATTGGCCCGCGCCACATCCACGCGGCCCGTTTCGAGCGGCTGGCGTAGCGAATCGAGCACTGCGCGCTGGAATTCGGGCAGTTCATCGAGGAACAGCACCCCGAGATGCGCCATGCTTACCTCGCCGGGGCGAACGCGCAATCCTCCGCCGGTCAGCGCCGCCATGCTGGCCGAGTGGTGCGGCGCGCGGAACGGACGGGTGCGGCTGATCTTGCCCGCCTGCAGCGTGCCCGCGACCGATGCGACCATACTCACTTCCAGCGCTTCGGCTGGGGAGAGCGGCGGCAAGATCCCCGGCAAGCACGAAGCGAGCAGGCTTTTGCCCGCACCCGGAGGGCCACTCATAAGCAAATTATGCCCGCCCGCCGCCGCGATTTCGAGCGCGCGCTTGGCGGTTTCCTGACCCTTCACCTGCTTCAAATCCGGCCCGCGCTTTGGTTCTTCCACCTCGCCCGGCTCCGGTTCTGGCAGCACTTGCTTGCCGCTCAAATGGGCGAGCAGGCTGGTGAGGTCGGGCGCTCCGCATACCGGAATGCCGCTGGCCCAGCGCGCTTCTGCCCCTTGCGCGGCGGGGCAGATCAGGCCGAGCCCGCGCTCGCTGGCGTGCAGCGCGGCGAGCAACACGCCGGGGGAGGGCACGATCCGCCCATCCAGCGCCAACTCGCCCACCGCGATCCATTCGGACATTTCTTCCGCATCTACGATCCCCATCGCGCCGAGCAGCGCCAGCGCAATCGGTAGATCGTAGTGGCTGCCTTCCTTAGGCAGATCGGCGGGCGAGAGGTTAACGGTGATCCGTTTGGGGGGTAGCGACAGGCCCATTGCCGCGAGCGCCGCCTGCACCCGGTCCCGGCTCTCGGCCACTGCCTTATCCGCCAGCCCGACGATGCCGAAGCGCGGCATCCCGCCGGTCAATTGGCACTGCACCTCCACCGCGCGCGCTTCCAGCCCCAAAAATGCGACCGTCGATACCAGTGCGACCAAGTGAATTCCCCCTGTGGCCGGTGTGATAGCGGGTGGATTGGGCAAGTCGAGTTTTCGCGTCGTTAACCCGGTGGCAACTGTTTGCTTTGGCAATTTGGCAGGGCGGGGTGCGGCAAATGGGTGGCATGTCGAACTTCGCCCGCCTGCTTGTTCCGATTGCCCTGCTCGGTGCCGCTCCTGCGGCGGCGCAAAGCTATGTGGTGACGGTGGAGGAATGGACCGAGGTTGTGGAAGCTCCCGGTTCGGCGCGTTTCGTTTCGCCGCAACAGGCGCAGGCAGAGCGCGCGGCGATTGCCGCCTTCGGCCCATTCCGGGTGATCGATGCGCGTACTGCCGTGATTGTCGGCACTACCGATTCGCGCAGCCCGCGGGATTTCGCGGCGTTGCTGCGCGCGTATCCGCAGATCGAAGTGCTCGATTTCGTCGAATCGCCCGGCACCGCCGACGATCTCGCCAATATGACGCTGGGCCGGATGATTCGCGCTGCCGGGCTTACGACGCGCGCTGCGCCGGGTGGTTCGGTGCGTTCGGGCGGAGTCGAGTTGTTTGTGGCAGGGGCGCGGATGGAAATTGCGCCGGGCGCTGAGTTCGCCGTGCATGGCTGGCTGGACGAACGCGGGCGGGGCGCAGACGACTATCCGATGGGCGCGCCCGAACATCGCCGCTATCTCGACTATTACGCCGAAATGGGCATGGCGGCGGATCAGGCCTCGGCCTTCTACGCGATGACCAATTCCGTGCCGTTCGAAGATGCCCGCTGGTTGAGCGGCGCGGAGATGGCCGGATGGCTGCGGGTGAGTGACGCAGTGCTGGCCCGAGGATTGCCGCTGCCGCCTCTGCCAGTGCCGCAAACTCTGGTGCAACCGCAGCTAGCCTATCTTGACTTGGGCAACCTCGTCCCTTAAGCGCGCCCCATGTGAGGCCGCCTTTCGCTTGGCGGCCCTTTTCGTTTTGAATTTAGGATACGTCAGCCATGAAGCGCACTTTTCAGCCAAGCAACCTGGTGCGGGCACGTCGTCACGGTTTCTTCGCCCGCAAGGCCACCGTGGGCGGCCGCAACATCCTGCGCGCTCGCCGTGCACGTGGCCGCAAGAAGCTCTGCGCCTGATTTGTTTTACGCTCGCCCATCCGGGCGAGCGTCCTCGCGGCGTTTCCTTCGCTTCTCTGCGGAGCCGCTGCGGGCGGGCATTCGCCCTTGCGGGTTGCTAGAGCAACCCGAATCAGTCTTTTCTCTCACGGCTAGTGCTTTGCGCACGCCTCGGAGGGCGGCCTCTCGGCCTTGCAGTCCACTAGGCGTGGACTGATTCGCTCCCTATTGGGTAAGCCGTGACCATTTCCGTCATCACCAAGCGCGCTGACTTTCTGTTGGCGAATCGGGGCCTGCGCGTGGCGCGGACCGGGTTTGTGTTGCTGATTCGGCCCAACGACGGGCTGGGCACGCGCTTCGGCATCACCGTCACCAAGAAAATCGGCAATGCGGTTGTTCGCAACCGGATGAAGCGGCGGTTCCGCGAACTGCTGCGTGAGGCCTTGCCGGTGGCCGGATTGGCGGACCACGATCACGTGCTGATCGGGCGCGAGGGCGGTGTGGAGCGCGATTTTTCCGCGTTGCAGGGCGAACTCGCTGCTGCTCTATCCCGCGCGGCGCAGGGCAAGGGTGATCCGCCGCGCCGACCGCGAACGGGAAACCGCCGTTGAAGCGCGCGCTCATCCTGATTGCGCGCCTGTGGCAGCTTGGCCCGAGCCGGGTTCTTCCGCCCACTTGCCGCTTCCAACCGTCATGCAGCCAATACGCAATCGAGGCGCTTGAAACACATGGTGCGCTTAGGGGTGGATGGCTGGCCACGAAGCGTCTAATGCGCTGCCAACCTTGGGGGGGAAGCGGCTTCGACCCTGTACCGGAAACGGTGCCGCATCCTGACAAACAGCACGGATAAAGATTACTTTGGACAATCAGCGTAACCTCATCCTCGCCGTCGTGCTGAGCCTCGCCCTGTTTCTGGGCTGGGAATTCGTCTCGAACCGGTATTTCCCGCAGCCCGTGCCGACCAGTGCGCCGATTAGCGCGGTAACGCAGGCACCGGCCGCTCCCGGCTTGGACGGCCCTGCGCCCGTGCGCAATCTCGCCACCGAACTCACCCGCCCCGGCCGCGTCCGCATCGATGCGCCCGAGATTACCGGATCGATCAACCCGGTCGGCGCGCGGATCGACGATATCGATCTGAAGACGCACCGCCAGACGGTGGAACTGGATAGCGGCCCGATCCGCCTGTTCGCTCCCGATGGCACTTCCGGCCAGCAATTCGCGCAATTCGGCTGGACCGGCACCGGTGTCGCCCTGCCCGATCCGCGCACCCCGTGGCAGGTTGTCGAAGGCGACCGGCTGACGCAGGAAACTCCGCTGGTACTCGGCTGGAACAATGGCGCGGGGCTGCAATTCCGCCTGCGCTATTCGATCGACGAACATTACATGGTCACGGTCGAACAGACTGTCGGCAACACCACTGCGTCGCCTGTTTCGCTCACCCCCTATGCGTTCGTCAATCGCACCAACTCCACGGCCAGCCCGGATACGTTCAACGTCCATTCCGGGCCGATCAGCGCGATCGATGGATCGGTGCAGTTCAGCCAGAATTACGACGACGTTGTCGAAGCGGGCACCGTGCAAAACGAAGCCCGCACCGACTGGGTTGGCTTCACCGACATCTACTGGATGAGCGCGCTGATCCCAGATGACGCGCATCCGGCCAAGAGCGCATTCCGTTCGCTGGGCAACGGTCTGTTCCGGGCTGACCTGTATTACGAACCGATCAATGTGGCTGCGGGCCGCGCGGTAACGCGCACCACGCGGCTGTTTGCCGGCGCCAAGGAAAGCGCGGTGCTCGATCAGTACCAGTCGCAGGGCGTGGCGAATTTCGGCCTCGCGATCGACTGGGGCTGGTTCCGCATCCTCGCTTGGCCGATCTGGCAGGTGCTAATCTTCCTGTTCGGTCTGGTCGGCAACTTCGGCGTGGCGATCATCTGCCTGACCGTGATTGTGCGCGGGTTGATGTTCCCGATTGCGCAAAAGCAGTTCAAATCGATGGCGCAATTGCGCGTCGTCCAGCCCAAGATGAAGGCGCTGCAGGATCGCTACAAGGACGACAAGCCGCAGCTTCAGCAGGAAATGGCCAAGCTGTATAAGGACGAGGGCGTTAACCCGCTGGCCGGGTGCCTGCCGATCTTCCTGCAAATCCCGATCTTCTTCGCGCTGTACAAAACGCTGCTGCTCTCCATCGAAATGCGGCACGAGCCGTTCGCGCTGTGGATCAGGGATCTGTCCGCGCCCGATCCGGCGCATATCCTCAACCTGTTCGGCTTGCTCGATTTCACACCGCACAGCTTCCTTGCCATCGGCCCGATGGCAGTGCTGCTCGGCCTGACAATGTGGCTGCAGTTCAAGCTCAATCCCGCCGCGACCGATCCGATGCAGCAGCAGATCTTCTCGATCATGCCGTGGATTCTGATGTTCGTGATGGCACCGTTTGCTGCCGGGTTGCTGCTCTACTGGATCACCTCCAACGTGCTCACGCTGGCGCAGCAGAAATATCTCTATTCGCGCCATCCGCAATTGAAGGCCCAAGCCGACAAGGACGCAGAAGACAAAGCGCGCGCAGAGCAGGCAAAAACATGACCGAGCCCGATGACCTGATCGAAGAAGCTCGCGTATTGTTCGCAGGCCGGATCGAGTTCCTCAAAAGCGCCCCCGCGCTCGAATTTCTGCCCGATGCGGACTTGCCCGAAATCGCGTTTGCGGGTCGTTCGAACGTGGGCAAAAGCTCGCTGCTGAACGCGGTGACGGGGCGCAAGTCGATTGCCCGGTCCTCGGTCACGCCGGGGCGCACGCAGGAACTGAATTTCTTCGAGGTCGGCGACCCTACCGTGCTGCGGCTGGTGGATATGCCGGGTTACGGCTTTGCCAAGGCACCGATCAAGGTAGCCGAACGTTGGCGCGCGCTGGTGCGCACGTTCTTGCGCGGGCGGGTGGTGCTGAAGCGCACGCTGGTGCTGGTTGATGCACGCCACGGGTTCAAGGACGTGGACCGCGAAATGATGAAGATGCTGGATGAGGCCGCTGTCGGCTACCGTCTGGTGTTAACCAAGGCCGACAAGATCAAGGCGAGCGAACTGGCGGCAGTGTCCGAAGCGGTCGCCGCAGAAGCGCGCACCCATCCGGCAGCGCATCCGCAATTGCACATCACCAGTGCTGAAAAAGGCATGGGCATCGCTGAATTGCGCGCCGCAGTGCTGGAAGACATGCGTTCCTGAACGCCGGGCCGGGCGCCGCGCGAACCGCGCTAGCCCAATTTTCCTACCCTGAAATGTAAAAGGGCGCCCGAGGGCGCCCTTTTGAGTCGTGTCACATTTGTCTTCGGTTAGCCGTGACGGCCGCCGAAAACGCGATCCCAAATGCTTTCACCCATGTTGCGTCTCCTATGAAGCAACTGGGCAGTGCGTTAACCAATTTTGTTTGTAAAGTTTAAACTATGTTTCTTAACTGGCCATTTCCCTTAAGCTTTTGAAAGATAAGGATATCATCAAAACCAACCGGTCGTGAAATACCGAAACCCTGGGCAACTTGGCAGCCTAATTCACGCAAAATATTAAGAGTTTGGCCGTTTTCCACCCCTTCTGCGACCACAGTGATTCGCAACTCGCGCCCCAGCGCCAGCACGCTGCGGACGATGCCTGCCGCTTTGGGATCGGAGATCATTCGGTCGACGAAAACCCGGTCGATCTTGATCTCATCGAATGGCAACTCCACGAGCGCTTCGAGGCTGGCGGCGCCGACTCCGAAATCGTCCATCGAAATCATTGCCCCGAGTGCTTTCAACTCACGAAGGATTTCACCAGCGAGGTTAAGATTGGAAATACGGTAGGTTTCGGTGATTTCCAGCACCAGTTGATCTGCCGGGAATCCCGTTTGGGCGAGCACTTCAGCCACCTTGTGCACGATCCGGCGTTCGTGCAGCAGCGTGGCCGAAATGTTCACTGCCATTGCAATGTTGATCCCGCGGCGGTTGAATTCGAGGCCGGCGATGCACGCTTCGTGCAGCACGTGCCGGGTAAGTTGGGCCATGCGTCCGGCATTTTCGCACTGGCGGATGAACTGATCGGGCTGGATATGGCCGCGCACAGGATCGTTCCAGCGGACCAGCGCTTCCACTCCGATCAGCGCGCCGGTCTGCACCGATACCTTCGGCTGATACACGAGATAGATTTCGCCATTGGCCAGCGCGGTGTCGATCCGCGCTTGCAGCGAGATATTCCAGATCAAATCTTCATCGCTCGCACTGTCGGCAATGGCGATCGGGCTGAACGTTTCGTTGGTTTGTTCCGCAGCGGAAACGGCTGCGGCGAGGCGGCGCGTGACATTGGGGCTGGGGGTCACATCCACCCCGAACGTTATGCCGACGTCGACCTGATTCTGACCCACCAGCAACGGCGATGAAAACAAGGCGCGCAATCCTTCGAGATGCTCGCGCACCAGCACCGCGTCTTTTTCGGACATCGTCCAGGCAATCATGCTGCCCTTGCCGAGGTAAATAGTGGCGTCCTGCGTAGCTGCTTTCAGCCGGGCGATGATCCGCAGCACATATTCGGCGTGCAGTTCTTTGGGCAGCGTGCGGCGCACCTCCTCGAAGCGGTGGATGCGCGCCACGATCAACGCGGGCACGCCTTCGGCAACATCGCGGTCTGCCTCCAACGCTGCGAAGGTCGGCAAGTTTGTTTCGGCATCGATCAGTTGGAAGCTGCGTTTCCAAGTCGCTCGGGCACGGAAGATGGCGAAAACTGCCAGCAGCACCAGCGCGCTAGCCGCGTCCATCCGCACCGCCATTTGCGCGGTAAACACGAACGCTGCGGGCAGGGCTAAACAGGCAGCGATGTAAGCAAAATAGCGCCACCGCCGTCTGCTGATGAACGAGATCGCGGAAAGCGCTGCGAAGAGACTTAGCAACACCTCCAGCCCGCCAAGCACATGCGTATGCCCGGCTTTTAGAGTTTCTGCGGCGTAGATGTGGATCAGCGATGGAGGAACATCGGGCAGGCCAGGCAGGTTTGGCTTCGTCACGCCCGACGGATTGATATCGCCGATGACCACCGTTTTGCCTGCAAATTGCTCTGCATCCATGTTCGCAGTCGCAAGCTGCTCAAGCTTGAGGATTGGAATCGAACCGACGTTGAAGAAATAGCTGATCGGGAAAGTTTCTCTGCCTTCCGGCTTCATCCCAGCCATGTTCACCGGGGCGGTGATTAAATCGCCTGTACCATCGGGCACAGTATAGCTCATCTGCCACACCGACCCGAGGAAGTTGGTCCATATGTTCCCGCTAACGCGCGAAACATCATGGCCAACTGCGGGAATGGAGCTTTCCAGCGCCGTGCGGCCGTCGATGCCGCTGACATAATTCTCGATCAACAAGGCATGTCCGCGCGCACCGCGAAGCGCTGCGTTCAGCGCGGCATCCGCCTCGGGTGTCGATGCGCGATCGAACACGACATCAACATAGATTTGGCGCGCGCCAGCCCGATCGAGCTGCTCGACCAGCCGTGCCAGCGCAATGCGCCTGCCCGGATCCGCCGGATTTGCGAGATCGTCTTCGGCTCCGATGAACATGATTTCGCCTGAGGCGTCAAAAGAACCGAGCAGGGAATATTGCCAAGTCCGCAGCACGTAATCGAGCGGGGTGATCAGCGTAGCCAGTTGCAGCACAAGCGCGATCAGCCCTGCCCAGGCCAAGTGCCTAAGCCGTTCGGCCGATATCCAGCGCTTCTTTCCGTTGGCTGACGTAACGTCCACCAGTGTCCCTTGCTGCGCCGGAAAGCCCGGCTTTGCTGGCTTTGGATTGCCAGAGATTGGTTAACAAAGGTCTGCCGAGCGATAACCACACCCCCGTAAACTTACCGTATTCGACGAACAGCATTTGCGGTCCGTTCATGCTCGACAGCGCCGGGATTAATGATTAGCGACGACCACTGGCTGCAGGGAACCGGGCGGACCCATGAAACTGATCATCGGTAACAAGAACTATTCAAGCTGGTCACTGCGCGGCTGGCTCGCGGCGAAGCAAAGCGGATTGTCGTTCGAGGAACTGACCGTCCATATCGACGGGGACGACTGGCAGGCGACGAAGCGCGACGGCGACGAGTTTCAGCCGTCGGCGGGCAAGGTGCCCGTGCTTTGGGACGGCCAAGTGGTGGTGTGGGATAGCCTCGCGATCATGGAATATCTGTCCGACAAGGTCGGTCGCGACAGATTCTGGCCCAAGGCGGACGAACCGCGCGCAATGGCTCGGGCGATGGTCGCGGAAATGCACTCGTCCTACCTCGCCTTCCGCCGCGCTTGCCCGATGAATATCCGCGCCCGAGTTGGAGTGGAGCTCGGTGATGATGCGCGCGAAAACATCATCCGCATTCTGACGCTGTGGGCCGAAGCGCGGGCGCGGTTCGGCAAGGGTGGGCCGTTTCTGTTCGGTACGTTCGGCGCTGCGGACATTTTTTACGCTCCGATCATCAGCCGCTTTATCACTTACGGCATCGGCGTTCCCGGCTTCGCTCAAACCTATATGGAAGCGGTTTGGGAACATGACTGGATGCGCGAATGGGTCGGTTCCGCGATGGCCGAGGAATGGACGATTTCGCAGTTCGAGGTGAGCGAGCCCGGGTAGGGTGGGCTCAGATTTTCGTGCCGTCCTTGCGCGTGAAACCGTCCGGTCCCCAGCACATGTCGATATCGCTGTAGCTTCCGCCCGCATCCTCGCCTGCGCTTACCGCGAGGAAGCAGCAGTCGGCGGTACTGCGGTTCTGGATGCAGTGGCCGTCTTCCACTCCCGCAGGCCAGATGCAGATATCGCCGGGCGCCAGCATGGTTTCGCCGCCATCCTCCACCAGCACTGCCTCGCCGCTCAGCATCACCACGAGTTCGTCCTCGGCGAAATGCCAGTGGCGCTGAGACGACCACGCGCCGGGCTTCAGCACCACGCGGCTCGCCCCCAGATGCGCCAGGCCGAGCTTAGCCGCGAACCGCTGCTGCCAGCGTCCCGCCACGGCTTCGCTGTATGGCGGCGGGTAGCCGGTGCGGCAGACCGGCGGGAAATCTGCGAGGTCGAGCTTGGGCATGGACGCGGTGCTCCGGCTTGTTTCGTCCCGGCTTAGTCCATATGCCCAAAGACCGACAAGAAGGACCGCCGACCGATGCATGACCCCGTTACCCTCACCGAGCGGCTGATTGCTGAAGCGAGCGTTACACCCGCGCGTGGCGGCGTGTTTGATACGCTCGAAGGGCTGCTGGTGCCCTTAGAATTCGCGGTGCACCGGTTTACAGCCGGGGAAGGAGCGGAAGGCAGCGACGAAGCTCCGGTCGAAAACCTGTTCGCTATTCGTCAGGGCCCGCCCGGCAGCCGCCATTTCGGCTTTGCCGGGCATCTGGATGTTGTTCCTCCGGGCGATGGTTGGGGCCCGGATGGAACGGGCAATGCCTTTATGCCGCGCCGTCAGGGCGACCTGCTATACGGGCGCGGCGCGGTGGATATGAAGGGCGCCATTGCCTGCATGGTGGCGGCTTTGGCCGATATTCCGGCGGAAGCGGGCACTATCAGTTTCGTCATCACTGGCGACGAGGAAGGCCCCGCGCTCCACGGTACTCGAGCGCTGATTGCGCATATGCGGCAGGCGGACCTAATCCCCGACCTCATTCTGGTAGGCGAGCCGACCAGTGTTAACCGCTTGGGCGATATGATGAAAATCGGTCGACGCGGTTCGATCAATGCCGTGTTAGTGGTGGAGGGGGTGCAAGGTCATGTCGCCTATCCGCATCTGGCGCAGAACCCGTGCCCGGCGCTGGTCTCAATGCTGGCTGAGCTCGATGCATTGGTGCTGGATGAGGGGACCAACTGGTTCCAGCCGTCCAACCTCGAAATCACCACGATCGACGTGCCAAACCGTGCCACCAACGTGATCCCGGCGCGGGCGATGGCGCGTATCTCGATACGTTTCAATGACTTGCATACAGGGGCAGAATTGGCCGCGAGGGTCCGCGAAATTGCCGAGCGTCACGGCGGGCAGGCGTTTCCGGTGATCTCGGGCGAACCGTTCCTCACCCCGCCGGGCGCGTTTTCGGCCCTGCTGGCAGCGGCTGTCGCGGCGGAGACCGGCATCACTCCGGAAGCCAGCACCAGCGGCGGGACTTCCGATGCGCGGTTCCTCAAGGAATTGTGCCCGGTGATCGAGTTCGGCCTGGTCAATGCCACCATGCACAAGAGCGACGAGGCGGTGGCAATTGCCGACCTGCACACACTCACCCGCATCTACCGCCGCGTCACTCTGGCGGCGCTGGCGGGGTGAACCGCAATCCGATGTGCGCGGAACTACGCCTTGCGTAGCGGGGTAGAGCCTGAAACAAGTCTGCAATTAATCAATCGCTTGGCAGGGGCACTGACTGCATGACCACCGACGCCGCCGAAATCGCCGCTGCAACCCCGCCCGCCGACCATAGCAAGTTGCAATGGCGCATCCTGTTCGGCTTTGCCGGTGGGCTGCTGGCTGGGTTGCTGGTGTACACGCTGGCCCCCGGCGCGGAGTGGGTAGATACGGTGATCTCCTATGCCACCGGGCCGATAGGCGACATCTTCCTGCGCTTGCTGTTCATGCTGATCATCCCGCTGCTGTTCAGCGCGATGGTGGTGGGCATTGCCGAGATGGGCGGGATGCGTGCGTTGCGCGATGTCGGCATTCGCACGCTGGTTTATACGCTGATCGTTTCGACCATCGCGGTGGCGATTTCGCTCACAGTGGTAAACGTGCTGCAACCGGGCGGCGGAGTAGACCCGGTCGATGCCGCGCGGTTGCTGGCGGAAGGTAGCGAACGGGCGAGTTCGATCGTCGCCGCATCCGAAACTGCGCAATCCGGCATGGGACAGCTCGTAAGTATCGTACCGACCAACATCATCGCCGCGATGAGCGCCAATGATATTTTGGCGGTAATGTTCTTCGCGCTGTTCTTCGGCGTCGGCCTGCTGCTGGTGCAGAGCCCGAAAAGCATCATGGTGAAAGACGTGATCGAAGGCGTGTTCGAGGTGTCGATGCGGCTGATCGGCATGGTCATCCAACTCGCGCCAATCGCGATCTTCTGTTTCATGTTCAACCTGAGCGCGCAATTCGGGTGGGATTTGCTGATCCGGCTGGCGGCGTTTGTGGGCGTTGTGCTGCTGGCGCTGGGGCTGCAAACCTTCGGCGTTTTCCCGCTACTGCTGAAATTCATCGCCAAGAAAAGCCCCATCGACTTTTTCCGCCAGACGCGT